>Ga0210410_10003510_pt1 | contig 13877 bp, 13 predicted proteins | sample IncBWC4MmetaG_FD_161058 | JGI IMG/M metagenome (GOLD analysis project Ga0210410, IMG submission 161058) | Forest soil microbial communities from Barre Woods Harvard Forest LTER site, Petersham, Massachusetts, United States - Inc-BW-C-4-M | ecosystem: Environmental > Terrestrial > Soil >... | reverse complement strand
TCCGCTCAACAACCTCGGCATCCGCTACAGCGAGATCGGACGCCCGACGGACGCAATCGCACCCACCGAGGAAGCGCTGGAGATCTTCCGCCACCTCGCCGCTTCGAACCCGGCGCATCTGCCCGACCTCGCCAGCGCGCTCAACAACCTCGGCATCCGCTACAGCGAGATCGGACGCCCGACGGACGCAATCGCACCCACCGAGGAAGCGCTGGAGATCCGCCGCTCCCTCGCGTCGGAAAACCCCGCCTATCTCGCCAACCTCGCGGGTGCGCTAAGCAATCTCAGCAACGTCTACTACGACACTGAGCGTCCTAACGACGCTGCGAGAGCTGCAAGTCAGGCAGCATCGATCTTCCAAACCCTATCGTCACAGAATCCCGTCTATCTCGTAGGTGCTGAGGCGGCCTACCGACGCGCTGACGAACGAGGCCACGCCGCCGCGGCCCACAACCTCGGCGTTCTGCTCCAAAACCGGGGAGATCTCGAAGGTGCTGAGGCAGCCTACCGACGCGCTGACGAACGAGGCCACGCCGCCGCGGCCCACAACCTCGGCGTTCTGCTCCAAGACCGGGGAGATCTCGAAGGTGCCGCCAAGGCTTTCAAGCGAGCAAAGGGAACGGGACGTCGGCAGCGTTAGTCGCGTGTGATCCACCTCGCTAGGCGAGCTGTAGCGATAGAGAAAACACTGCAAGTCGTCACCCACCCTGGACCGCATTTGACTCACGCCATCAGCAGCGGAGCCCGCATCGCACGCGCGCTACTCGCTGACTCTCGATCGACGAACCAGATCGGCAAGGTCCGCCCGAATGGCTTGAAGCTCGCTCAGCACCTTGGCCTCGAAGGTGTGGCGGCCGGGATCGCGGCCAGCGATCTTGAGGAGATCCAGCAGATCCACTTCCAACGCGACAGCAAGACGCTCGATCACCTCGTCTGAGGGCGGGCCGTAGTCCCCTGTCTCGATGCGCGAGAGATGGCCCGCGCTCATCGGGATCTGCTCCGCGAGGTCGCGTTGAGTGACCTTCCGCTCGCGCCGCAGCGATCGGATACGTTCGCCGAAGGCGCGCGCTCGTTCGACCTGGGACGGTGGGCGGCGGGCAGGCATCGGCATGGTCTACGGCCGTGGCGGCGCCTATCCTTGATGCATTGCGTAAGACACGGCATACTGTCGCATAAGACAACTGTTGACGGCACGCCCGAGCGCGCGAACGCTCAGGCGGCGCCCCGACCCGCGGAGGATGATCTTCATGGGAATGCCCCAGCATGGCCGCGCTCGTCGGCGACGCGCACGTAGCGCGTGCGATGCCGACGCCCTGCGCCGACCGCGAGCCTCGCGTCGGCCACGCCGGCCGACCTAGCCGTTGCGTCTTCGGCGGGCTCGTGGCCCGCCCTCTGTCCAAAAGGGTGCCCCCGCGACGCGCGAACGCCCGGGGGCATGGCACCGAAGGAGTGATCTCCGATGCGCACACACCGTATCGAGTGCAGGACACCATGTGCCGGCGTCATCGTCGGCGGCAGGGGCACCCGGCCTCTGCGTTCTTGGTCTGCGATCGGCAGCCGGCGGCTCGTTCCGTCCGGCTGCCGGCGCATCGGCGTGGAGACGATCCGATGACGCCTGCGTGCGCTGGTCGCGAGCCGCACAACCTCAAGCATTCCGCGAGCACAATGCCCTCGGCCTCGCGGTGCGAGGGCTCCGCGGACAGCGCGGCCTCTCGCAGGAGGAGTTGGGCTACCGCTCCGGGCTCCACCGCAACTACGTCGGCGCGATCGAGCGCGGCGAGATCAACCCGACGTTCCGCGTGCTGCTCAAGCTCGAACGCGGCCTCGCCGCTCCGCTCTCCGAGCTGATCGAGCTGTACGAGCGCGTAAGCGCTCGCAGCAGGGTGTGACAGTTGTACACAGTGCATCTGGTCTGCGCTGCTTTACGGTCACAGCGGGGCTGCTCGGCTGGGGCCTGCTGCCGCGTTGGGGCGCGGGGCGTTCTCGGGCTCGTGACGGACGTGTCCGGCACGAGCTGGTAGCGCTCGGAACGACGCGGCGGCGAGCTGCGGCGGTGGGCGCTCGGGCGCGGGCGTGTCGAGCGCGCGGGTGCGTTCGTTCGGTCGTGCGCGTGGCGCTCTGGTGTGCTGGCGGGTCGTGCCACACCTGGCCCGCGCGCGCGGCGCGGCGCCCAGCGCGAGGGCAAGACGGCGGCGGACGGTCGCCCCACCGGGAGGTTGGGGGGCGGCCGCCGCTTGCCACCTGCGGGTTTGGGGCCGCGAGCGACGGTGGTCGGCGTCCGCTGTACGGGATGGGGTGCGGGCGCCGAGCTGACGCTCGGTGTCGGGGGATGGAAGCCGACGTGCCGACCGGCGCTCGACGCTAGCAGGGCCGGTCGCGATCGGGCGCCGGTCGATCAGGCGCGCGGGACCCGTCCGGCGCTGCGCGGCGGCTGGGCAGCGTTCGGCTGCGTGCTGCTGTCAGCTCGCGCGGCGGTCCTTGTCCGGAGGCTCCGTGCCGGCGTCGTGTACCGCGAGCCGGCCGCGGCCCTTCTCTGCGCGATGCGTTTGGCGCTTTCTCGGCGCTCGCGTGCTGGGTTGGGCGTGGCGGGTGCGCGAACTCGGGGGGACCAAAAATCGCTGCGGCGCTACTTGGTGATCGTGGAGGTCGATGCGACACGAGCCGGGCGGCGTGGCGGTCTTGGCCGCGAGGCGTTCGTGCGCGCGTGGCCGGCTGGATCGCGTGCGGAGTCCAGAGACGCGCGCCGGGCTCGACCGCGCGTGCGGGCGGCGGGTGGCGGTGCGAATCGGCGTGGGTGGATTCTCGGCCCCGTCGCACATACAGACATGCGGAAGAAGACGCAGCGATCGACTCGGCCCGGCGGGCGCTGGGTGGTGTGGCGGGAATTCGTTGGGGTGTTTTTCGGCGGTGTCGCTACAGCAACAACATGAGGGGTTTCACGGAGGTTTTCGGCAGAGCGCCGCTGGATGGGTCCGGTGTAAGTGGGCGACATCCACACGAGCCGGGCGGCGCCAGAGCTGCTGCGCACCGGCTGGCGCTGACCGATCGGCGGGTATTTGCCTGCCGCCGGCCGCGACCAACGGGTCAAAGGCCAAAAACGATCTCGCGCCCGCGCTGGCGTCGATTGGGGGGGTACAGAACGCCGCCCGCAACGTCAATCAGGTGTCAAGCGATCTCGAAAGGAGCCGACCTGTTCGCACAATCCGCCGCTTTTCGTGAAGAAGGGGATAGACGCCTCCACAAATTGAGGGGGGTGGATTTTCGCGGTTCTGACGACGGCGGACGTTCGCCGTCCAAATCTCAAAGGAGAAGGCACGTATGTCAGCAGGTAGTCACAAGAGCGAGCCGGACATCGATCCGGTGATGGCGGCCGTGATGATGGCCGCGGCGGCGGGGGTGTTGGTCGTGTTGCTGGCCGCCGTCGAGTGGCCGGTGTTCGTGTGGTCGACGTTGCACGCGCGGCCGATGCTGCTCGATCCGATCGACGCGATCGGCGGTGGCCTGCACAACCTGTTCGCGCACGACCACTTCGGCTATCCGAGAGCGTGGCGTCCGGTCGCGCGCGAGCTGCCGCCGCGTGCGTCGTGGATCACGCTCGACATCACCGGCGCCGTGATGCTGTTCGTGAGCGCGCTGGCCGTGGGAGTGCGCCTGGAGCTGTGGAAGGGCCGGCCCAGGCTTGGGTTGCGGTCGTGGGACCCGCGCGCGAAGCTGACGCGGCGCGCGTGGGCGAGGACGCGGGATCTGCTGCACCTCCAGCGGCCCGAGCTGCCGGAGCTGTTCTTGGCGGGGCCGATCCCGTACGCGCGCGCGATCAAGAACCGCGTCATGCGGTTGCTGGCCGGCAAGCGGCGGATGCCGGACCGGCGCGGCGGCGATACCTGGCCCAGCGGCGTCCTGCACGGGACGTGGTTGTGGTCCGGGCCAGAGCTGCACCAGCTCGTGGTCGCGCCGACCGGGAGCGGCAAGACGCGCTGGGTCGTCACGACCGCGCTGGTCGAGCACGACGGCGCCGCAGTCGTGCTCTCGAACAAGACCGATGTCTACAACGCGACTGCGCGCCTGCGCGACCGGATTGGGCAGGTTGGGATCTTCGCGCCGAAGCTCGGACTTGATCCCGACCACGAGGACGCGGTGCGGTGGACGCCGCTGCGCGGCTGCGAGCAGTGGGAGCAGGCGTTGGACATGGCCCGCTGGATCTACGAGGCCAACCCGCATGACAGACGCGGCGAGGGCGCGGAGTTCTACGACAAGGAGGCGACCGAGATCCTGTTGCCGGCGCTGCTGCACGCCGCCGCGCTCGCCGGCCTGCGGATGCGTCGGGTCTACGAGTGGCTCGGTGCCGGCGACGGCGTGCTCGCGCTCGACGAGCCCGCCGAGATCCTCGCCGCCCATACGCTGCAGGCGGCGGCGCAGTTGCGCTCGGTCCAGCACATGCACGACCGCCAACGCGGGTTCACGCTCACCGCCGCCCGCCAATGCGTGGCGGCCTACCAGCACCCGAGCGTGTGCGACTCCGACGCCGACGAGTTCGACGTCGAGGCGTTCATCCGGGGCAAGGGCACGCTGTACCTCGTCGCGCCGGAGGCCGATAGCGAGATCGTTGCGCCGCTGTTCGGCGGCCTGATCGGCCAGATTCTGCGCGCGTGCGAGGAGCGCGCGCAGCACTGCCCCAATCCGCGACGGCTGCCGCTCGTGAAGATCCTCGCCGACGAGGCCGCGCACCTCGCGCCGTTGCGCAAGCTGCCGACCTACCTCGCCGTCTCGCGATCGTGGGGCCTGCGGTGGATGGTCGTCTACCAGTCCAGCGCGCAGCTCAGACAACGCTATGGCCACGACGCCGACGCGATCCTTGCGAACACGCTCTCCAAGCTCTACCTCGGGCCGATCCACGACCAGGCGACCCGCGAGGAGCTGGCCGGCCTGTTGGGCGGCGAGGTCGTGCGCGAGGTCACGCACACCTCCGACCGCTTCGGCAACGGCGGCGGACGCTCCGAGCGCGACGGCTACCGTCCCAAGGCCGGCGCCGAGGATCTCGCGACGCTGCCCGACGGTCACGCGGTCATGGTGCACCGCAACGACCTGCCCGCGATCGTGCGCCTCGCGCACCACAACGACCAGCGCCAGCCCCGCCGCCCGCGATGATGACCGCCGCCAGCATCAAGGCAGCCGGCGCGACCGGCTACGCGGACTACCTGGAGTCCAAGACGATCGCGCCGCAGACGGGCGACTACTACCTCGGCCACGACGGCGTCCCGGCTGAGGCACCCGGCCGCTGGATCGGCGACCCCGACGCGCTGGAGCGCGTCGGGATCACCCCCGGCCCGGTCCAGCCCGACGAGCTGCGCGCACTGATCGAAGGCCGCCGGCCCGCGCTTGGCGCAGCCGGCGAGCCGGTCTGGTTGCGCAACCCAGGCCCGGACGGCACCCGCGCAGGCGGGCTCGATATCACCTTCTCGGCACCGAAGGGCGTCAGCGTCGCATGGGCGCTCGGCGAGGACCGCGCCGCGATCGAGGCCGCGCACGAGCACGCCATCGACGCCGCCTTGGGCTACCTGCGCGAGTCGGTCGAGCTGACCGTGCGCTACGACCCCGCCGCCCGCACCGTGCCCGACGCGGCCGCGCACCTGCACGCCGCGAGCTTCACCCACACGACCGCGCGCGGCGTCGGCGACACAGTGCCCGACCCGCAGCTTCATACGCACGTCGTCATCACGAGCGTCGAGCGCCACGACGGCAGCAGCGCCGCCGTCAGGTCGCGGCCGGTGTTCCGTGCCGCGCGCGAGATCGGCGCGTTCTACCGCGCGCACCTCGCCGAGGAGCTGCGCGACCTGGGCTATGAGATCGAGCCGGCCGGCAAGGACGGCCGCTACTTCGCCATCCGCGGCATCAGCGAGAAGGTCGAGCAAGCGTTCTCCAAGCGCACCGCCGAGGTCAGAGGAGCGATCCGCGAGTTCCGCGCCAGATACGGCCGCGACCCTGAACGCGGCGAGCTGCGCGACATGGCGCTCAAGACCCGCAGCCGCAAGCAGCTTCCGCGCGACCGCGCCGAGCTCGACCGCGCCTGGACCGAAACCGGCAAGGCCGTAAACGTCGATCGCGACGCGATCGACCGCGCCCGTCACGAGCGCCGCGCGCCGGCCGCCGGTCCCGAGCGCTGGGCCGAGCGCGTCGAAGTCGCCGCGACCGCACGCCGCGCCATCTTCACCGACGCTGAGCCGCGCACAGCCGCGCTCGAGTCCGCTGCCGTCGCCGGCCTCGCGCCCCGCGACGCGCTCGCCGCGCGCGAGGAGCTGCGCAACGACGGTCGCGTGCTGGACCTGGCGGACGGGCGCATGACCACGCGCCTGGTGCGCGAGTCCGAGCAGGACATCGACCGGCGCCTTCACGGCATGGCCGGCGACCGCGCGCAGGCGATCGACAGCGCGGCGCGCGAGCGCGGGATCGCCACGGTCGAGCAGCGCCTTGGCGGCGAGCTGTTCCCGGAGCAGCGCCATGCGGTTGAGACGATCACCGGCCCCGGCCGCGCATCGGTCCTGATCGGCCCGGCCGGGACCGGCAAGGGCGTCGTGATCGACGCCGCCGCCCAGGCCGAGCGCGAGGCTGGCCGGGAGGTCTACGGCGTCGCGGTCGCCGGCCGTACCGCGCAGCGCCTCGGCGAAGCCTCCCCGGCGCTCGAAGGGCGCACGCGGACGATCGACAGCTTCGTGACCGCGCTCGACGCCGGCCGCCTGCACGTCGACCACCGCACCACCGTGTATGTCGATGAGGCCGGGATGGGCGACACCGCCCGCCTCGCTCCCCTCGTGGCCGCCGTGGACGAACGCGGCGGACGCCTGGTCGCGATCGGGGATCACCGCCAACTGCCGGCGATCGGCGCTGGCGGCATGTTCGAGCACGCCGCCGGCACCGTCCCCACGGCCGAGCTTGCCGAGGTCCGCCGCACGCAGGACCCGGCAACCAGGGAGGCGTGGCGCGAGCTGCGCGACGGCGACCCCGCCAAGGCGATGGCGCACTTCTACGCGCGCGGCGACCTCAGATTCGCGGACACGCGAGAGCAGGCCGTCGAGCGCGCCGCCCGTCGCTATGACGAGCTGGCACGCGAGCACGGCCACCAGCACGTCACGCTCATGTCCGACGCCTCGAACGTCGAGATCGACACGCTGAACCTGCGCGTCCAGCAGCTCCGGCACGAGCGCGGCGAGCTGACCCCGGAGGCCGTCGAGCACCCCGACGGGCACCGGCTGCACGGGAACGACCGGATCGTCTGGACCGAGCCGATGCGGCTCGACGGACAGGGGCCGCGCGTCGAGAACGGCCAGCAAGGAACGATCACGACCGCCGACCCCGACAGTGGCCGGCTGACCGTCCGGCTCGACGCCGGCCCGGATGTGCAGCTCGGCGGCGAGCAGGTCGGCTCGCTGCGGCTCGCCTACGCGGCCCACATCACCCGCGAGCAGGGCGCGACCGTCCGCGAGGGCGTGGCGCTCACAGGCGGCTGGCAGACCAGCCGCGAGGGCGTCTACGTGCAGGCGTCCCGCGCAAGCGACCGGATCGAGTTCCACATCTCACGCGAAGACCTCAACTCACCCGACGACGAGCAGCGCGTCCGTCAGCTCGCCGCCCGCGTCGAGCGCAGCGACGCGCAGACACCCTCGATCTCACAGCCACTCCACGATCCCTACCGCGACCCTGGCGACCAGCACGGCCGCGAGCGCGTCGAGCGCTACCGGCCGCCCCGGCCACCCGAGCGCACCCCGGCGCCGACGATCGACCGCACCCCGGAGATCGCGCCATGAGCACCGCCACCAAGCGCGTCGCGATCAGTCTCACCGTCGCCGAGCGCGACGAGCTGCAGCAGCTCGCCCACCAGGCCCACGAGCCTGATCGCCACCACCGCCGGCCGGCTCGTACGCACCGCGCTCACCGAAGGCGGCGCGCAGCTCGACACGCGGCCCGCACGCCGCGCCGGCCCGCCGCGCCCACGCGGCACCAAGCGCCCGCAGGCGCCCGCCGCCGACACGCCCGCGGACGCGATCGACACGCTGCGCGCCCGCTACCCGCGCGAGCTGCGCCACCTCCCCACCGACCTCGACGGCGACACCTACCTCGCCGAGCAGACCACCGCCTTCACCGCATGGCGCGCCCGCCTCGACGACGCCGGCCCCGACGCCGACCCCCGCGAAGCGCTCGCGTTCGCCTACGAGCTGGACACCTTCGCCACCCGCCTACAAGACCGCGCACGACGCAGCGGGTGAACCCGCATGGAAGCCAACCGCCCACAGCTCGACCCGTCTCCTCAACCGCCCGCGAGACGGCGCCTCACCCGCGACGACGTGATGACCGCCGCCGAGGTCGCCGGCGTCCTCGCGATGCCGAAGTCCACTGTCTATGAACTCGCCCGCCGCGGCGAGCTGCCCTGCGCCCGCCTTGGGCGCACGGTCCGGTTCCTGCGCGACGACGTAGAGGCGCGATTGCGCGGCGCCCAGCCTTCGGTTTAAGAGCGGAACCACCGCCGGCAGGCTGCTGCGTGGCGTGGAAAGCAAGCGCAGCGTCGGGGCGTCGGCCTGGCTGCTGCTCGTCGTCCAAGGAGAGAGCCTGAGCATCCCCGTTGCAGACGCGCGCTCGGAGCAGGCAACAGTAGTCATCAGAGGAATGTCGTCGACGAACCTGGACCTCGTGCGCTCAAATCTACGAGGCCATGGGACGTGGTGACTACAACTCCGCCGCGTGGGCGCGCCCAGAGTGCACGCGCTACGAGTTGTCATCGGGCACGTCGTGGTCGGTGCGGGCGGTGTCCGACGCTGCCCGCTCTCGGAGAATGGCGCCCAAGCGCGGTCCATGCTTCTGGGCTAGGCGGGTCAGCATCTCTTCAATGCTCGTGCGAATAGGGTCGAGTACGGATGAGCGATATAGGAGTGCTACTGCATACACGGCGGGCGAAAGCGCCATAACCATGCTGACCACAAGCCCGATCCAGACGATTACGAGTAGCACATCGCTAGGGGCATCCCGGGCAAGAGCAGCGAATGCGCACACCTCGGCAGCGGTCGGAAGAATGACAGCAACCAGCAGCAGGGGGACGATCACTCGGTTGCGGAAGATGCGCAGAAGCTCGCGAGCGATGATCGGAACAGACGTTTGAACGAACTTGCGCTCCGCTGCGTCAGGCTCGCTACCTTCCGCTGACTTTAGGGCGCCGCGAGCCCCTTCCGTCGCTTGGTGCTCCAATGTCTCAAACCATGCCGCGATCTGCTTGGCGAGTGCCGCCAACTGCACTAGATAAGCGAGGAGCAGGACTGGAGTGACGGTCGCGGCCGTCGCGTAGAAAGCACTCTGTGCACCGTCGAGCGCGGCTATAGGAAGCTTAGTCATAGGGTCCTCACGGACTGCCTCGTGCCACACCGAAGACGATTGGCTCCCGCCGATGAAGGGCGCCGACGAGGATCAACGGCTCGATCTCCGCCCACAGCTCATCTCAAGGCGAGACGGCATCTCCACGACCTCCGATCCTCGCCCACACCGCCGACAGATTCGAGATCAGCCCCCCAAGTCCTTTATTTTGAAAGACCTTCTTTAGTTAGTCGATGCCGTGCGCCGCGTTCATCGCGGCCACGGCACCCGCGTCGAGCTTGGAGTGCAGATAGCGATTCGTCGTCGCGAGGTTGGCGTGCCCGTAGAAGTCGCGGATCGTGATGAGGTCGACGTTGTTACGCGCGAGCACGGACCCGGCCGCGTGCCGGAGGCCATGCAGCTTGAGCGGGCGCAAGCCGGCGGCTCTGGCCGCGCGCTTGTATCGTCGGCGCAGCGCCGAGCCATCGAGCCGTTGGCCGAAGCGGTTGCAGACCACATAGTCATCCGGTGAAGTGAACTCGTAGCGTTGCCCGAGCCGCGCAAGCGCCTCGGCGGCGGGGCGGGCGACCGGCACGTTGCGTGTGCGCCCGCTCTTGGGCGCCTTCTCAACACCCGCGCTCACTGCCTTCTCGACGGTCACGATGACGTCTGAGAGGTCGGGCAGGAACCGGACGTGGCGCCAGCGCAGTGCGAGCAGCTCGCCGAGCCGCAGACCTGAGAAGAACATCAGCGCGAACGCCGCTGCGTCCTGCTGATCCTCAGCGGCACAGGCGGCCAGCTCGTCGGCGCTCTCGGCTACCGACCGGCCCTTGTAGTGCTTCGGCGCTCGGTGCTTCCCCGCTCGCACACACGCACGAGGGCTTCGATCTCGTGGCGCTCGTAGTGGTCGAGCGGCGCGGGCGGCGGCTGAAAGCGCTTGTCGGTGCCGCTAACCGGGTTGACCGTCACCTGATCCCCGTAAGTGTCCGGCCGCATCGCGTAGTTGAAGATCGCGTGCAGCAACGCGCGGTACTTGTTCACGTTCGGCGCGGGCATCCCCTCAGCGTCGAGATCGCTCAGGAACCGCGACATCTCGCGGGTGGTGATCTCGGCCACCGGCCTGTCGCCGAAGCGCTCCATGATCCGGCCGCGCGTGACGCCTCTCCCCCGCTTGTGCGGCTGGCCCGGGTCGCACAACAGCGAGCGGTTGTCGCGCAGCGTCGCGGGCGCGGCGCCCTTCACGTCGCGCTTCCACGTCAGCCACTCCTCGGCGACACGCCAGAAGGTGACCAGCTCGCCGAGCGCTGCCGCCCACGCCGCCTCGGCCTTCTCGCGCTCGACCTCCTCCACCGTCTCGGCCGCCGCGACGTGGACGGTGCGCGGGTCGAGCCAGCCGGCCGGCGTGCGCCCCCGGCGCTTGCGCCACGCGCCGCTACGAGGGTCGCGCTCCATCCACGCTTGCCCGAGCCGACGCTTCACCTGACGGCCGCCTGACTCGCGCCACTTCGCTTCGTAGTAGGCGCCGTCCGCGGTCTTCGCCGGGACGATCACGATGGCCGGTGCGACGGTGGACATGACACTAGGAGGGATTGGCGAAACTCGCAACGCCACGTGGTAGCGGGCGTTTCGAGGCCGAGAAATTCGGCCGGACCCCACGTATTCGTGGCGGTTACCCCACCCGGTTCTGTCCGGTCGGTCGGGTAGATTTCCCTGTAGATAAGGGAAAAGGTGACCCCCGCGCTGTTGTAGCAGCCGGGGGTCTGGACCTTGGAGATAGCGCTCCGTGGCCGTGCCCACCGTACCACCGAGATCGGCTGCGGCCGAACTCGGGAGGCTCCTCGACTCTCCGGAGATCAGGGGCCTCGTCCACAACCTCGAAGAGACGCGCTGGACAGGCCGACCGGGCTACCCGATCCGCGTCATGGTCGGCATGGCTCTGGCCAAATCTGTCTACGCGATCTCGACGTGGACGCGGACGGTGCGGCTCGTCTCCGAGCATCACGCGTTGCAGGCCGCGCTTGGCTGCGAGGACGGCGTTCCTTCGGAGTGGGCGTGCTACCGCTTCGCTCGCAAGCTGCGGGAGCAGGGGGCGATGATGGACGCCTGCATCGCGGCCGTCATCGGGGAGTTGCACAAGCGGCTGCCGCAGTACGGCCGCAACGTTGCCATCGACGGGTCTGACCTCCCGGCGTACGCGAACGGGCAGCGGTACCTGTCGAAGAATGGGCCGGAGCGCAGACGCTTCTCGGACCCTGACGCTTCGTGGGGCCATCGCTCGGCTGTCTCGACGCGCAGAGGTGGCGGCTTCTACGGCTTCAAGGTCCATGCGGCGGTCTGCACGAACACGGATCTGCCGATGGCGTGGGAGGTCGCGACGGCAAGCGCGGCCGAGAATGGGTTCGCGCTCGATCTGCTGGACACCGCACGCGCCCGCGGCTTCAAGGTCGCGACGTGCGCGATGGACAAGGGCTATGACACGAACCCGATCCACGACGGGTGCATGGACCGGGGCGTCGCCCCCATCGTCGCGTTGCGGAAGACCGCGCGCGTCCAGCGTGGGGAGCACAAGCCGCCGTGCTGCGATCACGGCGAGTGGACGTTCGCCGGAGCCGACTACAGACGCCGCGCGACCAAGTGGCGCTGCCCGACGGGCGACTGCAAGCCCGCATCGACGTGGGTCAAGGCCGACCGCCTGCACCCGCTCGTGCCGCGCGACTCCGCGCGCTCACGGAAGCTCTACCGGGGGCGTGGCGCGGTCGAGCGCGAGTTCGGGCGGCTCAAGCACGAGTGGGCGCTGCTGCCGCTTCGCGTGCGCGGCCTTGACCGCGTCAAGCTGCACGCTGACCTGACGATCCTTGCGAAGCTCGCGACGACGCTTGAGCGGGCGCGGAGGGTGCAGGCCGCTCGGATGGCGGTGGCGCGATGAACGCGCGGCAGCGGTCAGCCCTCGCGGATTTTCGGCACCGCCTCGACGATCTCGCGAACGAGTGCCGCGATCTTTGGGATCCCGTCCATCGTGAACATGTGCTTCCCAAACGCTATGCCGAAGGGGAAGTCAACCTCCACCTCCACCTGCGGATCCGGTCCGGTGATCTTGGCGTCGGCTCCCATGACCTGTGCGCCGTCTTGGAACGGGCGCGCGGTCTGGACCCAGGGGTTGCTGAGTTCCACGTCCCGTTCGCTGACGATGCGGACCTTCGGGTCGCTATCGATCGGTATCCCCACCGCGAGGCCGAGGACGGTTCGGTGCTTGTCTTCGTTGGAGAGTTCGCGGAGGGCAAAGAGCGGATGGCTCTCCGGGCCGTGCGGTCCTCTGTACGGCTGGGTCTGCTCGATGAATTGGAATGCGGCGCTCTCGGGCGAGAGGCCCGTCAGCGGGCCGCGACGATTGCGAGCGGCCGCGAGACGGACTCCGCAGTCGAAGTCCTCTCGGTCGTGGAAGATCGGGAACGCGGTCGCTCGCGTGGGCTTCGGCACGAGCATGCAGGCGATGTGGTCCAGCGCCGAGCGCAGGTTGTGGACCACGTCGCCGACGATGATGCTCCACTCGATAGGCGGTGCCTTTCTGACGACGAGGTACGCCGCGTAGTTGCCCGCTACCGGGTTTATCTCACCCCGGAACTCATGGGGTACGTCCTCTGCCCAGGGGCCGACTCTGGCGACCAGTTCCTGGAGATGCTTGTCCGCCCGGTCCACCTTCGCGATGCAGCCGTCGAGCGTTGATTGGTCCATGCGCGTGAACCCTTCTACAAACCGGCGTACCGCAACGCCAGTCAACCGGGCCGACTACGACCGGCCGGCCCGGCCCGGCGACCGCTCAGGCGCGTTCGCCGATGTTGCGCTCGTAGAGCAGCATCAGCTCGGGCAGCCGCAACGAGAGGCCGGCCGTGAGCAGCACGAGCGTCTTGAACGTCGGGTTGATCGTCCCGCGCTCGATCGCGCCGACGTAGTTGCGATGGAGGCCAGCAGCGAAGCCAAGCCCCTCCTGAGACAGTCCACGGCGCGCTCGCGACTCGCGGACGGCAGCGCCGAGCGCGTGCAGATTCGGCGCGGCAACGCGCGCCTGGATACCCTGGCCATGCATCGGAAGGTCCGTCCTTTCGGTGCCAGGCCCCGGGCTGTTAGCGCAGCGCCGGGGCCAACCTATGAAGGAGGCGAACCTAGATGAGCGGTGGACGACGGCTCAACACTTTCGCCAATCGTTCCGCCAAAGCCTCCTAGGCTAGCGCGGTCTGCGGCGGGAGTACCACCAAGAATGGACGGGAGTACCAGCGCTAACCGGGAGTACCACAGGGAGTACCAAACCACGGCAACTCCCAATGCATACAGGGAATCAGCGTCCAGACTTTCAGCCTCTAGACAGCATTCCAGACACCAGTCATCGTACTGGCAGCGCGAAGGTCGTCGGTTCGGGCCCGACTAGCTGTAGTTCCTGAGCACGTTGTTCATCCGGGCCTCCTTGGAGGCTGGTGGTTCTCGAGGCCGCCAGTCCCAAGGGAGGACACCGGATGAAGTTGCACGCTAACGCCGCGCTCAGTCTGAGC
>Ga0210410_10003508_pt1 | contig 13879 bp, 13 predicted proteins | sample IncBWC4MmetaG_FD_161058 | JGI IMG/M metagenome (GOLD analysis project Ga0210410, IMG submission 161058) | Forest soil microbial communities from Barre Woods Harvard Forest LTER site, Petersham, Massachusetts, United States - Inc-BW-C-4-M | ecosystem: Environmental > Terrestrial > Soil >... | reverse complement strand
GAGCTCGCGCGACATCTGCACCTGATACACGAGCGGGCCGGCCTGGATGTAGGCGCCCTCGCTGGTGCCGTCGGTGGTGGGCTGCTTGCCGCCGCCGCACGCGACGAGCAGCAGCGCGGCGAGCGCCAGCGCGACCGTGAGCACGGGGAAACGGAGGAGTCGATTCGTCATGAGGGGCGGGAAGTCTAGTGATCTAGCGGGCGGCGATCGTCGCTCGTCTGCCGCGCGCGCGATCCTCCTCGAGGATCGCCTGCAGACGCCGCACGGCACGCGCGAGCTTGCGCTTCCACCAGCGGCGCCCGGCCACGAGCTCCATCAGCCGGTCGCTCGGCGTGGCCGGCTGCGTCTCGTAGCGGTAGTCGACGCGCGTCATGCCGCCGGGCGCATCGTGAAGCGTCCACTCGCCCATCGACCGCACGCGGTTGAACTTCCCGCCGCGGCCGCGCTCGAGGATGCGGTACGGCGCCTCCACCTCGACGAGCGTGTAGTCGCCCCAGCCGAAGCGGCTGAGCGGCAGCTCCTCCTTGAAGCGCGCGCCGGCGCCGCGGCCGGCGCTCTCCTCGCGGGTCAAATGCCAGTCCACGAGATAGTGGTCCTTGAACTCCGGGTGGTTCGCGACGTCGGCGAGGTACGCGAACAGCTCCGCGCGTGGGCGGGCGATGTTGACGCTGACGACGACGGGGTCCACGGCGGGCCGGAGTGTAGTGAACGGGCGCGCGAGTCGACCGGACGGCGGGGAGGGCGGCGGCGCCTCAGGCGGCGTGCCGCTGCGGCGGCGCGGGCCGCCGGTCCGTCAGCCGGACCGTCTGCCCATGCTCGCTGCCGAGCACGGACTGCGAGCGAAGCGGCGCCTCGCGGCGCTCGCGGCGGCACAGCTCGCACAGCACGCGCCCGCCGTCGTAGACGTGCACGTGCTCGCCGACGAGCGGCGTGCGGTGGCAACCGTCGCAGCGGTCGCGCCCGGCCGAGAGCGCCATCACGCTGCGGCGCAGCAGTTGCCGCTCCAGCTCGGGGGCGTGATGGACGGTCCGCAGCATGCGTCTCGGTTCGCCGGCCGGCGCCCAGCTCCTTCCCTGCGAGCCTCAGCGCGCCGAAAGATGGTTCGCGCGCGGACGCGAGCGCCACGTTTCGAGGCCCAGGCTGCTTGGGTAGACGGGCGTTGGCCGCCCCCGCGGCAACGAGCATACCGCGCCTGGTAGGCTCGTCACATCTGTTACTTGCGTCTGCGCACCCTCTCGCGCGAGCGTACGGAGGTTGGGGACATGGAGTCACACACGTCAGGAACCCTCGTCGGCACCGGCACCTTCCGCTGCGTCGCCTGCGATTACGTCGTGTCCCTCGCCGCCGCGGACACGCTTCCCCCGTGCCCGAGCTGCGGCGGGGACGCCTTCGTGCGCGCCTCGCTCTTCACCACCGAGCAGGTGTCGGCTCCCTCCCTGCCGGAGGCGAGCGCGGCGGACGAGACGCGGCTCGCGGACATCCGTGCGCAGATCGAGGACCCCGGCCAGTACCTCGTGTTCGAGGACGGCGAAGAGGCAGTCGTGCATGAGCTGACGCGCGAGTGGACGCGCGTCGGCCGCAGCCTCGCAGCCGACATCCGCTTCGACGACCCGACCGTCTCGCGCCGTCATGCGCTCGTCGTGCGCCAGCCCGACGGCGTGCGCGTGCTCGACGACCGCAGCCTCAACGGCGTGTTCGTGAACGGCGAGCGGATCGAGTGGCATCCGCTGCAGGACGGCGACGAGCTCGTCGTCGGTCGCCATCGCCTCCAGTTCGTCGACCGGCCGGCCGTCGAGTCGGGGCGCGACGCGCTCTTCACGGGGCAGCCCGAGCCGCTGCTCGGCTGACCGGCGGACCGCCCGCGCCGCGGCGCTATCGTCCGCGGCGCGCATGGCGGTCACGATCGCAGTCCTCTCGCAGAAGGGCGGCACCGGCAAGACGACGATGGTGCGCACGCTCACCGACGTCTTCCGCCGCATCGGCCTCTCGACGCTCGCCGTCGACCTCGATCCGCAGGGCAACCTGTCCGACTACCTCGACGTCGAACCGGAGGCGAGTCCGACCGTCGGCGACGTGCTGAGCGGCCGCGCGAGAGCCGCCGAGGCGGTGCACGACGGGATCATCCCCGCGAACCTCGGGCTCGCCGAGTCGGAGCTCACGCTGAGCGGCAAGATGGGCCGCGAGCTGACGCTGCGGCGCGCGCTGCGCGAGCTCGGCGACGGCTACGACGTCGTGCTGATCGACTGCCCGCCCGCGCTCGGCCTGCTGACCGTCAACGCACTCGTCGCCGCCGACTTCGCGCTGCTGTCGGCGGAGGCGCAGTACTTCGCGATGCAGGGCGTCGAGCAGGCGCTCGAGGTGATCGACCTCGCCCGCGAGAACCTCAACCCCGACCTCGAGTGGCTCGGCGTCGTGCTGAACATCGCCGACATGCGCACGCGCCATTCGCGCGAGGCGTACGACTCGCTGAGAGAGCACTTCGGCGAGAAGCTCGTCGAGCACACGATCCGCCCATCGATCGCGTACGCCGAGTCGGCCGAGCGCGCGCAGTCGATCGTGGACTACCGCCCGGACCTCGGCCGGGACTACCTGCGCGTCGCCGACGAGTTGCTCACGCGGCTCGGGCTCGACGCGGCCCGCGGCCGTCTGCAGCCGCTGCTCGACGACGACGTCGGGGGCGAGCGGGCGAGCGCGTAGCTCGCTCAGCCGCCGCCGTCGCTCAGCAGCAGCGTCGACTCGATCTCGATCGCGCCCGCCAGGCTCTGCGAGACCGCGCAGCCGCGGTGGTAGGTCGCATGGACGCGCTCGACGAGCGGCGCCAGCGCACGGTCGACGCGCAGCGTGTGTCGCACGACGATCCGCTCGAGCACCGGGACGCGCGCGTGGAGACGCACATCGCCGTGCCCCTCGACCGCATACGACTCCGGCGTGACGGGGACCTCGCGTGCCCGCAGCGCGCGCACGAACGTGCCCGACATGCAGGCGATCGCCGCGGCCGCGACGTAGTCGAGCGTGCTCGCGCGCTCGGGATGGCCGGCGGGCACGCCGAGATGGCGCGCGAGCGCGCCGTGCGCGCCCATCACGAGCTCGCCGGGCTCCGGCGCGAGCGTCACGAGCTTGTCGGGCCCGTCGCCCGGCCGCACCGTGACGTGGGAGCGGTAGAGCAGCTCCCTCGCGGCGGCGGCCGCCGGCTCGCTCATGCCTCGCCGTGGCGCAGCGACTCGAGCAGGCCGTGGCGCTCCGCCTCCTCGACCGCCTGCGCGCGCGAATGCACGCCGAGCTTGCGGTACACCTGCTGGACGTAGCCGCGTGCGGTCGACGTCGCGATCGTCAGCTGCTGCGCGATCTGGTCCACCTGCAGCCCGGACGACAGCGCGACGAGGACGTCCCGCTCGCGCGCCGTCAGCCCCGGCTCGACGGCGCTCGCGCTCTCGAGCGGCTGCGCCTTGCCGGCGAGCACGAGCCGGATCGTGCGGGCGAGCGCACCCGGCTCCCCGGCGGCGGCGCGGCTGACGTACCCGCGCGCCCGCACGTACGACGCCGCGGCGCGGTTGAGCTCGGTGTCGTTGTGCGCGAGCGCCACGATGTGCGCGCGCACGCCGGCGCTCTGCAGGTCCTCGCGCACCTCGTCGATCCGCTGGCCGCCGAGGAACGTCGGCAGCACCGACAGGTCGATGTCCTCCGGCCGCGCGAAGCTCATCGCCTCGTCGACCGTGGCGCCCTGCACCACCACGGCGCCGACCTCGCGCTCGATGATGTGCTTGAGGCCCGCGCGGATCAGTGGGTCGTGGTGCAGCACGAGCATCGTCGCCGGCGCGGACGCGGCCCTGCGGCGCTCGAACAGCGCCATCGCGAGCATCCCGGTGATCGTCGACAGCGCGTGCGTCGCGGCCGTGAAGTCGGTGTTGGCGCGCAGCGCGCTGAGCGAGATCGCGCCGAGCACCTCGTCCCCCGCGACGAGCGGCAGAGCGCAGCCGGAGCGGAACCCCATGCTGCGCACGAGCTCGTCGACCGGACGCACGAAGCGGTCGTCGGCGCGGAAGTCGGCCGAGGCGAAGACCTTGCGCTGCGCCGCGACCTCGCAGTGCGTGGAGGCGTCGAACGGCAGTCTCGTGCCGACGTCGAACATCGTCGAGCCGGCGACCGCCAGCACCTCGAAGCGCCCGTCGACGAACTGGTTGACGCAGACGCGGTCGACGCCCAGCTCGCGCTTGATCAGCCACAGCGTCTGCTCGAGCGCGTCCTCGCGACGCGACAGCAGCGTTGACGTGACTCGCTCGGCCAGCACACCGTCCTCCACGACCACGGGACCGGACGCGCCGTCCGACCCACGGATCGAGGATACATGCGTGCGCACGTAGCTTCCAGGGACGCTCATCGGGGCGACGGCGTTCATGCGAGCTGCCGCGCGAGGCCGATGCGCGAATGGACGCCGAGCTTCGAGTAGCAGGACTTCAGATGCTGCTTGACGGTGTGCGGGCTCAGCAGCAGCCGCTCCGCGATGTCGGCGACGCGCAGCCCGCTGGCGGCCAGCTCGCCGACCTCCAGCTCGCGGCGCGTGAGCGTCTCCGCGCGCCCGGCCGAGGTCGCGAGGTCGCCGTCCTCGTGCAGCTCGAGCACGCTGACGAAGATCGACGCGTCGTGCGAGGCGCGGTTCGTGCGCACGCGCACGTGCGCCGGCTCGTGCCCGGCCGCGAGGCGCACGGCGCGCGCCCTGAGCCCCTCCTCGCGCCCGATCGTGGCGAGCACGCGCTCGCCGTCGCGGATCTCGCCCACGAGCCGGCGGGCGGCGGCGTTGACGTACGCGACGTCGCTGCCCTCGTGGCGGATCACCATCGCGTCGGACGCGAACTCGACCGCGGCGCGCAGGCACGAGCGCTCGCGCAGCCGGTCGGCGGCCCGCCGGGCGGCGACGACGCCGCGCGCGACGACGCGCGCCATCGTCGTCGCCGTCGCGCGGTCGCGGCGGTCGAACGGCGGCTCGCCCGGCCGGCGCATGAAGTGCAGCGCGCCGATCAGCGCCTCGCCCACGAGCAGCGGCGCCACGAGCACGTCGACCAGCTCGTGCAGCGCGAACACCTCGCGGTAGACGGGCAGCGACGTCCAGCGCTCGCGATCCATCAACGCGCACACGCCGACCGGCGCGCCGCGCCGGACCGCTTCGTTGAAGACCGGGTCGCGGCGCCGCCCGCTGTGCTCGTAGCGCTCGAGGTACTCGTCCCCGACGCCGCGCGCCCGCGCGCACAGCAGCCGCCCGCCCGGCTGCTCGAACAGGTAGACGACGACCGCCGCGGCCGGCACGAACTCGGCGCTCGCGTCGACGAAGCGCCGCGCGACCTCGCTCGGGTCCGCGGTGGCGCCGAGCGCCGACGAGAAGTCGACGAGCCGGAACGCTCCGTCGGCCGAGATCGCCGCCTTGCGCGGCTCCCGTTCGAGCAGCACCCTGCGGGCGGCGGTCGCGCTCACGTCACCGGCACCCGCATCAGGCCGACGCCCTCCAGCTCGGCGGTCATCACGTCGCCCGCACGCACGGGGCCGACGCCCTCCGGCGTCCCCGTCAGGATCACGTCGCCCGGATAGAGCGTGTACCAGCGCGAGGCGAGCGCGATCAGCTCGCGCACGTCCACGATCAGGTCGGCGGTGCTCGCCCGCTGGCGCAGCTCGTCGCCGACGTGCAGGGAGATCGCGAGCGCGTCCGGGTTCGGCACCTCGTCGGCGGTCACGAGCCACGGGCCGAGCACCGTGTAGCTGTCGGGCGACTTGCGGAAGCTGCGCCCCTCCGGGCCGCGGACCGTCATGTCGAGGCCGATGCAGTAGCCGGCGACGAGCCCGAGCGCGTCCTGCGGGGCGACGTCGGCCGCCTGCCGCCCGATCACGACCGCCAGCTCGACCTCGTGGTCGGTCCGGCGCCCGGTCTGCGCCAGCCGCACGCCGGCGGACGGGCCGACGAGCGACGTCCCGGCCTTCAGGAACAGCCCGAGCTTGTCGATCGGCGTCGCGAAGCCGTCGAATCTGGAGGCATGCGTGTTCGCGTGGATCGCGACCTGCTCGCCGACCTCCTGCTGGTGTCTGGCGTAGTTGAGCGGGGCGCCGATCACCTTCGAGGGGTTCGCGACCGGGCTCTGCAGCTCGACCGCGTCGAGCGCGACCCGCGGCGCGACCGGCAGCAGGCGCTCGATCGCCTCCCGCACGGCGGGCAGCTCCCGCACGAGCTGGTCGCCGGGCGCCGGCGGCCAGCGCACGACGGGCAGCACTTCCAGCGCGCCCGTGACGTCGGCGACGACGCCCTCCTCGACGAGCGCGACGCCCAGGCGGTCCCCGTTGTAGCGACAGACCCTCATGCCCGTCACCCCTGCCGCTCGACGGCCTGCTCGCGGTGGAGCCCGAGCGAGCGCACGACCGGCTCGTCGCTGAACGAGAACAGGACGGCGTCCTCGTCGCCGGACGCGTTGACGTGCTCGTGCACGGCCCACGCCGGCAGCGCGAACGTGTCGCGCGCGGTCCACTCGAGCCGCTCGCCGCCGACGATCGAGTGGCCGTTCCCGCGCACGACGTGGTAGACGGCGGCGCTCGTGTGGCGGTGCGCGTCGGTGTGCAGGCCGGGCTTCAGGAGCTGCATGTGGCAGCTCAGCGTCGGCATCACGGGACCGCCCGTGAAGGGGTTGACGTACTCGAACAGCAGGCCGTCGGCCGGCGTGCCGTCGGACACGGTGGCGGCCTCCGCGAGCTGGCGCTCGACCTGCTTCCAGGGGAAGGCGATGACCGGCGAGTACGGCGTCGAGGCGTCGACCCAGCTCGGGTTCATGCGCGCCGAGGCGTACAGCCGCGCGCTCAGGTTCTCGGGGACCGTCAACGCCTGGCGCGCGTCGCCCGTGACCTCGAAGAAGTGCGTCTCGAGCTTGTGCAGCAACGGCAGATCGAGCCCGTCGAGCCAGATCATCGGCTCGTCCGTCTCGTTGCCGTGGTCGTGCCACGTCCAGCTCGGCGTCAGCACGAGGTCGCCGACCTCCATCGTCGCCTTCTCGCCGTCGACCGCGGTGTAGGCGCCCGAGCCCTCGCAGATCAGGCGCAGCGCGGCGGCCGAGTGGCGGTGCATCGGCGCGATCTCGCCGGGCAGCACGAGCTGCAGCCCGGCGTACAGGTTCGCGGTCGCGGCCGGGCGGCCGTCGAGGCCGGGGTTCATCAGCATCAGCACGCGCCGCTCCGCCTCCTCGGCGGTCACCACGCCGCCCGCCTCGAGCAGCAGCTCGCGCACCTCGGCGTACGGCCACAGGAACGGGACGGCCGGGGTGCTCGGCTCCTTCGGCAGCAGGCCTCTGGCGCGCCACAGCGGTGCGACGTTGGCCGGCGACAGCTTGTCGTAGAACGACATCGTGCTTCTCCTCATCGACGTTCGGTGGACCGGGCGACCTCGAAGCGCTCCAGCGCGTCCGGATCCCACGCGATCCCGTGGCCCGGCCGCTCCGGCGCGCGCATCAGCCCGTCCTCGGCGACGAGCGTCTCGGCGAGCAGGTCGTCGAGCAGCGGGAAGTGCTCGACGTACGTGGCGGACGCCGCCGCCAGGCAGACGTGGACGTGCAGCTCGGGCAGGAAGTGCGGGCTGATCGTGGCGCCGAGCGCCTCGGCCACGGTGGCGATGCGCATCGTCTCCGTGATGCCGCCGGCCAGCGGCGCGTCCGGCTGCAGCACCGACGCGGCGCCGCTGCGCAGGTAGGCGGCGAAGTCGTGGCGGCCCTGCAGGTGCTCCCCGGCGGCGATCGCGACGTCGAGCTGCGCGGCCAAGCGTGCGTGCCCGGCGAGATCGCCGGCCGGCAGCGGCTCCTCGAGCCAGTGGAAGCCGAGCTGGGCGAGCTCCGCCCCGAGCCGCACCGCGCTCGCGTAGTCGAGCCGCTCGTTGCAGTCGACCATCAGCCTCGCCTGCGGGCCGACGGCCTCGCGCACGGCGGCCATGCGCGCGACCTCCTCCTCGACCGGGCGCGTGCCCACGCGCAGCTTGACGGCGCGGTAGCCCTCGTCGAGGTAGGACTGCGTGCCGGCGACCAGCTCCTCGACGCTCATCGCGTTCGTCGCGCGGCCGCTGCCGTAGACGGGGATCGCGTCGCGTCGGGAGCCGAGCAGGCGGTGCAGCGGGAGCTCTGCGGCGTGCGCCCGCAGATCCCAGACGGCGATGTCGAGCGCCGACAGCGCCGGCAGCGAGACGCCACGCCCGATGCGGTGGGTGGCGGCGCGCAGCCGCTCCCAGGTGCGATCCCAGTCCGCGGTCGACGAGCCGACGACCGGCTCGCGGAAGGTCGCCTCGACCATCGTCAGCACGGCCTCCGCGCCGCCGGTCAGGGCGTACGTGAAGCCCGTGCCGGCGCACCCGTCGGAGTCGGTGAGCGTGACGAGCACGACGTCGAGCTGCGTGGCGCCCGAGCCGCCCCGGGCGGCCCCGAGCGGGACGCGGAGCAGGCGGGCGTCCAACGCGGCGATCGACGTCATCGCATGCCGCCCGATCCGTGCGCGCCGACCTCGCGCAGCGGCCGGCCGGAGGTCATGCCGGCGTACGCGCGCTCGAGCTCGAGCAGCGTGCGCGTGCCGACCTTGTCGAGGTAGGCCGCATGGTCCTCCGGCCCGTCGATCCACTCGGCCAGGTACGCCTCGAAGGCCGCCTCGTCGCCCTTGCGGTAGGCCTCGCTGGCCGCGACGTAGGCGCGGATGTGCGCGGCGTCCTCGCCGTAGCAGCCGTGGCTGGAGTACGGGTGCGACCCGTACGGCGCCTCGACGACGGCGTCCGCGTAGGGGATCGTCGTGCGCATCGGGTCGCGGCGGATCACCTCGTTCGGGACGACCTTCTCCGCGCACACGGCGACGCGGTCGGCGGCGCGCGCCATCAGGCGGTCGCCGAAGCGGGCGCCGAGATGCTGCGCGTTGCCGTAGCAGTCCGCGACGCCGACGTGGAAGAAGCCCCAGTCGGCACCGATCGCCGGCACCGCGATGTACTCCTTGCCGTCGCCGAGCGGGCTCTCGAAGACCTTCAGGTCGGGGTTCAGCTCAGGGATGCTCGTCCCGATCCCGCCCTGCCAGGCGACGAAGTCCTGCCCCATCGCGCGCGCCTGCAACCCCGCGTACATGATGTACTCGGAGCTCTCCCAGATCTCCAGCTCGCCGCGCTCGGCGGCGCGCCGGAAGCAGTGCCCGATCGGCGTGTAGAGCTCGGCCCCGACGTACGGCGCGATCAGCTTGCGCACGCAGCCGGCGCCGATCAGCAGGTCGACGTCGAGCCCCGCGGTGGCAGCGCCGATCACGGTCAGGTCCCGTACGCGGCGCCGCACGAGCTCGCGCACGATCGGCATCGGGTGGTTGGCGGTGATGAAGCCGCCGAGCACGATCGTCATGCCGTCTTCGACGCGACCCGCGACCTCGGCCGCGCTCGCGAGCACCACGCGGCGTCCGCTCTCGTCCGTCTTCCACATCTGCCTGGCTCCTGGCCCTGGGCGCCCGGTCATGCCCGCAGCACCCCCTCGCGGTCGATCGAGCGCAGTCGCGTCAGCTCGCCCGCCGTCGGCGGCGCGATCTCCGCGAACTGCCCGGAGCGCTCGACCGGGAAGCCGGTGTGCTCGGCGATCTCCTGCTCGGTGTGGCCGGGGAAGACGCCGCGCAGGCGCGCCGTCATGCCGGGTCCGGTGAAGTCGAAGACGCCGCGGGGCGAGACGATCCGCTGCGGGCCGTTGCCGCGGAAGCCCTTCTCGCGCCAGCCGGCCGGCCCCATCGTCGAGACGTAGTCGACCTGCTCCACGAAGCGCTTCGTGTCGTGCGCCGTCATGAAGATGCTGACGTCTCTGACGGAGACGATGTCGTTGATGCCGACAGTGCCGGGGCCGCGCATCGTGAAGTCGGTCCCCTCGCCGATGCCGATCAGGTTCACGTTGCCGCGATAGTCGACCTGCAGGCCGCCGACGAAGAAGTGGTCGGCGAAGAACCAGCGGTTCGAGTCGGCGTACCTCTCCGGGTGCTCGTAGTAGTCGCGCCCGCCGCCGGCCGCCCCGTAGAACAGGAACATCTCGTGGTGGTCGACGTACGCCTCCGCCCAGTCGAGGATGCGGTACTCGGTCGAGGTGCGCGGGATGCCCCACACCTCGCGGCCGACGAGGTTGCACAGCCAACCGGTGCCGCCGAACTGGATTCTCAGGTTCGGCGCGTGGCCGAGCTGCGCGAGCATCGCGGCGCCGTAGGAGATCTCGGTGTGGTTGCCGGAGACGATCCGCTCGCCGTCGCGCAGCCGGCGCGCGAAGTAGACGGCCATCATCTCCTTCCAGCTGGCCGGCTCGCGCGCGGCGCCGGCTGCCGTCGCCTCAGGCGCCATGGCCGGCCCCCGCGGCGGTCTCGCCCGCCCGCGTCGCTGCGATCCGCGCGCGCAGCGTCGCCTTGTCGACCTTCCCGACGTTGGTGAGCGGAAGCTGCTCGACCAGCTCGAGGCGCTCCGGCAGCTTGAACGTCGCGATCTGCTGCGTGCGCAGGTGTTGAATCAGCTCTTCGAATGTCAATTCAGCCTCGGGATTGAGCGTGACGAACGCGCATGCCGTCTCGGTGAGCTCGGGATGCGGCATCGCGACGACCGCGGTCGCGGCCACCGCGGGATGGATGAGGATGAGGTTCTCCACCTCCTCGGCGGAGATCTTCTCCCCCCCACGGTTGATCATGTCCTTGATGCGGCCCTCGACCACGAAGTTGCCCGAGGGATGCAGCCGCACGACGTCGCCGGTGCGGTAGAAGCCGTCGGCGGTGAACGCGCGCGCGTTGTGCTCCGGGGCGCGGTAGTAGCCGCGCAGCGTGCAGGGACCGCGCGTGATCAGCTCGCCGCGCTCGCCGGCGGCCACGTCGCGGTCCTCGGCGTCGACGATGCGGCACTCGTCCGCGGCGAACATCGGCCGGCCTTGCGTCTCGATCAGCACGTCCTCGCCGTCGTCGAGCGCCGTGAAGCAGACGAGCCCCTCCGCCATCCCGAAGACCTGCTGGATCGTGACCGCCGGGAAGGCTGCCATCGCGCGCCGCGCCACGTCCGGCAGCAGCCGCGTGCCGCCGACCTGCCACAGCCGCATCGAGGAGAGGTCGAAGTCGCCGCGCTCGGGGGCGCTCGCCCAGCGGGCGGCGACGGTCGGCACGAGCGCGGTGTGCGTGACGCGCTCGCGCTCGATCAGCGGGAACGCCTCGGCCGGGCGCACGAGGCTCGTGACGACGACCTTGCCGCCCGTCAGCAGCGTCCCCAGCATGCCCGGGTAGGCGATCTGGAAGTTGTGCCCGGCCGGGAGCGCGATCAGGTTCACGTCGCCCTCGCCGAGCGCGCAGATCTCCGCGGAGCGCTCGATCGCGCAGACGTAGTCGCGGTGCGTGCGGGGGATCAGCTTCGGCAGCGCCGTCGTGCCGCCCGACAGCAGGAACAGCGCCACCTCGCCCGCGTCCGTCGGCGCCGCCGCGAGGACCCGCTCGCGCACGGCGTCGCGCGGGCCCGCGACCGCGACGTCGCGCGCGTCGCGGAAGCGCCGGCGCGCCGCCTGCGGGAAGACGACGACGTGCTCGAGCGTCGGGACCGCGGCGACGACGCGCTCGGCGAGCTCGACCGTGTCGAGCTTCGGCGTCTCGGCGCCGACGAAGTACGCCTTCGCGTCGGCCGCCTCGGCGAAGTGCGTGAGCTCGCGCTCGCGGTGCGCCGTCAGCGCCAGCACCGGCAGCACCCCGATCCGCACGACCGCCAGCAGGGCGATCAGGAAGTCGGCGCTGTTCGGCAGCTGGAAGATCGCGCGGTCGCCGGCGCGCAGGCCGAGGTCGAGCAGGCCGGCGGCGAGCGCGTCGGCCGCCTCGTCGAGCTGGCGGTACGTCAGCCGGCGCTCGTCGTCGATGAGCGCGACGCGCTCGCCGTGCTGCTCGCACCAGCGCAGCGTCGCCGTCGCGAGCGTCTCGTCGCCCCAGCAGCCCTCGCGCACGTAGCGCTCGGCGAGCTCGGCGGGCCACGGCACGCAGCCCTCAAGCATGGGAGCGCCTCCGGCGCGCCGCGGCCGTCGCGCGAGCGCCCGTCTGCGTCTTGATCGTCGAAGCCATGGCGGTAGCTTGTCGCCGCGCCGAACTCCTCACCACGTCAATACGTGCAGGGGAAAACCCTCAAATTGCGGGGGCGCCGAACGGGCTCATCCGAGCTGCGGATCGGCCCACGCGCGCTGCCCGAGGCGGGGCTCGCCGCAGCACACGTCGGCGCGCGCGGCGAGCACCGCGGTGCTGGCCTCGTCGTCGTCGGCGACGGCGCCGAACAGCACGAGCGGGAGCCCCGCGCGGATGCGCAGCAGGCCGGCGAGGTGCTGCGCCGCGGTGCGCCGCTCGTCGCCCGTCGTGTCGTCGAACGAGGCGGCGAGGAAGGCCGCGCCCTCCTGCGCGAGCCGGCTCGCGCGCTCGAGCGCGCGAGCCGGCTCGGCGGCGTCGTCCGCCGTCAGGCGCAGCTCGGCCCCGACGACGCAGGGCGTCAGCTCGCTCGCGCGGCGGACCGCGTCGAGGTGGACGTCGTCGGCCGCCGCGCTCGCCGCGACGACGAGGCAGTCGACGCACGAGCCGCGCAGCAGCTCCAGCGTATGCGGCGCGAGCGCGGCGGCGTGCAGGCGCAGCGCGGTCGCGCCGGCGGTGCCGGCGCGGACCGTCTCCGCGGCCGCGAACAGATCGGCGAGGTCAGCCTCCGCGAGCTGCAGCCCGGCGCCGTCGACGACGACGAGCCCGGCGCCCCAGCGGGCGGCGCCGACGATCGCCTCGGCGGCCAGCTCGCGCCCCGCGGCGTCCGCGGCGGCGGCCGGCAGCGAGCACACGACGCCGATCCGGTTGGCGAGCGCGAGCGGCCCGACGCGGCAGGGCGCCTCCAGCGCCGCGGGCCGCGATCCGCCGTCGCCGTGGCGCTCGGCCCACCAGCCGTCGACCGCGCGCACGAGCCGCCGATCGCGCGTGCGCAGCTCGTCGCGGGTGATGCGCGGCGTGCGCGTGAGGTAGTTGAAGACGAACTGCTCGGTCGGCAGCGACGTCTGCTCGCCGAACCAGTCCCACCAGCGGCTGCCGGCCTCGGCCGCCGCCTGGACGCGCTCGACGGCCGGGCGCCGCTCGCGCTCGTAGGCGCCGAGCGCCGCGTCGACGTCGTCGTGCTCGGCCAGCACGCGCGCCAGCACGACGCCGTCCTCCATCGCGAGCTTGGTGCCCGAGCCGACCGACGGATGCGCGGTGTGCGCCGCGTCGCCGAGCAGCACGTGGCGGCCCGTGTGCCACGAGGCGGTGCGCAGCTCGCGGAAGCGCAGCCACTTCGAGTTGTTGCCGACGAGTCGGCCGCCGCCGAGGTGGGCGGCGAAGACGTCGTGCAGGTAGCGCACGCTCGCCTCGTCGCTCTCGCCCGGCGGCAGCGTCAGCGTCGGGTCCAGGCCGGCGCGCACGAGCGTCTCGGTCTCGGCGTCGACGACGAACGTCGACAGGTCGGGCGCAATCGGGTAGACGTGCGCGCCGAACGCGCCGGCCTCGGTCGCCTCGAAGACGAACGAGAAGGAGGGGAAGCCGTGCGTCGCCCCGAGCCAGATGTAGTTCGAGCGCGCCGTTCGCCAGGCGGGCCGGAAGACGTCGGCGAAGCGCTCGCGCACGAGGCTGTTGACGCCGTCGGCGCCGACGACCAGGTCGCACTCGCCGAGCTGATCGAGCGCCTCGACGCGCCGGCCGAAGACGAGCTCCGCCCCGCTGTCCGTCGCGCGCTGCTGCAGCACGCGCAGCAGCTGGCGCCGCGTGATCGCCCAGAACGAGTGCCCGTGCGTGACGACGCTGCGACCGCGGTGGCGCACCTCGATGTCGCCCCAGCTGGCGGCGTCGCGCTGGAGCGCGCGATAGG
>Ga0210410_10003507_pt1 | contig 13879 bp, 17 predicted proteins | sample IncBWC4MmetaG_FD_161058 | JGI IMG/M metagenome (GOLD analysis project Ga0210410, IMG submission 161058) | Forest soil microbial communities from Barre Woods Harvard Forest LTER site, Petersham, Massachusetts, United States - Inc-BW-C-4-M | ecosystem: Environmental > Terrestrial > Soil >... | reverse complement strand
CTGGTTACAACAAGGTGGTTCTGGATTTCCGGCGTGAAGAAAACGGAGAGGCATTTCTCGGAAGCATCTCTGCGTTCAGCCCTCCACGCGAACACAATGGATCTTTCCCCCGGTCGGCACGGACGGGGGCTTGGGGTTTGAGCGTAATTGATTCCATGACAATGTCGCCTCCTTTCTCCCGAGCCTGTTGGTTGGATTCAGCACCACCAACTTTACTCGGGCCGGGGAGCCGACATTGTCATGGAATCAATTACGCTCACTGACCCTGGGACAAGCTCGGCCAGTTCTCAAAACGTGTAATGGCCCGGTTTCGCCAGCCAGCTATAAGGCGCGTTCCTCCAGGTAAGCCTGGCTCCGTGATACGATGCTGCCGGATGCAGTCCCCCGGCGAAGCCGTCCCCTCTGAAAAGCGGTGTCCTACATCCCAAAGGAGTTCCCTGATGATAACTCCGCCGTTGCAAAGCCTTTTCCGCAGTTTGGTCGCCGTGCTCACGCTATTAGTTTTGTCGCAGCTCGCCCAGGCGCAGACCTATACGGTCGTCTACAGCTTCGCCAGCCACACCTGCATCACCGGCACGGCCTCTCGTCGCATCTGCGGGCCTACCACTTTTTTGTCACCACCGCGGCGCTTTGGGCGCACATCGATCGGCTTGCCTCTCCCTACCTTCCGCCAGACATTAAGGAGTGACCGCGCTAGAAAATGAGTACACTCTATGAAAATCAGGATTTCGTTTCTTGTCCTCACCTCGGTCGCACTTTGGGCTTTGCATTCTGCGGCCGCACAAGACACGCCCGAGAGTCCGTCATCCACAATTCTTGCATTAGAGAACAAATGGAATGCAGCTTATAAGCGTGGCGATGTCGTAGCTATGAATTCTCTGCTGGCTGATGATTTCATCATCACCGTTGAAGACGGAAGCACATTCAGCAAACCTGGATATATCGCGCACAACGGAGACTCTACTGTGCACGTAGAGACTTCAGACATGTCGGATCTCAAAGTTCGAATGCACGGCAAAGCAGCAGTTGTCACTGGTGCGTATCACGAAAAGGGTATATCCAAGGGTAAACGGTACGAATACCACGACCGTTTCACCGATGTCTGGATGAGCGTGAATGGCAAGTGGCAAGTTATCGCATCGCACTACAGTATTCCGAAAAGCCAATAATGTAGGCTCGTTGGCGACCGTGCTCGCCGGTTACTTGGATGTCGCGCTATGGACACCAATGGAGGTTCCAGGAATAACCCGAGAGGTAGTGGACCAGCTGCTAAATCAGGATCCTTGGGGCTGGTCTGCGGTTAGCGTTTACCGTGCGGATCGCGCGTTTGTAATCTACAACCCACGCAAGTCTGCAGGCAGACGCGCCAGCGACATCATGCACGAGTTAGCCCACCTGATTCTGAGCCACCAGCCGGCGACTGTTGTGATGTCTCAGGATGGTAGTTTTGTCATGAGAAGCTGCGATCAAGCGCAAGAGGATGAAGCCAACTGGCTGGCTTGGTGCATCCTCCTGCCACGAGATGCGTTGCTGCGCTGTAGAAAGCTCGAGCTTTCCGTCGCGGAGATCGCCGAACAATACGATGTCACGGAGACGCTCGTCAATTTTCGGCTTCGCTTGACGGGCGTCGAGTCTCAGCTAAGAGCCGCAAGCGCTCGCCGGAAATTCAGATAGAGCCAATTGCTTGGAATAGGAAAGCCGAGGTCTACGAGCTGGAATTTGGGTTGGACCCATCCCGGTCGCAGTTTTCCAAGGCCCGAAGGGTGTTCTGAAAATCGAAAGCTGCACAGTTTGTCGTCGCAGTCGGATGGTTTCGGTGTATTCTTTATGTTCTTCCCCCGTAATACTCCCACAACCATATGCCGAAGACTGTAAACATCGACTTCTACAAGGTCGTCATGCCGGAGAATGCCGCAACCACCTTCGAGGCCTTGCTGGCTCGCATCGAACAAATCCCAATGCACGATGAAGCGCGGACGCGAGAAATCACCGGCGACCCCGTTCGCCTCCAAGAGTTGCATAATCATGGCGGGCACCTCGAAGGTGATATGGTCAGGACGAGGATGGACACGCTGCCCAGGAAATCCAACATCGAGACCGGTCAGTTGGCGTTGCTTGATCTTGACGACGACGAAGGCTTGGGTGAGGAAACCGCGTTTCTTTATGATCCCGCTACTCGTTGCTTGACCATTCAACGAAACCGCTTCGCGGTTTCAGCGAGCGCCTTCGCGGGCTACTGCACGGAAATTGGAGCCTTTGAATCCCCGATTACCCTTGAACCGATCATATCCGGTGATGCCATCGCACGGCTGCGAGAGTTCGATAGAGTGAATCGGCTTGAAATCAAGGTGGCGGGTCTCGCCGGAGGCCAAGTCCTACGCGATAGCCCGTATTCCCTCGCCCACCTCGCCGAGTTTGCCGATGACTATGCTGGGCCGGTAGTCAACATCGAGGTTTCGATGGGTCATAGAAAAGGATCGCTAGTCAGAGATCGCGTCAGGAACGTTGTCGATTGGCTGACAGGTCAAGCCCGTGATGGCGGAGTTGACGTGCGGAGAATCGAAGTTTCCGGGTCGGCACCAGGTGATGAAACTCAGGTGCTCGATCTTCTCGAATCCCGAATCGTTGAGTACCGGACGGTAGAGGTCAATCGGAACAGGGTTTCACAAAGAAATCGGCGGAAACCTTCTTTACCCGACTGCAGAATGCGGGCGTCAAGCGACTGGTTGATGTCCGACTCAACAACATTTCCCAACTGGCAGGTTTTACAAAAAAGGATGACTTGCGGTACTTCTTGAAAGCGATTTGCAGTATCGAGTATGTCCACCTGCCCGAACTTGCCCCAACCGCCGAAATGCTTGACGCGTACAAAAAGCAGAAGAATGGTGATTGGGAGTTGTACGAGCGCCGATTTCTCGATTTGATGAGGTCACGCCAGATCGAAAACAGGCCGCGAGAGATCCTGGTCGAGGCCTGCTTGCTATGCAGCGAGGAAAAACCCCTCCACTGCCATCGTCGGCTCGTGGCCGAATATCTCAAAGAGCATTGGGGCGATGTGGAGATCGAGCACATTCCCTAGCGTTCAAGTCCGTCGTGGGTCTCCCATTTCCAGAGCTCACAATCTAAGCAGTTAGACGGCGCGTCAGATTTTTTGGGCAGGCGTTTCCAAACCCTCCTGGGAATCGAGTGAAATTGGCCTCGGGGTGGGGAACAGGTGGGGAAACAGAAGAAGGCATCTTGCGGAAAAGGCTAATTTAGCGACGACATGCTACAGACTGGTGAAGACATTCCAGGGTGCTTGCTACAATCATGCCACTGCGCGCCAGCTCTGTCTTCGCATGGGGTTCGTCATTTTCGCAGAGGATGCTCTTGTGCCACCGAAACTAGCCGGTTGGATCGTACTCTTTGTGATGATGCTGGCCCTAGTGGCGGCCGGAGCCTGGCTCGGGGTAAAGAGCGCCACTGGTCTTCTTACGGTCTACCGAAGCCACGCCTGGGATTCGGTTCTATGTGTGGTCACCAGCAGCACCATCTCTCCAGCCAGGCAGTCAGTCCCAAATCTGACCTGGATGGTAAAGGCGATGTGCACATACCAGAAGGGAGGTCAGTACTATTCTGTCAATTGCTCACCCCACGCGGTTGGCTCCAAAGATCTCGCCAGTCACAGTATGCTTCGTTGCAGATCAATTCCGTGCACGGATGCTACGTAAATCCTAAAGACTCCTCGGAAGCCCTCTACGGCGAGGACCAGAGCTTTCTGCTGCCTCTGTTGTTTTTCGGCATCGGCACAACGTTTATCGTGCTCGGTGGGTCTGGTGCCAAATTCCTGATTAGAAACGGAACGTCCTAGAAAGCAATCGCCGTTTTGCATGGTTCCATGATGGAAGATCGAATAGTCTGGATTCGGAGTAAGGAATCCTTATGCCGGAATATCTCGCAGCACTGACGATCATTCTGTTGGTCGGGATGGTGTTGACGCGTGCCTCCTTGATGAAACAGCAAGGCATAAAGGCACTGAAATTCGGGAACATCGATAAAAAAGACTTCCTGATTCCGCCCTTTGCGTTGTTTTATTTCTATATCGTGTTTGCCCAGGCGTTTCGTCTGCCCGCCGTGAGCCGACAGGAATTCTTCCGGTCGGAATTTACGCCCTGGATCGGAGTGGCCTTCTGCATCGCTGGTCTCGGGTTATTACTCTGGAGCCTCATTTCGTTCGGGCGGAGTTTCCGCGTCGGTATCGATACTGACCGACCCGGCAAGCTCGTAACGTCCGGTATATTCGCTCTGAGCCGCAACCCGATTTACGTGGCTTTTGCATCCGTCCTGTTAGGCCAATTCCTAATATTTCCGAACTGGATATTATTGCTTTACATGGGTGCGGCCACATGGCTGTTCCATCGTCAGGTAAAACGCGAAGAAGAATATCTGAAGAAACATTATGGCGAGGAATACACCGACTACTGCAGGCAGGTACGACGCTATGTGTGAACGTTACGCGCCGCAGAGCGGATGTGTCCTGAGCAAGGACTCGCCATATTGGCTGTCACAGTTCCGGTAGTGAATGCTAACGTCCTCCATCGGTGAAGCGGCTGATTTACCTCGGGCAAACTCGACGACAATGTATTTTATCGAGTTAGAAGTCAACCTTCCAAAATCACTCCTAATCGTACCGTTGCCTAACTGCAACAACGTATCCGAGTGGACTGGAACATTTCAAGCGGTGGGAATTGTTCCGCCATCGATTGTGTAATCGGTTCCGTGAATCGAGGCTGCGCGGTCGGACGCAAGGAAGGCGACCAGCTCCGCGACTTCTTCCGGGCTTCCAGGCCGCCCGACAGGGATGCCGCCAATCATGTTCATGATCTGCTGGCGCGCGGCGCTTTCGTCCACGCCGTTGCTTCTCGCGAGCTGAACGATCATCCCGTGGGCTCCTGAAGTCTCAATGAAGCCCGGCGAGATCACATTCACACGGACGCCCTTCGGCCCGACTTCGTTTGCAAGCCCCTTGCTGTAGGTCGTGAGCGCCGATTTCGCGGCAGCGTAAGCCAGCGTCGAGTCGTACAGCGGGAGGCGATGCTGTATCGACGCGATATGAAGGACGACGCCGGAGCGGCGCTCCAGCATACCCGGCACCAAGCTCCGGTCGAATCTCACCGCCGCCATCAGATTTACGTTCAGCGCCTTCTGCCATTCATCATCCGCAAGCACCCGGAAGCCGCCATTCGGAGCGCTGGACCCTCCGACGCAGTTCACGAGGACATCGACGCCGCCCCAAGTTTGTATAACCTTGTCCACGACTTCCTGCACGCCCTGCGCTGTACCGATGTCTGTCTGAACGAACAGCGAAGGATGCTGCCCCTCGGGGAGCGGCGATCTGGCAGTGGTCGCGACGGACGCGCCACCTAGCGTCATCCTACGGACAATGGCCTCGCCCATGCCTTTGGTCCCGCCGGTCACCAGGACTCGCTTGCCTTTGAATTCGTTTCCATGAACGGGAAATGGATAATTTGCAGCCGTCATTGAATCTCCAGTGATGTGATCTTGTCGTTTGCGAAGGTGAACGTGTAGTTGAGTTCGACCGGACTGCCGGGGAAGTCACCCGTCAGCCGGGCGTGAAGTTTCACGATCTCTCCGCTCACCGAAGCAGTGAGCGGCTCGATGACATACTTGTATTTCGTCTCGGTTTCCCGCTTCCAGGATCGTATAGCGTCAATCCCCCAATAGTCTCGCCCTTCGTCGCGCACGCGGGCGTCGTCTGCAAAACAAAGCACGAACAGCTCCGCGTCTCTGGCTTTCACTGCCGCCAAGTATGTGGCGACGGGTCCAGGTAGTCTTCCAGGCATTACTTTCTCCATTTGCGTAGTTGAACTGAGAGGAGTTTTGCAGGACAATGACTTTTTCGCAAGTACGCACTATAAAGTATGTTACAGTCAGTAAAGTATGCCTAAGCGCTACACGCCCGTCACCGCGGCCAAAGATGTAGAGGCGGCTCTTCGCCTTCTCGAAGGGCGCTGGAAACTTGTCATCCTCTTTCACTTGTTCGGGGGCAAGGTGATGCGCTTCTCCGACCTGGAACGCGCAATTCCCGATATCACGCAGAAGATGCTCGGCCAGCAGCTTCGCCAAATGGAGACTGACGGCATTGTCGTGCGCAAGGTTTATCCCCAGGTGCCTCCCAAGGTGGAATACAGTCTCACCGTGTGGGGACAGTCGCTCTGCCCGGCGCTGGACGCGATTTTGAAGTGGGCCGACCGCAGGCACGTCGCCGAAAAGCGGTGAACCTGCCGAGTTTCGCTTTTTTGTGAATGATATCGTCCTTTATCGTTCATCATCCAGGCAGAGCAGAGTGCCGGCTTGCGAAAGCCTGACGGTGAAATCCGGCACACAACTGACACGCAACCAATCAAACACGATCATTATTTGTGCACTCTTTCCTGTTTTCCGGCTGACGGGCCGTCAGTCATCCATTCTGGTTGATCCTTTCTCTTCATTGCACCACCAGTGTGTTGCTTGGATATTGTCCGGGTGGTCGTCTCTCCATGCTCCTCCCATTCCTTTGGGATTTTTGTGGTCCGGCACAATGTCGTTGTAGTCGGTAAACGCTTCGTGGCAGATGGCGCATATTTCCGCTTGTTCCCGCACCTTGCGGTTCAGCAGTTTTCGCATCTCTGCCGGTGATCGCAGTTCCCGGTATCCTCGCGGGTGGTGCGGATCTTCGACGCGCTGAACTCCTAGTCTTACGAGTCGAGGCTTGGGAAGGGTCTCCCGACCACAGCAGAAAAGAGATCGATGGATTGGACAGAATTCATTGCGACGGAGCCTCATGGCATTCCTCCTGTTGGACCTGGGTGATCTGCTGATCAGGTGTGAGTGGGGGCGGAAAATTTGGGCGGAGGGTCTAAGGGAATTCGGACGCGCACGACTCGCATGCCTATGTCAGCCGGTGTCGGCAAACGAATCGCCGTCGCTCAGCGTGCACGTTGGGCGAAATGGAAGGCAGCCAGGCGGAATAAGCGAAGGGAAGAATGGCTATTGCTAGGTTCGGGTTCTCGAAGCCCTAACCGCAGGCGCCAATATGCGGAGAGCCCTGTCTGGCCCGTCTGGGAAACAGGAATAATATTGCTGTCAGATGACCGTCCGCAAAATCATCCACGTGGACATGGACGCATTTTATGCTTCCGTCGAACAACGGGATGACCCGCAGCTGCGCGGCAAGCCGGTCATTGTCGCTTGGCGGGGCAACCGTTCTGTCGTCTGTGCTGCTTCGCATGAAGCGAGACGCTTCGGGGTACGCTCGGCCATGCCGGCGGTTCATGCGGAACGCTTGTGCCCCGATGGGATCTTTCTCCCGCCAGATTTCGTACGATATCGGGCTGTCTCGCGCATCGTGCGCGAGATCTTCAAGCGGCACACCGATTTGGTGGAGCCGCTGTCGCTGGACGAAGCGTATCTCGACGTTACCGAGAACAAGACTGGCTTGCCGACCGCTACTCGTGTTGCGTCTGCAATTCGTGAGCAAATCCGCGAGGAGTTGAAGCTGACAGCCTCCGCCGGCGTGGCGCCCAACAAATTTCTGGCAAAAATTGCCTCTGACTGGCGCAAACCTGACGGACTCTTCGTCATCCAGCCTGGCGAGGTGGACGCATTTCTGTCGCCACTGCCTGTTGGACGTCTCCCCGGTGTGGGGAAAGTGACAGGAGAAAAGCTCGATAAACTGGAAATACGGACGGTAGGCGACTTGCGAAGTCTGGATTTACCAACGCTCGAAGGCCACTTCGGTCGCTATGGTCTGCGTCTCCACGAACTCGCCCGAGGTCTCGACAATAGCGAGGTCGTCCCGGACCGGCCCACACAATCCATGTCCGCAGAGGATACGTTTGAACACGACGTACCTCTCAAAGAAACGGAGCCAATGATCCGGCTTCTTGCGGAAAAGATTTGGTCCGCTTCGCGCAAGGAATCACGCATCGCACGTACGGTAGTCCTCAAACTGAAGACCAGCGAGTTCCATATTCTCACCCGTAGCCATACACCCGCCTCTCCTCCCTCTTCCTGTGAAGAATTGACTAACATCGCCTTATCGCTCCGGGAGCGAGTGGACTTGGGGCCACAGCAACGCTTTCGCCTCGTCGGCGTTGGCTTGAGCAACTTTCGCGAACCTGAAGGAAAGGAAGATACTTCTCCGCAGCCCGCCTTGTTCGAGTAGATACAGATTTTGGCAGAAGTGCCTTATAGGAGGACGTGGTGACAGGAATGTCCGCCTTGCAGCGAACGAAGTGCGGGTCTCGCGTCTATTTGATTGGCCGCGAACCTGTGATGAGGATGTCCACGAGTCTCCTGGCGCTTTGCTGCCAGTCAGGACCGGACGCTACGTGGGAGACGCCGATTAGTGCGCGGAGCAGATCGAATGGCTCCAGATCGCTACGAATTTCCCCACTCTCGATGGCGCGGTTCACCAACGAATCAATTGCTCCTTTAATCTGAGCGCGTGAACCCTCATACAGCTTCGAAGGCCCTCCAACCAGTGAATTCAGAGCGGGGCCGATGATCTGCTTGGTCGCGATGTAGTCGACGAATAACAGCATCCATGCTCGTAAAGCCTCACTGGGAGGAAGGTTTGCGGAGAACTTCTTCTCGGCTCCGGCCACCTTTTCCACCTCAGTCCGATAGACCGCTTCGATCAGTGCGTCGCGTGTAGGAAAGTGGCGATACAGAGTACCTGCTCCAACGCCTGCCTCCTTGGCGATGTCGTCGAGGCTGGCGTTCGCGCCGGACCGGGTAAACGCCTCCTTCGCCACCTCCAGAATGCGCTCGCGATTCCGCTGCGCGTCAGTGCGCGGTTTTCGGGGAGCAATTTTCTTCTTGGTCGGCATATAAAAAAAGTTGCAACCGGAGATAGTCTCCGGTTATCTTATCTACTGATTCGGAGACACTCTCCGTTTTAGTTGGAACGCCGCGTTCTGTCAATAGCGGTTTCCGATTCTCCGGCTTCGAGAGGTGAGGAATATGAATCCACTCGCTCGTTATGAACCATTGAAGAATTCCAATCATCCTTGCGACGACATCACGACGATGGCGGAGCGGGAGTTGTCAGCATTCTTCAAGGCCATTACCCAGTTGTTCGGGCAAGAACAGGCGGAGATCTCAGCAGAAGACTGGCTGCAGGAGTTGATCGAAATCGATGCTCTGCCCGCTTCAAACCGCGAATGGCGATTGATCACTGCGAAGGCTTCGACTCGGCTCGCAAGTCGTGTGAACGCTTCGTCCCTATCGACCGAACTGACAAATGCTTAGGAGATAAAGAATATGCGTGTTTTTGTTACCGGTGCCACAGGCTTCATTGGTACGGCAGTCGTCCGAGAACTGATTGACGCTGGTCATCAGGTGCTCGGTCTCGCTCGCTCGGATGCGGCAGCCAAGTCGCTGGTCGCGGTGGGAGCCGGCGTACATCGCGGTTCGCTCGAAGATCTCGACAGCCTTCGCAGCGGCGCAGCGGCTGCCGACGGAGTAATCCACACCGCTTTCATCCACGATTTCTCAAACTATGGGCCTGCCGCCGAGGCGGATCGGCAGGCCATCGAGACTCTCGGCGCCGCACTCGCGGGCTCTGATCGCCCGTTGATCGTCACTTCCGGGACTTTGCTCGCTCAACGCCAGGGCTCGCTCGCAACAGAAGAGGATGCGCCCAATCCAAACTTCCCCCGCAAGTCGGAAGAGGCGGCGCTTGCGCTGGCAGCACGCGGAGTCCGCGCATCGGTGCTGCGGCTTCCCCCATCGGTCCACGGCAACGGTGATCACGGCTTTGTTCCGCGATTGATCAGCATTGCACGTGAAAAGGGCATTTCCGCGTATATAGGGAACGGGCTCAGCCGCTGGCCCGCGGTGCATCAGCTCGATGCTGCTCATCTCTACAGGCTCGCGCTTGAGAAAGGCTCCGCTGCAGCCCGGTACCACGGCGTAGGGGACGAGGGCGTGCCGACTCGTGAGATCGCTGAGATCATCGGCCGGCATTTGAACGTACCAGTGGTCAGCAAGTCTAGCGAGGAAGCAGCCGATCATTTTGGCTGGATCGCTCTCTTCTTTGGTATAGACGCTCCGGCTTCCAGCGCGCTGACACAGGAACGGCTGGGATGGCGGCCGGTTCAGCCTGGGCTGATTGCCGATCTGAATGCGATGCACTATTTCGAACACGCTGCGGACGCCGTCCCTTTGCACGGCTAGCGCGCGACCGGACCATAAACCATCACATCGAACGTGTCAGTACAAGGAGGAAGCGAATGACGAACATACTTGAGACAACTTCATTTGGCGCGACTTCGACCACAGAGGACGTTTTGTCCGGCGTGAATTTGACGGGCAAACGGATTCTCATAACGGGTGTTTCGGCCGGCCTCGGCGTGGAAACGGCGCGCGCTCTTGCCGCGCACGGCGCTCGGCTTGTGGGCGCGGCGCGGGATTTGAACAAAGCCAAGGCTGCAACCGAAGAAGTGCGAAAGGACGCCGCGGCCCATGGCGGAAGCTTCGAACTGGTTGAACTCGATCTCGCCAACCTGCAAAGCGTGCGTGCCTGCGCCGACCAGCTGCTGGCAAAGGGAGAAGCGTTCGACGTGGTCATCGCCAACGCCGGAGTGATGGCCACCCCGTTCGGCCACACCGCTGACGGCTTCGAAACGCAGTTCGGCACGAATCATCTGGGCCACTTTGTCCTGGCCAACCGGATTGCGGCGCTCATTCGGACAGGAGGACGGCTGATCAACTTGTCTTCTGCGGGTCACCGCTACGCGAACGTGGACCTCGACGATCCCAACTTTGAACGCACGCCTTATGACCCGCTCGTTGCTTACGGCAGGTCCAAAACCGCGAACATCCTCTTCGCCGTTGCGTTCGACAAACGGCACCGGGACCGTGGCGTACGCGCGGCCGCTGTGCACCCAGGTGGTATTCAGACCGAACTGGGTCGTTACCAGGATCCAGGCCGTATAGAAAAGATGATCGACCGGATAAATGAGCAGCGTGCGGCTCAAGGCAAAGGTCCCTTCCAGTGGAAGACGATTCCCCAGGGAGCCGCGACTTCAGTGTGGGCGGCTGTCGTTGCTTCCGCTGACGAGATCGGCGGCCAATACTGCGAAGACTGCCACGTGGGCCGTATCGTGCCAGACGACCTGCCCGTCGGCGTAAACGAAAGCGTGCGCGGATATGCGGTCGATCCGAACAACGCAGAGGCGCTCTGGAAGAAAAGCGAAGAAATGGTTGGAGAGTCGTTCTAGCTTTCATCATTACTACTGAGGAAACCCGCACTAGGAGGAATGAAAATGATTGAACAAAAAGACCTTGTCGGCAGTTTTGCCCTGCCCGGCAAATCGATGACAGTAAACCGCGTGGGTTACGGGGCCATGCAACTGGCTGGCCCGGGCGTCTGGGGAGCGCCGAAGGATGTGAATACCGCCATTGCTGTTCTGCGAGAAGCGGTAGAGTCCGGCGTGAACCACATCGACACCAGCGACTACTACGGACCTCATGTGACCAATCAGCTTATCAAGCAGGCGCTCCGTCCTTATGCTAAGGATCTCGTGATCGTCACCAAAGTGGGTGCTCGTCGAGGTCCAGACAAGTCCTGGCTTCACGCTCTTTCCCGCCAGGAGCTCGTCGATGCCGTTCATGACAACCTGAAAAATCTTGGTCTCGACCATCTCGATGTCGTCAATCTTCGGGTTGGTGGAATCACGGAACCGGGGCAGGAGTCGATTGAAGAGCCGCTGACCGTGCTCGTCAAACTCAAGCGTGAGGGACTGATCCGTCACATCGGTCTGAGCAACATTTCTCCACGGCAGTTGGCCGAAGCGCAAGCCATGACAGAGATTGTCTGCGTGCAGAATTTCTACAATGTGGCCCAGAGGAACGACGATGCTTTCATCGACGACCTGGCCGCGCAAGGTATAGCGTATGTTCCGTTTTTCCCGCTGGGAGGTTTCACTCCATTGCAGTCGTCGGCGCTCGACGCAGCCGCAGCGTCGCTCAATGCCACACCGATGCAGGTTGCGCTTGCCTGGCTTCTCCACCGCTCGCCCAATATCCTGTTGATCCCCGGAACCTCTTCCCTCACGCATCTTCGCGAGAACCTTAAGGCGTCGACGCTCCAGATTCCATCTGCAGTGATGGCCGATCTCGACGCAATCGGCCGAAATGCCTGAAATGGAAGGCACCTGCCGAGTACGGGTTCGAAGGATCAGTCCCGCATGGACGGCTACGCGGAGGTTGTCCCGAAACGGGCTTCGGGGAGATTGGCGTCGTCTCAAGCCCAAACAGCCGTACTCTTTCGATCATGAAAGCTACAGACTGCTGAAGACATAACGCTACCGAATGGACGCCGAAAAACTCCAGAAAGCGGTGGCCAAAGAGTTCGCCGCGAAACGAGACAAGAAAACACTCAAGCCGAAAGTCCGCAAAGGGGCTCCATGAGTCGATCCACTTCTTGATTTATGGCGGAGTGCGAATTTGCACTCCGCCTTTTTCGTGGAATTGGAGCCTTGACCTGCAATCAGAGAATTGGGTTTAGGTCCGATTCGATGATATCCGCGTACGGGCTGCGCTTTTGCTGGTGAATGCGAGTTCAGACTCTGCGCGTCCTAAGTGATCGTCAATAACTTGGATGTTTTTTCCCGCGATCGGACCTTTCTGGTCGTCTGTGAAGAAAAGAGTGGCCTAGAGTGGCAGGCGCAACTTTTTCAAAAATGCGATGTAGCGCGGATCGCCACGCAGATTCTCTAGCAGCGGGTCCCATTTGATGCTTGCGACTCCGCCGTCGTGCTGCATATAAGCTCGCTCCAGCCACTCAAATGCTTTGTCGGGCTCCCTTCGGAAGGCATAAACGTCGGCGATTTGGAAGGCGGCACTGGTCTGATATTTGGCGATGAACTCGCTCAAAGCGGTGTCGGACTCTTTCTTCCGACCAAGTGCGTAGTACGCAACGGCCTGTCCTCGTAAGCGCAAGGCGGCCATCGGTTCTCGCTCGATTTCGACTAAAGCAGCCTGAACCCGCCCCTGCACCAGATATACCAAGCCTAACGATTCATGGTCACCGGGAAGACCGGGATTGAGTTCTAATGCCTTCTTGAAATTTGCTTCTGCTTCGTCTTGGCGGCCCATAGCCCAGCAGACCTGCGCCAGCGATTCGCGACTTGCTGCGTTGAGCGGATCCAATGCAATGGACCGGCGAACCAATTCCCGAGCTTCCTCAAAGTGGCCGAGGGAACCTGCCAGGGTGGAGGCGCTATATAGAACTGCGGGATTTCCGGGGTCGAGGGCGAGAGCGCGCTGTAAGGAAGCATTCGCTCCCATCCAGTCCCAATCGACAAGCCTCTTGATCTGCCCGATTAGCGCGTGGGCCTCTGGCAGACTCGGATCCAGGGCTAGAGCCTGCTCCGCTGCTTCCCGCGCCTGCCGCTGGCCCTCCTCATGGGAAATAAAGCCTCTATCGGCTTGGCGAAAACGGGCACGAGACAGACCCACCCAGGCCGGCGCGTAGTTGGAGTCAAGTTTGATCGCCTGCTCGTAATAGCTTACAGCCCTGTTCAGATCTCCGTCGTTGTCCCGGTTGAGGAAATAACGTCCTTCCATGTAGGCGTCGAAGGCTTCCGCGTTGACAGGACGCAACCGCGTCAAATCAGCTTGCTGTTGCGGAGTCAAACGGATTTGGATCTCCCGCACCACGGCTTTAGCTACATCATCTTCCAGACTGAGAATATCTCGCTGGCGATAATCAAAATCCTGAGCCCACACATGGCTCTGGTCCTTCACCTGAAGCAGTTGAACAGTGATGCGCAGGCGGTCCTCGTTTCCTCGAAGGCTGTTTTCCAGCACATACTGAACGGAAAGGTCA
>Ga0210410_10003505_pt1 | contig 13879 bp, 9 predicted proteins | sample IncBWC4MmetaG_FD_161058 | JGI IMG/M metagenome (GOLD analysis project Ga0210410, IMG submission 161058) | Forest soil microbial communities from Barre Woods Harvard Forest LTER site, Petersham, Massachusetts, United States - Inc-BW-C-4-M | ecosystem: Environmental > Terrestrial > Soil >... | reverse complement strand
GAGCCGCTTCACGGCGAATCACTTTTACAATGCGGGGATGAGCGTGGCCGAGGGCGTTGACGGCGATGCCGCCGAGAAAATCGAGATACTTCTTGCCGGTGGAGTCGAAGACATAGCAGCCGCGGCCGTGGGTGAAGAGCACGGGCTGACGTTTGTAGGTTGGCAGAAGAAACTGCTCAGCGTCACGGACGCGCACATCGGGCTTCGCCACCAGCGTGGGTCCCGATTTGGCGCGGCCCGAGGAACGGCGCAAGGATTTCTTTTTGGAAGATGCTGGCATCATGCCGCCGATAGCGCCGCTTGCGCGGCGGAGAGAGGTTCACGAAGGACGCGCGTGCCGGGATGGGCGGCGGCATCATCGTTTGACTGAGCTTCGGCAGCGTGCGAGGCCAGGAGCAGTGCATCCGGCGAGGCGCCGCCGACGATGCGGACTTCGCGCACGCCGCCCTCGAGAGCGCGCTTGGCGGCTTCCAGCTTGAGCACCATGCCGCCGGAAACCACGTGGCATTGCACGAGACGCTCCATCTCTTCGCAGGTGATGGCGGAAAGAACTTTTTCGCCGTCGAGAACGCCGGCAACATCGGTGAGATAGATCAACTGATCGGCGCGGAGATATTCCGCACAGGCGGCGGCCATGTGATCGGCATTGACGTTGTAGAGTTCGTTGTCCGGACCGAGACCTAGGCAGGGCGCGACAGGAACGATGCCTTCACGCCAGAGCGATTCGATGAAGGAGGCGTTCAATCCGGTGAGGTAGCCGACGAAGCCGAGGCCGCCTTCCACTTCGTTGAAAACCATGGGCTCGGCGCGGAAGCACTGGGCATCGGCGGCGGAAACGCCGGCGGCGGGCTGGCCTTCGGCAGAGATGGCCGCGGCCAGTTTTTTGTTCAGCAGGCCGGCGAAGACCATGACGGCGACGTCGCGGGTCTCGCGATCAGTGACGCGGAGGCCATTGATGAACTTGCTTTCGATGGCCATGCGCTTGAGCGTGGCGGTGAAAAGGCGGCCGCCGCCATGGACCACAAGAATTTCGTGGCCTTCCTGAGCGAGCGCCGCGACCTGGCGCGCGAGATCGCGCACTGTGGCGTCGTCTTCGAGTAGTGCTCCAGCGAACTTGATTACGATTTTCATTGAAGTGCGGTGTGCTCCCCGATCCCCAACATGTGGTTGAAATTTTGCACGGCTTGGCCGGCAGCGCCTTTGCCCAGATTGTCCAGGCAGGAAACGATGACCAGGCGGCTGCCGGGTTTGTCCAAAGCAAAACCGATGTCACAGAAGTTGGTGTGCGCGACGTGCTGCAACTCTGGCAGTGTGCCAGCCGGCCAGATGCGAACCATCGGGCCGCCCGCATAGAACTTGCGATAGAGCGCTTCGACGGTGTCGCCGGATTGTGCCGTGCTGAGCGTGACGTAGATGGTGGAAAGAATGCCGCGGGCTAGCGGCAGCAAATGCGTAGTAAAGGTTACTTGCGATTCGCCCAGGCCGGTGTGATCGAGAATCTCGGGCGTATGGCGGTGCGAGAAAAGATTGTAGGCCTTGAAATTCTCGTCGAGTTCGACAAATTGCAGGTCGCGGCGGAGTTCCTTGCCGGCGCCGCTGGCTCCGGACTTGCAATCGCAGACGACACCATGATCCGCGGAGATCCAGCCTGCTTCGGATAGAGGACGGAGGGCGAGAATCACGCTGGTGGCATAACAGCCGGGATTGGCAACGAGCCGGGCTTTGGCAATTTCTGTTGGATAGAGCTCGGGAATGCCGTAGACCGCTTCCCGGAGCAAGCTCGCGTGAGGAGCGGGCAGCTTGTACCACTTTGTGAAGGTCTCTGCTTCGCGAAAGCGAAAAGCTCCGCTGAGATCGACTACGCGCAGGCCAGCTTCGAGAAGCGGAGGCGCGATTTCCGCTGAGGCTGCATGCGGCGTCGCGAGAAATACCGTGCCGGCAGCGGACGAAGTTATGGCTTCGATGGAATATGGGCGCAGAGGCGCTTCGCCAAAGCCGCGCAGCTGCGGGAAGAGTTCGGCGAGACACTTTGCCCCGTTGGTATCGCGCATATAGAAAGTCCGCGACTGAACCGCAGGATGGCGCAGGAGAAGGCGCGCCAGCTCGAATCCCGAGTAGCCGGAGACACCTACGACGGCGATGTGTCGGGGATCTCTCATTTCACCAGCGCTTCGATTTTTCGTTGCAGCGATTCGCGCGACTTGCGGCTGGGCGTGATGATGAGGACGGTATCGTCACCGGCAATGGTGCCGGCGGTTTCCGGGAATTTCGCGCCGTCCACGGCGGCGGCAAGAGGCTGCGCACCGCTCGGCGGCGTCTTGAGTACCAAGAGATTTTCCGCGGGGCGAATATCAAGCAAAAACTCGCCGAGAGCGCGAGCGAGGGGAAGCAGAGGCGCGGATTCGTCGGGGAGGTCGGTGGCGGGCCGATAGCCCTCCTGGGTTTTTACAAGCCGTAATTCCTGCAAGTCGCGCGAAAGCGTGGCCTGGGTCACGCGCATTTTCTGCGCGGCGAGGCGGCGGCGGAGCTCTTCCTGATTGCCGATGCGCGCGGCGGTGATCAAGCGGAGAATCTGTCCGTGCCGGAATGTTTTTCCCGTATTCATGCAAATTTCCAATATACAGCCATCTGTATTTTTATACATGCGCTATGCAAGGATGTCAAATTATTTTTGAAAATATCCAGCGGACTTCGTGCGGCCGTCAGGTGTGCAAGCTAACGATACAAGATTCGCAGCACTTCCAAGAAGCGCACTGGATTTTCTGCGCCGGGGATGCTACCAATCGTTGAGTACCATTCATACGATGGGAACACCTTGCCAAGCCGCGGGCTGCAAGTACGAAGTGCCACCGGCGCTCGCCGATCAGGCGCTGTGCGTGCTGCACTTTACGCTGTCGCTGGAATCGAGCTGCGCGGCGATGCGCCGGGAGACGGCGCTGGGCAACGCGCCACACGAGCGGCAGCGCGAAATCATGCGGTTTATCACGGAAAACGGGGAGCGGCTGGCGCGCGTGGCCACCAGCGGGCTGCACCTTACCGATGATTTGAAGGCGCGCATCCTCAGCACATTCCTCACGCTGATGAACCTGCGGGAAAACCTGGACCGCTCGAATATGCGCAGCTCGTTTGGCCGCACCGGCCTGGTCCGCTAAGACGATTCCGTTTCATTTCCCAGGACAAAACGTCAGGCGCCGATGTAGCGCGCGTAGAGCGAGCGCGCGACGGCGGGATCCTTGGTGCCTTTGAGGATCGCGCGTCCATCGGCAAAGACGGTCATTTCGTAGGGCGGAACGCGAAAGCGCAGCAGGAAGTCGTTTTGACGAACGTCGGCCACGGTGGCGGCGAGCCGGCTTCGCAACGCGGCGAGGTCCAGCGCTCTTCCGCGTTCGTGGAGTTGCACAGAATCCCGGCCGCACATGGTGATGTGAGGCTGGGCATCGCCTTCCAGGTGAGAAAACTCGTGGCGAACACATACGCGGCAGGCGGGATTGCGGGCTACACGCACGGACTGAAAATGGCCGGACCATACATCGCAGGAAATGAGGCGGTTGTGAAGGGCTTCTTTGCGTCCAGCGAGGAGCTTCATCGCTTCGGCGGCTTCGAGAGAGGCGATGAGATTCACGATGGGGCCGAGGACGCCGATGGTATCGCAAGTGTCTTCGAGGCCGTGACCGTTGGTTCCGGTTTCCAGCAGGCAAGCGAGGCAAGGAGTAACGCCCGGACGGATCGTCATGGTGAGGCCGTAGCTGGCTACACCGGCGGCGTAAATCCAGGGCCGACCCGATTTGACGGCGAAATCGTTGACGAGGAATCGTGTTTCGAAGTTGTCCGTGCCATCCAGGATAACGTCACATCCGGCGAGCAATTCTTGGGCGTTCTGGGGTGTGAGATCGGCCAGCAGGCCTTCGACAGCGACGCTGGCGTTGATAGCGCGCAGCTTGCGTTCAGCCGCAACGGCCTTTGGCAAAGCATCGCGAGCGTCCGCCTCGTCGAAGAGCGTTTGGCGCTGCAAGTTTGAGGGCTCGACAAAATCGCGGTCGATGATGCGCATACGGCCGACACCGGCGCGGACAAGTAAATTGGCCGCAGCGGCACCGATGGCTCCGCAACCTACAATCACTGCGCTGGAGGCCAGCAAGCGCACCTGGCCCTCTTCGCCGATTCCGGCAAAGAGCATCTGACGCGAGTATTTTTCCTGGAGAGAGTCGTTCACGAAAGTAGGGTCTCCGCAGGGCTACGGAGTGCTCCTGCGGAACTATCATAGCGTCAAACAGAGGGAGAGAGGCAACGCCCGTATGCTAACCTTCGTCTGAGCGAATGGAACGCATGAAAGCGGGCTGGGCCAATGGATTACGAGGCATTGTCGCGCTGGCGTTGCTCTCCGGAGCAGCATCGGGACGCGCGCAGGCGCCACAAGAGGCTGCGGCGGCGCAACCTCCCGTTGTGGAAGTGCGCATCGTCACCGAAGACGGCCGAGTGCTTTCGGAAGCGCCGACGGGGCTAACCGTGGAAACGGGAAAACCGCTGGATCGCAGCAAAGTGGCGGAAAGTTTGCGGCTGCTCTATCGGACGGGGGATTACGCGGACCTGAGAGCGGTCACCTCCGGGACGGAAGGTGGTGTGCGTCTCGACTTTGTCGTCCGGGAGAATCTTTTTTTCAACCAGGTGAAGATCGAAGGGCTCGTCGAGCCACCAAGCGAGGCTTCCGCGGCGGCGACGATGCAACTCACACTGGGGCAAGTCTACCGGCGCGCGGCGGTCGATGAGTCGCTGGAAAAACTTCGAGAGACGCTGCGGGAGGAAGGTTTGTACACGGCCGTACTCTCCGCGGAAAACGTGCCGCATGCGGATACCCACCAGATGGACGTCGTGGTGCACGTGAACCCCGGGCCGCGTGCGCGGGTCGGAGCCATTCACCTGAAGAACGGTTCGGAATACCGCGACGCGGAGATTCTTGCGCGGTTGAAAATGAAAGTGGGAAGCGCAGTCACCTCGGCGCACGTGCAGCGCGGAACAGACCGCATCCGCAAGTTTCTGGTGAAGAAAGGCCACTTGAGCGCACGCGCCGCGGTGCGGCGAGGGGAATACGACGCCGCAAAAATTACGATTCCGCTGGAGGTGGAAGTTACCGAAGGACCGCGCGTGCAGGTGCAAGTGACCGGCGCAAAACTTTCCAAGGGAGAAGTGAAGCGGCTGATTCCCATATATCAGGAAGGTTCCGTCGATACCGACCTCCTGGAAGAGGGAAAGCGCAACCTTCGTGAACGCCTCGAACGCCTGGGGTATTTTGATGCGACGGTGGACTATACAACGGACACGCGTGAGGTGAAGCAAGAGGGGAAGGGTGGGACCGGCGCCGAGGAGATCATTACTTACAAGGTGGATCAAGGCGATCGGCACAAATTATTGGGAATCGAAATTACCGGCAATCACTATTTCGATACGGAATTGCTGCGGAGCCGGCTGCAGATTTTTGCCGGTGCATTCGCTTCGCGGGGGAGATTCAGCAGACGGCTGGTGGAATCGGATGCGCAGTCGATGCGAAACCTGTATGTCGCCAACGGATTCCTGGACGCCAAGGTGGAATCGGAGATCAATGACGATTACAAGGGCAAGAAAGGCGACCTCTCCATCCTATTTAGGGTGCAGGAAGGGAAGCAGACGCGAGTGGCGTCGCTGGAGCTCGAAGGAATCCATGCGTTCAAAGAGGAAGAGTTGTTCGGGGTGGTGGGCTCGACACCCGGGCAGCCGTATTCGGACTTCAGCGTGACGTCGGACCGCGACAATATTCTGGCGCTGTATTACAACGAAGGTTTTCCCGAGGCTTCGTTCACAGCCATGGCGGAACCTGTGGCAAATGATGCTGCGGGAGTCCAAAAGGGAAACAAAAACGGGACTGGCTCAGAAAAAGAAAACAAGCCAAGAAAAGAGAAAGATCCCAAAGAGGACATTTCGCAAGCGGCCCCCGTGCGACTCGTGTACAAAATCGTGGAAGGCCCGCAGGTCCGGGTGCGGCGGATTTTGCTGACGGGGTACCGTCACACACGGGCTGGCGTGATTCGCCGCGAAGTGAACGTTAAAACGGATGAGCCGCTCCGGGAAGGGGACGTCGTCGAATCGCAACGGCGGCTGTACAACCTCGGCGTTTTCAACCGCGTCACGATCGAACCGCAAAACCCGAGCGGGACAGATCCAGACAAGGACATTGTGGTTCTGGTGGAAGAGGCCAAGCGCTATACGATTGCCTATGGTGGGGGATTCGAAGTGCAGCGGCTGGCGAGCACCTCGGATCCCACCGGGGGGCAAGTGCAGGCGGCGCCCCGTGGGATTCTGGAAGTAAGCAAACTGAATCTGACCGGACGCGCCGATTCGCTCTCCCTGAAGCTGCGGGGCAGCACGTTGCAGGGGCGCGCGCTGCTGGGCTATTCGGCTCCCGACACGTTTGGCAGCCAGCACTTCAGTTTTCAGGCGACGGCGTTCGCGGAGAAAACGCGGGACATCAATACGTTTACCGAAGACCGCTACGAAGGTTCATTGCAGTTGACGGAGAAGGTGACGCCGTTCACGACGATGCTCTACCACTATGCCTTTCGCAAGGTGGTGGTTTCCAACCTGAATATTTCAGCGAGCGAAATCCCGTTGTTCAACGCGCCGACGCTGGTGTCGCAATTCGGGGTGACGTGGATCCGCGATTCGCGGGACAATCCGGCGGATGCTTCCAAGGGCAGCTTCAACAGCGCCGACGTAAGTATCGCGGACACGGGGATCGGATCGAGCGCGAGCTTTTTGCGTGTTTTCTATCAGAACTCGACCTATTACCCGATCAAACGGCGGTTCAGTTTTGCGCGCTCCATTCGTTTTGGAATTTTGACGCCTTATCGAGACACCGAATCGTTGAGTTTTCCGACGTCTACGGAACAGGAGTGCGTGACGCCAAGTCTGACTCCGCCGCAGTCTTCCCACATTATTCCGCTGCCGGAACGATTCTTCGCGGGAGGCGGCACATCGCTGCGCGGATTTGCACTCAATCAGGCAGGGCCGCGCGATGCCTGCACTGGATTTCCTGTGGGAGGGCAGGCACTGCTGGTGCTCAATCAGGAGTTTCGGTTTCCGATGCGGCTGCCGTATGTGGGCACGGCGCTGGGAGGCGCCATTTTCTATGACGGAGGGAATGTCTATAGCCGGCTGAGCCGCATTTCGTTCCGGGCCACGCTGCCGCGGCCGACTTTTACGAGCACGCCGGATCCGAACAATCCAACAGGGCCGCCGTTGACGCAGTGCGTGACAAACTGCGGCAACGAGCTGAATTATTTCGCGCATACGATCGGTTTTGGCGTGCGCTATGCGACGCCGGTGGGGCCCATCCGCGTCGACCTCGGTTATCAGATCAACCGGCCTTTTTTCGTCGTGCCGTGCGTGCCGGTCACGACGAACTCGACGATGGTGACGAATTGCTTCAAGGGCACGCAACTGCCGCGGCTGCAGATTTTCTTTAATTTAGGATCGAGCTTTTAATGGTGCGCCGGATGCAACACGGTTTGTTCACGGCGGCGCTTGCAGTGGCACTGGCGCTCGCCGGCGGGGTGCGGTTGCCGGCACAAGAAGTGGTGGATCGCATTGCCGCGCGGGTGGAGAACGACGTAATTCTCGAAAGCGAACTGCGCGCGCTGGGCCGGTATCAAATTCTCGTTGATGGCAAGGCGGAAGGCGATGCGCAGATTCTGGACCGGCTGATCGATCAGTGGGTGGTGCGAACGGAAGCGGATGCTTCCCACTTTCCGCACCCCAGTGATGCGGAAGTTCAGCGAGAAGTGGAACGGCTAATGCAGTCGTTTGCTTCACCGCAGGAATACGAAACGCGAAAAAAACAGACTGGTTTGCGCGATTCGGAAATTCGCGCGATCGTGACGTCGCAGCTGTATCTGCGCGGTTATCTTGACTCGCGATTTCGCGCCGCGGTGCAGGTGGACGCCAAAGCGATCGAGGAGTTCTATCAAAAAGCAGTGGTGCCGCGAGCGCAGGCGCGCGGACAGGCACCGCCGTCGCTGGAAGCCGCCAGTGACACTATCCAGGAAGCCCTGGTGCAGCAGGGGATCGATGAGCAGGCCGACCGCTGGCTGAAAGAAAGCCGGGCGCGGCTGCACGTCGACAAACTGATCGACGAAGGGGCGAAATGACGCACGAAACGCGCGTGCGGAAATGGCGGTGGCTGCGCCACGTGGCCTGGGTTCTGGGAGTGAAGGTTTTTCTGATTGTGACGTTTCTGGTGATTTTTTTCGGAACCGGTCTGGGGAACCCGCTGCTACGGCGGCTGCTGGTGCGGCGCATCGAAGAAACGACGGGGGGGCGCGTTGAATTGCGCGCGCTGTCCATCCGCTGGATGTCGCTGCGCGCCACTATCGACGGTCTGGTGATTCATGGCCATGAGCCGCAAGGAACTGCGCCGTTTTTTTCCGCGGAAGAAGTACAAGCCGGGCTGCGGATTGATTCGTTTTGGGGCCGGAAGGTTTCGCTCAACGACCTGAAAGTGCAGCAGGCCCAGGTGCACATTCGCGTGGAGAAGGGCGGAAGCACAAATGTTCCCATGCCTGCGCTCCGGGTCTCACCCAATAAGCCGGTGCGAGAGACGCTGTTCGATCTTCACGTTCGCCAGGTACAAATCGAGAATAGCTGGCTGCTATACAACGATGTGAGGACGCCGCTGGCCATTGAGGGCGGCGACATGCGCCTGGCGCTGGACGCGGGGGGCACGCACGAACATCCGCTGTATCTGGGGAAATTCGACTGGCAATCAGTGCATTACACGGCTGCACCAAATCTGCCGTTACCTGTAAATGTTTCCGCGAAGTTCACGGTGTGGCGCGAAGGATTCACGCTGGAACAGGGCACGCTGCACGCGGGGCGCTCGCATTTCGATATGCAGGCGGAAATGGATGGATTCGCCGAACCCAAGTGGAGCTTTCGTGGCCGCGGCTGGGTGGACCTGCGCGATTTTCGCGATACGCTGCGCCAGCCGCTGGTGCCCAGCGGGCTGGTCGATGTGCGCGGAGAAGGCTCCTTCGCTGGGGGTAAATTCCAGGCCAAGGGAAATTACGCCGGGCAGGAAATCAACCTGGACTATGACGATTATCACGCCAAGAGGCTGAGCAGCCGGGGCAGCTATCGCATCGACAACGCGGGACTCGAAGTGCCCGATTTTTTCGCGGCGGCGGATGGCGGGCAAGTCAAGGGCCGCGTAACGTTGCGATTCGACGGACTGCGGTTTCGCGCGGACACCCATATTCAAGACGTGCGTCTTTCCGCCGTTCTGCCCGATGTCGATCATGAGGGATTTCCGGTCGATCAATTGCACTGGGATGCGGTGTTCACCGGAGACACGGTGGAAACTTGGTCGGCCAACTTCCTACACTTTGAAATCACCGGAAAGCTGCACTGGTCTCCTCCCGACATCGTAGCGGCTGGGCACCAGCCGGTCGAAGCGGACTGGAGTTTCCGCTACCGATACGATCCGAATATTTTCACCATCGACTCCGGCGAATTCACCACGCCGACGACACGGGGCACAATCTCGGGAACGCTCGCACCGCGGGATTCCGTGCTGGATTTTCACTTTGAAACGGGCGCTCTCGAGACGTACACGGATTTCATCAACGCGGTTGCTGGAAACAAGCCGGGGGCTTCGGACGCGATCAAAAGTATCGGCGGTAATGTCCGCTGGGACGGCAAGATCGCCAGTGCGGATGGCCATTCGGTTTTTCAGGGGCATGTGAGGGGAGAACACGTGCATTACGAAGGCGTGCCGCTGGATTTTCTGGATGGCGACCTGACGTATTCGCAGTCCGAGTTGACGCTGGCCAACGGACGCGCGCGTCAAGACCAGATGGACGTGCAAATCGATGGGACGCTGGCGCTCACCAAGTGGAGCTTTCTGCCGGAGAACAACTGGTCCGCTGAAGCGAATTTCGAGAAAGTTCCCGTGGAGAACATTCAGAAGTTCTTTCACTGGCAGTATCCCGTAAATGGACTCCTCACCGGCCAATTGCACGGACGGGGGACGCGAGAGACACCAGCGGTAAACGGCCTTTTCGATCTGGCAGAAGGCAGCGTGTATGGAGTGTCGTTCAACAGATTGCGCGGCCAGCTGAGTCTTACGCCGGAGGAAGTTCGCATCGCCAACGCGGAGTTGCGCGTCTTTCCGCCGGGCAAAGAGAACGGGAGCGGAGCAGGCATCGTCACGGGCATACTGGGATATCGATTCGCGGACCGGACGATTGCGGCCGACCTTGTGGGAGCATCCTTGCCTCTGGAGAGTTTTGAAAAAATTCAATCGGAGCGATTGAAACTCGGCGGTCAGGTCACTTTCCGGGTGAAGGCCAGCGGACCGGCCTTAGCACCGACGGGCGAAGGCACGTTTCGCGTCGTTGATTTTCGCATAGGGCAGGAAATTATTGGCAGCTTCGATGGAGGGCTTACCTCGGACGGGCAAATCGCGAAGCTCACACTGGGATCGGCCATGACCACGGGGGAAATCTCCGGGGGTTTGACCGTGGGATTGACAGATCCCTACCGAGTGAACGGAAAAGTTTCTATCACAAACATCAACCTCGATCCCTTTCTCGTGAGCGCGCTGCACTTGAAGGAGTTCAGCGGGCATGGAGCGGCCGACGGGGACATTGCCGTCAATGGTGAACTGAAACACGCCGAAGGAATTACAGTCGACGCCAAATTCTCGAGACTGGTTCTGAATTACGCGAACGTGCGGCTGGAAAACTCCGGCCCGGTGCATATCCGTTCCTCGAAGGAAGAGTTTCTGATCGATCCGGTAACTTTCCGAGGGACAGATACGAATCTTCAACTCGACGGAGCGCTACGGTTTTCCGGCCGCCGCACGGTAAGCATGCACTTGAACGGAGCTGTGGACTTGCGGCTGTTGAGCGGTTTTGTGCCGGATCTGGAGGCCCGCGGCCCGGCGCAGATCAACGGATCCATTGAGGGGCCGATGGAACGGCCGCGGATTACGGGCCGCATACACATCGAGAACGCTACGGCGCGAGCCGCGGATTTTCCAACCGGGCTCAGCGCGATCAAGGGCGACATCGTGTTTGACGCCACGCGTCTTTTCTTCGAAGACATCACCGCGCAAGCCGGCGGAGGAACGCTGCACCTTTCCGGCAATCTGAACTATGCGGATAGCCCGTTGCGCTACGAGGTGAATGCCCGCACGGACCGCGTGCGCATTCGCTATCCCGAGGGCATGAGTTGGCTGGTCGCGGGCTCGCTGCGACTGACGGGAACGCCTTCGGCCGGCGTGGTCGCGGGGCGAGTCACCGTCGAACGCGTGACGCTTAACCAGGGGCTCGAAGTCGCCGGTGTGCTAGTCTCCGCCAAGGAAGGAGCCATCTCCGGTCCTTCCACCAGCTCTTCCTTCCTGCGCAATTTGCAGTTCGACGTGGAAGCGGCATCCACGCCCGACGCGCGCTTGGAATGGCCCGGGGCTCAACTCGAGGCGGAAGCCGGCCTGCGCGTGCGCGGCACGTGGGAGCATCCCATTCTCCTTGGGCACATCCACATTCTTTCCGGAGATTTGTATTTCCATGGCAACCGCTACCGCGTAGCGCGTGGCGACGTGAACTTTGCAAATCCGTTCCGGCTCGATCCGGTGGTAAACGTGGAAGCGACAACGACGATCCAACAGTACGAAATCACTCTGAATTTCAACGGGCCGGCCAGCAAGCTCACGCTGGCGTACCGCTCCGATCCCCCGCTGCCCGGCAACGACATCATTACGCTGCTGGCTCTCGGGCAAACCAGCTCGGAGGGCGCAACGAGGAGCGGTGGCACCTCGCAAAGCTCGACGGCGGGAGCGACAGCCATACTTTCCGAAGCCGTCTCCAGCCAGTTCGGCGGCCCGCTCCAGCGTTTGTTTGGGATTACGCGGTTCCGCGTTGACCCTGGACTTGCAGCGGTCGGCTCAACGAGCTCGGAACAAAACCCCGGGGCGCGCGTTACCGTGGAGCAGCAGATCGCGCACGATTTGACGATTACCTATGTTTCGAATGTGAGCTCGACGCAGGAACAGATTATTCAGGTGGAGTACAACGTGAATCGCAGTGTTTCGATTGTCGCGCTGCGCGATCAGAACGGCACGTTCGGCATCGACGTGAAAATCAAGAAGCGCTTCCCTTAGAACGAAAAGCGCCTTTGAAGTCTTCGCTAATGAGCTGAGAAAAATCAGGGTTGAGAAGAATCTGCCTGTTGTGGCTGGCTCTGCGGCTGGCCCTGAGACTGATTCTGCCCCTGACCACGCTGCGGCCAACGGCGTTGGCCATTGCCCAGGCGGGCTGACTGGCCAATCTCCGGATTTTGCGCCTTGAGCGCTTGCAGCGCATCGCGCGATGCTTTGTTTCCGGCCTCGCGGCTTGCCGCCGCAACTTCCCGGGCGATCTTGGGCATTTCCGCGGCGACTTTCTGCCCGAGCGGCGAGCCGAAGAACTGCAGCAGTCCTTTGATTTCCTCGTCCGTGTAGTGCTTGTCGTAGATGCCCACAACCTGATCGGTGACCTTGTCGGGATCAAACTTTTTTTCGTAGCTCGTCACGAACGCGTTGACGAAGGTCTGGCCCTTCTCGTTATCGGGCACTGTGGCCAACAATTTCTCGCGATACTGTTCGGCGGAGGCGCTGACGCCGTCTTGCACCTGGTCGCGCACGCCCACAAGCTCCATCAGCGCGCGGATGTCCGATTCCTTCACTGGATCGATCGGTTTTGCCTGGCCCTGTGGGAGGTTGTCTTGCGTGGTTGCCGCGTTTTGAGGAGCCGCTTGTACCTGGCCTTGAGACGCGCTTTGGATCACAACGAGAAAGGTGCCGACATACAGCAGCACCAGTGCTAAAACCGCCTTCATAACTTCCTCCGTGGCAGCCACTTTCCGTTCGTGCCACGTCTTTAATTGTAGAGAAGACGCCATCCGCGCCCGCGCCTTCGCAGGACAGTCGTGCTCGGTAATCCACTGTCCCTGCGGACAGGCCGCTCTTGGCACATCCCGAACAACTTTCTGCTACGATGCCGCTCCATGACGGATGCGCTATTTCCGAATGAAAAAGCATCAGGCGGCTCCAAGAACTCCGCGATTATTGCGGGCGAGGCGGGGCTGCAACGCAACTTGACGCCGCGCCAGCTCTCGATGATTGCCATCGGCGGCGCGATTGGCACGGGTCTTTTTCTAGGCAGCGCCATTTCCGTGCGGCTGGCGGGCCCCGGCGTGATTCTCAGCTATGTGGGAGCCGCGGCGATTGCGCTATGCCTGATGTGGGCGCTGGGTGAGATGACCGTCGCGCATCCAGTGGCGGGCTCCTTCGGCGTGCATGCGGAGATGTACGTGCATCCGTGGGCAGGCTTCGCAATGCGCTATTCGTACTGGCTGGGGCAGACCATCGCGATCGGCAGCGAAATCGTGGCCGCTTCGATTTATTGCAAGCGCTGGTTTCCGGGCGTGCCGTCGTGGCTGTGGATTGTGGGGTTTTCGGTCGCCCTGCTGTACGTGAACGCGCGCAGCGTCGCAAGCTTTGGCGCGTTCGAGTATTGGTTCGCGATGTTGAAGGTCGTGACCATCACAGTATTTCTGGTACTCGGGGCTTCCCTGCTCCTTGGTGTTGGTTTCCCGCGTCTCGGCGCCACGAATTACACGGCGCACGGCGGATTCCTGCCCAACGGCTGGACCGGTGTAGGTCTCGGCGTGGCCATGGCGGTCTTCAGCTTTCTTGGAATCGAGATCGTTGCCGTCACTTCGGGCGAAGCGAAGGATCCGGCAACGGCATTGCCGCGTGCGCTACGCTGGACGCTCGCGCGTCTCGGAATTTTCTATATCGGCGGGCTGGCGG
>Ga0210410_10003504_pt1 | contig 13881 bp, 14 predicted proteins | sample IncBWC4MmetaG_FD_161058 | JGI IMG/M metagenome (GOLD analysis project Ga0210410, IMG submission 161058) | Forest soil microbial communities from Barre Woods Harvard Forest LTER site, Petersham, Massachusetts, United States - Inc-BW-C-4-M | ecosystem: Environmental > Terrestrial > Soil >... | reverse complement strand
TGATCATGAACAAATTGGGAAAGCCTGCGGACGCGATGCCGAGATAGGCGCGCGGGCCCGCCCGCCATTTCTCGGCAAGCGTCTGCCGGTTGCGGCCGGTGATCGCGATCTTGTCAAACGACCCGGTCATCGCGGCAAAGCCGGTGGCGCAGACGACGGCGTCCAGCCTGTATTCGACACCGTCGACCTCGATGCCTTCGGCGGTGAAACGTTCGATCGGGGCGGTCGAGACGTCGACCAGTTTGACGTGAGGAAGATTATAGGTTTCGAAATAGCCGGTATCGACGCAGAGGCGCTTGCAACCGAAAACGTTGTCCGGACACAGCAGCTCCGCCGTCGCCGGATCCTTCACGATGCCGCGGATCTTGCGGCGGGCGAAGTCGGCGATGGTGTCGTTGGCGGCTTTCTCGAACAGGAGATCGCCGTAGGCGCCGAGAAACGGCAGGCCGCCGCGGGCCCAGGCTTCCTCGTATTGCTTGTCGCGGTCCGCGGGGCTCGCCTCCAGCGCCGGCCTGGTGTTGAATGGAAAATAGAATCCGGTCGGTCGCGCGCGCGCCTTCGCCCGCAGCGATGGATAGTCGGCTTTGACCGACTGTCGGTATTCCGGCGTCAGCTTCTCGTTCCAGGCCGGCACCGACCAGGTCGCCGTGCGCTGAAAGACGGTTAGCGTCTCGGCCTGCTGCGCGATGATCGGGATCGACTGGATCGCGGAAGAGCCGGTACCGATCACGCCAACCTTGAGCCCGGTGAAGTCGACACCCTCGTGCGGCCATTGCCCGGTGTGATAGATGGCCCCGCGAAAATCATCGATACCCCTGAAGGCCGGGCGGTTCGGCGCCGACAGGCAGCCGACGGCCATGACGCAGAATTTCGCGCTGACCCGGTCGCCGCGGTCGGTCTCGATATGCCAGCACTTTGCTGCTTCATCGAACGTCGCCGCAACGACCCGCGTGTCGAACACGATATGCCCGCGCAGATCGAAGCGATCGGCAATATGGTTGGCGTAGGCGAGGATTTCAGGCTGCGGCGCGTACTTCTCCGACCAGTTCCACTCCTGGTCCAGCTCCTCCGAGAAGGAGAACGAATACTGCATGCTCTCGACGTCGCAACGCGCGCCCGGATAGCGGTTCCAGTACCAGGTGCCGCCGACACCGCCGCCGGCCTCGAACACCCGTGCCGAAAAGCCCAGTCCGCGCAGGCGATGCAGCATGTACATTCCGGCAAAGCCCGCGCCGACGACGACCGCATCGAAAACCGCCCCCACTTCGGCAGGGCGCTGCGGCGGCGTTGGAGTATCGGTAATCATGGGTCGTGTCGTCTCCCGGGATGCGCTGGGCCGGACATTTTCGGGTCCGCGCGGGCTCTTTGAGGCCGTTCACAGGCATTGGAAGGGTAGCGGCATTGTTCCGGAAGTCCATCGCCATATGCGCCCGCAGGGTGCGCGGCCGCCGCATATCCGGATCGGTTGAGCGCCGGACTGACCTAAGGCGCCGCGGGTTTCGGTCAAAGCCTGAGGACCCCGTCGGGGCTTTTATTGGAACGACTTTCATCCCGGCGCGTTCAGTCCGATCGGAATCGGGCGTTAGATGGAAATCAGCGACAAGATTGCAGCCTCGCTGAGCGAGGAAGGCCGGTACCGCCTGCTGATTGACGCGGTCACTGATTATGCGATCTTCATGCTCGACCCCTCCGGTTTCGTGACCAGCTGGAACCCGGGCGCCCAGAGGTTCAAGGGCTATCTGGCGGCGGAGATCATCGGCCAGCATTTCTCCCGCTTCTATACGCCGGAAGACAAGGCTGATGGCCTGCCTGCCCGCGCGCTCCAAACCGCTCTGACCGAAGGCAAGTTCGAGGCCGAGGGTTGGCGGGTCCGAAAGGACGGAACCCGGTTCTGGGCTTTCGTCGTCATCGATCCCATCATCACGGAAAGTGGCGTCCTGATCGGATACGCCAAGGTCACGCGCGATCTGACCGAGCGCAGGAAGTCGGAGGAGGCCTTGCGCCAGAGCCAGGAGCAGTTTCGCCTGCTGGTGCGGGGCGTAACGGATTACGCGCTCTTTCTGCTCGACACCGAGGGGCACGTCAGCAACTGGAATCCCGGCGCCCAGCGCATCAAGGGCTATTTGCCCGAAGAGATCATCGGCAAGCATTTCTCGGAATTCTATACCGAAGAGGACCGCAAGATCGGAGAGCCGCAGAGGGCGCTCGAGACCGTACGCCGCGATGGGCGCTTCGAGAAGGAAGGATGGCGTGTGCGCAAGGACGGCTCGCGCTTCTGGGCGCATGTCGTCATCGACGCGATCCGTGACGATCATGGCGAACTCGTCGGCTACGCCAAGATCACGCGTGACATCACCGAGCGGCGCGAGACCAGTGAAAAGCTGGAAAAGACGCGCGAGGCGTTGCTTCAATCGCAGAAGATGGAGGCCATCGGGCAGCTCACCGGCGGGGTGGCGCATGACTTCAACAATCTGCTGATGGCCATTCTGAGCAGCCTGGAACTGATGCGAAGAAGATTGCCGGGCGATTCGCGCGTCATCGGTTTGCTCGATAACGCGGTACAGGCCGCCGAGCGCGGCACGCTGCTCACCAAACGCATGCTGGCCTTTGCGCGCCGCCAGGAATTGAAACAGGATATCATCGATATTCCCAACCTCGTGCGCGGCATGAGCGAATTGATGCGGCGGTCGCTTGGCCCTTCGGTGAATATCGAAACGCGGTTTCCGCTTCACACCCGGCCCGTGCTTGCCGACGCCAACCAGCTTGAAATGGCGATCCTCAACCTCGCCGTGAATGCGCGAGACGCGATGGAAGCCAGCGGCGAGATCATCATCGGCACGCGGGAATATCGCATCGGGCCCGATAACGGTCACCTGGAGCCGGGCGACTATGTCTGCATCTCCGTCATCGATAACGGCAACGGCATGGATGAAGAGACCGTTCGCCGCGCCACCGAACCTTTCTTCACGACCAAAGGCGTCGGCAGGGGAACGGGGCTTGGACTTTCGATGGTGCATGGCCTCGCCGAGCAATCCGGCGGCCGATTCAACCTCAAAAGCACGCTTGGCGCGGGTACGACCGCCGAACTCTGGCTGCCGGTTGCCCAGGCTGAACGGCAAGTGGCGGAAGCCGCGAAGGTGACTTTGCCATCCGCGCCGGATTATGGCTCGCTGAGTATCCTTGCCGTCGATGACGACGCTCTGGTGTTGACGAACACCGCCGCCATGCTTGAAGACCTCGGCCACACGGTGCAACGCGCCAGTTCGGCCAAGGCCGCGCTGGAGATATTGAATAGCGACCCCACGATAGAACTGGTGGTCACGGATCAGGTCATGCCGCAGATGACCGGGCTGCAATTGGCGAAGATCGTGGCGCAGACCTGGCCCGACGTGCTGATCGTGATTGCGACGGGCTACGCGGAAACCGAGCCCGGCGCGTTGAACAACATGCCCAGACTTGCCAAGCCATTCACCCGGCAGGAACTGGCGGCCGAAATCCTGCGCCTGCTGCCTTTGACCAGGAACGCCGGTCGCGTGGTGAAATTCCCCCGCGCAGAGGCAAAGGACAAATAGAAGCGTTCCGAAGGAGGCCGGCGCTTGAGAGTATCGCGATCCGGCTTCGCTAAAACAGCGTGCATGCAGAGATTTTCGGCATCGCCATCCCTCCACACCCACCACTCGAGCGCCCGCACTGCCCTAAATACCAGGCCCGGACGACGCTGGTCATGACGCTGGCAGCGACCTCTTGTAATCAGGCGTGGCGGTGGACTTGACGAGGATCTAAAAATACCGCGGTCATTGTGTTGCATAGATACGAGATGTGGCGGCGCACTGGCCAGGCTTGATTGAATGTTCCGCGACTTCAACGTGCGGCGATGCCGTACCAGCACAGGGGACCACCATGCTTTCAGTCTTGATCGGCGTTTTGATTATTTGTGTCGTCGGTGCAATCTGCTTTTGGGCTATCGACAAATTTATCAGGGAAGCTCGGCTGGCAAACCTTCTCAAGCTGCTTGTGGTGCTGATTTGCCTCGCGTCGATCCTTCAACGGGTGCTGCCGTTTGCCGGAATCAATCTGTAGTGGCCGCAAGATGCCACTGGTCCCGGCGTGCAGGGAACCATGCCGGTCGACTGACGTTCATAGTCCATGGTCGCCCTCAAAGCTTCATTGGCTGCCCTGTTGTTCTCGTTTGCCATCTGTTCAGTTCGCGCTGAAAGCGGACTGGCCTCGTATTATGGCGGCGGAAGGACCGCTAGCGGCGAGGTAACCGGACCGAGGGGTTTTACGGCCGCTCATCGCACGTTGGCGTTCGGCACTAATGTATTGGTTACGAACGTTAGAAACGGCAAGACGGTCGTCGTGCGCATAACAGACCGTGGTCCATTTGGGCGTGGTCGCATCATCGACGTGACCCGTGCTGCGGCGCGCGAGCTTGATATGATCGATAGCGGCACGGCAAAGGTCACTCTGGTGCGTCAATAGAGCGGCTCCGCTGACCGGCGCGCTCACTGCATCTTCGTTCAGCGAAGCAGGCCCTAATTGCGATACCAGGTAGCGGTGCGGTCGGAGCGGACTGATACGCAAGGCGGAATGAGCCTTTTTGCGTGCGAGGCGCGTTCATTCGGCCACCCGTTCCAGGCTGACATTGCACATGCCGTCGCAGCCGATGGCCCTGGACGCGGGCGGCGTCAGATCGATTTCACGGCGCGGCCAGAACTTACGGTTCGGTCCCTTGTCCGCCACCGTACAGACCACGGATTTTCCGTTGGCGACATTGGTGACGCGGAGCCGCTGGCCGAACTGTTCGTACATATGCGCGCAGACCAGATCCCGTTGGGGATGCAGCCGCTTGCCATCGGCGGCAAGCGTGTCGTCGAACTCGGTGGCGATGCCGCCATAGGGCGGCGGCTTGATGCGCGTGCGCCAGAGATCGTCGAATGTTTCGGCGCGCGCACACGGACAAGCCGCGAACAGCGTCAGCGCCGACAGCATGAGCACAGTGCGGACATCCATGCCCCGATTGTGCTGGCCGCTTATGGGCAGATCGTGGCCGCGCGATGCCAACTTTCCGGCAGCATCAAGAAGGCCGGATGACAGCCGGGCGCGGCGTCAGGGGGCGCCGCCGGATGTACGCGATTAATTCCGGTACGAGGTATCGACGCGGTCGAGCTTGCGCAGCAGCGCCGGCCAGGCCAGATCGCCGTTGCGGTTGGGCAGGTTGGGGCGCGGTTTCACCTTGTCGAAGGTCTTTTCCAGCACGTCCTGCGACGGATAGACCAGCTTGGTATTGCAGGACAACGCCATCACCTGGATTTCGCAGGCGCGCTCCATGCGATAGAGGATATTGAAGGTTGCGGGGATGGTCCGTCCGACCACCAGCAGGCCGTGGTTGCGCAACACCATCGCTTCGTGGTTGCCGAGGTCTCTTACCAGCCGCTCGCGCTCGCCGACATCGTCGGCGATGCCTTCGAAATCGTGGTAGCCGATGTGAAGGAAGCGCATCGAGGTCTGCGCCAGCGGTAATAGCCCGCATTCCATCGCCGACACCGCCATGCCGGCCGGCGTATGGGTATGCGCGACGCAGTCGACGTCGTGCCGCGCCATGTGAATGGCGCTGTGAATCACGAAGCCGGCAGCGTTGACGCCGTAGTCGGAGGCGTTGAACAGCACGTTGCCGTCGAGGTCGACCTTGATCAGGCAGGAGGCGTCGATTTCCTCATAGAGCATCCCGTAGGGATTGATCAGGAAGTGGTCATGCGTGCCGGGCACGCGGCACGAGATGTGGTTGGCGATCATCTCGGTCATGCCGTACATCGCGGTCAGGCGGTAGCAGGCCGCGAGATCGACGCGGGTTTGCCATTCCTCCGCGCTCACCTGTTCACGGACCGATTTTACCACCTTGATGGCGGGGGCGCTGACGGGAGGGGTCATGGGGTTCTCCGTTGAAACGGGTGGTTTCGTGTGGGCTAAGGGCTGACCGGCTGAGCCTCAGGATACCGGCAATACTGGTTGCGCCGCAAGGCGGGCATTGCAGCAAACCTTGCAACGCAGCCATCGCCAATGCGCTGCGGTCGGCCACCCATTCCTTCGAATTCGAGACGCCCGCGCGGGGCTTTGGCTTTGCTGCAGGGCAAAAGGCCGGTCGTCGCAAATCCTTCATGCGCGGCCTATACTTGGACAGCCAGTTGGTGTTGATGTCCTGATCCATTTCGGAAGATGCCTGCTTCTTTTGCAATCGGAGCGATGTTCATGAAGACCGTCCGTTTTGTCCTCGCACTTCTGGCGCTTTCGCTTTTCGCGCCGCTGCAATCCGCCAAGGCGGCCGACGTCATCTGCTACAATTGCCCGCCGGAATGGGCGGACTGGGCCTCCATGCTCAAGGCGGTCAAGGCCGATTTGAACTACGAGATTCCCCACGACAACAAGAATTCAGGACAGGCGCTGGCGCAGATTTTGGCCGAGAAGAACAATCCGGTCGGCGACATCGGCTATTTCGGCGTCACCTTCGGCATGAAAGCCAAGGCGGAAGGCGCGCTGGAGCCCTATAAGCCCGCCAACTGGGACCAGGTGCCAGCGGGCCTGAAGGATCCGGACGGCTACTGGACCACGATCCATTCCGGCACGCTCGGCCTGTTCGTCAACCGGGATGCGCTCGGCGGCAAACCGGTGCCGGCCTGCTGGAAGGATCTCTTGAAGCCGGATTACAAGGGCATGGTCGGCTATCTCGACCCGAGCTCGGCCGCGGTCGGCTATGTCGGCGCGGTCGCGATCAATCTGGCGCTCGGCGGCTCGGCCTCGAATTTCGATCCCGCGATCGCCTTCTTCAAGGATCTGCGCAAGAACGATCCGATCGTTCCCAAGCAGACTTCCTATGCCCGCGTGGTGTCCGGCGAAATGCCCATTCTGCTCGATTACGATTTCAACGCCTATCGCGCGAAATATTCCGAGAAGGGCAATTTCGAATTCGTGATCCCCTGCGAGGGTTCGGTGGTGTTTCCCTATGTGGTCGGCCTGGTCAAAAACGCGCCCGACAAGGACAAGGCCAAGAAGGTGCTGGACTATCTGTTGTCCGACAAGGGCCAGGCGATCTGGACCAACGCCTATTTGCGGCCCGCGCGCCCGATCGAGTTGCCCGCGGCGGTGAAGGCAAAATTCCTGCCCGACAGCGACTATGCCCGCGCCAAGGCCGTCGATTGGGGCCAGATGGAAAGCATGCAAAAAGGTTTTGTGGACCGCTATCTCGCCGAGGTCCGCTGATGCAGAATGGTGCCCGGGTTGAGGGGCGCAATTCCCGCCTGGCTCGAATCGTGACGGCTTACGCGCCCTCGTGGTTCGAGACATGCGGCGTTGCCGCACTCCTCACCATGACGGTCTAAGACCTCATCCTGGAGGAGCCGCGAAGCGCCGTCTCGAAGGATGAAGCCACCGACCTGGAAGTTTCACTGGGGCGTCATTCGTTCATGTCGCACAAAACCTTCGTCTGGCTGTGTTTGCTGCCGCTGGCGGTGATCACGACGGCATTCTTCCTGCTGCCGATGGCGCGGCTGGTGGTGACAGGCGCCGAGGGCCCGCAGGGGCTTGCCGGCTATCTCGCGATCCTGACCGAGCCGCGCTACCGCGCCACCCTCGTCAACACCGTCGTGCTGGCGACTGCGACCACGGTCGCGACGCTTGTGATCGCCACGGTCGCGGGGATGTTCCTGCAGCGCCATCGCTTTCCCGGCCGCGCCGTGCTGATCGCAATGCTGACCTTTCCGCTGGCGTTTCCAGGCGTGGTCGTCGGCTTCCTGATCATCCTGCTCGCCGGCCGCCAGGGCTTGATCGGCGATGTGACCAGCCGCCTGTTCGGCGAGAAGCTGGTGTTCGCCTATTCGATCTACGGGCTGTTCCTGGGCTACCTCTATTTCTCGATTCCGCGCGTCATCCTCACCATCATGGCGGCGGTGCAGAAACTCGACACAGGCCTGGAAGAAGCCGCGCGCTCGCTCGGCGCCAGCCCCTGGGCGGTGCAGCGCGACGTCGTGCTGCCGGCGCTCGGGCCGGCGTTCGTGGCCTCCGGCGCGATCGCCTTTGCCACCGCGATGGGCGCGTTCGGCACCGCCTTTACGCTCGCCACCAATATCGATGTGCTGCCGATGCTGATCTATACCGAGTTCACGCTGGCGGCGAATTTTGCAACGTCGGCGGCGCTGTCGGTCGGGCTTGGCGTCATCGCCTGGGCGATCCTGGCGCTGGCCCGCTCGTTCAGCGGCGGCACTGTCGCGGCGGCCGGATGAGATGATGCGCGACCGCCTGATCTTTGCCGGCCAATTGTTGTTCACGCTGCTGGTCGCGGCATTCCTGGTCGTGCCCGCGATCCTGTCGATTTCGGCCGGCGTCACCGTGAATTACTTCCGCGGCATTTCGTCCGGCGTGACGCTGCAATGGGTGTTTCAGGTCTGGGACCTCTATGCCGGCACCATCCTGTTGTCCTTCCTGATCGCCTTTGCGACGCTCGCTGTAACCCTTGTGGCCGGCGTGCCCTCGGCCTACGCCCTGCATGTGCGGGGAGGGCGGCTGTCGCGCATCGTGGAGGAAATCATTACCCTGCCGCTGGCGATCCCCGGGCTCGCGATCGCACTGGCGCTGCTCCTGACTTATCAGGGCTTTGGCGATTTTCGTCGCTCCTGGCTGTTCATCCTGACCGGCCATGTCGTCTTCACCATGCCGTTCATGGTGCGCTCGGTGATGGCGGTGTTTTCAACCGTCGACATCCGGACGCTCGACGAGGGTGCGGCTTCGCTCGGCGCATCGCCCTGGCGCCGGTTTCGTGACGTCATCGTGCCCAACGCGCTGCCGGGAATTCTGGCGGGCAGCCTGATGGTGGTCACGCTCTCGCTCGGCGAATTCAACCTGACCTGGATGCTGCACACGCCGCTGACCAAGACGCTGCCGATCGGCCTTGCCGATGCCTACGCCTCGATGCGGCTGGAAGTGGCCTCAGCCTACACGCTGATATTTTTCGTCATGATCATTCCGCTCCTGGTCGCGATGCAGCTGTTCGCCGACAGCGAGGGCGCGCGATGAACGCGGCCTCAAGCCACGGCGCCTCTGTACGCATCGAGAGCTGCGGCAAGACGTTTATGGATGGTACCCGCGCGCTGGAGCCCGCCACGCTCGACATCGCCCGCGGCGAGACGCTGGTGCTGCTCGGCCCGTCCGGCTGCGGCAAGACCACCATGCTGCGCATCATCGCCGGCCTCGAATTGCCGGATGCAGGCGGCCGGGTGTTGTTCGACGATCAAGACATGACCGCGGTGCCGATCGAGAAGCGCAATGTCGGCATGGTGTTTCAGTCCTACGCGCTGTTCCCCAACATGAGCGTCGCCGACAACATCGGCTATGGCCTGAAGATCCGCGGCATGCCGCGCCAACAGCGCGCCGCCCGCGTCGCCGAACTGGTGGCGCTCACCAACATCTCGGGCCTGGAGAACCGCCGCATCGACCAGCTTTCCGGCGGCCAGCGCCAGCGCGTGGCGCTGGCCCGCGCGGTCGCGATCCGGCCGGGCATCCTCTTGCTCGACGAGCCCCTGACCGCGCTGGACGCCGCGCTGCGCGAGCGGCTGCGCGGCGAACTCAACCGGCTGCTGCGGGCGCTCGGGATCACCACCATCTATGTGACGCACGATCAGTCCGAGGCGATGGAGCTCGGCGACCGCATCGTGGTCATGCAGAAGGGGGCGATTGCCCAGATCGGCACGCCACGCGAGATTTATTTCGCGCCGAGAAATCGCTTCGTCGCCGAATTCATCGGCGCGGCGAACATCGTCGAGTCTCCCGTCGAAAACGGCCATCTGGTCTTGCCGGGCGGACGGCAGCCGATCGGCGGCGACGCGAGCTTGCCGGCCGCGGTCGCCATGATCCGCCCCGAAACCATCCGCATCGTCGAGGCCGCGGGGGCGCCGCTTTCGGGGACTATCGACAGCGTCAGTTTCATCGGCGACCGTCAGCGGATGATCGTCAGCGGCGCGTCGGACAAATTGCTCACCGTGGATGCGCCGAACACGGTTGTCGCCAAAGCCGGCGAACGGGTCGGGCTCTCGATCGCACCCGACGCCGTCAGGCTGCTGCCGCCGGAAAGCTAGGGAACGTCGATGCCGTCAAAACCAGTTCTCATCGCGCAGATTTCCGACCTGCACATCAAGCCGCCGGGGTCGCTCGCCTACGGACGGGTCGATACCGCGGCCGCGCTCGAGCGCTGCGTGGCGGCGTTGAATGAATTGAGGCCGAAGCCCGACCTCGTGGTGATCTCGGGCGATCTGGCGGATACGCCGTCGGCCGAGGAATATGCGCATCTGAAGCGCCTGCTGGAGCCGCTGGACCTGCCGTTTGTCGGCATTCCCGGCAATCATGATTCCCGCGAATTGATGCGCGCCGCGTTGCCGCAAGCCTATGCTTTTGCTGCGGGCCCGCTCAATCAGCACGTCGCAACCGGCGGGCTCGATCTCGTGCTGCTGGATTCCAGCGTTCCCGGCAAGCCGCATGGCGAACTCGACGCGCCGACCCTGCAATGGCTGGAGGCGACGCTGGCGTCCGCGCCCGACCGGCCGGCGTTATTGTTCCTGCATCACCCGCCGTTCGAGACCGGCATCTGGCACATGGACCGCCAGAACCTCCGCAACGCCGCCGAGCTTGAACCCATGGTCAGGCGTCATCCGCGCGCAAGGCTGATCGCCACCGGCCACATTCATCGCGCAACGCTGGCAATGTTCGCCGGCGTGGCCACGACGATCTGCCCGGCGCCCAATCACGCTGTCGATCTCGATCTCGCGCAATTGCGCGAACCCTCCTTCAAGGTCGAACCGCCGGCGTTTCATCTGCATTGCTGGTACCGGGGGGAGGGGTTCGGCAGCATCGTCACGCACCAGGTTCCGATCGGGCATTTCGACGGGCCGCACCCGTTTTTTGGAGCGGACGGCAAGCTACTCTGAGTGGGGCCAAGTGCGATCGAGGCGATCGCGACACGGACCCGAGGTACGATATTAGCGCCATCAATATCATCGTCGCCCCCTCAGCTTGCCTTCGCCAGCCCCTCATCCTCCGGCGAGTTCAGGTACATGCCGGACATGGTGTCGACCCAGCACAAATGGTCGTGCACCTTGACCACGCCGGCGACGTTCTCGGCGGCGACGACCGCGGCCTTGCGCGAACGCTCTTCGGTGATGACGCCGCTCAGATGCACGATGCCGTCGCGCACGATCACGCTCAGCCCGAACGGGCACCAGTCGTTCTTCTCGAGCGCATCGATGATGCGGTTGCGGATGTGGTCATCGTCGGCGGTCGGATCGGGGACATCGCGGGCGAGGCTTGCCACCGCCTGCAGCAGGTTTGAGCGCGAGACGATGCCGACGAGGGTGTCGCCGCGCATGACCGGCCGGGTCATGATCTGGTAGGCGCGCATGGGATGCTCCGCACGTTCGAATTTAGGGTCGATATCGATAGCCTAGGCCGACCCGGAGCGGCGCGTTTTGACGCAGGTCAAGGGCGGGCGGACCGCCGCTTGATGCAGCTCAATGTGATTGGCGGGCCACGTCGTATCCTGCAAAAATGAGGCAAAAGCGGAGGTTATCATGGTCGAGCTTCCCGGACAGCGTGCCGAGGTTTTCGAGCAACCTGCGGCGGACGCCACGACGAAAATGACCAAGGCAAGCCAGCGCGCCCTGGATCTCGCAATGGGCGCGCAAAAGCTGATGCTCGAGGAAATGGTATTTGCCGGTAATGAGTGGATGGAGCGGGCGCGAACCGAAACGCATTTGTTCTCCGAATTGATCTCGAAAATGGCCGGATCGCATTCGGTCAAGGATCTCAGGACGATGTTTGAGGAATGCGGCCAGCACCAGATCGACTTCGTTCGCCGCGACAGCGAGCGGATTTTCAGGCATGGCGAACGGATGCTTGAAACGGCCTCGAAGCTGTTCAATTCCCGGTTCGAGAGCTGATCCGTCGTCCGGTAGTCACGGATTGGCAGTCCAAATATCCGCTCAAGATAAAGAGAATTGATTCATGCCGTCGACATCGACCCTGCCCAAGGCCGACGCACCGCGGCTGCCATGTCCCGCGCATGCGCTTGGCCATGGCCCGGACCGCGGCGCGCTCGTTGCAAGCGAAGTTCCTGCCGAGCCCGTGTCCGAAACCGGGCAGGCGCGGCCGCCGGAGACCTATCTATTAGTTCTTCGAGCCGCTCACTTCGCCAGCGCTTCGAGCTTCGCGTAAGCCGCGATCGCCGTCCGCAACAGGCGCTTTTCGCGCTTGGGCTTGATGAAACGCCAGGGCGAACGGGCGCCATCCCGTTGCAGGGTGGCTGCCAGCGACTGGCCTCTCTCATCATCGTTCAACTGGCCCAGCGCTCTCTGCGCCTTGCGCAGGTATTTCAGCGCGGCCGGTTGCTGCGAAAATTCCTTGTCTGAAAACAGGTCTTCGCACGCTTCGGTCGAATACGTCAGCTTCTTGTTGAGAAGACGCAGGCGATGTCGCTTCTCCGCATCCATTTTCAGAAGCCTGCCGCTCTTCTTCAGAAGTCTTTGCTGCCAGCGCGCCAGTTTCTCCGCGCCGTATTCGGCGATCGGGCAAGCGCGTTCCTTCGCGGCCTGCCTTCCACCGGCGGTGGACCAGAGGCCGTTCTCGATCCAGTCGGATAGACTCCTGACCAGACGCCGATATCTGATGGACCGAAGCGCCCGTGCCAGCCTGCGATGGTCACTCGCCCGCCTTTCGCTCCATGACCGGTAGTAGGGCTCAGCGTGCGGCTTGTCCTGGTTGACCGTGTTGAGCCGTTCGATCGCGACGTCCAGGTCGCGCACGGCGCCAAGTTGGCTGTTCAGCCACTTCAGCTCATCCCTGATCCGCGGCCGCTCGGTGTCGGCAACCATCGGCGAATAAAACGAGATGACCGTGCGCAAGCGGGTCAACGAAACGCGCATCTGGTGCAGCGCGGTCGCATCGCCGCTGCAGGTCGCGTCATGATAGGACATCAGCTCGTTGAGATAGCGGCGCGCGATCACCCGGAACGCCGTATCGCACGGCATCATCGGATTGAGCCGCGGGGCAGGGAGGCGGCGCTGCCGGGGCAGCAACGACTCGGTACCGGTGGCAATTGCCGATTTATGGTATAAGGACACCGCTGTTTCCGAGCCTGGCCGGCCTAGGCCGCCTCACAATATACGATCCGTCGTTCGCATTGCCCCAAAGTCTGCTCCGGCGTCCCGGAGGCGTCGATGACCGTCCAATCGAGCGCGCCGATATTATAGCTCTCCTGAAGTCCGGCAATATCAGGCGTGGCGTCCGATGCGTCGCGCTGGCGCCGGCCGACCCGGTTTAGCCTGGTTGCAAGGTCGGTTTCGAGAAACAGGCCGGCAAACCGGACATTCAGCCGGCGGGCGGCCTCGCGGATCGCGTTTCGCTCGGTTTCATGGGCAAATACCGCATCGACCACGACGGAATGGCCCTGGGCCACAATGCGTACCGCGCACTGCACGAGGATTTCATAGATCTGCGCGGTGATCTCCGGCCGGTAGGCGCTCTCCGGCAGCCGATCCGTCTCACCGACGTTGAACAGCCGCTTGCGCAGGACATCGCTGCGCAACACGACGGCTCCCGGCTGCGGCATCACGAAAGGCGCCAGCGCCCGCGCCAGCACGGATTTTCCGGTCCCGGACAACCCGCCGATCGCGACCAGCACTGGCGCGGACGGGTGGATTGCCCGGCGCGCCAGTTCGAAATAGGCCACTGCCGACCGCAACAGGTCGGCTTGCTCGCCAGAATTCCGGCCGAACCGGGCGAGCAGCACGTGGGCGCGGATAGCCGATCGCAGCGAGATGAAAAGGGGCAGGGTTTCGAGCGCGT
>Ga0210410_10003503_pt1 | contig 13882 bp, 10 predicted proteins | sample IncBWC4MmetaG_FD_161058 | JGI IMG/M metagenome (GOLD analysis project Ga0210410, IMG submission 161058) | Forest soil microbial communities from Barre Woods Harvard Forest LTER site, Petersham, Massachusetts, United States - Inc-BW-C-4-M | ecosystem: Environmental > Terrestrial > Soil >... | reverse complement strand
CGCTATCCAAGGTCTCTGACCCTCGCGAAGGTCTAGATAGTCGGGGTAGCCCACCCCACCCCAATCCGACCGATCTAATACAGAGTTGCTTGTCCTCGATTGAAAGATCTGCACCAACCGATCCGCTCGCGGGAACGGCAACGGATTCAGCAGCACCGTACTGATCAAACTAAAGACTGCGGTATTGGTTCCTATGCCGAACCCGAGAATTAGGACCGCGGTAATAGTGAAACCCGGCGACTTAAGCAAAAGTCGGACGGTGTGGCGCAATGATGGCAAGAAGCGACCCATGATCCGCTGGTGTTGCGGCTATAACGGGCAGCTTACATGCCAGCGAATGGAGAAGTTAGGAGCTAGGAGCGAGAATCTTGGAGGCAGACACTGATTGATGGCTATGAGAGGTTGTTTTGGCAGAGATGGGGTCCCACGGGCCGCCGATTGACTGCGATTGAGGCACAGTCCCAAGAGACTGAGGCGAGCAAGCCCAGACGAGCCGGAGCTCGTCACTACCGATTGAGTCCCAATTTGGGAAGAATCGGTCTCATTTTGAGACAACTGAACTGGTGGCACTTAGCAAGCGCAAGACTTGAAGAGCTGAGACCAGTGGTTGATTCCCGGTTGCCCTTCCATGCGTGACACGGTACCGTGTCACCACAATGAATAAGAAAATACGCAGGCCAAGAGAGGGTCGGCGCGTATCCGCGAAATCAACCGTCATCTCCCGCGAGAACGCGGCCAGGTCGATCAGTGTTCGCGGGCTTCGCAAGGATTGGCGTCAAGTGAAAGCCATGGTCGCCAAAGGCGCTAAAATCGTGGTCACCGATAACGGCGTCCCCATTATGCAGCTTGTCCCAGTGGAACAGCCGGTCGTCACGAAGTTCGATTGGGTCGCCCATCTGCAAGCAATTAGAGAAATTTCGGGCGGACAAGCAACCGGGGGTAACGCCGTGATAGAGGAGCGGGCATCGTATAAATATTGACGTACTCCGACACGAGTCTTCTCGTCGCGTTTTACGCGAACGAAAATTCCGCTCTCGAAGCGGCCAGGTTGCTTGCGACCAGCGCCCATCCGGTCCCGTTCAATCGAATCTTGGAACTCGAGCTCCGTAACGCCATTCGTCGCAAAGTGCCAAGAAGGGAGATCACGGCTACCCAAGCCCGTGGGTTTTTGCGTCAATTCGAGTCCGACGTTCGTCAAGGTATCCTAGCTTGGCAAACATTCGATTTTGAACCGGTATTCGACCGGGCCGAGAGACTCGGAGCACAATTTACTGAACGACTGAACACGCGCTCAATCGATATCCTCCACGTGGCTGTCGCACTAGAACTCAGATGCGACACGTTTCATACGTTCGATCGCGATCAAGCCGTACTTGCTTCCGCGGCAGGTCTGCACACAAATCGAACCAACTGATTCAGCGCGCGATTTAACCGATACGCATTTTGCGCCATGTGCCTCTCTAATCTTCGTGACCTTTGCGTCCTTGCTGTAAAACATTTTCTTCGTGTTTGTCCAGCGAGATTTCGTTAGTCCGCCGCGTTACATCAATTCAACCTAGATGCATCCAGACCGACTTGGTTTGCGTGACGGTGAGCAACGTTTCCAGACATTTATCTCTGCCGGTACCGGACTGTTTGAACCCGCCCCAGGGCTGAGTCATGTCGCCATGGTCAAAGCAGTTCACCCAAATAACACCGGCATCGATATCTCTGGCCATTTTGTGGGCGGCACTGACATCAGAGGTCCAGATCCCGGCGGCTAATCCGAATATGGAGTCGTTGGCGATGGCCACAGCCTCATCAATAGTGGAGAAAGTAAGTACTGCGCCAACTGGTCCAAAGATTTCTTCCTTGGCGATCTGCATCTGGTTATTCACTCGACTAAACAAAGTCGGCGCCACATAGGAGCCACCATCGAATCCTTCCGGGGTGTTCCCGCCTAGCACTAACTCGGCGCCTTCTTGTCTGCCGATATCAATATAGGAAAGAACCTTTTGTTGTTGGTTACGGCTCACCAGAGGTCCCATGGTGGTAGCAGGATCAAGAGGATCACCTAGCCGGACAGCGGCGCCAACTTTCGCTTTAAAGCGTTCGATGAATTCGTCGCGAATGCTGCCTTCCACTAAAATTCGGGAGCCGGCGCTGCACATCTCGCCTTTGTTCCCGTAGATTCCGTTGACCGCGTAGGTGACGGCGACGTCTAAATCCGGGGCCTGAGCGGTGATGATCTGCGGGGATTTACCGCCGGTTTCAACCGTAACCCGTTTCAGGTTCGATTGACCTGCGTAAACCATCATCAATTTGCCGACCGTGGTGGAGCCGGTGAAGCTGATCTTGTCGACATCCATGTGCAGGGCGAGCGCTTTCCCAACGGTGCTGCCAGCGCCATGAACTACGTTGAATACGCCAGGTGGACCGCCGGCTTCCACGAAAAGTTGAGCTAACAAAGTCGCGGATAAGGGCGACAGCTCAGCCGGCTTAAGCACGACCGAGTTGCCGGCAGCTAGGGCTGGGGCAACTTTCCAGGCGCTCATCAGCAGTGGATAGTTCCAGGGAGTGATACAAACCACCACCCCGAGCGGCTGACGGAGAATGTAATGGAATGCGTCTGAGGCCGTGTTGGTAACAACTCCCTCGATCTTATCAATGGTCTCTCCGAAATATTGAAAGGTCAGCGCGGCGGCTGGGACATCGCCGGTAAGCATTTCCAAAACGGGTTTCCCAACATCCAACGAATCGAGCAGAGCGAACTCAAGCGCATGTTCATCGATCAGCTCTACTAAACGATAGAGAACCTTCATCCGAGCGCGCGGTTCCAGGCGCGCCCAGATTCCGGACTTAAACGCCTTGCGAGCCGAGGCAACCGCAAGATCGACGTCTTGGACGGTTCCGGCGGGAACGGTGGCCACGATTTGACCATTTGCCGGGTTAATGGTTTCGAATCGATCTCCGGAAAGTGAATCCACCAATGTTCCATCGATGAACATTCGCGTTTCAGGTTTCAGAGCTGCCGCACAACGACGGAAATCATCGTAGGTCAGCGCTTTGGCTTTTTCAGCGTTCATACAAAAACTAAGAGTAGTTTTGCCGGTTTCTTAGAGATCGAGCACAACCTCCCCTTCCTCGCCGGAAGCGGCCTGCGCCGGTTCATAGCGAGGAATTGAGCAACAAAGCAGGACCTCACCGTGGCCGCGCACGGCCACGGGCTCTTCCAAATAGTCGACGGCACCGCTGCTGATACGCGTGATGCAGGTCCCGCAGATACCGGAGCGGCACCCAAACTTCGGGGCTAAGCCGATCGATTCAGCGAGCTCAAGCAAAGTACCCTTGTCACGTGACCATTCGGCGGTAGCTCCTGACTTGGCAAACCGGACACGCACTGGGGGCACGTCAAGGTGGCCCGGCTCAACTGTGGCCGGGTGCTTTGTTTCCGGCTTCAGAACGGTGGCGGGTCCAAATGATTCGTAGTGGATTCGGTCTTCCTGGACACCAATTTCGGTCAAGCCGTCATAGAGCGATTTCATGAACGGCGCTGGACCACACAGATAAAAGTCGTAGTCGCCGAAAGGGAGGATTTGTTTAAGCGTTTCAATGCTAATGCGTCCCTCAGAATCGCATTTGCCATCGCCGCCGGCGTCAGGATCCGGGTGGCTATAGGCGATGTGCACCTTCAATCCGGCGTGCTCGCCCGCCAGATCCCGGACATGCTTCGAAAACGCGTGCACTTTTTGGTTGTGAGCGCCATGGATGAAGTAGGCCGGTCGAAAGTTTCCGGTGCGGCGTCCGTCCTCGACGAGGTATTCAACCATGGCGATCATCGGGGTAATGCCGACTCCGCCAGAAATGAAAACCGGTGTTCGATCATTTGAAGGATTGAGCACAAACTTTCCTCTTGGCGCGGCCGCCTCTAGTCGAAACCCGGGCTTGGCAGTGGCATGCAAAAACGGTGATACCAGCGCGGTCCCTCCTTCGCGGCGGATACTCAAGCGATAGTGATCGGCGTTGGGAGCAGTGGAAAGCGTGTAGGTACGGAGGGCGGGCTCTTTTTGGCCAGGGATGGTTACCCGGATCGGTAAGAACTGGCCTGGCTCCCAAGGTTGAATCGTCTGGCCATCCAGGCGCCGAAAGTAGAAGGAAGTTATCAATTCACTTTCAGGCTCGACCTTAAACAATTCCAAATCGATATAGGCACTCCGCTCAGTCTCTGAAGTCGCGGATAAAGTAGGAGTAACCGAGATCGTTTCCGAGACTCCGCTCACGCCGTCCGCTACCGATTTGAGAGCGGTCGCGTCCCCGGCCACGGCGGTAGCGTTCAGCTTCTGGAAATGACCAACGAGAAGTTCAGCCCGGGTGAGAAACCGGCTGCGATCCGGTATGGCGGCGCGCAATCCGCGCTGGACCGAGTCGGTCAATACATCATCTTCCAGACCGACCTGAACGTTGAACTCAATTAGCTCCTTAGCGAACTCCTCCGAAACACCAGGCCCGAAATATTGTTCGGAAAAACCCTTCGTCCCATTGGGACCATTCGGAATCCAGACATCGAGCGAGAGATTCGGGAACCCGGGATTGATATTGATCGTCATGTTCGGCCAAAGCAGGTGATACTGTGCCTGGGCAACTTCGCCGCTGGCATCGTAAATCTTGACCTGGCTTTTACCTTCGAGCGCCGACTGCCGGACGTGTCCGACCTGGCTCATGAACCAGCCATGCACACCAAGATTGTAGTTTTCCGGCAAAACATCAATGGCGGCGCTGAACCCGGGATGGGCTACGGCACAATGGTAACACTCGAGGTAATTCTCGAGCATGGTTTTCCAGTTAGAGTACGACTCCCATTCCGAGCGCTCGTAGAGAACCAGAGTATCAAGATCGATCCCACTCCCAGCAACGATCTCAAGCAACTTGCCGAACTGGGTCTGTACCGGCACGGCGTTCAGGTCTGCATTGACAAAGACCCAAGGACCCAGGGTATCAACCTTCAGCGGTAAAAGCGGATAGTCCTCGAGGCGAAAGTTAGGTTCGGTCGCCGTGCGGGGCGCACCCTTCAGGCAGCCGGTCAAATCGTAGGTCCACGCGTGATAACCGCATTGCATCATTTTGGCGTTGCCACAGCCCTTCATCACTTCATGCCGGCGATGGCGGCAAACATTGATCAGCGCGGTTAAACCGCTTTCGTTACGGATGACAACGGCAGGAATGCCACCGACATAACCGGTGATATAGTCACCGACATTGGTTAGCTGCTTGAGCGGGCCAATGTAATTCCAGCTTTTTCTAAAGATCTGATTGATCTCTCGCTCTGTGATCGAGGGATCGGTATACCAATGCGCGGGCAAGGTTTCGCCGCGTTCGAGTCCCGCTACCAAGCCGGCCAGATTTTCACTAGGTTGGTTCATATCGTTTTCGCTCGTTTCTCGCTTTTTCGATTCGCTAAAGAGTCCGATGTGCCTGCGGATGTCCCCATTACCAGTAAGGGTAGGGACAAGATAAGGACCGCTGAAACGCACAGCAGAGTTTGATAAAATTGCAGATGACCAGCCGCAGTCGCTAGGGTGTTACTGGCCATCATTCCCACGGAGTAGGCGATGTTGTAGACAGCATAAACCGCGGTGTAACAAGTGAGACCGCGCCGGTCGACCGCGTTGCCGAGTTCCGCAGAAGTCGGGTTGAGCATGAAGGCAAAAGACATGCTGACCAGACACAAACCGAATCCGGTAAGGACGATTCCGGGTAATAGTCCAAGGAGAGGCAGCGTAATTGCCATGGCAAGCGTGCCGCCTGCAATCACCATTTTAATGGGCACTCGCGTAGCTACCTGGCTCACCACCGGAGTAATCAGCCCAAAAGCAATCGTGGATATGGTAAACACGATGCCGATCGTAGATGGTGTCGCCTCAGACCGGCTGAGATGCTCGGGCAGAAGGGGCTCAACAATTCCCCAGCCGAAGGCGGCCAGCGCGACAGCCAATCCGGGCACCAGCACGGATTTATCCAGCAGCAACGCGAACAGTTCTGCGTTAGACCCGCGATGAACGACTTTGCCCGGCAACAGAAAGACGCGCTGAGCGGCATCGATCCCGACCAAGATAGTTACTATCAGAAATGGCAATGCCAAACCGCCAGCCTGATACAGGACACCACCGATCACCGGTCCTAACACCGAGCCTACGGTACTGCCGACGAGAGCAAAGCCCATCATCTGGACCCGGTTTTTGACGTAGTGTTCCGCGATGAGGGCAAGTCCGGCGGTCCAGGCCGCGGCGGAAGCGGCACCCTGGCAAAACCGCGCCAAGAAGGCCAGGGAAAAGGTGCCCCCGAACCAGAAGAGAAGCGTAGCGGTCCCGGATAATAGGACCCCTAAGATGACGATGCGTTTGCCGCCAACAACGTTACCCAAGAGTCCGAAGACGGGAGTAGCAACGAAGACACCGACCGCATACCCGCCATAGAGCAATGCGAGCTGCTCATGACCGCTAATGTTAGCCGGCGAATACGCCGTGAGCGGTACAACTAAGCCGTAAATAAAATAGTCGAGGAAGAGTGCATACGTAATGACGTAAAACACTTTCCACGAAGCCAGACGCGTGACCGAACCCAACATGGAACCTTAAGGCCGAATCTTTAACCCTGACGAAGAGCCGCAAATAATTAACCGTCCTGGAAATAATGGGCCGTCCTGAGCGACCTTTGTTGGAGGGGGACTCAATCTTAGTCGTTCGCGGCGAATTTGCAAAGCCGGTGTCGCTAGAAAACTTGCGGGCCTAATAAATTAGCGGAACGAGACGTTTAGTCTTCTGGCGATAGGTTTGATACGTCGACCCGAAATGGGCTTCTAAGAATTTCTCTTCGTCCGCCATCCGGCTCAGCAACATTAGAAAGAGAAAAACCGTCAAAACCAGCCCGATCGTGCTACGGAAAACGAGCACGAAGCCGATCATCGACATCAACAACCCGGTGTAACTCGGGTGCCGGATGTAGCGGTAGAGGCCGTCGGTTTTCAGCTGATGATCCGATTGAATGGCGACCAACCCGCTAAAGCGGTGACCTAGCTCAAACACTGCAGCGAGTCTGAGGATCGATCCGAGAAAGAACAGAGCGAGACCAAGGTACCGGACCGTGCCCCCGTCGATCACCCAAAGATCGCGCCGGTCACAGAACGGCGGGACCAGTACAACGGCCAAGATAACCGCGAAAAACCCATAAAGAACAGTTTTGCTGCTTGCGGAATGCTTTTCGCCGCCGCTGATCCCGGAGCTCCCCGTGAACCAGGCGACGACTAGCAGCAGAAACGAGCCAATAACCAGCCAGGTGCGAGCTGGATGCGCGAAAAAGGAAGACCAATCGCCCCAGGCCAGCATGGTGAGGGCCAGTTGGATGACCACACCGATGGTGGAAGAAACGACGATCCGGGGGTTGACCAACGGCATCGCTGGCAACCATAGCCCGAAAGGGAATAGCCGCAAAAGAACGCAAAGAACGCAAAAAAAGAGGAGTACAAGGAGTTGCAGGAGTTCAGGAGCCGCTATCTGGCGGTGCTTACCTGAAACCTTGAATTTCTCGCGAGGAAGGCGCTCTTGCGCAGCGTTGCTGCCAGGAGGACGTGATTTGAAAAGCCAGCTCCGAAATGGCGTTAGCGCACTCCTGAACTCCTGCAACTCCTTGTACTCCTCTTTTTTTGCGCTCTTTGCGTTCTTTTGCGGCTATTGGGGATTCCCCCCACTCTCGACACTGTCCGGTAACAGATTATGTTCCTGGCCGAAGTTCTAAAAAATGTCTGCGGATGTATTTATCAGTCACTCTAACAAGGACAAGAACATCGCCGAAGCGATTTGCCATCAGTTAGAGACGGGCGGTATCCGGTGCTGGATTGCGCCTCGAGATATCGAATTTGGGGCGGATTGGACCGCGGGAATCACTCAAGGAATTGCATCCTGCAAAGTCTTCGTGTTGGTGTTTTCGGATTCGGCAAATGAATCAGACCATGTCCGGAGAGAAGTCGCCAAGGCGTTCTCGCTGGGATTGGCGGTAATTCCGTTTCGGACGGAAGAGGTCGCGCCGAATCGAAGCCTTAGTTACTTCCTGGAAACGGTTCACTGGCTGGATGCATTTCCTTTCCCAGAGAAATATTTTGGCGCACTCGCGGACCAAATAAAACGTTTGCTGGAACAACCAACCAGCACGGATTCCCGCACTCATCAGGGTCAGCCGGAGACCGCCCCGGCCACAGCAACTCCTCCATCGGACCTATCGCGCCATAGTCCCGCGGGCGTGGGAGAAACGAGGCGCGCTCCACCAAGCCCAGCCGCACCTGGTCCCAAAAAGAGATTCGGCGGCCCGACCCGGGCGCTGGTGCGATTTAATCTTATCTTCTTGCCCATCTTGATTGCGGCGGTTGGGGGCGCGGCAGCGGTGGTTCATGGCCAACTGAGTCAGATTGCTCAACAGCAGATTGTGGCCATGGCGCAGGTCATGTTAGAGACGGCCCGGGCATCCCGCAAATATACCACCGAGCAAATAGCGCCGTTATTGGAACGCCTGCAAACATCGGGCGAACAATTTCATCCTCAGTCGATTCCGTTCTTCGCCGCTACGGAAGCGTTCAACTATTTCCGGCAAGCTCACCCTGATTTCGCATATAAAGAGGCGGCTCTGAATCCCACTAATCCTCGAGATCGGACGGTCGATTGGGAGGCGGACATCGTGAGTGAGTTCCGGAAGGACACTTCCAAAACTGAGTTGGTAGGTCGTCGCGACACGCCAATCGGTCCTTCGCTCTTTATCAGTACCCCGATCAAAGTGGACGACGCTAGCTGTCTCGAGTGTCATAGCACACCCGATAAGGCGCCGCCGGGAATGGTTAAGCTCTATGGGAGCGCAAATGGCTTTGGATGGAAATCCGGCGATATTGTTGGCGCACAGATCGTCAGTGTGCCCGCCGCTTTAACCGAGCAGATCGCGAGCAACGCTTATCGATCAATTTTGTGGTGGCTAATCGGAATCGCTATCGTCGTATTCGGGTTAGCGAACGGCGTGCTGTACTGGGCACTGCGCAGCGCCGGGCGAATAGCCAATAGCCAATAGACGGGATTCAAATAGCCGCAAAAGATCGCAAAGATCGCAAAAAAGAAAGACTCCTAACTCCTATTCCAGCTCCTAGCTCCTAAACTGAGTACTGGTTACTGATTACTGATCACTTTGTTTGCTTCACGGCCTGAACGGCGGCGATCGCGTCGATTAAGCCGAAGCCGTCTCCAGGCTTATAGGCATGGGTTAGGCCGCCGGCACTGAACCTGCCAGTGATGGTCTCCCTAGAATGTCCGGCTAACTGGACGGTGAAAGTTGCCCCATCCGCGAGATCCAAGGCATCGATTCCGACTCCGTCCTCGGTTTGGGTAAGTCCGCTAAATTGTCCCGCCTCATCCTGGCCGATGGTAAAACTGATCGAAGCGCCAGTTCTAAAGACTCCATTTTTAAACTGCAGCGTGAACTTCGGTGTCGAGCTCGCTGGCGATTTCATGGTGACGTCCGAAGAACTGAATCCGTTGGTAGCGCCAATAACAAACTCTTTCGGTCGGGTACCAAATACCAGTCCGGCTTTGGAACCGTCAATGGTGACGGTTTCAACGTATTCGTCGGCCGGACCAAAATAGTCGACCGTTAGATAGTTCGGTCCGAAGTAGAAAGACCCAAGGGCCGTAACCGATATATTGCTTTGGTCGTTGGCGCCCCGGGCGCGCACCATCTCTTGGACACCGCGTCTCGGCGAAGCCGTACTTTCCAGAACCGATCTCACTTGCTGACTATCCAATGAACCGGGACCGCCGGCAGCTTGTAACATTAGCGCAACGACTCCGGCTACGGTCGGTCCCGATGCGCTGGTCCCAAAAAAGGCGAAAGGATAGTTATAGTAACCTGGCTTATAGAAGAACGTGGTGATAACCCCGTCAACCCCGGCGATCTCAGGCTTGAGTCGCACTTCGGGTGTCGCCCGGCGCCGGTCGTTCTGGTCAAAATAAATATAGGCCGGTCCCGGTGTGGTGTAGTTTTCGATCTCGGGCCGATACGGTGGGGTTGGCTCCCAGTTAAAGACATAAGCGGCCACGGCGATCGTCGACGCCGCGGCCGGGTGTCCGTAAATTATCGGAACATTTAACGGGGCAGGCTGAAAATAGGTGCCGGTCAGGACACCGCCACCGTTCAGACTCGTATACAGAGCCAATTGATGAGCGGCAGGGATAGCTCCGGCTTTAGGATCTGTTTGCGCCGTTGTAGTGATGGCGATTTGATAACCGACACCTAGACGCAAGTTCCCGGTGTATTGCCAGGGTTGCTGTATATTAAATGAATTGCTAGTGCCACTAACAGCGCTAAGGAAGTTGCCTTCGGCATCGAAGATAAGAATATTATAGTTGGTCGTGATACCATGATCCTCATCGAAGGGATCATCCCATTGTAGAAAGAGATTAAAGCCAAAACTCGCCGTGCCTGGTACGGTCACGGTCGTTGCCGGTTCGAAGCCCCCATTCGGATTCCAGTTGTGCCAGCCACCGGCGGTCAGAGCCGGATTAAGATAATGAGACGAATGGGGATTGCTCACATCCAACTTCAAATTGCCGTGATTACCCGGGGCGCGCACATCGGCGTCACCCAGGTTTCGGTAGGCGCTCCGGTAACCATTGTTCCCATCGTTACCTGCTGACGACGTATAAATAACCGGCTTGCCTGGCAAAGACTTGCTAGTGACAACCTGATCAACGGCTTCGGAAACGATCCCGTCGGAGAAGACCGGTTCATCATAGTAACCGAGATCGTCATCAATAACATCGCAATTCGCTTGGGTCCTAAGCAGAACGATATTATTGGCAAAACCGATTTCACTGATATTGCCGGTAGCAAACGCTTCGTGACAGTGTGGCGCTTCGGCGTAAGCGATTTGGCAGATAGCCCGGCCCTCATCTGAACCCGGGTTACCCGGCCCGCCTTGGTCCTGAATTACATTAACTACGGGTAAGTACCCTTTCTTGACGTCCATTTCTGCGGTGGTTTGCGGCGGGTGTCGGCGAGAATACTGAGCGGTATTGAAGCTGTCCGAGAGGACGCCGATGGTGATACCATCGCCACTGAGTCCCTGCTGGTTAAGGACATCGGTGTGCAGAACTTCCCGGCTCTGAGATGAAAATTTCCCTGCCCGTTTGACCGGTTGGTGTTCCATGACTAAAGCGCGCACGCCAAAAACACCGGCGATATTTTCAAGTTGGTCGGTGGGAACGTAGGCGGCCAGGATTCCGTGACGGTAGGTCGAATTTCGGTCAAGCACGGCTCCGTTTAACGAATCGATTTGCCGCGCCACCTCATCTATTGACTTTTGCCCGTCGAGCAACACGTGGACGAGCACACGGTCCTGTTGGTCGAATCTACCAGGGATTAAGTCTTTATCCGTGCTACTGATCTTGGCGATTTGAGAATGCATCCCGGGAGCGCTCGCCTCGGGCATCAATGACTTAGCGTGCTGGGACAAGGTTGAGAGTCCGACATCGAGATTCTGAGCCAGTGCCGCAGTAGAAGCGGCAGTCATTACAGCGACTAAGCAGACGGTGGCAATAGAGCAACGGTTAAACGTCATGATGACCCTCTGAGGCGGTGAACCGAACGGAACCTAACTCTTCAACCAGAAGGGACATCGAGTTGTCAAAGGTTTTCCCACGAACTGCATTTTTCACAACAAGGCCGCAAAGGCCACAAAGAGGCAGAGCCGCAAGCAAATAGCCGGAGATCTCACAGCAAGGACACAAAGCCACGAAGACAAAACAGTCTCGACTAAGCTTCGGCAATGATTTGTCTTAGCGGCCTTCGCGACCTTGTTGTGAATTATTTTGTCTTCGCTAGGACGTGAATCCTCGCCAAAATGTTTGAAAACTTCTCGTTGTGGCACAAAGAGGGAGTTTTTCTGGGTCAGATCTCCGTGACCTTTGTGAGCCTACTGTGCCCGCCCCCTCGGGGCCGAGAGCCTAGGAAGACAGAGCTTCCTTGAGAACCAACCGCCGAATTCCATTCTTTAAAACGAGCTCGTGAAAATTGAACAAAAGGCCTAGCGGTTTTTTGAGGAGCTTCATATAGCTCATGAGTTGAGCCTCGTGAATCGGGAGGATTTCTTGTACAGCCTTGAACTCAAGGATCAGGACGTCATCAATCAGGAAATCGAGTCGCCATTGTTCCTCGAAAACCAAGCCTTTATACTCCAGTTGGACCCGGAGCTCTCTGACATATGGAATCTGACGAAGCTCACACTCGCGACCGAAGCATTTTTTGTAAATCTCTTCGATTAAGCCCGGCCCCTCGATTCGATGAACTTCGATAGCGGCGCCGATTACGGCACCGCTCCATGGCTCAGCTTTTCGCAGCGAATCCCACATTTCATCATCATACCCAACTCGATATTATTAACAACATATTATTTTATAGTTTTAATATCACCCAGGAATGAATAAACGCTGCTCCGGTGGGTGACGCGAGCTCACAAAGTCAGATTCTTCGGTTTCCTAACCTTTGCGATCTTTGCGGCCTTGCTGTGAAATTTTTCCCCTCTCTCGCGTTTCCTTTGGGGTCTTGTTGTAGACCTACCGTTTAACCCGGCAAACGAAACTCTGCGACAACCGGAAGATGGTCCGACAGTTCCAACATGCCGTTTTGACGTACTCCGTATTTTTCCACGGAAACGGAAGGAGCAGTAAAAAGATAATCTAATGTTCGGGCGGGAATCCGTTTGGATTCCGCACGTCTTGTGTAGGTGAAAAATTGCTCCATTGCACTAGCGGTAGCGTCATGAACCGTCGGCACACCTTGATAGCTCCGATAGATTTCAGTGATTGCCGAGGGTTCGGAATAGTGGGCTCGGGTTGCGACCGGTAACCGGGCTCGTTGGCCTGGCGGTAACAGATTAAAATCGCCTCCGATGATCCACGGCCGATTTTGTTGATCCAAGTGGGTAAGGAAGCGATGCAGTTTGCTCACTTGGCGTTCCATAATGTCGGTGCCCTTGGGAAAAGCATCCAGATGCGTATTGAGCATCGCGAGGAAGCTGCCGTCCCGGCTCGGTACTTCCACTTCCAGAATGGCTCGCTTAAGATTGAAGTCGTTCTCGACCGGATTACCCGGGCGCAGCGGTAACCGATACCTGCGCGCTGCGCCGAGCCGATATTTCGAGAAGATCACCAGCTTCGTACCGGCTGCTCCCCAAATTTTGGGGTGAGGCACAAATTTAGAACGCCAATAGTCAGCAGCAACATAGTTCCGCAGGTCCAAAGGAAGGGCATCTCGCACCAGGCTCACTTCATCCAGATAAGCTGTCCTGCGCGCGCCGGAATCAACCTCTTGCAGCAAAACGAAGTCGGGACGCTCATCAGCAACAAATTTGGCGAACCGGCTAATGGTCGCATACACATCTTCCGGGTCGACCAGCATATGCGGACCACCGTCATAATAGAAATCATAGCCGGCGCCGGCAAAGAATTGGGTGTTGTAAGTGATGACCTTAATGTTTTGACCAGGAGAAAGGACCGGAGCGCCACCACAATTATGAACCCGCATCGGCTCAATCTGGCGAGGATGATAATTCAGAAAGCGCGAGAGCAGGAATCCTCCCGCGGCTAGTGCACCCAGCGCAATCAAAGTCTTATCCAGCTTATCCTCTGCGTGATAGTCGGGTAGCGGCTTCATGATTCGGACAAGTTAGCGCACAGTTCGGGAGGGGCGCAAAGGGGGAACTGTCGGCGTGTGGGCGTATTGAGGCGCGAAGCGCTGACGGGAATTTAGCCTGGGTTGAGCTTGTGAGGCCCAGGACGGCATCAACAACAAAGAGGGAGCGCTGAAAGCGCGGCAG
>Ga0210410_10003502_pt1 | contig 13883 bp, 11 predicted proteins | sample IncBWC4MmetaG_FD_161058 | JGI IMG/M metagenome (GOLD analysis project Ga0210410, IMG submission 161058) | Forest soil microbial communities from Barre Woods Harvard Forest LTER site, Petersham, Massachusetts, United States - Inc-BW-C-4-M | ecosystem: Environmental > Terrestrial > Soil >... | reverse complement strand
AACGCCCGGGCCGGGTCGTTTTGCCGAGATTGCTTTTGCCGCTTGATCCACCGCGGCGCTGACGCGGCGAATCCGGTCCTCCCCCTGAGAACTCGGGGTGATGACCATGGTCTTTTCGAACTCGTCCTGCTCCGTCTCGCCGTCCTGGCTGTCGACGAAGCGCAATTGGTGGTGCCCGACGGTGATGACATCCCCATGCTGCATGGCATGCTTCTTGATCAGCTTACCGTTGACGTAAGTGCCGTTGGTGCTGTTCAAATCCTCCAGAAAGGAGTCATTGAGAATATTGATGATGAGCGAGTGGTGGCCGCTCACGGCCGGATTGTCGATACGAATATCGTTGTCCGGCAGGCGCCCGATCGTGTAGCGCTCTTTGTTCATGTTGTATTCCGCGAGGACTTGACCGTCCAAGCTGAGCATCAGGCGTGCCATTCAGACTCCTTCGCTAGCCGAACCATCCCAAAATTTTGTCAAATATACGCCGGTGCGCCGGGAACGGCTCCTCGACACGCGCCATGATGACCGACACATTATCCCGACCGCCGTTATCGTTCGACAGCTGTATCAACTGTTTAGCAACTGTATCAAGATTAGCACTAAAGGTGCTGATTGTTAAGTGAATGTCCTCGTCCTCGATCATGTCAGAGAGACCATCCGAACACAGTACGTAGTAGTCACTTTTCTGCGCGGGCTGTTCGTGGATCTCGACCTCGACATTCTGCTCCACCCCAAGCGCCCGTGTAACGTAATTCTTGTTGGTGGCCCGCTGTGCCTCCTGCTGGGAATAGAATCCGCGATCGACCAGCTCCTGCAGCAGTGAGTGGTCCAGGGTCATCTGCTCGAAACGGTTGTCGCGCAGCCGGTAAACCCTCGAATCGCCCACGTGAGCGATTGATACCTTATTGTCATGGAACAAGCACGCGACCACCGTTGTGCCCATTCCCTCGCACTGGGGTTGGGTCTTGGATGTGTGGTAGATGATCTTGTTGGCTCTGTGAATCGCATCGCGCAGGATGATACTGGGTCGCGTCAACCCGGACTCCTGGTCGCGGACGCTGAGGTCCTCGCGCACGAACGCGTCGCGGACCAAGTTGATGATGGTCTTCACGGCAATACCGCTTGCAACCTCGCCGGCGTTGTAGCCGCCCATGCCATCGGCGAGCACGAACAGGCCAATGTCGAGCTCGCTGCCGATCATATCCTCGTTGTGTTCGCGGACCTTGCCGGTATCGGTGAGCGCGACGCTGGCGATTTTCCCCTTCAAGCTCATGGGGTTTTTGTCGCTTTTCGTGTCATGCAATTAAATTCGTTCATGGCGACCCGCTGGCAATCCGTGACTTACAGTCCTCCAACGCTGCAGCCATCTGGGCGCCTGAGTCGTACCGGTCTTCAGGATTCTTGGTCAGTGCACGATCGATCACGAGCTCGACGCACTCGGGCAAATCAGGTCGGAACGCGCGCAACGGCGGATGCGGCGCTTCGGCGATCTGCTGCATCAGGCCGGTCATCGAATCAGCAGTGAACGGAAGTTGGCCGGTTAACAATTGAAACAGGCTAACACCCAGGGAAAACAAGTCCGAGTGACCTGTCACAGTTCGCCCTTCGAGCTGTTCGGGTGACATAAAGGAGGGTGTGCCAAGCACGATTCCGGTACGCGTGGTGCCGGCGCCGCTCAGGCGCGCGATCCCGAAATCAGTGATTTTCAAGATATCGGTGCTGGGGTCGTACATGAGATTTGCGGGCTTGATATCGCGATGGACCACCTGCTGTTTGTGCGCGAATCCCAGTGCATCGGCGGTGCGAGCGATGACGTCCAGCACTTTGCGCGGCTCCATCAAAGCGCTGGACTGTGTGTAGTCGCTCAAATGCCGACCCTTCAGGTATTCCATGGCGATATATGCCAGCCCGCGCTCCTCACCCACATCGTAGATGGTCACGATGTTCGGATGATTGAGTCGACCCGCCGTTTCAGCTTCCCGAAAGAAGCGCGATCGCGCCTCGACGAGCTCGACATCGCTGAACTCGCTGGCCAGCGGGATGGCTTTGATGGCAACCATGCGGTTTATCGCGGTATCCCGTCCGAGGTAAACGACGCCCATCGCGCCGCGGCCGATTTCCCGCTCGAGCTGGTACCTGCCGAGCCGCTCGGTGTCGGGCATGGCGGCCGCGCTGGCTCGATTCGCCGCGAGCGGCGCGTTTCTGTCGATCGCGGCGCGTAAATTCGGCGACGTCGAATCAGCGGCAGTCGGCGCGGGCACCGCATTGGCGGATGTTGCCGCCTTGGGCTTGTTGCGTTCGGCGTCCATGAGACGGCGCAATCGCGCGGAGACATCCCGATAAGTATTGTCGAAGCGTGCCAAGTGGCGGTAAACCGCCGTGGCCTGTGGCGAGCGCCCTCTTTGTTCCAGCTGGTTGGCAAGGGTATACAGATCGCCGAGCACAGTGGCGTTGGGTTTACGGCCCTTGAGTTCCGCGAAGCGCTGTTCGAAGTTATCGAGCAAGCGCGCGGTGTCGGTACCGGGAACGGCGCTAGACTTGGGGATCTGCAGCGCGGGGGCAGATTTGTTCCGGCGCGACCATAGGAAAAGGGCGCTGCCGGCAGCCAGCAGCAAGGAACCGGCCAGCCAAAGCCAGGAATTCAGATTATTCGTAAGCACTCGGAGCAATAGGCCCGCCGCCAGGATCCCAAAGCCCACAATTGCTGCGATCAGACCCAATTTGCGCATGCAATAGACATAATCCGACCAAGAAAGCCCGGCAGTATAGGTGATCGGGTCCCCATATCCGCAATGCTGATGTCACAAATCGACGTTTAGGAAGCCCATGGCGCGGTCAAAAGAGGTCTTTATTTGCCAGAGTTGCGCAGCCTCTTCGCCAAAATGGCAGGGGCAATGCGCGGCCTGCGGCGGGTGGAATACCTTGGTAGCGGAGGTTTTGGCCGCTAATTCGCGCAAGCCCCGTTCAACGGGGGGCAAGAGCCGCGACCTGTCGTCGTCGCTGGCCGCGGAGGCCATCGCCGAGTTGCCCCGGTTGGCGACCGGCTCGACGGAACTCGATCGGGTTTTGGGCGGCGGGCTGGTCCCGGGCTCGGTGACATTGATCGGCGGGGACCCCGGTATCGGGAAATCGACCCTGATGCTGCAGGCAGCCGCTGCCCTCAATCGTTCGGGTACGGTGCTGTACGCCACCGGCGAGGAGTCTTTGAAGCAGGTTGCTCTTCGCGCACGGCGGCTGGGCCTGGAAGCAGCCACCGCCCGGCTGATCGCCGAGACCGGCGTCGAAGAGATCGTCGCGGCGGCGTCCGGCCTCGCGGCGCATGTCCTGATCGTAGATTCCATTCAGACCATGCACTCCGAACGCGTCGAGGCGGCACCGGGCGCGGTCTCGCAGCTGCGAGAGTGCACCGCGGAGCTGGTCCGATTCGCCAAGCTCAGCGGCACGGCGGTGCTGCTGGTGGGTCATGTCACGAAGGAAGGACAAATCGCCGGACCCCGCGTGCTCGAACACATGGTGGACACGGTGCTGTATTTCGAGAGCGATACCGGGAGCCGCTACCGCGTGCTGCGCTCGGTGAAAAACAGATTTGGTGCCGCCAACGAAATCGGTGTGTTCGCGATGCTCGAACAGGGGCTGCGTGAGGTCACCAATCCGTCGGCGATTTTCCTGTCTCGCCATGCAGAGCCGGTGCCCGGCAGCGTCATCACCGTCATGCGCGAAGGAACGCGTTCGCTGCTCATCGAAGTGCAGGTCTTGGCCGATGTTGCCTTGAGCGCCAATCCGCGTCGCGTGGCAGTCGGCATCGACGCAACTCGCCTGACCATGCTGCTGGCGGTCGGGCACCGGCATTCAGCACTGCTCCTGCAAGGCCACGATGTATTTGCCAACGTGGTCGGCGGCGTGCGCCTCGCAGAGACGGCCGGGGATCTTGCCATTGTCATGGCTGCGCGCTCCAGCCTGATGGATTTGCCGGTACCCAATTCGTTGATCGCCTTCGGCGAACTGGGTCTCGCGGGAGAAATTCGCCCGGTGCCGTTCGGCGAAGAGCGCTTACGCGAGGCCGCGAAACATGGATTCAAGCTGGCGATTGTTCCGGAGGCGAACGTGCCGAAGCGCCCCCCCGACGGAATGAGCGTGCGCGGTGTCACGCGATTGAATCAGGCTCTGGAGACTTTTTAGCCGGCCCATGCGAGGCCGTACGCGCCCATACGCGCCCGCCCATGCGCGCTACGGCGGTGTTGCTTGCGGCGGCCGTATGCGCACGGTCTTTATGGCGCTCTCGCCGGTCTGCAGCACCTCCAGCATGTAGTCCGCCAATTTCAACGTGGTCCCGGGTTCCGGGATGGTCTCCAAGAATTCCACGATCAATCCATTCAGGGTTTTCGGTCCGTCGGTCGGCAGGTTCCAACGCATCGAGCGATTGAGCGCACGAATCGTCGCGGAGGCGTTGGCGACGAAGCTGCCGTCGGTCTCGGCGTGCACGTCCTTATGCATCATGGTGGCAGGATCGGTGGTGAATTCGCCCACGATCTCTTCAAGGATGTCTTCGAGCGTCACCAGTCCCTGAATATCGCCGTATTCATCGACGACGAAGGCCATGCGGCGCTTGTCGCGCTGAAAATTCAGCAACTGCGTATTGAGAGTGGTACCCGACGGCACGAAATACGCTTCGCGGGCGCCTGCGGCCGCGGCCAACGCAGCGCGGTCCAGCCGCCCGCGCGCCAGCTCGTGCACGACCGCCTTCATATGCAACACGCCGATGATGCGATCGATTTCTCCTTGATAGACCGGCAGTCGGGTGTGTTGGCTCTGGCGCAACTGCTCCATTACCCGATCCCAATCATCGTCGACATCGATGCCGACGATCTCATTGCGCGGCACCATGATGTCCTCGACGGTGGCGTTTTCGAGGTCCAATATGCTGACGAGCATTTGTTGGTGGCGGCGCGGAATCATCGCGCCCGCCTCGGCGACGACGGTGCGCAATTCCTCGCTGCTCAAGGAATGCGAGGCTTGTTGCCGCGATACGCCAAACAGCCGCAGGATCCCGTTAGCCAGCAGATTCGTGGCCCAGACGAATGGATACAGCAGAAAGAGCAGCGGCGTGTAGACGTATGCGGCGGGCAGCGCCAGACGCTCCGGGTACAGAGCCCCGAAAGTCTTGGGTGCAACCTCGCAGAAGATCAGCAGCACGAATGCCAGCAGCGCAGCGCCGAAAGCCACCAGATACTCTCCCCCCAACCGCAGCGCGATGAAGCCGACCAGAATCGGCGTCGCCACATTGACGAGGGTGCTGAGCAAAAGTATCAACCCGATCAGGCGGTCAGGACGAGCAAGCAGCTTTTCCGCCAGCCGCGCGCCGCGGCTTCCTGCGTGGGCTCGATGCCGTAGACGATAACGGTTGAGGCTCATCAATGCCGTTTCGCTGCCGGCGAAAAACGCGGCGAGAATGAGCAATCCCGCCAGCGCGCCGAACATCAGTACCAGGGTGGGGTGTGCCATAAATCGACAATTGGGACGCCTACGCGGCCTTTGCCTAGCCCCAATGTCGCCCGAACAGGTACTCGAGAACGAACTTCACCCCGAAATAGGCGAGTGCCAGTATCCCGAAGCCGAACAATGTCCAGCGTACCGCCGAGCGCCCGCGCCATCCGAAACGCAAACGTCCCATGAGCAGCACGCCGAACAGCAGCCACGCGATCAGCGACAGGACGGTTTTTTGCACCAAGTTCTGCGTGAACAAATTGGTGACGAACACGAAGCCCGTCAACAGCGCAAGAGTCAATAAACCAAATCCCGCCGCAATGAGCCGAAACATGACCTTTTCCAGCGCATCGAGCGGCGGCAGCGCGCTCGGCAGAGCGGCAATGCGCCGCGTGCGCAGCCGTCGATCGAGAAACACGAGCAACAACGCCGTGACCGCGGCGGCGAACAGCAGTGCGGCGGCAGCCATGGACAGCAAGATATGCGCCGTGAGTTCCCACCCGCCGGTCGTGGCCTCGGCATAGCTGCGGCCGGCGCCGGTCAGCGCCGCGCCGACCGCGGCGCTGAACATCAGGATGGCGCCGAGCACGCGGTTTTGTTTGTCAATGGAAATCAAGCAGGCCAATACCGCAAGCGTCCATCCCAACAGCGACATCGCTTCGAATAGGCCGATGGAGAACGCCCCACGGCTTCGCATCATGTGCATGATGGCGTCGCTGTGACCAATGATCGCGACGAGGATCATGACCCAGGCGAATGGCTCCAAGCGCGGATTGCGTACACTGCGCAGCATGAGCCAAGCCCCTGCGGCGTAAAGCAAGAACAAAGTGACGGCTTGCAACGGTTGGCCCAAGGGATGACGCTCTAATAATGACACAAGTATAATAACCGCAATATGTTTGACCGGCTCACATCCAGTTTGTCTGCGGCGCTGAAGGCGCTATCCGGCCGCGGCCGACTCACGGACGACAATATTTCCGACACGGTGCGCGAAGTCCGCCTCGCCTTGCTCGACGCCGATGTGGCGTTGCCGGTGGTAAAGAGTTTTACCGAAGCGGTCAAAGCACGGGCAGTCGGCGTCGAAGTGACGAAAAGCCTGACCCCGGGACAGGCTTTCATCAAAGTCGTGCATGAGGAATTGACTCGGCTCATGGGCGAGCCGAGCACGGGCCTTAATTTACGTGCGCAACGGCCGGTAGTGGTGATGCTCGCCGGTCTGCAAGGTGCCGGCAAGACCACCAGCGCCGGCAAACTCGCGCGCTGGCTGATCGAGAAACAGAACAAAAAGGTGCTCATGGTCAGCACCGACGTGTACAGACCCGCGGCGATACTGCAATTGCAGACCTTGGCTGCGCAGGTGGGCGCGGGCTTCGCGCCGGCGCAGGCGAGCGAGGCGCCGGTGAGCATCGCCAAGCGTGCATTGACTGAAGCGACACTGCAGGCATACGACGTGCTGCTGCTCGACACGGCCGGTCGGCTGCATGTCGATGCCGAAATGATGGCCGAGGGGAAAGAACTGGAAGCAGCCATTCAGCCGCATGAGCGCCTGTTCGTGGTCGACAGCATGGCGGGGCAAGATGCCGTTAACGCCGCCAAAGCATTCAATGAGGCCTTGAGCCTCACGGGTGTGATCCTGACCAAAGCGGACGGCGACGCGCGCGGCGGTGCCGCGCTGTCGGTGCGTTATGTGACCGGCAAACCGATCCTGTTCGTTGGAACCGGCGAGAAATCCGATGCACTGGAGCTGTTCCAGCCGGAACGCATCGCGTCGCGCATCCTCGGAATGGGCGATGTTCTCTCGCTGGTCGAGCAGGTTCGTGAACAGGTCGACCAAGAGAAGGCAGAGAAGCTTGCCAACAAGATCAGCAAGGGCAAGTCCTTCGATCTATCAGACCTGCGCGACCAGTTGAGCCAGTTGCAGAACATGGGCGGCATGGCGGCCCTGCTCGACAAGCTCCCCGCGCATATGCAGGCAAATGCCGCGGCGGCTGCCGGGACGGTCAATGCCAAAAACCTCAAGCGCCAAATGGGGATCATCGACTCCATGACCCCGCGCGAGCGTCGGCGGCCGGAAATGATCGACAATTCCCGTAAACGACGCATCGCGGCCGGATCCGGGGTACCGCTGCCGGAGGTCAACCGCCTGTTGAAGCAGTTCGATCAAATGCAGAAAACCATGAAAAAGCTCGTTAAGGGCGGCATGTTGAAGAATATGATGCGCGGGATGGCGGGGCGATCGCCGCCGGGCGGTTTTGGCGCCTAGGATTCCCTCCCAAACAAAGCATTTGTTGCTCTTAAGCCCTGATTGTCATTACAATTAGCGGCTAGGCTCTGCAAGGTGAATTTACGATGGTGACGATCCGGTTGACTCGACGCGGCGGCAAAAAGACGCCCTTTTATCACGTTGTGGTGACCGACAGCCGCAAACGCCAGGGCGGTACCAGCCTTGAAAGCGTGGGCTTGTTCAATCCTGTCGCGCGCGGCGGGGAAGTCAAATTGCGTTTGGACGTCGCCCGGATCGAGCATTGGGTCAGCGAGGGCGCCCACATGTCGGATCGCGTCAAGTTTCTTCTTACCAGCTTCCGCAAGCAGGCCGCGTCAGGGCTGCAGGGTACGAATGGGCGACGATGCATCGGCGCTCATCCAACTGGGTTTCGTAGGCGCGCCGTTTGGCGTGCGAGGTTGGGTCAAGCTTCGTTCACACACGGATCCTCCCGAACGCTTGCTGGAGCATCGCAGTCTGCAGATTGGGCGCGAGGGATCCTGGCGAACCTATCGCATCGAGGCGAGCGGACGAAGCGGCGGGGCGCTGACCGCTAAATTGGCCGGTGTGGAGGACCGGGATCAAGCGACGGCGCTTCGAGGCGCACAAATATGTGTGCCTCGCATCGAGTTGCCGCCGCGAGATCCGAAGGACTTCTATCGGACGGACCTGATCGGCTGTGAGGTGGTAAACCTGGCCGGGATTGGCCTAGGGGTTGTGCAGCATTTCGTAGAGACGCCGACGCAGGCATTGATGGTGGTGCGCGGCGAACGGGAATATTGGGTGCCGGCCGTGCCGCAGCATCTTCGGCGCGTGGATTTGCAGGCACGCAGGGTGGTGGTGGACTGGGACGCCGGGAGCGTCTAGGCGCAGCGGATTTTAGATATGCGTATTGCCGTGGTGTCGCTGTTTCCGCAAATGATCCGCGAGGCACTGAACCACGGCGTGATCGGCAGGGCTCTGGAACGCGGGGTTTTCAAGGTCGAGTACTTCGATCCACGCGACTACACGGCCGATGCGCACCGTACGGTCGATGACCGCCCTTACGGGGGCGGGCCGGGCATGGTGCTGATGGTTGAACCGGTGCGCAGCGCGGTGCGCGATGCGGCGGCCCTGCTGCCGCCGGGCAGCCGGCGCGTGTACTTGGGTGCGGACGGACGCAGATTCGAGCAAAGCATGGCGCGCGAAGCGTGCGGTTGGCCCGGATTGGTATTGATTGCGGGACGCTATGAAGGGCTGGACGAACGCCTCATCGAGCATGAAATCGATGAGCAATGGTCGATCGGCGATTATGTCTTGAGCGGCGGTGAATTGCCGGCGCTGGTGGTCATCGACGCGATAGTGCGATTGATGCCCGGCACGCTGGGCAGTTCGGAATCTGCGCTGCAGGAGTCGTTCAGCGACGGTTTGGTGGATTGGCCGCATTACACCCGGCCGCAGGCGTTGGACGGGCACGAGGTGCCTGCGGTGTTGGCGTCGGGCGATCACGCGGCGATTCATCGCTGGCGATTGCAACAGGCGCTGGGCCGCACGTGGTTGCGCCGGCCGGAGATGCTGGAGCGCCGCGGCATGAGCGATGAAGAGCGGGAATTATTGGAAGAATTCAAGATTGAACGTGCGAGGCAATGATTATGAACAAGGTCATCCAACAACTGAACGGCGAGCGCGCGACGCGCAAGATTCCGGATTTCAATCCCGGCGATACCATCGTCGTGCAGGTCAAAGTAGTGGAAGGTGAGCGCGAGCGCGTTCAAGCCTACGAAGGCGTGGTGATTGCCAAGAAAAACCGCGGCATCAATTCCTCGTTCACCGTGCGCAAGATTTCGCATGGCGAGGGCGTCGAGCGCGTGTTCCAGACCTTCAGTCCGTCGATCAGCGAAGTCAGCGTCAAGCGCCGCGGTTCGGTGCGGCGCGCCAAGCTATATTATCTGCGCGACTTGTCCGGCAAGGCGGCGCGCATCGACGAGAAGGTCTGAGCGTTGAATGAGCGCCGGCTCCGCTCTTAGGGGATTCTTCGGGCTGGTCTGGCGAATCCTTGATGGGACCCGCAAGGTCCTGCACCTGGCGCTGTTGCTGGTGATATTTGGCTTCATTCTCGCTGCGCTGCATACGTCGATTCCGACCGTGCCGCGTTCAGCGGCGCTGCTCATCGCCCCGCAAGGCGAATTGGTCGAACAATTATCGGGAGATCCAGTACGTCGCGCGTTGGGCGAGGCCTCGGGCGGTCCGGCTCCCGAAACCCTGCTCAGGGATGTGACCGAGGCCATCGCCGCCGCCAAATCCGATTCGAGAATAAAGCTCATCGTCCTCCATCTCGACGCAATGAACTCGACCGGCCTGTCGAAATTGCAGGAGATCGGGGCGGCGCTGCGCGATTTCCGCGCCTCCGGCAAGCGCGTGGTTGCGGCCGGAGATTCCTACGATCAAGCCCAGTACTACATAGCGGCCCAGGCGGGCGAGGTGTACCTCGATCCCATGGGCATGGTGTCCGTGGACGGCTTCAGCTATTACCGGATGTTTTATAAGGACGCCATCGATAAGTTAGGCGTCGACTTCAACGTGTTCCGCGCCGGCACATTCAAGAGCTATACCGATCAATTTTCCCGTAACGACATGGCGCCGAGCGAACGCGAAGAGACTTCCGTATGGCTCGAGACATTGTGGAACGCGTACAGCCAAGACGTCACGCGGGCCCGATCCCTACCCGCCGCTGCGCTCAAGGATTTCGTCGCGGAACAGCCGGCCGCGCTGCAGGCGGTAAGCGGCGATATGGCCAAAATGGCGCTGCAGCGCGGTTTGGTCACCGCGTTGAAGAGCCGCCGGCAAGTCGCCGATGAGCTGAAGGGCTTGGTGGGCGAAGACCAAGACAGCCATTCGTTCAACTCGATCGGACTCAAGGATTATCTCGCGGCGGTGCGCTCCAAGCGCATTTTGAAATCAAAGTCCGATACCAAGGTTGGCGTCGTCGTGGCATCGGGGGAGATCTTCGATGGGCATCAGCCGCCGGGATCGATCGGCGGCGAGAGCACTTCGGATCTGTTGCGCCAAGTGCGCTACGACAATGCCGTGAAGGCCGTGGTGCTGCGCGTTGATAGCCCGGGGGGCAGCGAGTTCGCGTCCGAAGAGATTCTGCGCGAAGTGCAGGCGCTGCGCAAAGCCGGAAAACCAGTGGTGGTCTCGATGAGCAGCTACGCGGCGTCGGGCGGCTATTATATTTCCGCAGCGGCGAATCAGATATTCGCGAGTCCGACTACGCTGACGGGGTCGATCGGCGTGTTCTCCTACATTCCCACTTTTCAGCGCAGTCTGGAAAAACTCGGCGTCAAGGTCGACGGCATCGGCACCACGCCGCTGGCGGGCGATCTGCGGCTGGATAGGGCGCTGGGGCCGGTTACCAAGCAGATACTGCAGGCATCGGTTGATCACGCCTACGCACAATTCCTGCGGCGCGTCGCGGACGGCAGGAAGAAGTCCGTGGAAGATGTCGACAAGATCGCGCAGGGTCGAGTCTGGGCCGGTCTCGACGCACAGCGCATCGGCCTGGTGGACCATCTCGGCGGCCTCAAGGACGCTACCGACGCGGCAGCGAAAATAGCCGAATTGGGTGCGGGCTATGAGGTCGAATTCATCGAACCCGAATTGAGTTTGCGCGAACAGCTGATGATGCAGATTCGTTCGCAGGCAGCGCGGCTTGGCCAGATGGCCGGGATCATCCCGCCGCGCAGCGATGTCGAACGGATTCTGGATCCCTTGCTCGAACAAGCCCGTTCAATCGCCAAGCTCAACGATCCGCGTGGTCTCTATGCTTACTGCTGGTGCCGCGAGCCGCGAAATATTTTGAAAACGCAGCTCAGCCATTGATCGCCTGAGGCGATCGGCGCTGGGGGGCGTTAACCGCGGCACCCGTTGATCGCGACGGGCCGGAACGCGTTGTCTTAAAGGCTCGACCAGTCCAGAGTGACTTTCCCGGATTTGCCGGAATTCATGATCTGGAAACCTTCCATATAGTCGTTGATTCCCAATCGATGGGTGATCACCGGCCGCACATCAAGCCCGCTTTGCAGCATGCTCGACATTTTGTACCAGGTTTCAAACATCTCTCGCCCATAAATGCCCTTGATCGTCAGGCCCTTGAAAATAACCTGATTCCAGTCGATCGCGGTCTCGCCCGGCGGTATGCCGAGCAGAGAAACGCTGCCGCCGTTGTTCATGGTTCGCAGCAACTCGCGCAGCGCGGCAGGATTGCCCGACATCTCAAATCCCACGTCGAAGCCTTCTTCCATCCCCAATTCGCGCATCGCCTCATCCAGGGAGTCACGCGAAATATTGAGCGCTCGAGAGGCGCCCATTTTTGCCGCCAATCCCAAGCGATAGTCGTTGACGTCCGTAATGACGATGTGCCGCGCGCCGCAATGCCGCGCGATGGCCACCGCCATGACCCCAATCGGACCTGCGCCCGTGATGAGCACATCCTCGCCGACCACGTTGAATGCCAGCGCAGTGTGGGTGGCATTGCCGAGAGGGTCCAGGATGGAAGCGATCTCATCGTCGATGCCCGCCGGCAGTTTGAATACATTGCTTGCGGGGATGGTCAGGTACTCCGCAAACGCACCCGGTCGATTCACGCCCACGCCCGAGGTATTGCGGCACAGATGCCGGCGGCCCGCGCGGCAATTTCGGCAATGGCCGCAGGTGATATGGCCTTCGCCCGAGACACGATCGCCGGTAGTGAAGCCGCGCACTTCGCTGCCCAATTCGACGATTTCCCCGGAATACTCGTGGCCAACCGCCATGGGGACCGGAACGGTTTTCTGCGCCCAGGCATCCCAATTGTATATATGCATGTCAGTGCCGCAGATGGCGGAGCGATGCACCTTGATGAGCACATCATTGTGGCCGACCGAGGGTTCCGGGATGTCCTGCATCCAGATGCCGGGTTCAGCGCGCGCCTTGACCAATGCTTTCATAACCACCCCTAGTGAATGATGCCGAGAGTGCGCGCAGACCGGCCGAATGCGGAAATTACCTGATCGAGTTGCTGGGTACTGTGCGCAGCATTCATTTGGGTACGAATTCGCGCTTTTCCATGGGGCACAACCGGGAAGGAGAACGCCACCACGTAAATTCCCTCGCTCTGCATCCGCTCAGCGAGACGCACAGCCAATGGCGCATCTCCCAGCATCACAGGGATGATGGGGTGCTCGCCGGGGATTAAATCAAAGCCCAATGCCTGCATTCCAGCGCGGAAATAGCGGGCGTTTGCGTGCAGCTTATCGCGAAGCTGCGATGAACCCTCCAGCAAATCAAGTACTCGGATGCTGGCGGCCGCCACCGCCGGCGCGATGCTGTTCGAGAACAGATACGGACGTGAGCGCTGGCGCAGCCAGGCGACGATCTCCTTGCTGGCCGCTACAAAGCCGCCGCTCGCGCCACCGAGCGCCTTGCCCAGGGTGCCGGTTAAAATGTCGATGCGGCCGATGACGCCGCGCAGTTCATGCGAGCCGCGGCCGCCGCTGCCGATGAAGCCGGTGGCATGCGAGTCATCGACCATGACGAGCGCATCGTAGGAGTCCGCCAGATCACAAATCTCCTTCAGCCTGGCTATCGATCCGTCCATGGAAAATACGCCGTCGGTTGCAATCAGCCGCACACGCGCGTCTCGAGAGTCCTTCAGGGCCTGCTCCAGTTCATTCAAGTCATTGTTGGCATAGCGAAAGCGCCGAGCCTTGCACAGGCGAATCCCATCGATGATGCTGGCGTGGTTCAGTGCATCGCTGATGACCGCGTCCTGCTCGTCGAGCAGGGTCTCAAACAGGCCGCCGTTCGCGTCGAAGCACGAGGAATACAGAATCGTATCCTCCATCGACAGATACGTGCTCAGGCGCTGCTCCAGCTCGCGATGCACGCTTTGTGTGCCGCAGATGAAGCGCACCGAGGCGACGCCATAGCCGTAGCGCGCCAACCCTTGCTGTGCAGCCTCGAGAACCGCAGGATGGTTGGCCAGTCCCAAGTAGTTGTTGGCGCACAGATTGATCATCTCGCGCCCGTCGGCCAGCGTGATGAGCGGTCCTTGGGCCGAACCGATGACGCGCTCGCGCTTCAGCAGCCCGGCGGCCTCAAGTGCTTCAGTATCTCGGCG
>Ga0210410_10003501_pt1 | contig 13884 bp, 13 predicted proteins | sample IncBWC4MmetaG_FD_161058 | JGI IMG/M metagenome (GOLD analysis project Ga0210410, IMG submission 161058) | Forest soil microbial communities from Barre Woods Harvard Forest LTER site, Petersham, Massachusetts, United States - Inc-BW-C-4-M | ecosystem: Environmental > Terrestrial > Soil >... | reverse complement strand
GCCGAGAAGCGGTTGAACGCCGAGGACGGAAAAATAATTGTCGGAAACGGCGTTGATCAGACCCTGCTTTTGAATGTGCTCGAAGATGAGCGGCTGAGTGGAAATCGAAAAGGGCATGGCGCAGAGCCCGGAGAAAACCGAATTGTTGTCGCGATAGAAGCGATAGTCGGGATAGGAAAGTTGATTGAACGGCTGGTCCGGCGTGACGGTATAAATCGTGAGAAGCCGATTCGGTTCGGGAACTGCGGGCGGCTGCACGAGCAGCGCGTTGAACGTGCTGAGCCCGACGGAGGCGGCGGCCATGCCGATGGCGAGAGAAAGAATCGCGATGGAGGTGAGTTTGGCGTGTTTGCAAAGGATTCGGAATGAGAAGCGAACGCTTGCTGGGATGAGAGACATCACGCCTCCAAAAAACGTCGCAGCGGATTCTACAGGATACTTGATTCAAGGGAGTGGGAAAACGGTTGCCTCGGTTGGCTGATTGGATGACGCCGTCATCCAATCAGCCAGACCGATCATCAAAACTTCAACTTCTTACTTGGCCTGCGCTAGCCCCGCAACAACTGCGGCGACTTTGTCGAGTATCTCGTTCCAGCCCTCTAGTTGACCGCTATTCTTTGCGCTCTCCATTGATTCATTTCCAATGAGGGTGATTTTCGTCCGGCCGTTTCCAAAATCCTCAAAGGTAACCACATCCCGCGCACCTTCAATGGCCTCATGTTCAATTCCATATTGCGCAGGTTCAACCTTGTTTCCCTGCGAGTCAGCAAAGTACATGGAGTAAACGATCTTCTCGTGCGGAACAATCTCGTGGTATTCACCACCATTCCAGAACTCCTGCCCATCCGGCGCCTTCATGCAGCAGAGAAATTTTCCTCCCGCTCGAAAATCAATTTTGCAGACCGGCGCAGTAAAACCCTTCGGCCCCCACCACTGCATCACATATTTCGGGTCGGTCCACGCCTTCCAAACCAATTCGCGTGGGGCGTCAAAAACTCTAGTGATAACCATCCGCTCTGTCTCGTTACTCGTGTTTTTTGTCATTTCTGTTCTCCGTTTTTTTCATTTGATTCACAACCACATCCAGCTTGTCGAAACTCTCTTCCCAGAATCGGCGATAATAAGCCGCCCAGTCGCTGACTGTCTTTATGGCCTGTGGCCGAAGCGTGCACACACTCTCTCGTCCACGCTTGGTCTTCATGACGATCCGCGCTCGCACCAGGTAGGCAATGTGTTTTGAAATCATCTGCTGCGAGAGTGCAAAGGGTTCCGTCAATCCATGCACAGAGGCAGGCCCATGTGAGAGTCGTGCGATCAACGCCCGCCGGGTGGGATCAGACAAAGCAGCGAATGTTGTACCCAATCTATCCACAACCATATGGTAGTGGATTATTTTTTAATGTCAAGTGTGAATTTTCGATTCCTGATTTCTGTTCCCTGATCTCTGAACCCTGACACCTGCTGGTCATGGTCCGGGCCCAGGTCCCACACGCCCGTTTTCGTCAGGTCAGCCAGGCCGTCATTTGTACTTGTGGGCCGTGAGGGAACGCGATAGCGTCTTGCGATGCGCGTGGAAGCTGTGAATTCGTTGGGACTAAGTGCAAAGGCCATTGAGATTCCGTGGAGCGGCGCGGAAGGCGATGCATATTTGGATTTGCGGGAGAACCCGGCGGCGATCACGCAGATTGCGGCGGCGCGGGAACACGCTCCGCTAATGACATTTCTGGCGGCGGTGAATGGCGCGGGATCTTTATTTGCGACGGTGCGGGCGAAAGTTTGGGACGAGACGAATGCGCAAGCCAGCGCGGAATCTATATTTCATTCGCGAGTGGATTTGATTTTTGCGCGATCGGAATTTAATTTCATGCCGGAGCGTTACGAAGATGTGGCGCAGCGTTTGGTTGCGTTGTGGATGCGGGAGACGTCCGGAGATGCGCTTTCTGTGCGATTGGAAATATTGCCGTGTGCGTATGGTCCAGCGAAAACAGAAGGAGCGGCGCTGCGATTAACACTTTCGTCGCGAAGCGCGAGCGCGGAGCAGGCGCGAATTCGCTGGGGATTGGGAATTGTGCGGGTGCAACAGGCGCTGCTTTTTGTTTCGCGCGCGATGCGGCAAAAACTTGGGATTGATAATGATGGGGAGTAGGAATTGCGCGGCGGAGGTCGTTATCGGGACCCTCTACGCGCTACCGGACACTCCTGAACGCCGCACACCTGACGTAAAGCGCCCGATTCCCTCGAATTGCGGTCCAAATTCGATACGGACCAGCATCAAACAATTATCCGGTATTCTGGTTTAAGAAAAGCGATGCGTGCACCATGTTGAAGTTGTATCATCTTCCGAAAACAAAAGAGTGGAAGGCTTTTGCAGCGGAGGATTCATGAAAGAATCTCATTACCATCTCGCTCAGGTGAACATCGCCCGCGCACGTGCTCCATTAGAAGACCCGATCATGGCCGGATTTGTGAACCAACTTCCCGTAGTTAATGCGCTGGCCGATTCCAGCGCTGGATTCGTCTGGCGTTTACAATCCGAGACAGGCGATAATATTTATCTGCGTCCTTATGATGATCCCTTGATTATTTTCAATCTTTCGGTATGGGAGTCAGTGAATGCGCTAAAGGAGTATGTGTACCGCTCGGGACACGGCGCTGCAGTTCGGGACCGAAAGCTTTGGTTCGAAAAGATGGACGCCGCCCATTTCGTCATGTGGTGGATTCCCGCCGGACACATTCCCACCGTTGAAGAGGCCAAGCAGAGGCTACTCTTGCGTCAGCAACATGGCCAAAGTGCCATGGCTTTTTCCTTTACGCATCCATACGCAATGCCGCCGCAACCTGAGATTGATCCCCGGGTTGAAACTCCGCATTCAATTGCGGTGAATTATGACCGCAGAGTATTTGCTTTGCGCTCGCGTTCAGAGCTTGGGGACTGTGGCCGCCAAACAGTTTTTCAATACCGTCAGCGCGGTTCCCGGGTATGGGCGACCTACGAAGGCGACGGGGTCAGATTTGGAAGCCTGGTCGCGGTAACCGATTCAACGGGTCGCCTAGACGGCTACTACCAACACCTGACTTCTACTACGGAGTTACGCGCGGGTCGATATGTCGGTAGTCCTGAACGCTTGCCGAACTCAAAACTCCTGATCAGGGAAGAATGGCGGACTAACTCAGGAGACGGTCAGAGCATCCTGGAAGAACTGAATTAGGATTCGGATTATTGCCGCAGTGTCCTTCGGATAGGCGCCTGAAGCGCCCGGCGATCCTTCGTTCACCGCTCTGAGCAGTGCCCTTCGCGAAATTACTGGGAAACAGGCGAAATCTAATCGGCAGATTCCAGAACTATGTAACGAAGAGGCAGCCGACGCGGGGTTGTTGTCCGGCAACGCGCTGCACGTAGAGTTTTTTCAGTTTCACGCGCACTTCTCCGAGAATTGGCACATGCAGAATGGCTTGGAATGAGTCGCCAGCGGGGAGATCGTGCTCGGCTTCGAGTGCCACTCCGCCGTGACTCATATCCAGAACGCGATACTTTTTCTCCACACCGTTACCTACCGTTGCGAAAGCTTTTTTCCCGGAAAGTGAGATGCGCTCCCACTTGCGGCGCTCAGCTGCCGAGCGTTCGGCTGCTTGCAGACCAGAAGCGGTGGAAGACGCGAGACTGCTGCTCTTTGTTGGCGGAGTTTTTTCTTCGGACGTTTTCGGCGTGCCGGACGTATCGGCGGTGCCGCTTCCTGATACCGCGGCATCCGGCTCCGACGAAGTTTTTTGCGCATCGGGAATGTCGGCAGCGGGTTGCGGAGTGGCGCGCGGAACATTTCGCCGCAGCGCATCAGCCGCGGAAGTTACGTCGGCGCCGTTCTTTTCGCGCACAGAATATTTCATCTGGTAGAGACGTTCATCAGCAACGCGCAAAAGTATTTCGGCTTGATCGCCATCCTGCGGGTAGACCGCCAGTCCGTAGTCCAGACCGATAGGAATATCCATTTGCTGCGGTTGCACCACACCCGCAAAATTCGCATGAATGCGGCGGCCGAGCGTGGCGGCATGTTCGGCGTCGGATTGCGGCAGCAAGAGAGCGAACTCGTCGCCACCAATGCGAAATGCGAAGTCAGAAGTGCGCATGGAATGGCGGAGCGTGCTGGCGGCGAGCTGAAGCACTTGATCACCGCGCGGGTGTCCGAAGCGGTCATTCACCATTTTGAAGACGTGCAGATCCATGACGATGAGCGCCAGACTGAGATCGTAACGGCGTGCGCGGTTCATTTCTTTTTCAAAATATTCTTCAAACAAACGGCGGTTGTAGAGTCCAGTGAGCGGATCGGTAGCGGCATTGACCTGAAGTTTCTTGAGGTCCTCATATTCCATCAGGATGGGCGCGCGCAGCAGATTGGACGACGCCAAGTAATCCACCATGGCCGTCTTCAGCGCGACCGGGCGGCCCACGAGTTGCGTGAGTTCGCGGCGACGCTCGATAATTCGATCCCAGGATTCCAGACTTTGCGCTTCGCTGAGATCAAGTTGTGCGAGGGATTTCAGCAGGCGTTGCAGAAACAAGCCACGAGCGGGCCGGTCGAGACCCTCCAGGGTATCGATCAGCAAATCAAAAAAACTATCTTCAACGGGCCGGGATGACCCCGTAATGCGTCCGGGATCGGACAGTTCCATCTAGCTTTTTCCATTCGGGCTTTCCCCCGGGGAGTGGGGAGCGCAATAATACGTATCCAGCCTATGTATAGCACACGAGTTGCCATCCAGGGATCGCATGAAATTGAAATGGTCTGAGACCCGAATCGCAGAAATACGGGCTAAATTGAACTTTACAGCGAGAAAATGTTGGGAAACTTACCGTCTTAGTGAAAACATTTGCCGAATTCATTGCGCACGACGTATCAAGATGTTCCACTTCTTCCACCACGCTAGTTTTGGAACATCGTGCTACTCGAGCGCTTTTAGAAACTCGACTCCCACGAATTGCAACTCGCTGCCAGCGTTTTCTTGCCGGCGAATTCGCGCCTGGATGGGAGGAGTTTCCGGTGGTACTCGGGAGTACGTCGCTGCCGCTGGCGATGGCGCTGGAATCGTCAACTGGACCACAGTGTCCACGGCGAGCGAGCGCGTACTGGCCAGAAATGCGCCAGTGGCACTGATGTCAAAAGTCTTAGTCAGATCGAGGAAGACGGAACCGCCGGCGTCAACGCCTCTCACAAACATGGGAACTTGCAGTCTTATCCTGGGCGAACGGCGTCGCTCGGCGGGGCTCAAGCGGATACCTTCCCTTCACATTTCGACGGAAAAACATTTCCCAAGCCGTAGTACGACTGGCCTAGTACCAAAACTAGGAGCATATTACATGCCATTAAGTACTTAAACCGCAAGAAACACGTAACCGATTGAAATTAAAGTACTTATGTACAAATTGGGCGTAGTGGAAAGGCATTTCCCACCCACGGTTGTTCCTTTCGGTCTAGTTCTTTTCTCGAATTGTGCAAATAGGACTCCTTTACCATTGACACCCTTTGGCCCGTTTGCCACTATCTGCCCCTGCGGTCTGTCTGCGAGCGCACGCCCATGGGAGAATCTGGGGAGCGATCAAGCCTTAGTAGTGCCAAAGTTGAACGTAGTGCCAGAGTTGAACTTGGTGTGATTTCGCGGACTGGTGTCAGTGGAGGAAGTTTGCTTAAGGAAGTTGTTACCGAAGCTCCAAGCGGAATAAGTCTCTCGCCGGGGATTGTGCTTTCGCTCCTGGACGCCCTCGACGAACCCGTGCTGATTGCCGAGCGCGCCGGGCGGGTGCTCATGGCAAATCTGCGCGCGCGGCAGACGCTGAACACCGAAGGCTATCCCGAAATTGGCGAGCTGAATATTTTCTCCCACCTGTTGCATGTAGATCCAAAAGTAATTTTTGAGCAGATTGAAAGCGGCGAGCGCGAAGTCTCTCTGCAGATTGAACTTCGCAGCGGCAAAATCCAATCGCGTGTGCAGTGGTTGCCGGAACCTGACTGGCTGGTGGTGCAGATGGACGCGCCGGCGCGAACACTTTCGAGTGAAGCGGCCGGGCACACTGTAGAAGGACTGCTGCAAGAACGCGAGATCACCTATCGAAATTTACTGGCCGCTTACCTGCGTCTGCAGGAAGTGAATCGGCAAAAAACAGTTTTCCTGGCATCAGCGGCGCACGAGCTAAAAACTCCGCTGGCGGTGATCAAAGGATATTACGACCTGCTGCTTTCCGGATCGCTCGGAAAACTGGCCGATAAGCAGCGCGAGATTTTGCACGAATCGAAGGAAAGTTGCGAGCGGCTGGTGCGGCTGGTTTCCATGTTCCTGAATTATTCGGCGTTGGAAAGCGGCAAACTGGTGCTGCATCTGCACGATAACGACATCCGCGATTGTTTGAGCGAATTAACAAAGCGCTGGCACGAAGCGTTCCAGCGGAAGAATGTGAAACTGGAATTCAGGTTGGATCCGGGATTGCCGGTATTCCGCTTCGATTATCAGAAAGTGCAGCAGGCAGTGGCGAATCTTTTGGACAACGCGCTGAAGCACACGCCCGCGGGCGGAAGTGTGAACCTGATTGCTGAACCATATTTCTGGGAACGCCGTGCTTCCGGAGATCCTCAGCCGCAGGAGCGACGCACGCAGATTATGCGTCATCCAAACAGCGCGAGAATTTCAGTAACTGATACCGGACGAGGAATTTCGGCCGAGCATCATCAGGAAATATTTGAGGATTTTATTCGCGTGGACCGCACCTCTGCGGGCATGGGGCTGGGCCTGGCCATTGCCAAGCGCCTGGTGCAAGCGCACCGCGGAAAAGTCTGGGTCGATAGCGAATTGGGCCGCGGCGCAAAATTTACAATGCTATTGCCGATCGAAAAAGTTTAGGGTTTTCATTCGTTTTCATGCACGGGGACATTGATTTTCAAGGGGAAAACTAAAGTGGCCGAAAAAGAGCGAGTAGCGAAAGAACGCATTCTGGTGGTGGACGACGAACCGAGCATACGCAAGTATCTTCAAACGTTGCTCGAAGTTGACGGCTACGAAGTGGAAACACTTACGTCGGGTGAAGAAGCGCTGGAAAGCATCGGCTCCGGCGGTGGTGAAAAACCGGACTACATTATTTTGGATGTGCTGATGCCGGAGATGGGCGGTCTGGAAACTCTGCAGCGATTGATGCAAATCGATCGGAACCTCAGCGTGATCATGCTCTCCTGCACGAACGAGGTGGGCACGGTGGTGGAAGCAATCCGGCAGGGCGCGCAGGATTACATCACCAAGCCATTTGAAAAAAGCGAACTCGATGCGGCCATGCTGAAGTGCCAGCAGAAGCGCAAACTGCGCGAAGAAAATAAAACTCTGCGCGAGTACTGCGACAACATCACCGAGGACCTGAGTTTCCTGGCGGCCAGCCCGCAAATGGTGCGCATCCGCCAGCAGATTTTGCAGATTGCTCCGGTGGACGTGCCGGTATTCATCAGCGGAGAAAGCGGAGTTGGCAAAGAAGTCGTGGCGCGCATGATTCATTTGCGTTCACAGCGCCGCACGCAGCCGTTTGTGAAAGTGAATTGCGCCGCGCTTCCGGGCGAATTGCTGGAATCGGAGTTATTCGGATTTGAGCAAGGCGCGTTCACGGGAGCGGTGCGCTCCAAGCCCGGCAAATTTGAGATGGCCAATAAGGGCACCATCTTCCTGGACGAAATCGCCGAGATGAGTTCGCACATGCAGGCGAAATTGCTGCACGTTCTGCAGGATCACCAGTATTCAAGACTGGGCGGACGCCAATTAATTGAAGTGGACGTGCGCGTACTGGCGGCAACAAACGTGGAAGTGCAGGAAGCGATGAAGTCCGGGCGTTTCCGCGAAGATCTTTATTACCGCTTGAATGTTCTTTCCATTCAGATTCCGCCGCTGCGCGAACGCATTCAGGAAATTCCCATGTTGTTCCGCCATTTCCTGAAGCAGTACAGCGAAAAATTCAACAAGGAAGCTCCCGTGCCTTCGCAACATTTGCTGGAAGCCGCGGTGCGCTACCAGTGGCCGGGCAATTTGCGCGAGTTGGAAAACTTCGTCAAGCGCTATGTGATTCTTGAGGATGACGAAGGAAGCTTGCGCGAGTTGGTGGAAATGTCCGCCACCAGACAGCGCACAGCGCCGCGCGCGGAACCCGCGCCGTTCAAGGAACAGGGATTGAAAGCGCTGGTTCGTGGTCTGAAAGACGAAGCGGAAATGGAAGCAATCGGAGAAGCGTTGGAGAAAACGCACTGGTGCCGAAAGGACGCCGCGAAGATGCTAGGCATCAGTTACAAAGCGCTGCTCTACAAGATGCGGCAATTCAATCTGGACGGTGGACGCGGATCGCGGAGCGCGCCGGCAAAGGCCGCCGCATCTGCTGCGCCCGAAGCGGAAGTGCCGACGGGAGCCGGGGTTCAGCGAGACTAGCCAGCAAGCAACCGGGCAAGAGAGTTGCAACTTGTTGGTAGAGAATTGGGATTTATATCTAATTTGAAGAGACAGGGCCGACACAGGAAGTGCCGATTTTAGCTGGCCGGGCAGAGGGCTTCTCGCCTTTAATTGCCGACGGCGAGGGCGGTTTTCACGGCGCTTTACGCCCGCATCTTATTGTGAAATATCTGCTTATTGGCAGGACGTGAACGGGAGTACTACAAGTTTAAAAAGCAGCCGGGAATTAAACTTGAGAAGTCGAAGTCATACGCTTGAAGCTTTGGCACCAAGATTGCACCTCTAGGGCGTTGGGGAAGTCTATGCCCATTGGCTCGGGGAATTCGGGGGGAGTATGACAGAGCGACGAAATGCGCGCCGGTATGATCTTTCACTACCGGTCATCATCAAAGTGCCCGTTGAAAAAACGAATGGCGCGCGCAATGGAAGAACCAGAGATATTTCCACGCGCGGCGTTTACTTCACGCTCGATCAGGACCTGGAATCCGGAACCGAGTTGGACATCACGCTTACATTGCCCGCGGAAATTACGCGCGGCACCGAAGTATTTGTGCGCGCTCAGGGACGCGTGGTGCGCGTTGATCGCCGCCAGGACGACGGCAGCAAGCATGTTGGAGTTGCCGCGGTGATCGAGCGCTACGATATTATTCGCGGCGAAACTTCAAGTACGAATTGAAAACTTCATCGGGGGCGTAAGTCCCCCCGCGCATTCTGACCTTCATACCAGCTCCTCTAAATCCGTCCAATTCGATATATTTTCAATGCTGCTTCGTTGACGACGGGAGCGGGTAGGCCTGCACGACGCCTCCGGAATCGATGACGAGTTTGTCTCCACTGGGAGAAAGCGCGAGCCCCCAAATTTGTGGCAACGGGTGAGACGACGGCCCGTTCGTCTTGTTGTTGAGGCTGTAAATCCACTGGCCCAGCGGCAGATCAAAAACGTCAACGTGGCTGGGATACGCGGCGGGCATATCACCGAGAAAAGCGTGAATCGCAGCCTTCTTCCCTTTCAGTTCCGGCGGAGGCCGGTTGATTGCCACAGCGAATCTTTGGCCGTTCGAGGACGCACGCACCGGCCTTCCCACAATGTCAATCCATTCATGGTGGGCGAGCTTCATTTGAAGTTTCGGCGGCTCCGAAGGAACCGTTCCCCGGGCGGAGATCTGTCCAAGCGCGTACCAGTCGAATACAGCGACCATTTCGTTGTTGATGAATTGCGGCACCTTGCACCCGGCCAACCCGGAGGTGTCGCAAAGTTTTCTGGCAGATTTTCCCTGCTCTTGAATTTCTATGCTGCCGAACAGATCGAGTTGCGACTTCTGGACAGCGCCTATGACTTCCGGCTGAACAGGCGAGCTTTCCGGCCGGTCGTAATATTTGTCGCTGCGCGCGGCCATTCCGCCATCGGAACTTGAGAACAGTCTGGAAATCGCGCACGGGCCCTCAGAAAATTCCAACGTTTCCGTGTCGATATGAATGCACCTCGTGGCGTCGGCCTGTTGGAAGCGAACCACCAGAGTCTTGCCGCTGGGCGATTCGGCAATTCCAATGTGGCCTGCATTTGTGGCTCGCAACTGCGGCAGCGGAAGCTCCTTAATCGGCTTTCCTTCCGCGGAGCACAGGACGATGTGTTCCGTGGAGACGAATAGGAAACCTCCGGCGTAGCGCGGAAAAATTCCAACGTTCGGATCATCGGACGGCCATTCGAGCGTGTTCAAAACTTTTCCGCCGGCGGCATCGAGGAAAATGGCGTGGAGCAGATATGGCCGCACGCGATCGGGATCATCGCGCCGCTGAGCCCCGGGAACAGCTTGCTGCGTGATGAATGTCGCCGCCACAACACCTTCGCCAACGAAATCAATGGTGTTGAATTCCTCCAGCGCGCGCCGCGACTGAAGTTGAGAATCTCCGGGCGGATATCCCAATGCGTGGAGGTCAACCCGCCACAAGGTTTGATCGCTGGAGACTTCCTGAGAAACGCTGGTTGGCGCTTGCAGGCTGGCAGCTTCTGCGATCCGCGAGGTGCTTCCGGTCGCGCTTGCGACAGCGAGGCACAGCACGCAAACGAGAAAAGCGTGAGCGGCGCAATGGAGCTTCTGACTCATCGCGGTTGGCGACGGCATGCAAGCAAATAATACCATTGCGAAACTTCATTTGTTCCTCGCAACTCCGTCCGCTTCTGAAGGCAACAACTGGGAGGGCGATTCAGAATTCACAACGTTAGCCATTGCATTGACGCGGCGATCGTCCTACCATTTGCAGAAAGTCCGGCCCTGGGAGGAATGCGATGCGTGTCGCCGACCTGATCAATTCCCGCAAAGAAGTTTTCTCGGTTTTGGAGGACGCCACGGTGCACGATGTGGCGCGCTACCTGCGCGATCGCAGAGTGCGCACGGTCGGAGTGCTCGACGCGTCCGGAAAACTTGTGGGAGTCATCTCGCAAGCAGATATTTCCGATCGCGTGGCCGCGGAAAATAAATGTCCAGCATGGATGCGCGTTTCAGAAGTGATGACCAAGGAGTTGGTGATCGTACCGCCTGAACTTCCCATTGAGGAATGTCTGGTGCTGATGGAAAAGCACAAGATATTTCACCTGATCGTGTCCGAAGATAAGAAGAAATTTCTGGGAATGATCTCCGTGAAAGATTTGCTGCGGGTTATTTCATCGGATCATAAAGCGCGCGCCGATATGCTGGAAGCTTTTGTGTTTCCTCAACGATGACGTCTTTCCCCGGCGATGAATTGTTCGCTCGGCGCTGAAACAGAATTCTAGAAAAATAAAATCACGCCAGACGTCGCAGCAATTGAGTGAGGCGCGCCCGTCCCTCCAGCTGCATGGACGTAAACTCCACGCCCATTCCACGGCCCCGTTCGTAGGACCGCACCACGGCGCGTGCGCGCACTTCTCCGCCCGGAGTATCGAACACTAACTTCAAGACGTCTCCGACCGTGGCGGATCTTTTGGTGTAGATAAATAATCCGCCTAAACCCAACGTGCCGATTCTTGAGACGACACGTTCGCCACCCGCCTGCCACGCTACGGACATTCCCTTCGGCAGACCGACTCTTGGATATCGCCTTACGACGGGAGTCTTGGGTTCATCCATCTTGGTGTCGATTCTAACTCCGTGCGGAGCGCTCGGAGCAGCCTTTCGGAGGCCATTTTGCTAAAGAATACAGGCCGGTAGGTCCTTAGGCGAACCAAGAAATGGACGAGCACGACGGTGCCAAAACCAGCAGAAAGGGGCAAGTGTGTGCCCAACTAGGTAACAGGTTTTCCTTCCAGCCTTAAGAAATGAATTCAAAGACGGCTCTACAGCAGTGAGATACGTGTTCGCGAAACGAACAGAGGGGGCGAGTCACTGAGGTTAACGCCATTACTTTCAACAACTTAAAAAATTATTGTCGCAGGTCACAACACTTGTCTCGATTTGGCAACGCGGATGCGATGGTAGAACCTGTCAAGGTCCCCGCACTTCAAATTTATGACATATGCGCAGAACAAGCCGCTAGCCGGCAACGGACACAGTGCCGCGGAGCTTCCGCCGGATCTCACCGTTTTTGGTGAGTCTGCTGCAATGAAGGTGATTCGGCAAAAGCTTGAAAAGATTTGCGGAGCGGACGTACCCGTTTTGATTCAGGGTGAAAGCGGCACCGGCAAGGAATTGATCGCGCGGATCATTCACCGTCGATCTTCCCGCGCGGACCGGCCGTTCATCAAAGTGAATTGCGCGGCGATTCCGGGATCGCTACTGGAATCCGAACTTTTCGGATATGAAAAAGGATCGTTTACAGGCGCGACAACCTCCAAGCCCGGCCGCGTGGAGATGGCAAACGGCGGCACACTTTTTCTGGACGAAATCGCCGAAATAGATCTTGGGCTTCAAGCAAAACTACTGCAGTTGCTGCAAGACGGTCAGTTCTGGCGAATCGGCGGACGTGAAAACATCACGGCGGACGTGCGCGTGGTATGCACTTCAAGTCGTAATCTTGAAGTGGAAATTACCAACAACCGCTTCCGGCAGGATTTGTATTACCGGATAAATGTGGTGACCGTGCAACTTCCGCCGCTGCGCCGAAGGAGCGAAGACATTCAGCCGCTGGTGCACTACTTCGTGGAGCAACATGCGCGAAAATACGGCGGCACGGTGCAGACGCCTTCGGAGTACGCGCTGAGACTTCTACAAAAACATCACTGGCCCGGCAACGTTCGCGAGTTGAGCAACTTGATGGAGCGCTACACGATTCTGGGTTCGGAAGATGCCATCACGAATGAACTGCTCGGAGCGATTCCCGCGGCACCCCGCACGAATCTTCAGGCGCACCCCTCCGGGGAAATCCCTCTCAAGAGCATCACCCGGCATTCGGTACAGGAACTCGAACGAAAAATCATACTTCGCGCGCTGATTGCGCATCGCTGGAATCGCAAACGCGCGGCGCAGGAATTGAAAATAAGTTACCGGGCGCTCCTCTACAAAATTCGCCAGGCCGGACTGCCTTCACGCCGACTGACCGCGGAAACCGCGTCGGGAGAATTGGCGGCGCATGCCGCTGATTTATCCGGCGGAAAACCATCGTAATTTCCGAAAAACTGAAAGCTGGCGGAGCACAGATTTCGCGGAGCAAGTCTGCGTTTTTTTGTGGATAAAGTCAGCCTGAGATTTCGGCGAGCGATCTGCGAATCGCATCGGCCTGGTCACTTTTCGGATTCATCTCCAGCGCGCGTTGAAAACTAGCTTTCGCTTTTGATAAATCCTTCATCCCTTGAAAAGCCAGGCCCAGATGATAGCGATAGCTCTGATTGTCCGGCGCCTTTTGTACCGCATCCTCCAGAAAACCTTCGGCCAATTGATACTTTCCCATCTTCAAGTAAACGGACGCTAACGTGTCGGCGGTGTTCGGAGCGGTGGGCATGAAGCGGCGAGCCGTCTGGGCAAAAGTCATTGCCATCTCCATATTACCGCCGTGTTGCAACATCAACTGCGCCAGGTTGTTAGCGGCCACGGCGTTTTCAGGCTGCAGGTCCAGCGCTTTTTGATATTGCTGCTCGGCGCGCTGCCAATCGTGCTGTCCTTCCGCAACCATGCCGAGAAACGTGTAGGACCGCGAATCGCGGGGATTCTTCTGGAGCAGCAGCTCGAATGAAGCCTTGGCATCATCGAGAGAACCCTTTTGCAGTTGCGTTTGGCCAAGCTGGAAGATGGCATCCGAATCAGTTGGATCGAGCGAAATCGCCTTGCGTAGAGACTGCTCTGCTCCGCTGAAATCCTTTTGAGATGAATGCAACTGGCCAAGCAAGAGATAGAATGGGGCGGCATCCGGGGCCAACGCGATTTGAGATTGCACGCGAGCCAGCGCTTTGGCGGGCAGTTTCTGATCCAGCAGCATGCGCACTTCTCCGCCCAGGCCTTCCGAGCTGCG
>Ga0210410_10003500_pt1 | contig 13884 bp, 11 predicted proteins | sample IncBWC4MmetaG_FD_161058 | JGI IMG/M metagenome (GOLD analysis project Ga0210410, IMG submission 161058) | Forest soil microbial communities from Barre Woods Harvard Forest LTER site, Petersham, Massachusetts, United States - Inc-BW-C-4-M | ecosystem: Environmental > Terrestrial > Soil >... | reverse complement strand
ACGCAAGTTGGGCTAGACCGAAGTTTGCGCGAAAACTTCGGCCTAGAGCTTGAGAGAGCCGTCCGGCTCCCAACCAGGCATAACTATTCCATCCCGTGCGAACATCGCCTCCATGGCACCTTTCACGGGGTCATCAGACCTTGCGCTCGAAGCGGCGCCTGCGGCCACCATGCGCTGAAGCTCGGCGGCATCACCATCGGTGTCCCCCATCGGCCACAGTGCGGACTGAGCCATCTTCCGCTTCCGCTGCATAAGGCTGTGCAGCAGACAATCGAATGATTGCTCACGATAGGCCGGGTGCACGGCCATTGGAATGTGCACCGTGACCGGCTTAGCCTGCCCTATTCGGTGAACCCGATCGTTGCATTGCTCTTCGACAGCTGGATTCCACCAGCGGGACAGATGGAGCACATGGGTTGCCGCAGTCAAAGTTAGCCCCGTCCCCGCCGCCTTGGGCCCAAGAACAAGCAGATCGAATCCTCGGGTGTTTTGCTGCTGCTGGAACCGATTGACGATCTCCTGTCGCTTATTGATCGGCGTATCGCCATTGATCAGTTCGACCCTCGCGAGGCCAAACTCCGCCTTCGTCAGTTCGATGAAGCGGTATTGCATCCTGCGGTGCTCAATGAATACAAGTGCGCGTTCCCCTTTGCTTGCAATCGCCCTTAGCACCTCGAAAGCAGCCTCGAGCCGTGCAGACGCGGAGATGAAATCGGCATCCGGAAGCACCTCTTCCAGCAGGGGATGCACCGAGATGGTGCGAATGTGATGAAGCATTTTTAAAGCTGCGCCGGCTCCGCGTTGCGCCAGCTTTAGTTTCGCATCCTCGTACGCCAGTGACTGATGCTGCGGCATCCGTCTGGGATGTACGCGCCGAGTTTTTTCGGGTAGGTCACTTACCACTTCCGATTTTAGCCTGCGGATGGCAAGCGCCGGAACAGAGCCGCGTGGCTTGAACACGATCCGATGCAGGTCAGCCATGTTTTCCGTAGTGGGCGTGCCATAGCAACGCTTGAATGCCTCCAGGGAGTCCAGACTGCCCGGTGCGATCTGATCCATGATGGCCCATAAATCCGTGGCGCTGTTCTCGATCGGCGTTCCTGTCAACCCGATACGAAAGTTTGCCTTTAAGCTCCGGGCCGCTTCTGCGCGCATACTGAAGGGGTTCTTGAGAGCTTGAATTTCATCAAACACTGCGGCCGCGAACGGCACCCTGGCAAGGGAGTGCTGGTAGTTCACGAGTGTTGTGTATGTAGTCAGTACCCAGAAGCGGTGCGCGCGCTTCTCCCGAACGGCTTCATGCAGGAACTCGAGGTCCAGTTTGGCCTCGCCGCCATCGATGTCGCGTCCTTGTCTGCCGGTCAGCTTGCGCGAGCCCGTCGCGCTCCCATACAGCCTGATCAGGTGACCGAGCCCAGGTTCTTTCAGATGCCGTGCCACCTCCTGTTCCCAGTTCACCAGCAGTGAGGTCGGTGCAACCACTAGCAGCGGACCACAATCCTCGCTTCTTCGACCCATATGCGCCTGCAGCCAAGCGAGAAAGGCGATCGTCTGCAGGGTTTTGCCGAGTCCTTGCTCGTCCGCATTGAGGACGCCCGGCAATCCCGCAACCCAGGCCGCAATCTGCCAATTCAGGCTTTCCGATTGATGATGCTTGAGCACTGTCCGGATGATCTCAGGACGATCCGCTGATGCGGCCCCATCTCGCGGCTTCAAACTCGCAATCCAAAGGAGCTCGGCCTCGTTCGTCACCGTTTGAAGGACGAAGGGGCGCGTGGGCTCCTCCGGTCCGTCGGACTCGTCTGGCGCCGCTCGGCTGGCAGCCATCCTGTGATCGATTGTCTTGAGCGTTTCAGGCCGAGCGGGAATTTCCAGGCCGTCCACCACGACCGAAGGCTCCTTGGATTCAATTGCGTTCGACACCCGGTCTCGGAGTGATTGCAGTTCTTCGTGCGATCGGCTGGCCAGCAGGTCGGCAAAGCGTTGTCCGAAATCCTCCGGTAGCCAAGTCGTTGCACCGCCACCAGTGGGACCCGCCTGCTGCTTCTCGTAGGCCCTAACCCCGATCACACGGTCAGAGAATTCTTGTGTTTCAACGAATAAGGGGCCGGCGAGCCTCTCAACCGCATCCTCCACACCGATTTGGTCTAATCCGGCCAGCTGACCTCCACGGCGCAGTGCTTCTTCCACCGCTTGGCTGATTTTCGGTCGGGGGTTGCGAATGAATTCGGCCCGCTCCTCGATTGAAGCATGTTGCATGGAGGCCATGACCTCCAAGGCAGGCATCGCTGCGCGGTCCACCACGACGTAATTACCTGGCCCGATGCGGTATGCCGACAAGGCGCCCCGATCCCGCACACGTTGCTGGAAGACTTTCAGGCCTGCACCTTCCAGCTCTCCGTGGCTCTCCCGGACGTTTCCATCCTCTGCCAGCAGCCCTTCTCTGGATAGTCGCTCGCCGGAAAATGGCACCACCTCAAAGTTGGTCCCCTGCGGGTCGGGAGAGAGCGAAAACCTATCTGCTAACCGAACCTCGAGGCCGGAGAGAAAGTCAGTCATCGAGATGCGGGCAGCCTTATTTCCCAAACTCATCTGGACGCCGGGCTCAAGGGCCTGCCTAAACTTGGCGAGAGCTTCCCATTGTTCGGCGTCATCTGATCCCGGCCTCAGCCCGTCTGCGATTTCAACTGCATCCAATAAGAATTCCGGCAAACGACGCGGACCGTCCGCGGTTTCGAGAATGGCACCAATACGACGGGGGTACTGCCGCTGCCCATTCTTGACCCACTGGTACCGGAGCTTGAAAGATTTGGAGCCCAAGACCCCTTCCGCGTCGGTGCGCAACGTCAGGTCGATAACGGGAGGAAGCCCAAGAACGCGCGCCGTTTCGCTGTCCAATCGGGCGGCAAGTCGATGCGAGAGCCGAATCTCGTCAGCCGTTATTGTCAGCTCCTCCGGGACGTCTTCACTCACGCTCCTCAGGTCTCCGATTGCACAGAGTAGCTCCGAGTCTGCCGGCGAAAGTTTGCTGAGGTCCCTTGTTTGATTCGACATCAAACGACCCAAAAGCCCGCCTTTGCCTCGCGGCACTTTGAGGCTAATCAGGGCTTCTGAATATGAACAATGCAGCTCCATCGGGCCTAGATCCTCTCGAGCACCCATCTCTCCCAATGGCCGAGATGCTTTTTGGCCTGGGCGCCGGATATCCTGCGAATGGCGTCGCAGTCGTAAGAAGGTTGATAGAGCTTGGGAGCTCGCGAATTTCGCTCGTCGAAGATATGGATCCTGTAGTTGCTGGATCCCTCGACGACGATCTTTCCTCCGATTTTGAGGATCAAAAGGCACGTGCCTGAACGACTGCCGCCCGCAATTTGGCGGCCAAATGGTATTGATTTGTCTCCCGCCTTTCTTCGCGCTAGGGCTGCGCCGGCATCGCTGAATGCCACCCACGCGGCATCGATCCGCTTCTGGTTGTACAGGGACAGCCAGAATTTTTCGCGGGGAGCCCACATATGACTGTCCTCGACCGCAGACACAACCTCGAGGAAGAACCTGATATTCGCGCCAGTAAGCCACCGCAGGAGGATAGTAAGGAGATCTTCCGACACAGAGGACCAGGCGCCCGCTCGCCCCCTCACGCGTGGATCGCCATAGTAGCTAACAATTTTGGTGATGAGATCGTGCTGCACGTGTGGAGACGGGTCCCGATCCCGCCAGGGCGTGAGCAGCGCCTCGATCGCCGCACCCGCGCCTGAGGCCCGCGGCTCGTGTCCATCGGGCTTCAACCAGCGCAGCAGCCGACCAATTTCGGTCGATTGATCGAGCTTAGGAGCCAAACTTTCAACGAAGGCGAGATGTGCGAAATCCATGATTCCAGGTGCATGGGGGCTGAGAACGTGCAGATTTCGCAGCCCCTGCCACGGATCATTCATCTGGACCATGAGCGATCCGAGCGCCTTTGCCCCCTTGTGCGGGTCAAGCACCTCGGGGACCTGATCGACCAACAATCGCGATCGCGCATCCAACCGCTGCCGAACCTTAGCGAGCGACCGCGCCAAAGCGACCGTGTGTGTTGCTCCTGGCTCGTAGCTGCCGAGATAGACCGACATCATCGCGGCAAGGAATGTCCGACTGTTACTTGCCTCGATCTCTTCGCAGTAAAAGCGTCGGAGGCGTTCCAGAGCGGGACGAGACCGCCGCTCTGTATCGAATAGCGCACGTGCGGCCGAAGTCACAAACGACAGCCGGGCGTCTTTCCAATCCCGAGTTTCGAGTCTGCGGAACATTTCCGCGACCAGGCGCTCACGATCGCGTTCCGGAGGATTGGCGACGACATCAGGCCAGCGCGACAAGATGCGATGCGCTGCCGCGGCCAGCCTGGTCGGAGCGGGAAGGCTCGGCGGCTGGTAGTGAACAGGCCGATTCAGCTTTGCGAAAAGGCTCATCGCCCCTCGACGATCAGGCCGGAGTGCAAGGCCTTCCGGATGTTCTCAATTTCTTCGGAACGGCTGGGTGTGTACATGATGATCCGCAAGTCAATGCGACGATTCGTGGCCCGTCCCGCATGTGTGTCGTTGCTAGCAACCGGCCGCATCCTTCCGTAGCCTGCTACTGATAGAACGGGCTGCCTTTTGAAGTTTAAGTGAGCGACCAGCCCCGGCTCCCGCGCCGTCATGGCGAAGAAGGTAGAAATGGCCCTTTCCGTTGAAAGTCGAAGGTTGCTGATGTCATCACCGGTCGAATCCGTGTGCCCCTCTATCTGCACCGCCTCGATGATTGCGCCACCGCTATTGCATCCGTCGGTCCACCTCGACTGGCTGCCAAGCGTGTAGCAGGGCAAGATCGCCTCGAGTCTATCGGCAATAGATTCAACGATTGCTTTTCGATCTGGACGCAGAACGCTCTGGGAGCTCTGGAATAAGCCATCGCCCTGGAAACGAAGTGCGTCGTTCTCTTCGCTGATTACGACCTGAAGATCGGGGAAATCGACCTTTAGCTGATCACGCAACCGTTGCAAGATTTGCCGGCGCTCGTTCGCAGTTTGCGCCAAGTACTCTTCGAGCGGATTCTTCTCCTGAAGCTTCGCTATCAGCCACTTTATCTCCGCCTCCAGAGAGGCGACTTTGGCATTTGCCCTGGCCAGCGCAGCGACTAAATCATCGCGTTGGTGGACGACATTATCATACTGCGCCTTGGGTACGCTTTCCTTTGGATTGAATCGACTGGCGAAAAAAGCCAAGAGGATCATGACAATAAATAGAAAGCTCACCGTCATGTCGGTCATCGACACGAACGCGGATTCTTCCTCCTCCTCCTTCTGGTGCCGGCGGAATGCTCCACGCATTCGTCAGCTCACTCCCTCTTTTATGGACCGCGGAGCAAATTGCTCGGCCTGATCGACAATGATCTGCAGCGTGTCCAACGCTGGAGCGAGCCTTTCCTGCAGTTCGTGGACATGCTGCCGCATACCATCCACCGCGCCGGCGACTTGTGTTGTGTACGCATCGAAGGCTTTGCCCAGCTTCACATCAATGTCGTCGATACGGTCGCCCTGGCCTTTAAGGCGATCAAGCATGACGGAGACCCCGTCTAGAGTTGCTTCGACTGCTTTTGCCTTGCTTCCGAGGACAACCTGGGCGGCCGCAAGCGCGTCGGCCGCGCTTCTGGCCGTCACCTCCGCGGATTTCGTGATCGTACCTGCCGTGTTCCGGGTTATGTCTGCGAGTTGGCGTAGAGATCCCTCCATCCGTTCCGCCGTGGACCGCACAGGTGATGAGGCATCGACAAGGTCCCTTGATGCCGACCGGAACGCTGAAGCGGCCTCGACCGTTGCGTCGGCGCCGGATCGAACCCCATCTGACAATATTCGAAGATCGGCGCTTGCTCCGGCGACCTGATTTGCGACCTCCTGAATCTGTGCCGCAATTTCACTCAGCGGAGACATGAGCTCCTGCCCGACCTTCGAAGTCAGTTCGCCCGTCAATCCGGCGATGCGAACCCCCGTTTCTTCGATACGTGCGCGGGCCGCATCACTGCCGTCGCGGGCGGCCTCATCCATCTGCTGACGGAATGCCTCTCCCGCCTGCTTGAGATCGGCGGCGGCCGAGCTGAGCGCTTGGGCTCCGATCGACGTGTTTTCCTGAATGCTTTCCAGCGTGCGGTTCATGACCGTCAACAGCTTCTCAGCTCCGTCGCTGAATACGCTTCCGGTGTTTGCCGCAGCCGTGCTCAGGGCACTCTGGATAGCTTCCATCGACTTCGCGATTCGCGATACCGCGCCATCAAGCTCCTGTCCGGCCTTTGACGTCACTTCGTCGGTCAATTTGGCGATCCGGGCCCCCGTTGCTTCGATGCTTGCGCGGGCCGCATCGCCGCCACCGCGGGCTGCCTCATCCATCTGCTGACGGAACGCCTCTCCGGCCTGCTTGAGATCCGTGGCGGCGGAGCTGAGTGCCTGTGCCCCGATCGACGTGTTGTTTTGAATGCTTTCAAGAGTGCGGTTCATGACCGTCAAGAGCTTCTCAGCTCCATCGCTGAATACGCTGCCAGTGCTTTCCGCGGCCGTGCCGAGGGTGCTCTGGATAGCTTCCATCGACTTCGCGATTCGCGATACCGCGCCATCAAGCTCCTGCCCTACGCGAGTCGAGCTGCTGTCCATTCGCTCCGAGAGTTGAGCGATGCGGTCGCCGGCCTCCAAGAGACGGTCACTCGCCGCGCTGAGGACTCGGCTGACGTCGCTCGTAAAGCGCGAGGAAAGATCCTGTACGAGCGCCCCGACTCCCTCGGTGCCCGCCTTGCCGACCTGGGCAAGCAACGGCGCCATGGCCGTCTCGATGCCGCTTGAAATCGCGCGAGGAATATCCTCACGCAGCGGACGGCCGAGTTCAGCCACTAACTCCATACCGATGCGGCGGAAATGCTCACGCTGCTCGCGAACGGCCGACAACTGCTCAATTGCCAGGTATTCTAGGCTGATAAATGAGAGGCGGGCTTCGATCTCGTTTGCTACATGGTGGGATGCAGCCTCAGCACGGGAGGTGCCGATGCGTAGCACCAGAGTGAACAGGATCGAACAAAGCAGTCCGGTCAAGGACATGATGAACTTCGCCGACGCGACGGAAAGTAGGGTGCTGAGCTGATCGCTACCGATGACCTCGCCCTTGGCGGGCACGATTGATTCGAGAGCGGAGACGAGACCCAAGAACGTCAGCAACAATCCTACCGAAACGAATAGGCTCGGGACGTAACGCCAGAAGCCCGCGGAAAACCCCAGATCTTCAAGATTGAAGAAGGCGGACGGGCGCACAGAGTTTCGCAGGATCACCTGCCCGTCCTCTTCGTGCGGAACCAGAGTTTCGCGGAATTCACGCCAAGCCGCCGCCACCCTCCCTTTGGCCCCAGAAGTGCCGAGGCGCGCAACATTCCTGTCTACATCTGTAATGCGGCCACTTAGCTCCGCCGCAGTTCTGTGAGTTGTGATCTCTTTGGCAACGCGGTTTAGTGCACTCTCGCGGTTCCGCATGATGAAGGCAAACCGCGCGATTCCCAAGACTAGGAGCACCAGCAAGGCAAGGCTGACGAGTCCTGGCACGAACTCCTGGCGCAGTAAGCTTGCCGCATCCAACACAACATCCCGGACCGAAATTCCGGTATTAACGACAAAGCCCAAGTTAGCCCCCTAGAGATCCCCCGACATCTATCGCGCTCTAAATCCTTCATGCAACAGCCTTTTGGATAAGGCCTTTTCGATTTCCGTGTTTTCCCGGATGTGACCCGGCCCACGACGACGCAAAGTCCCCCGACTATTCGCCGAACGACAAATCGTGTTCGAGCAATGCGAAAGCAGGCTTGGCCCACCACTACGCGCTGCACGACGGAGTCTGGGCCCGGAGGTCAGCCTACCCTGGTGCGGAACTCGCAGTTATCCTCGCGGCGGTCTGATCATTCGCGCAAAGGCGGCAAATGGTATTCAAGTATGGCGACCGCATCTGCTAGCGCGCATGTTCAGCCTACTCGCCAACATTGGCGCACCCGAGTGAGAATATGGCCGATGAGGCTGCCCGATGACTGCCCTTTTGCAAAGGTGCCCCTGCAGCAGTTCCTTGAGACCGAGATACATCGCTTCGACTGCTGCCGAGCGGGAGCTGCTGCCGCATGGCTTACACGCGTGCTGTTCACCCTTCACGCTTGTAATGATCCGATCGCCGGGCGGCACGCGCGTGTGTCCTTCGAGTGTCTCAATAAAGTATCCCTTCCCGCGCGGGTCGTTCTTCGGATTGCAGATGACGGCCGGGTGTCGCCCGGTTTCAGCCAGTTGATGTCGGAGCGTGGCATTCTCAGCCTCCAGCCGGATCTTCGACTTGAATGGCGAGGCCAAGACCGCCAGGACAAAACACAGGAGCCCGATCATTCCGCCAGCTTAGCAATACAGTTGCCTTTTGTGAGGTTTTCTGAATCCATGGGCAACCATGATTCGAACATCGTGGACGCGGACAGCGTCGATTGAAGAGACGCTTGCGTTGTGGGCGGCGTCGCTTCGGGAGATCAAGAAGCGGATACGTCCATTGTTTGGGCAAGAGCGTGTTGCGAAGAATGCGGGCTTGTTTCTGGAAGGTCTGCTTGGAGATGAGCAACGCAAGACTGGTTGGATGCGCGCTGAGGCCGCAGGCGATCCTGGCCCATGGCGGCAACAGGCGATCCTGGGTCGCAGGGATTGGGATGCGGATGCCTTGCGCGATATCGTCCGCGATTATGTCATCGAGCATTTGGCGGACGATGACGCGGTCCTCGTGATCGATGAGACCGGCTTTCTCAAACAGGGCAAAGCGTCGTGCGGCGTGGCGCGTCAGTACACTGGTTCGGCGGGCAAGATCACGAACTGCCAGATCGGCGTCTTCGCGGCCTACGTTTCGCGCCACGGTCATGCTTTCATCGACCGCGCGCTGTATCTTCCGAAGGAATGGACCGACGATCCAGATCGACTGAAAGCCGCATACGTGCCCCCCGATACCGGCTTTGCGACCAAACCAAAGCTTGCGACGAGAATGATCGCACGCGCCATAGCCGCGCCTGTCCCGTTCAAGTGGGTTGCAGGCGATACGGTCTACGGTGTCGGTGACATTGAACAGCAACTGCGTCGCGCGGGCAAAGGCTATGTCCTGGGGGTCAGCAGCGCGCATGTATTTCGATCCTGGGGCAAGCGTCGATCGGTCGCCGGCACGGCTGCCGACATCGCCCTGACGCGGCGTGCGTCCGACTGGAAACGCCTGTCAGCAGGGGCCGGAACCAAAGGACCGCGGCTGCATGATTGGTGCTATCTCGAATTGGCCGACCTGGCCGGAGAACCAAACGACGAAAATCCGGGCCTTTGGACACGCGGTCTGCTGATCCGTCGTCGTATCGCCGATGGCGATCTCGCCTTCTTCACCACCTGGTGCCCAGCGGCAACATCGATCGAAACACTGGTGGGGGTCGAAGGCCATCGGTGGGCAATCGAGGACAGTTTCGAGACCGCCAAGAACGAGTTCGGGCTCGACCACAACGAGAGCAGATCCTGGCACGGCTGGCATCGCCACGTTTCCATGGTGATGCTCGCCTTCGCCATGATGGCGGTGATCCGCCATCGCGCCAATCCGCCGGCGCCAAAAAAAACCAAACGCCGAACCATGGCAAGGGTCAAACCACAGCCACGCCGTCGTTAATCCGATGGTCGATCCAGGAAGTCCGACGCATTGCCGTCAGGCTCGCGCGAAAGCGGATACAACCCGCACACATCATCGCATGGTCACTCTGGCGTAGAGCTCATCAGGCGGTCGCTCAGCGAGCCCACTTCAAAGCAAAACGGCAACTGTAATGCTAGGGCGGCCCTAATCTGCCATGGCAGACCGAGAGTTGCAATTCGGCCGAAGCGATAGCCTTAACGGCATCGGCCCGGACGCCTATTCGCGAGCAATCGGCAGAGACGATGGCGGCCTCGATGCGACGACGAGTCGGTCGTTGGCCCCGGCAATTGGCGTTGCTCGCCAGACCGAGACTCGGCGCGCTTGCGAGCGGCCGATCGGATCCGCCAGGAGCGTGCCGGCGAAATGACCAACTGCCTGATCGAGCTGAGCCCTGACGCGGCAGGAGAAGAAGGCGTCGAGGGGGTATGTAAGCGTCCAGATCTCGCAGGGGCCCTCAAGCGGCAGGCGATCTGCGGGAGCTCGTCGTCGAGCTTGCCCGCGCGCAGGATCTATCGCATTCAGCGGCGAGACCCAAGGTCTGATCATCGAGCACGATCAGCCTTTCCTGATCCTTTGCAGCACTGATTGCGGTTTATATTATCTTGGGTGTGCTCTATGAGATCCATCCAATCACGATTCTTTCGACGATCCCCTCGGCTGGCGTCGGCGCGCTTCTTATCCTGATGGCATTCAACCTTGAGCTCAGCGTCATCGCCCTAATCGGCATCATCCTGTTGATCGGCATCGTCAAGAAGAACGCTATCATGATGATCGATTTTGCGATCCAAGCCGAGCAGACTGAGGCTATGGGCGCAGAGGACGCCATCTTCCAGGCGGCGCTAAAGCGCTTTCGACCCATCATGATGACAACGTTCGCAGCGCTGCTCGGCGCCGTCCCGCTTGCGCTCGGGCACGGGACCGGCGCGGAGATCCGTCAGCCGCTCGGATACGCGATTGTCGGCGGCCTGCTGGTGTCACAATTTCTCACGCTCTACACGACGCCGGTGGTCTATCTCGCGCTGCACCGCTTTAGCCGTAGTCGAGTCCGCAAGCCCGTTCCGCGCAGGGTCGAAGCGGCGATCGCGGCTGAATGAAAACGCCTAGGAAATACCGGTGGTCGAAGAGCAGAGCGTGCAGCGTCATGCTTCGGATCAGATGGTGCATGGCCATAGCATACAACATATGTCTGCAAGACACGCCAGGTCGGCGTAAGCTGGCCAGCCTTGGGCCAGTCCCGTAGGCCAATTCCCGACGAGCCTTTCCTAAAGGCCCTTTCTGCCGACGTCCGCCCGTTTCAACACTTCCGTGCTATGGCGGCACCGCATGCGTCGCCCATTTGGATCCTGCAACACGCTCTTCGAACAAGCCCCCACTCACGATGGTGGCCTCAACCTTGTCGTAGCTGCGCCAGCGTTCCAGACCGCCGTGCGCGTCGAGAATTTTTCGTGAGCAATTCGGTCATGGCTTTCCTCTCCATTCCTGGATCAATCGCGTGAGCGCGGCCCTGATGGCGGCCATGCGTTCGTGCAGCGTCGCCGAACTCCGGCCACCGGCCAGGCGGGCCAGTAACGGCTCACATATCTGGGCGACGCGGCACGATCGTCATCGGAGTGAACGCATAAACGGCCTGGCCATCCTGGTTGTACATCGTCCATTTCATGTTCACTGTACCCTGCGGCTTGCTCTTCGATGGCGTGAGGTTTTCGACCTCACCTTCCAGACGCAGGACATCGCCAGGACGCACTGGGGCCAGCCAACGCACCCCACCTCCAATCCCGATGATCGGATGATCACCGAAAGGGCGACTTTCGACCAACAACCTCATTGCAATTGAGGCCGTGTGCCATCCGGATGCCGCAAGGCCCTTGAAGAATGTCTTGCCGGCGGCTTCTTCATCCAGATGCATCGGCTGTGGGTCAAATTCGGCCGCAAAACGCTTGATTTCCGCAGCCGTTATCTGGGCTTCACCCGACTTGAACTGCATTCCGACGGCAAGATCATCGAACCACGCGATCGTCGTCATGGGATTTGTCCTTAAACAGTACCTTCACGCTTCACCACAAACGGCATTGCCAAGACGTTGTTCAGGAATCGTCTGGTCCCCGCGTCCAAACCTCGTTTCGGCGCGGATCGTCCAGCGGCGGTACCTCTCGAATGTAGTCCCTGCGCTTCCACTCGGGAGTCGGGGCGGCGATTCGTCCTTTCGCGGAACGTACGGAGACGAGCCCTGTCCGAAAGGTTTGCTTTTCAGAACGCCGAGCGCATCGAGCGTGCAAGAAAGTTACGCCTTCCCGGTCTGTGCTGGCAGATCGGCCCATTGATTCCAGTCGAGCTCGAGATTAGGACCATGCGTCACGCATTCTATATCGCTGCTTTCCTCGGAGCCACCGGTGTGGGATTTATTTGTCTCATCGCCCTTCATAAGGTGATCGGAGGCTAACTTTGCTGTTCCGTCGAGCGCTGTCGGTCGACCCTTGTCTCCCTGGTTAGCGTTGCATTTGCAAATTCATCAGCTCGGTATGGACCATCATGTTTTCATTGAGGTTGGCCATGATCACGAGCGAGCCCGCGAGGACCAGGAATACGATGAGCACACCAAACGCGAGCGCCAGGACATTGTGGCTGCTGTCCGGCCCGGTCGTGATGTGGAGAAAGAATACCAGGTGCACGCCCATCTGGGCGATGGCGAGAACGGCCAGTCCGGCCGGCACGCCAGGTGCCCAGATCACAGAGGTGTTTGCCACCCAGAAGGACGTGATCGTCAGGATCACGGCCAGCAGCAGACCGATCGTGTACACAAGGAAGCCGGAAGAAGCTTTTTGCTCCGAGGCCGGGATTGTCGGCCTGTCTCCCGGTGCAACATCCCAACGCATTTCAGTCATGAAGGACTCCCATCAGATAGACAATGGTGAATATCAGGACCCAGATGATGTCGAGCGCGTGCCAGAACAGGGAGAAGCAGTGCAGGCGGCGCACCACGACATCCTGAAACCCTCTCAGTGACAGTTGAACCATCATGAGAACAAGCCATGCCAGTCCGATCATCACGTGCAGCCCGTGACTGCCGACCAGCGTGAAGAACGCGGAAAGAAATGCGCTGCGTTGGGGCGTCGCTCCCAACGCAATCATGCCCTGGAATTCGCGAAGTTCGAGAGCAAGAAATGCCGCTCCCAGGAGGAATGTCACCGCCGCGCGGCAGGACCGCAAAATTCCAGGCGGGGGGTGGCGATGCGGTGGACCATTCCAGGGTGCGACCGTTCCATGGGTCGCCCGTCGTGTCGCGGAGTTTCTCCCGGTGGCGAATGGACACCGCGAGCTGGACGATCTGACAGATGATTCCGGCCAGGATGATGAATGCGCCTGCCTCGGCGACCAAAAGGAAGGGCTGCCAGGAGAGCACATCGTAGTGCTGCAGGCGGCGCGTCATGCCCATCAGCCCCGTCACGTAGAGCGGCATGAAAGCGAGATGGAAGCCGATGAACCAGCACCAGAAAGCCGCCTTGCCCCAGCGCTCATCCAGCTTGAAGCCGAATGCCTTGGGAAACCAGTAATTGTAGCCGGCTATGCACCCGAACAGGACGCCCGGAATGATGACGTGATGGAAGTGAGCGATCAGGAAGACACTATTGTGCAACTGCCAATCGACTGCCGGCAATGCCAGCAGAACGCCCGTCAGGCCGCCGAACACGAACGACACCATGAAGCCGATTGTCCAGAGCACGGGCACCGTGAATCGGACGCGACCGCCGTACATCGTAAACAGCCAATTGAAGACTTTGACGCCGGTCGGCACCGCAATGATCATGCTTGTCATGCCGAAAAAGGCGTTCACGCCGGCGCTTGCGCCCATGGTGAAGAAATGATGCAGCCACACGGTGTAGGAGCACGCAGATGGCCATGGTCGCGCCGACCATCGACCGGTAACCGAACAGCGGCTTGCCGGAGAATGTCGTGGTCACCTCGGAAAAGATGCCAAATGCCGGGAGGACCAGGATGTAGACTTCGGGATGGCCCCAGACCCAGAACAGGTTCACGCACATCATCGCGTTGCCGCCGGCACCAATCGTGAAGAAGTGGAAGCCGAGGTAACGGTCGAGCAGCAGCATTGCGAACAGCGCAGTAAGCACCGGAAATGCAGCCACGATCAGCAAATTAGAGGCGA
>Ga0210410_10003499_pt1 | contig 13887 bp, 6 predicted proteins | sample IncBWC4MmetaG_FD_161058 | JGI IMG/M metagenome (GOLD analysis project Ga0210410, IMG submission 161058) | Forest soil microbial communities from Barre Woods Harvard Forest LTER site, Petersham, Massachusetts, United States - Inc-BW-C-4-M | ecosystem: Environmental > Terrestrial > Soil >... | reverse complement strand
ACGATTTTTACCTGGACTTCGCGGGGACGGAGCGGCTGTATCCGGATTTCGAGGCTACGCTGCGGCGGCTGCAGGCGGAGATTCTGGGGCGGACGGGATTGAGCGTGTCGGTGGGCGCGGCGCGGACAAAAGTGGTGGCGTCGATTGCGTCGCGGCTGGAGCGGCCGCGCGGGTTTCGCATCGTGGCGCCGGGAACGGAAGAGGGATTTCTGGCGCCGTTGCCGGTGGAAAAGCTACACGGCATCGGGCACACACACGCGGGCGCGCTGGCGGAGCGGGGCGTGACGACGATCGGGCAGTTGCGGATGATTCCGAAGCCGGTGCTGATGGCGGCGTTTGGCGATGTGATTGGCGAGCAGATCTGGGAGCGTTCGCGCGGGCTGGACGGGCGCGAGGTGATGACGCTGGCGACACCGAAATCGGTTTCGCGCGAGACGACGATTGAGGGTGGCACGATTGACACGGAATTTCTGGGCGGCTTGCTAGAGTATCTGAGCGAGCGGATCGGCTCGACGTTGCGCGACCATGGCAAGCAGGCGCGGACGATTGGGGTGCGCGTGCGGTACGTGGACCATTATTCCACGCATCAGACGGCGCGGCTGGCACGGGCGACGAATGACGAGCGCGAACTGCTGGTGGCCGGCAAGGAGCTGTTCGCGAAACTGTTTACGCGGCGCGTGGCCATCCGGCATATCGGCGTGAGCGTGACGAACCTGGATGCCGACCGGCGGCAGAATGAACTATTCGATGTGGACGCGAACCGGCGGTGGTATCTGAACCGCGAAGTGGACCGCGTGCGCGGGCGCTACGGCTGGAACGCGGTCTACTACGGCAAGGGCCTCGAACTGCGCGAGCATTATGCCACGAAAGAGAACGGGCTGGTCTTGTCGACGCCATGCCTATCGCGGTGAGCGGTCTGTAGCTCGCCACTTCAGGGGTGGGGGTTTCCAATGGCCAGCACTCACGTTTGCAAACAGCAATTCATCGTCTGCGGAATAATCTTGCCGGCACTGATGAAAACCCTCAGACCTACAGAACAATCGCGCCAGCACTGATGAAAACCCTCAGACCTGAAGGCCTGAGCTACAGAATTTTTCGAAACTAATTCCCTTCCCTTTACCCGTTATTTCTCTCAGCTCTCCGATCGCCTTCCCGCCGGTCGCTGTCGCTGCTACAGGTTGCCCCATGTTTGTGCATTTGCGTTGTCACAGCCATTACTCGTTTTTGCGGGGGGTGAATCCTCCGGAGGAGATTATTGCGGTGGCGGTGGAGCAGAAGATGCCCGCCGTGGCGCTGACGGATACGAATGGGATGTATGCGGCGGTGCCGTTTTACCAGGCGGCGCGGGCGGCCGGGGTGAAGCCGATTGTGGGGGTGACGCTGGAGGTGGGGTTTCCACAAGCGAGCGGTGATGCATCGATCCCTCGACTGCGAGCCGGCAAAAACGGCCGGCTCTCCGCTCGGGATGACAACGTCACAAGCGTGCCGATGGTGTTGCTGGCGGCGGATGCGGAGGGATATAGCAATTTGTGCCAGTTGACTACGCTGCGGCATTTGGGGGTTTTGCGGCCGGGGCAGGAGACGTTTGCGGAGGAGGCGAGGCGTGCGGTCACGATGGAGGAATTGGCGGCGCATGGCGCGGGGGTGATTGCGTTGTGGTCGGCGGGGGAGTTTTTGCGTCGGGGTGGTGCACAGGCGGGCCGGGCGAGCCCGGCCCCTACAGAGGGAAATTCTGGGCCACCTGAAGGTGGCCGCTACATGGGTCACCTTCAACGGTTGAGGGAGATTTTTGGAGATCGGTTGTACATCGAGGTGCAGCATCTTTCACCCGGCGATGGGCGGGTGGTGCGGGAGGCACAGAGGCTGGGGCGGGAGTTGGGGATTCCGCTGGTGGCGACGAACAATGTGCATTTCGTTAAGCCGGAAGAGCATTTGCATCATCGGGCGGTGAATGCGATTCGGACTGGCGGATTGCTGACGACGGTGGCTGCGCCGGAAATTACGACTGGAGAGGCGTGGTTCAAGCCGGCGGGGGAAATGCAGCGGTTGTTTCCGGATCATCCGGAATTGCTGCGCGCGACGCAGGAGATTGCCGACCGCTGCAACCTGGAACTCGAACTGGGCAAGACGATTTTTCCGGAGTTCCCGGCGCCGGAGGGCGAATCGGCGTTTTCCTATTTATGGAAACTGAGTTTCGAGGGGGCGCAGAAACGCTACCGGCCGCTGCGTCCGGAAGTGCTCACACGGCTGACGCGCGAATTGGATGTCATCGAGAAACGGGGTTTGGCGCCGTATTTTCTGCTGGTGTGGGACATCGTTGAGGAAGCCCACCGGCGCGGCATACCCGCGATAGCACGAGGGTCGGCAGCCAGTTCGATGGTGCTGTATTGCCTGGGAATTTCTTGCGCGTGCCCGCTTCGTTGGGGTCTCTACTTTGAACGCTTCTTGAATGAACAGCGCGGAGATTGTCCGGACATTGATATTGATATCTGTGGAGCGCGGCGGGACGAGTTGCTCGATTACGTGTACACGCGATGGGGCGCGGAGCATGTGGCGATGATCGGCAGCTTCATCACCATGCACGCTCGGCTGGCGGTACGCGAAGTCGCCAAAGTGTTTGGCGTGCCGCCGAACGAAGTGAATAACTTCACAAAGAGGCTGCCGCACCGGCCGGTGCGCGAAATCCTGGCTGCAATTCAGCATTTGCCGGAATGCCGCACGCTGCCGGTGAAGGACGAGCCGTGGAAAACGATCCTGCAGGTGGCGCTGCGGCTGGACGACGCGCCGCGGCATTTGGGGATTCATCCGTGCGGCACGGTGATTTCGGCGCGGCCTCTGACGCATCTGGTGCCACTGGAGAGGGCGACGAAGGGCATCGTGGTGACGCAGTACGACATGAACGCGATTGAAGCGCTGGGGCTGATCAAGATGGATCTGCTGGGGCAGCGCGGGCTGACGACGATGGCGCTGGCGCTGGACAACATTGAGAAGAAGGAAGGAAAGGAAGTCAAGGAGGTAGAGGATCGGAATGATGTGGCGGCAGATGGAGTTACGCCTTGCCCGAAAGCGCGGACGATTGATTTTGCGGCGATTCCAGAGAACGACCCGGCGACGTGCGACGTGATTGCCGCGGGGCGCACGATAGGACTTTTTCAAATTGAATCGCCGGCGATGCGCAGCATGCTCCGCATGATGAAGGCACGGACACTCGATGCCATGGCTATCGCGCTGGCGATCATTCGGCCGGGAGCGGCGGAATACGGGTCGAAAGAATTATTCGTAAAACGGCTCACCGGGAAAGAACCGGTGGTGTATGCGCATGAATCGCTGAAGAGCATCCTGGTCGACACGCTGGGCGTGTGCATTTACCAGGAGCAGGTGATGCGGATCGCGCAAACGGTGGGTAGCATGTCGCTGGCGGAGGCGGATTTGGTGCGGCGGTCCACCGTTAAATATTCCGGCCGGGCCGATCGTGAACGCCTGCGCAGTAAATTTGAAAAAGCCGCGGGGATGATGGGGTTGACAAAAGAAGAACGCCGGGAAGCCTGGATCATGGTGGAGAAATTCGCGGGATTCGGATTTTGCAAGGCGCATGCGGCGACGTATGCGGATACTTCGTATCGCATGGCTTATCTGAAGACGCACCACACGGCGGAATTTCTGGCGGCGATGTGCAGCGCGGGGGCGGGGTTTTATCACGTTTCGGCGTATGTGGAGGAAGCGAAACGCTGGGGGATCGAGGTGCGGCTGCCGTCGGTGAATCGTTCGCGGATGGAATATACGGCGGAGGGGGAGGAAGACGCACATCGTGACACCAGCCAAGACGCAAAGCGCCCGCCTCAGAAGGCGGCCGCTACAAAGGCGATGCGGATTGGATTGATGCAGGTGAAAGGGTTGCGGGTGGAGACGATTGTGGAGATTGTGCGGGCGCGGGAGGCGGAGGGTGAGTTTTGTTCGCTGGAGGATTTTCTGGCGCGGGTGCCGGCGGAGCGGGATGAGATTGAGGCGCTGATCAAGTGCGGGGCATTTGATGATGTTTGCGGCATGACGCGACCGGCGATGTTGTGGCAGTGGAATTTGTTGCAGGTCCAAAAAAAAGAAAAGGCATTTCCTCAGGGGCTAAAGCCCTTTTCGCCGAATCGGTCTATGTCGGAGCTAAAGCTCCGACCCCCTGCAGAGGAAGAAGGCGGCGTAAAGCCGCCCCTACAAACCCAAGAGCGGGCCGGGCCCTTCGGTCGGAGTCAGGGCAGGCAAGCCCGGCCCCTACAAGGGGTGGAGGAGAAGACGCGGCTCACAAAAATTGGAGGAACCCAAGAGCACAGCGAGGAATCGCTGTGCCACAAAAACCCGGAGAGGCGAGGGGCGGTGGCGGGCGTGTTGTTTGCGGAGATGGAGGGGGAGGATGCGATTGGGGCGGCGCTGCGGGAGATTGATGCACCGGACTATACGCGCGAGCAAAAGCTACGGTATGAGCGGGAGGTGCTGGAAGTTTGCGTGAGCGGGCATCCGCTGGATTTTCTGCCGCGAAACGGGGAGACGTGGAGCGATGAATTGCCGGGCTTGCAGGGGAAACGGGTGACGCTGTGCGGGTGGGTGGTGACGTACCGGCATGTAGGCACGAAAAATTACCGAAACATGATGTTCGTGACGCTGGAGGATCAGCGCGGGTTGTTTGAGGTGATTCTCTTCCCCGATGTGTACGACAAATATGGCGGGCTGGTGTATGAGACGCGGTCGATGCGGGTTACGGGCGTGGTGATGGAGGGAGAGCATATCAATGGGGAGAGGATGGAGAGGATGGAGAGGTTGGGTGGGTGAGTGGAAGAGAGCATTAATCAGTATGAAGTAAGAGGATAACAGATAGCAGCGATCAGATAGCAGGAAGCGAGATGGTGCGTGACGTGCGATGGGGAGCGGTTCCTGCTCGCTGGTCGCTGGTCGCTGTTATCTGATCGCCTCGGCACCAAACATGATTCGCAACGCACAAAAAGTCGAGCACGCACCAGAACCACAGAGCGGCCAGCCGGCGACTAGCGGCGAGGGCTGGCTGGGACGGAATCAGAGCGAGAAGCGGCGACTGTGGGAACGGCTGAACCCGCGTCATCGCAAGGAGCTGCGGATGCTGGCGGAGGCGCTGGCGCTGCAACAAAATCACGCGCGGTTGCCGCCTGCGGCGCGCGCGCGACTGGACGTGGCGCTCGCCGAACTGGACCGTGTAATAAGGCGAATTGCGGCCATCCTGGCGGAGTTGGCACGCCGGACACCACCGGCGGGGTGAGTCTTGCGGGCGACAAATGGCGGGCACATACTTTTGACATGAAAACTGCCAGGGGTTCCCGAGCTGTCCCGGGCGTTGCCGCGCTGCTTTTAGCAAGCGTATGCGCGGGTATTTTTGCAAGTGCGGCGCACGCCGACGAAATCCGGTTGAAGGACGGGAAGAAGCTGCACGGCGTGATCGTGGCGTACGAAGACAACATGTTCAAAGTGAAGACGGACTTCGGCTACGTGCTGGTGGAGAAAGACAAGATTGAGTCGATTATCCCGGACACGCCAGCCGATGGAACGGGATCAAGCGCGACTGCCAGGCCTGCGACGAAGAGCGGCGCTGCGGCGCCCGCGAGCGCGGAAGCAAACAAGCAGGCAAAGGCTTCAGCCATTGTGAACAGCACCGCGGTGCGGCCTGAAATTCCGCTGACAACTGCGAAGGGTGACGCGACTCCACCACCAATTAAGATTGTCAGCGCCACACCAAAGGCGGCACCTGCGACTCCCGTGGCGCCACCACCTCCTCCAAAGGAAGAGCCGCCGCCGATTAAAGAAGAGATTCAGGGGAATTTGTATCTCAACCACGAATTTCTGTTCCGGATGTACAAGGCGCCTAGCTGGCAGATTATCGCGGGTGCGGGGCAGAGTTTGCCAAACGCCATCGTGGCTATGGGGACGAGCAACGAGTCAACCTTGCTGGTGATTGGGCATGAAAAGACGAACAGTGTGCTGGAGCCTGCGGCAAAGGAAGTGGAGAAGAAGCTGAGCGAGGTGTACGAAAACTACCGGCTGATTTCGCAGCGCAAAACGGTACTCGGAGGATTGCCTTCGCTGGAGTACAAGTATCGCGGGATGGCGGACGGGCACGACTGGTCGGGCACGCTGGCGGTGGTGGCGCGCAATGGAGATGTGTTCACGGTTTTGGGAATGACGTATGCGGACACGGACTTGATCCAGATTCAGGAGAACGTGATCGCGCGAGCGATTGCGAGCATTGATTTCAATGTAAAATAGCAACGGTTTCTCGCCACGCCGCCCATGAATCGAACCTCTGAACAGAACGTCGCGCAAGTTTTGTAAGTTGAGATCCTTCGGGCGCAAAAGACGCGCCCCTCAGGATGACAGGCTGCTGCTGGAATTTCGGCTAAACTTGAAAATAAGGATGTGGTATGAAGAGTAGGCGCGACTGTACGTGCCTGTGTCACAAGGGGGGAATCGTTATCCACGTAGTTGCCTGTTGTGATGGGATGCCGACAGGAATCCTGAGAAAACTCAAACCAAATAAGCCGGCCAAAGGATCGAAATGAGTCAGTAGGTACGCGGGCGTTCAGCCGACGGTGACTTCGATGGTGTGGTAGCCGGTGGCGCCGTCGGGCCATTCGCCGCTGTCAATGGAGGATTGCAGCTTGCCACGGCCGTCGGTGGCGCGGGCCTTCAGCGTTTGCTTCCCTTTCGGCGCGTTTTTCCAGACAAATTTCCAGAAGGCCCAGACCTGTGAAGGGTTCGGGTTGCTGAAGATTTCCACTTCCTGCCAGTGACTGCCGCCGTCGGTGGAGATTTCGACCTTGGAGATGCCGGACGTGTCGCCTATGGCGTAGCCGGTGACGACGAAGGAGTTGCCGGTGATTCGGGAAAGATTGTGGGGATCGTCGATGATGCCTTGCGTCTTGCGGTCGCCGGTGTTGGACCAACCCTGGCGCTCCCAGTAGCCGAGATATTCCTTGTCGACAAATTCGATGCGGGTGAGCCACTTGGGCATTTTCATGCCGTAGCGGCCGGGCATCAGCACGCGGAGGGGGAAACCGTGCTGGCGGGGGAGCGGTTCGCCGTTAATGTTGTAGGCGAGGAAGTTTGCGGGATCGTCGAGGCGGGAGACGGGATGGCCGGTGGTGTAGCCTTCGGCGGCGTAGAAGACGGCGTACGTCGCGGCGGGGAGAAGTTCGGCGCGATCGATGATTGGTTTCAGTAACGTTCCGGTCCATTTGGCGTTGCCGATGAAGCGGCCGCCGACGGAATTGGAAATGCATTCGAGGGTCAGGATGGTTTCGTACGGCGGAAGAGCGCGAATTTCGTCGTAGCTAAAGCGGAGGGCATTTTTCACGAGGCCATCGATCGTGAGGGACCACTTCTTTTCATCAACCGCGGGTTCTCCGTGGGAGGAAGTGAGATAGAAGTCTTCGGTCGGCGTGATTGCGCGGAGGGCGGCTTGCGGGCCGTCATTGAGATAGGTGCGGATGTTGGCGTCGCCTACGTTTGTGCCCCGCATGAGATAGCGATAGATGACGCCGGGAATCACCAGGCCCAGGCCGAGGCCCCCGGCGACGGAAATGAAATGGCGGCGTTCCATGACGGGTTAGATGAGCAAGCCCGGAAAAGGTATCACGCGGGACGCGCAGGGACTACGCTTCGCCGGAAAAAAGCGGTTCGTCGCCGTCTAAGAGGCGGCGTGGGCTTCGGCGGGTTTGCGGAGTTCGCGGATCATGTTGATAAGGGCTTGGACGGCGCGAGGCAGGCTGCGGTCGCGACGGTAGACGAGAGCGAGTTCGCGCCAGAGGTCGACGCCTTCGACCGTGAGAAGCTTCACTTCACCGGTTTTCACCTGATCGCGCGCGAAGCTTTCACTGATGATGGAGATTCCGACGTCGGCGGCGACGAACGTTTTGATCATGCCGATGCTGGGAAGTTCCATGGCGATCTGCAGGCGGGAACGGTGCGGACGGAAAAGCTTGTCGAGAACCTGGCGCGTGTAGCCGGTCCGCGGAAAAATCAGCGGCGCGGAGGCGATTTCTTCGAGCGTAACGTGGCTGCGTTGCGAAAGGGGATTTTTGGTGCTGACCATGAAGCGGAGGCGGTCGCGATTGATGACGTGCATTTTCAGATTGGGGGATTTCAGAGGCAGGGTGACGATGCCGAGATCGAGCGAGCCGTCTTCGAGTCGCTGTAGAATCTTGTGGCTGAAATTCCGGTAAATGCTGATGTGCACCAGCGGGTAGCGGCGCTTGAATTCGGAAAAGATATCGGGGAGCAGGTAGAGGCAGGTGGCCTCGTTGGCGCCAAACATTACCGGGCCCTGTACCACGCTGCCGCGGTCAGCTACAATCTGCACGGATTCGTCCCGCAGGCGAAGCAGGCGCTCGGCATAATCGAATAACACGACCCCTGCGGGCGTCAGTTCGACAGATTTCGCGGAGCGATCCAGCAACTTGGCCTTGTAGGACTGCTCGAGCTGACGAATCTGCGCGCTGACGGCGGATTGCGAGCGAAATACCTTCTGGCCGGCTTTCGAAAAGCTTTTCAGCTTGGCAACCTGGACAAAAGTAGTAAGTTGGTCGAAATCCATGTCCCCCACTCTCTAGAGATAAATATAGCGGATTCTACATTAGAAATCGGTTAAGACAAAAACTTCAGGCGTAGTGCGGAGCAGACGAAGCCGGGAGAGGAAGAACCGCCGGCGCGGGGACCGCAACCGGATCGCGCACGCCACCCGAAAACGCGCGCCACACCCCTTCGAGGGATTCTTGAAGGTGAATCGGCTGGATGCGGACGAAATTATGCAGAGAACGCTGCGCGAGAAACCGTTCGGCGCGCGGGCTGCCGGTGCGCTGGCGATGAGCTTCGATGAGCGCGCGGAGGGAGGATTCTTCGTGCGCTTCGAGTTCGTGTGATTGGACGAATTCGCGGTTAAGGACGTTTTCCATTTCGCAACGCAGGATGTAGGCGAGGCCGCCCGTCATTCCCGAGCCAAAATTGAGGCCGACGGGGCCGAGGATCGCGGCGATTCCGCCGGTCATATATTCGCAGCCGTGCTGGCCAACACCTTCCACAACGGTGATGGCGCCGCTGTTGCGGACGGCAAAGCGTTCGCCAACTTGCCCGGCGATGAAAAGCTGGCCGGAAGTGGCACCGTACAAGACCGTGTTGCCGGCGAGCACGTCGCCACGCTTGGAGGCGTTGTGGCCGGCGCGGATGGTGATGGAACCGCCCGAGAGACCTTTGCCGACGTAATCGTTGGCTTCCCCGTAAAGATTCAGAGTGAGGCCTTCGGAGAGAAAAGCGCCAAAACTTTGCCCGGCGGTGCCGTGAAATTCGTGAACGGATGCGGCGTGGCCCGCTTGCTTGAGGCTGAGGCGCATTCGTTGGCCGCTGAGATGGCTGCCGATGCTGCGGTGAAAATTATTAATGACAGTGGGACTCGCGGCTTGCGCGTAGGCTTGTTGCAGAAGTTCCTCAACTTCCACGCCATTGGTTTCGGGTACAGGAGTCTGCTGCGGCACGACGCGGGCCGGCTTGGAGACAGGAATGACGAGCAGGGCGTCGAGGCCGGATTTAGTTTCGAGGCGATCATACCATCCGCGAAGTTCGGTTAGCGAGCGCACTCCCAGCTCCGCCATGTTACGGCGAATCTCCTCGGCGAGGGAGCGGAAGTAAGCGACGACCATTTCGGGCTTGCCGTTGAATCGGAGGCGCAGGGTTTCGTCCTGGGTGGCGATGCCGACGGGGCAGGTATTGAGATGGCACTGGCGAGCCATGACGCAGCCGATGGCGACGAGGGCAGCGGTGCCGAAGCCAAATTCGTCAGCGCCAAGAATTGCGCCGATGAGAATGTCGCGCGCAAAGCGGAGGCCACCGTCCACGCGGAGAGAGACGCGGGAGCGCAGGCCGGCACGCAGCAGAGTTTCATGCGTATCACGGAGACCGATTTCCCAGGGCAGGCCTGTGTTTTTAATCGAAGTGAGCGGCGAGGAGCCGGTGCCACCGTTGTGGCCGCTGATGGTGATGACGTTCGCGCCAGCTTTCGCAACGCCAGCAGCAATTACGCCGATTCCTGTGCCGGAGACCAGCTTCACCCCGATGCGGGCTTGGGGATTCACGGCGCGCAAATCGTGAATGAGTTGCGCGAGGTCTTCGATGCTGTAAATGTCGTGGTGCGGCGGCGGAGATATCAGCGGAGTGCCCGGCGTCGCATGGCGGATGCGCGCGATGTATTCGGTGACTTTGCGCGCGGGGAGCTGGCCGCCTTCACCGGGTTTTGAGCCCTGCGCCATTTTGATTTCGAGTTCTTCGGCACGGACGAGATATTCGGCAGTGACACCGAAGCGGCCGGACGCGACCTGTTTGATTTTGCTCGCGGCACCCGGGGTGGCGTAGAGATCTGGATCTTCGCCGCCTTCACCGGTGTTGCTGCGGCCGCCGATCTGGTTCATCGCCAGCGTGAGAGTTTTGTGCGCTTCGGGGCTCAGCGAGCCGAGAGACATCGCCTGCGTACTGAAGCGCTGAAGAATGGATTCGAGCGGTTCCACGTCGCCGAGAGGGACGGCTTGCTCCGGCAACATTTCCAGCAAATCGCGGAGGAAAGTCGGGCCGGCGGCCTTAGCCAGTTCTTCGACGGCGGAATAATTCTCCAGTTGCGGCTTGCGGGTATGCGCGTGGAGGCGACGGATAAATTCGGGGGAGTTCGCGTGCAGCTCGGCGCCTTTGCGGAAACGGTAGAGGCCAAAGTCGGGAAGATTTTCGCCGCTCGTCGAATAAGCAGCGGCGTGCATCTTCAGGTAGTCCTGCAGCACGTTGAGCAAGGACTTTGTGCCGGGATAGCGGCCGGCGTCTTCAAAGAATTCGTGACAGATCTGTTCTTCAAGTCCCAGCACTTCAAAGAGATGGCTGTTGCGGTAGCTGGCTAGCGTAGAAATTCCCATACGCGCGAGAACTTTGCGCAAACCGTTGTACATACCCGAGCGCACTTTTTTGAACGCGCCGGGCTCTTCCGATTCGGCGAACTCTTCGGCGAGATACGGCACGACCGCGCTGGCACCGGCTGCCAGTAGCATGGCGACATGGTGGGTTTCGAAAACCTGGGCGCTTTCGACGATCAGGGGCACGTCCGCGTAACCCTGGCGCACAGCGTTTTTCCAAAGTTTCGCGGCGGCCAGCAAGACCGGCAGCGCTGCGCGTTCGCTGCTGACATTGCGATCGGAGAGGAGGAGGAGCCCCGGACGCTCGCCGCTACTCAGAGGGGTAGCTAAACACTGAGTGAGACAGCGGCGCGCACCCGAGACTCCAGTGGTGGCAGGAAAGCTTGAATCGACAACCTGCAGCTCAGGGATCGCTGCACAGAGCGCCGTAAGCTCAGCGGCGCTAAGAACGGGGCCGGGCAAGCAGAGAGACTTGCCGAGCGAAACTTCGAGAGACATCACGTGCGCCTCGCGAAGGGGATCGATGGGAGGATTGGTTACCTGCGCGAATCGTTGCTTGCAGTAGTCCCAGAGCGGCCGGGTGAACGTGGAAAGAAACGCGGGAGGGGCGTCGTCGCCCATACTCCAATCGGCTTCCTTGCCGCTGAGAAGCGGGTGAAAAAGAATTTTGTATTGGTCGTCGGTCCAGCCGGAGGCACCGGCGAGACGCCTGGGTTCAGAAATGGCCGGGCGCGGCGCATCGCTCGCCAGATTAAGCAACGTAGGGACGGCTGTCGTTTTGCGTTGAACCTGCGTGGTGACGCTCTTTAAAAGTTCGCGCCAGCGAAGGAAGACACCCGTTTGTGGCGTGGCAAGAATCATTTCGCCCGGACCGAGGCGGTGGCGTTCCGCAACGCGCGATTCTTCAAGGTCTACCAGGCCCGTTTCGCTGCCGGCGATCACGAGGCCGTCGTGCGTGACGAGATAGCGCATGGGGCGCAGTCCGTTGCGATCGAGTTTCACGCCCACCGAGAGGCCGTCGCTGAAAACCATTGCGGCAGGGCCATCCCAGGGTTCGCCCTCGCGGGAAAGAACTTCGAGTGTGCGGCGAACGTCGGAGGAGAGGAACGGATCTTCCGCGAAGGCCGTGGGCACCAGCGAAAGCATCGAGGTTTCGACGGATTTGCCCTCGAGGAGTTTCAGTTCGAGCGCGTTGTCGAAGCTGGCGGAGTCGCTGACGTAGTCTTCGAGCATCTGGAACCATTCGCCGACACCGATACGCTTGCGAATTTCGCGCTCGCGGGCGCGCAGCCAGCGGCGATTGCTGACGATGGTATTGATCTCGCCGTTGTGGGCGACGTAGCGGAAGGGCTGGGCGAGTTGCCAGGACGGCTCGGTGTTCGTCGAATAGCGCTGGTGAAAGATCGCGAAGTGCGCGACGAAATCCGGGTTGCGCAGATCCTCATAAAAGTGCGGGAATTGCCAAGGCGTGAGGAGCCCCTTGTACACGATCGTGCGCGAGGAGAGGGATGCGATGTAGCAGCGCTCGGGCAGAAGAGTTTCGGCGCGCTTGCGGAGCAGCGAGAGACTGCGCTCGAATTTTGCCGAAGAATCGGGGACCGGAGTTTTCGCGGGAATCGGCTCGATGAAAAACTGCCAGATTTCCGGCATGGTCTCAAACGCGCGTTGGCCGAGGGCGTTCGGATTGACAGGGACCTTGCGCCAGCCTGCGAGGCGCAATTTGCTGCGGCCGATGGCTTCTTCCACAGAGCGATGGGCGTCCGCAACACGAGAGTGCGGGGCAAAGAGCATTCCCACACCAAAAGTTTCACCAAGGGCGATCTGGATTTCGGCCGCGCGGGCGCGCAAGAAATCGACCGGCAAGCTGCTTAGGATCCCGGCACCGTCGCCGCTGGCGCCGTCAGCGTCCACTCCGCCGCGGTGAGAAAGACGTTCGAGTGCCTGCAGAGCGAATTGGAGAATTTCGTGGGTGGGAGGCCCGGCAAGGCGCGCGACGAAACCGGTACCACAGGCATCGTGGTCCGGGTGCCCCCAGTTCGGCTGGCGCCGCCTGCTACACATAGCAGAGTAATAGAGGCTGACGACGCCGAAGTACAATCCAGAATTTCTATGGAATGCATCGGTAATGCAAGGGCAGCCGGAAGGGCAGGTATCTTAGAACTTCGTAACTTCGCTGAAGTGGAAATTGCTGATTTTCATTGGGGGAACCACCATTTCGAAGGATTCCTCGGCGGTAGCGCGGCGGGAAGGGCCGAGGGCTTCGACATTCTTTAACATTTGTACAATCGATTGATTGAATCGGAAATTCCGCACAGAACGGCTGACTTTTCCCCTTTCGACGAGGAACAAACCGTCGCGGGTCATGCCGGTCATCACTTTTTCGTAGGGGTCGAGTTCGCGGATGTACCAGAGACGCGTGACGAGCAGGCCGTTGCCGGTAGAAGCAATCATTTCGTCTATGGAAGTTTTTCCGCCGCCGATAACCAGATTCATCGGTGCTTCGCCGTATTCATTCGGCAGGGCAAAGCCGTGGCCGGTGGGGCGCACGCCAGCTTTTTTCGCGGAGCGGCGGGAATAGACGAGATTGCGGGGAACACCTTCGTCCACAAGAAGCACGCTCTGGCGAGGAATGCCTTCGCCATCGAATGGCGCGCCGAGTTGGCCGGGGTGATAGACGTCGTCGGTGATGGTGATGTTTTTTCCGAGGAGCGGCTTGCCGAGACGGCCGGAAAAGCAGGAGCGCTGGTCTTGAACTGCAGTGGCGGCGAAGTCGTAGAAGAGAAATCCTACGAGATCGAGAACTGCGGCCGGTTCGAGGATGACGGTGTATTTGCCCGGCGCTAATTCCGCGGGGTTTTCGGCATGGGAGGCCTTTTCGCCGGCAGTTTTTGCGAGGGCCGACGGATCGAAGGCCCGGAAGTCGGCAGCGTTG
>Ga0210410_10003498_pt1 | contig 13892 bp, 14 predicted proteins | sample IncBWC4MmetaG_FD_161058 | JGI IMG/M metagenome (GOLD analysis project Ga0210410, IMG submission 161058) | Forest soil microbial communities from Barre Woods Harvard Forest LTER site, Petersham, Massachusetts, United States - Inc-BW-C-4-M | ecosystem: Environmental > Terrestrial > Soil >... | reverse complement strand
CGTTTCGCCAGTGAGCCCATGATGCTCCTGCGAACCTTGCTGGAAGATAAATCGTGCAGGAGTCGACTCAAAATTGTCACCCGATGTGCCGCTAAGAGCCGTTGCAAGTTATACTTAGAAACGGAGGAGTGGGTGAGCGGTTGAAACCGGCGGTCTTGAAAACCGTTAGACTCGAAAGGGTCTCGGGGGTTCAAATCCCTCCTCCTCCGCCATTTCACAGATACAGACTGAGTTAGTCTGGCTGCTTTGCTTCCTGGATTGCTCCCTTGGGAAAGCCATCGTGGCATAGCTTATTTCTTCCCAGAACCTGGGTTCCCCCTCCAAAAATCTTCCAGGGAAGACCCGTTCGTTTTCGTCTGGTGAATTTCGTAAGCCCACTGCTGAATGCGATGTTCGAGCAAGGTGTCAGGTAGTCGATGGATTCTTTATGTCAAACTGGCGAAAGCGTGTCTGAATTCAAAATCCTTTTTTTCGCAGAGCGTTCAGCATCAAAATCGCGTCCGCTTTCTGCTTTGCAAGCTCAGTATCGCGGTTTTGCTCAATCGCAGCGAGAGCCTGTTCGATCCGTTCTCTTTGTTTTTGCGGATCGGGCTCCAGCAATGCGGCCATGTAAGGCTTGCGCCAATCCTTAATCGGTTGCCAAACGGCCGCGTGGCAGCCGTCATCGAACACAAATGCCTTGTAATAAATGGGAATGGGCGTTCGGTCTTTGCGCTGCAGAATGTATTCGCCCTGCAACTCTCTATTCGTGCGGTACAGCTCGAAAAGTTCCGGAACTTTGCTGTCGTAACTAATGTCTTCGATCTTTTTCTGAAGGATTTCATGTCTCGTGTAGCCCAAAAGAGCGCAAGCACCGTCGGTGCAGTCGATATAGCGCCGAGCTGAATCCACAAAAACCACGTATTCGGCGTTTTGCAGTTCGGGATGTTTGTGATTAAGCATGCAGCAACTTTTACCGTACGGGGCGAGAAAAACTGTGGTTCGTCCTTGGTCCACTGTTATAGCAGACGCACTTCGTATGCTTCAAGGGGAGCAATAGAGAGCCCAAGGGATTCCGATTGCGTTTGAGAGGGTTCACCGATTGGCGGTTCCCGGAGAATCAATTTGAACGCCCCGGGAGACATCCGCGCAATGGCTCTCGCTGAGTCTGCCTATCACACTATGAGCGGGCGTACTTTATATTCGGTAGCTGGGAGGGGAGGGGCCCCCCCTCCCCCCCTTTTGCATAAGTGTTCATTTTAAAGCTGGTTAAAGTGGCTCGTTTTCATACACTTTTGGAAGTGTTGATTCCAAAGCACTTGCGTGCGGGAGAAATGCGTTCGAGCTAAACGCCGTTCTGTGAGAATTCCCAGGGGTCAAACAAAAACGCCAGCAAGGCTGCTGGCGTTGAGGCGAAGTATTACCCGAGGACGAACATACGGTCACAGTAATCGTTTGTCAAGGGAAAAATCGAAACAAATTTGTGAACTTCGCTGTTCTATCCGCTGGCCATTAATGATTTCCAACTAGGATAGTACCGATATTGGCCTCGTTTCCCACGGGGAAGACAAGTGATACGATGCAGCGCTTCGCCGGAGGAACATGTGAAAAGTACTCGCCAATTTGTTTTCGTATTGGTTGCTGTCGTACTTACATTTTGCGCGGTGGCGGTCAGCGCCCAGCAAGTCGACCCCAAAACATATGGCGGGATGAAATGGCGGCTGATTGGTCCCTTCCGTGGTGGGCGGGTGATTACCGTCGCGGGGGTGCCATCGCAACCGAATACTTATTATTTTGGCGCGGTGGGTGGCGGCGTCTGGAAAACTGCGGATGGGGGCAACAGTTGGGATCCACTCTTTGAGAAGCAGGCGGTATCGTCGATCGGGGCGATCGCCGTTTCCGATTCTGATCCCAACGTGATTTACGCGGGCAGCGGAGAGGCGTGCATCCGCGGGAATATTTCGTATGGAGATGGCGTTTATAAGTCGACCGATGCGGGCAAGACGTGGACGAATGTAGGATTGCGGGACACGCGACATATTGGCGCGCTGATTATCCACCCGACGAATCCGGATATCGTTTACGTTGCCGCGCTTGGCCACGCTTATGGACCCAATACAGAGCGCGGTGTGTTTCGCACGCGGGACGGTGGCAAGAGCTGGGAGAAGGTGTTGTACGCGGATGACCGCACTGGCGCGATTGAGATCGTGTTTGATCCGAAAAATCCGCACGTGCTGCTTGCGGCGATGTGGGAAGGCTGGCGGACGCCTTGGACCCTGAACAGCGGCGGCACGAAGGACGGGTTGTATCGCTCGTCGGACGACGGCACGACTTGGAAGCGTATTGAAGGAAACGGCTTGCCGGAAGGGCCGCTGGGTAAAATCGGCGTATCGGTTTCGGGCGCTGATTCCAATGTGATCTATGCACTGATCGAAGCGAAGAAGGGTGGCCTTTACCGTTCTGATGACGGCGGCGAACACTGGGGGCTCATTAACGAGGATCACCGTTTCCGGCAGCGCGCGTGGTATTTCACGCACGTGTGGGCCGATCCAAAAAGCACGAACACGGTCTATATTGCGAACACGGGACTTTTCCGCTCGACGGACGGAGGCAAGAGCTTTCAGCGCTTGCCGGCACCTCATGGCGACCACCACGCGCTGTGGATCGATCCGAATGATCCATCGCGCATGATTAATGGGAATGATGGTGGCGCGACTGTCACCGTGGACGGCGGGAAGAATTGGACTACGCAAAATAACCAGCCCACGGCGCAGTTCTATCACGTGGCCGCGGACAATGATTTTCTGTATCGCGTTTATGGGTCACAGCAAGACAACACGTCGGTAGGCATTCCCACGCGGACGGATCACGGCTACATCGATCGAGGGGATTGGGGCCCTGTGGGCGGAGGCGAGAGCGGCTACGTCGTACCAGATCCACGCGATTCCAACATTGTCTATGCGGACGACGAAGGGCCGTTTTTTACGCGCTTCGATCGGCGCACGGGTCAGGCGCAGAGTATTCAGCAATGGCCTGAGGACATCAGCGGCCATGCCGCCGTTACGCAGAAATACCGGTATACCTGGACGATGCCGATTGTGATCTCTTCGCACAATCCGGACGTGATCTATCACACGTCGCAGTTTGTGTTCCGGTCCACGGATGCGGGGCATAGCTGGAAGGAAATCAGCCCGGACCTGACGCGCAACGATAAATCGAAGCAGCAGGATTCCGGAGGACCGCTTACGAAGGATCAGTACAGCGTGGAATATTATGACGTGGTCTTTACGCTGGCCGAATCGCCGAAGCAAGCGGATGTGCTGTGGGCGGGCACTGACGATGGCCTGATCCAGGTTACGCGCGATGGCGGCAAGAACTGGTCTAACGTCACGCCTAAGCAGATTCCGGAGTGGTCCGCGATCAGTTTGATCGAAGCATCGCCCTTTGATGCAGGGACAGCTTACGCCGCGATTGACGCGCACAAGCTGGATGATTTCCGTCCGTACATTTTCAAGACTTCGGATTTTGGGAAAACGTGGAGCAAGATTACCGGCGGCCTGCCAGATACTTTGTACGTCCACGCGGTGCGCGAAGATCCTGCAAAAAAGGGTTTGTTGTATGCGGGTACGGAAACCGGCGTGTGGGTCTCGTTTAACGACGGCGGTCAGTGGCAGCCGCTTCAGATGAATCTGCCTACCACTCCGATTCACGACCTCATTATTCACAACGACGATTTGGTGGTGGCCACGCATGGCCGCTCTTTCTGGGTGCTGGACAATATTGCGCCGCTTCGACAGGTAACTCCGGGCACAGCTGGCGAGGCCGCGCATCTATTCGCTTCCGGCATCGCGACGCGGTCGCGCATTGGTCACCGAGATCCGCGGCGGTATCCGATCGGGGAAAATCCGCTTGAGGGAGCCTACATTTATTACTGGCTTAAAGAGGTGCCCAAGGAGCCGGTTAAGCTCGAATTCGTGGATGCGCAAGGCAAAACGATTCGCAAATTTACGAGCGAAGTGAAAAAGACGGAGGAAGACAAGGAAGAGTTCGATAACGACCCAGAAGTCGAACATATACCTGCGGAAGCCGGACTCAACCGCTTTGTTTGGGATCTGCGTTATGAACCGCCGGTGAAAATTCCCGCTGCTATCTACGACAACGGCCAGCCCGCGGGTCCTTTGGCGCTTCCTGGCGTTTTCCAGGTGCGCCTGACCGTGGCCGGAAAATCGTACGCGGCTCCTCTGGAGATCAAGATGGATCCGCGCGTCAAGACTTCCGCGGAAGACTTGCGAGCGCAATTCGATCTGCTAATGAAGCTCCGCGATCGCGAGGACGAAATGAACAGGGCCCTCCTTGGAATTCGCGACCTGCGGAATCAGTTGCAGGCTCTTGAAAAGCGCCTTGGGGCCGGGGAGCAAACCAAGACGGTGGTAGGCAGCTCGGCGGACCTGCGCAAAAAAATCACGACGATTGAAGAGGAGCTAATCCAGGTAAATGCAACGGCTCAGGAGGATGAGGCCAATTACCCGACAAAGCTGAACAGCAAGTTGGGCTACCTTACTGGTGTTGCGGACAGCGCGGATACGGCCCCCACAGAATCGGAGCTTGCGGTGTTCACCGAACTGGACAAGCAACTCGAGACACAGCTTGCAAGTTGGCGGGACGTTTTGTCGAAAGACCTAATTACGCTCAATGAATCGATGCGCAAATCAAATGTGCCGTCGGTCGCGCCTGCGGCAGCTCGAACCGAGTAAATCCGTGTGGTGGCATGAAAATGGCGCGCCTGGAGGGGTTCGAACCCCCGACCCTTAGCTCCGGAGGCTAATGCTCTATCCATCTGAGCTACAGGCGCGCGGTTGCTTAGGAAAAAGCCGCAGGGCTCTGCAGACTCCGCCCTGCGCTACAGGACGATTCTATCGCTGATTGGGCATAGGCGCTAGAGCGGCGCCTTAGCCCTTAGCACGGTCCTTAATTTGTCTGGCTAGCTTTTCGATCGCTTCGGCTTTTTTCAGCATGGCCAAAGAAAGCACGGTAGTGGAATCGGTTTTTTCCACCTCGGTCTTTAACTCAGCCGCGAGGTCGTAGAGTTTTTCGACGTCCTTTTTTATGTTTTTCTGGCGTTCTTCGAGTATCGCCTTGCTGCTGGCCCCGGGAAGGGCCGGTGAGTTGGAATTATTCGGATCCTCGGAACCATCGGGACGGCGCTTGCCGCGTGAAGCGTCTTGCGCTGGGGAGTCCGGGAACTGGACCAGAATTCCAGGCACGACCACCAAGGACATCAGAAGGACACTCCGTCTGGACGATTGCATATTTCCTCCCCCGGCCAAGGTGTCGCGGCGGCGCGCTTGCCGTGCAACCCTGAGTGATATACTTTCCCTCCCATAGAACATGATGTCCAGCCCCCTAACCCATTTCCTGGATTTCACGATAGCCAACATGCTGCACCTTGCGGGCATTATTGTGTTGGCTCTGATTTGCTTACGGTTGCTGCGGGGCGCGACGAACAAAATGATCCAGCCCGCCGCTACGCAAAGCAAGGCTTCACAACAGCGCGAACAACAAACGCGAGAGCTGGCAGACGAGGCTTACAGGGCAGGGAGCAAACTCATCTGGGTTGTGGCGACGCTGACAGCGCTTCCCGAATTCGGCATCAGCGCACTGCCGGGAGTGGTGATTGCAGGGGTTGCGATATTAGGCTTCAGCATCGGCGCACGAGACACGGTGCGCGACGTCATCGCCGGTTTTCAAATCGTAATGGAAGATCAGTTTGTTGCCGGGGACACGATACAGGCCGGAGACACGATCGGCCGCGTGGAGCAAATAACATTGCGACGAACGGTGGTGAGAGACGGACGCGGAGCGCTGGTTTCTCTTTCGAATGGCGAAACGCGGATCGTGAGCAATCTAAGCCGCGACTGGTCGCAGGCGTTCGTGGATATTGGTGTGGCCGCGGGCACACCGCTGGAAAGAACATTGCAGGCGCTGGAAAGCGCTGCCGCAGAACTGCGCAGCGATGCAGCCTGGTCGCAAGCCCTCGTGGACGGGCCGCGAGTCCTAGGGTTGCAGGGATACGATCACCAAGGACCAACGGTGCGTTTGCAGGTACGCACCGCGCCGACGCGACAGGATGAGGTATGCCGCGAACTGCGGCGGCGCATTCAGATGGAGCTTCAGCGGCAAGGCATTGCCGCGAGCGCCAAACCCGGCGAGGTGCCAGATGCGTAGAAGAGGACGCAACTGGACCCCGCAGATGAGGAGGGCAAGATGGCGCAAGTGAGCTATGACGAAGTCAACCTGATGTTGCGATTGTACGACATGAGGCGGGAGCAGCGGTTAAGGCAAGCGCGCGCGTGGTTCGTGGAGAATTTTCACCCCAAGTCCGCGGAAGATATGATCGAGAAATACCCGCAGGGAAGCGAAGAAAACACATACATTCGCATGGTGCTCAGCTATTGGGACATGGTAGCAGGCATCGTGAACCGTGGGATGATCAACGACGAGTTGTTTTTCGAGAGTAATGGAGAGATCTGGGTGGTGTGGGATCGCATGCGAACGATCGTTCCAATCTGGCGAGCTGCGTTCAAAAATCCGCGGCTGTTTGCAAATATTGAAGAGACGTGCAAACGGCTGGAAACGTGGCGAGAGAAACATGCACCAGGCTCAAGCGCGGCGATGCGGAATATGATGGCGCAGATAATGTCGAAGCCGAAGATAAGTTGATCCGTTGAAAATTTAGGTCCACCCGGAAGCAAAGGCAACATCCTTTTGGCTTTGAGATCAGCAAATCAGCAGAGGCGCTTAGCGGGTGTCTGCACAACGAGGGCTGCTTCGGTCCACTCTTCGGGCTTGGCTAGCTTGACTCGATTTCGACCTTCGGTCTTGGCCGCATAAAGCGCCGAATCGGCGTGATTGATCAATTCCTCGGCAGACCGGTGCCCCCAATCGCAACTCAGAAGAACGCCCAGACTCATAGTGACCTGCAAAGGGCCGGCGTCCGTATGTATCGGGCGAGTGCAGATGGACATGCGAATCTGTTCTGCGCGTCCGACCGCTGAATCGGGACGGCAATTGTTGAGGACTGTAAGAAATTCTTCGCCGCCGTAGCGACCAACAAAATCGTAAGAGCGTACGGAGAGGAGCAAGCGTCGAGCCACTTCTCGCAGCACCTGGTCTCCCACTAAATGGCCGTGCGTATCGTTCACGCTTTTGAAATGGTCGAGATCTCCGAGTATGACGGCCGTACAAACATTCTCGCGTTGCGAGCGGGTCAGCTCACGCCCGAGGAGATCCATGATCACGCCGCGATTCCAGAGTGAGGTCAAATGGTCATGGGTCGCTTTGAAACGCATCTGCTCTCGCGCCTCGACTAGGCTGTCTTCCAAATGCAAGATGCGTTCACCCGTTCGCAGGCGCGCTTTCAACTCGTCCGCGACGAAAGGCTTAATGAGGTAATCGTCGGCGCCGGATTCCAAACCGGCGACCACGTCTTCTTTCGATTCCCGGGAGGTGAGAAGGACCATGTAAACGTAACATTGGTCGCGGCGTTTGCGGATTTCGCGACAAACACCGGGGCCATCGATTTCGGGCATCATCCAGTCGAGCAGAGCGAGGCGTGGCGCGTCGGAGCCGCAGAGATTTTCGACGGCTTGGCGCCCATTGGCAACGGCGGTGACTTCATAGCCTGCCCGGGCCAGCGTTTTCTCCAGCAGGCGGAGTGAGAGCGCGTCGTCGTCGGCGATTAGTATTTTCACGCGCGAGCCTCGGTCATGTAAGTTTCCATTTCTGGGAGCAGCCCGTGCACGTCTCGTGTGAACGCGGCATAGGCGTCGCGCAATGAAGCCGTTTCCCCCGCCCGCGCGAGTTGCTCAAGATGGGCCGCGGAGGCGGAGGCTTTTACTACAGCAAGATTCGACAGCATCCCTTTGAGGGTGTGACTGACGTTTGCTACCTCTGCGACATTGTTTCGAACTACAGCGTTCTCAAGAGATTTAATGTACCTCGGGAACTCTTCCTTGAAAATCGAAAGGAGTTCAAACAATAGCTCGCGATCGTTGTCAACGCGGGCCAGCAACTCTTGAAGATTGATCCTGGAGGCTCGGGGATTCGCGTTATTCGTCTTGGTCTCATTCGTTACTGGGTTCGCCATGCATTCACCTTTGCTTTTGATTTTGGGTTGGCTAGATACAAGACTGTTGGGCTTGGAGACGTAGCCATCCCTTCATCGCCCGCCATGGCATGCGCTGCCATGGCTATATGAAAGGGAGAACCCACCGAAGCGAACGCGCTGTCCGGCCAGTCGACGAAGCTGGGGAAGGTCGCCAAAAAATTTGCTTTGCTCCGGTATTCCACTGCCTGGGATCCTTGGGAACAGACCGGCACCGCCGGACTGGAGGGCAGGCAAGCGGCCGCCGCGAGTGGCGTGACGCCTTGCGCGACAATCCTGCGAGCGCGCCCTGCGGCACGTGTCGGACGGGAAAAAGCTATGAAATGCGCGAGACATAGTTCGCCTAGTTAGGCTGGGCAAGCGCAAGGCCACTGGTCGATGTTAGGTGGCAGCTAAGCTACTCAAATTAGGGCGCTTAGGCGACCCGCCCCACAACACCGATGGTGGAGATTTCCATTGCCGAACACCGGCCACTATTCGGTTCATTGTGAAACAGCCCTAACTTGCGAAGCCCGCGGCAATCATGACTACGAAGTTTGCACAAAGTTCACAAAACTTGGGTACACGCTCATCGCCTTTTCGGTTACAGCCTCCGCTGTATTGTTGAAATTCAGGTCCAGACTTATACCTCAGTACGGTGCATCTCTCGGCCAGATGTCCTCAGAAGTAGTGCTCGCACGTTAGTGGAATTAGAACAACGACCCCGGGCACGTAATCGCAACGATCTGAATCCAAAGGAGTGTTTCCGCATGGAAACCCAAGCGATTCCCGAACGTACTTTAGTTGCCAAGGCGCAGGCGGGCAACGAAGAAGCATTCACCGAACTGGTGCGGAGGCACTCCGGCCAAATCTATGGACTTTCTCTGAACATGCTGCGAAACCGGGAGGATGCCGAAGATAATCTACAGAATGTATTAGTCAAGGCATTCCATAACATTGGCCGTTTTGAGGGAAACTCGCAATTCTCCACATGGCTGGTCCGCATTACTATTAATGAAGCGCTGATGAAGCTGCGGAAGCGAAATTCGGAGCGCATTTCCGATTACCACGACGCGAATGCTTCAGAGGACGAACCGCGATCCTTCCCTGAAATCGAAGACAGCCGGCAAGATCCGGAACGCGAGTACATGAGCAAAGAACTGACGCGCAAAGTGTTTCGCGGCCTAAACCCTTCACTGCAAGACACGTTCATTCTTCAGAAGGCGGAGGGATGGACGAACCGGGAGTTAGCAGAGGCCCTGGGGATCACCGTTTCGACGGTGAAATCGCGAGTGTTCCGCGCGCGAGTGCGGCTGCGGCAGCAGCTTGTTGCCCTGACGCAACCGGGGCAGGTGGCTCTGCAAGGGTGATTTGCACGGCGCTCGCTAGCCCCTAGACGTCTCCCCAACCCGCCTGATGTTTGGGTATCAGCGCGCCTTCCGTAGAAGGTATCGACTGTTTACCTTAGAAACTTACCCGGAAAAACAAAAAGCCAGTTTGGAATGACTCCAAACTGGCCTCTTACTTTTAGAGTCAGCGATCGGCTCAGCTCGTCGACGTGGCTTTTTGGCCTTTCACTTCGAGCTCGTTGACAACTTGCTTTACATTAGGGACCGAGGCGGCAAGTTTTTCCACTTGCTCGCGTTTTGCCGGCGAGGCGACATCGCCGGTAAGGGTCACAACACCATTCTTCACGTCATACTTCACATTTTTTTTCAGGCGGTGCTTGACCAGCGTGGCGTCCAGATTTTTTTCAATGGCCTTATCCAGATCCGAATCGACCGCCTTGGCTTCGCTCTCATTACCTGGGGGGCGCACGGAGATTTGATCGGCAACCACCAGATTGGGTGCATCGGACTTGGCGATGGATTCAGCCTGCTGCTTATCGCTATCGGTCGGAACGCTGCCCGTCAAGGCCACCACCCCTTTGTCACGGTCTTCACTGACGCTTACGTCCTTGAAACCGGCTTGGTCCAGGGACTTGCGGATATTGTCCGTCACGTCAGGAGACTTGCTGTTGGAACATCCTGACAGCATTCCAGCGAGGAGCAGCGGGAATACCGACAAAATCATTCTTTTTGCTTTCATATCTCTCCTTTACTTCACGGGCCTGTATCAAACCGCTTGGGCCGGCGGATCGCCTATCGATCCAGTGTGTACCCACTGTGCCGGGACGTTTACGATGGCTCAATCAGGCGTAGTACCTAGAAAATTGCGGGAGAGTTAGGTAAGAGAACATCGCGCACGGAACGAAACCGCAGAATGGTCAACGAGAATTCCGTTCACCCTACGGGGTCATCCCCATGTCACTTCTTAGGAAATAGGCGGAGACTCAGCGTGGAAGGCGCGCGCACCGAGCCGCGTGTTCAGGTCGCACAATGTTGACTGGCCGAACGGTTCCCGATCCTATGATTCCCGATCCTAATCCGAATCCAGCCCCAAGACCTCCTAGGCCCGAGGAACCAGTCCCGCAGCCGCCAAGTCCAGAACTCCCGCCGCGGGATCCGACGTCGCCGAACGCCCCAAGGCCGAATCCGGACCTGCCACCAATACCAATGCCGCCAGGCACGCCGCCGCTACAAGTCTAGAGCTTGGATTATTAGTGTGAGCAATTAGCCGGGCTGCTGGCGGGTTCTCGCCGCCTTGGCGGCCGCCTTGTGGCGGGTTGCTGCGCCACGCTTCCGAGCGCTTCTTCTAGCTTGTTTGGAGATGGCCGAATGAGACGCGGAACTCCTGCTCTCCCTGCGGAGGGCGTTTGAAACGGCGCGGGAACGTTTCGCCGACGTCGGCTTTCCCTTACTGCGGCCCTTCTTCAAGTCACGCGCGGCTTGACGTTGAGTCCCCGGTGAGGTCTGGCCCTTCTTCGGCGGGGGCAACTTGATACCTGCGCGGCGGGCCTTCGATAGTCCAATCGCGATCACTTGCTGAGGGGAGCGGGCGCCGTGCTTGCCTTCGCGCACGTGCTCAAATTCCTCACGAACAAACTCGCCAGCCTGGGTGGATGGAGCTTTTCCTTCTTGCGCGTCGCGGCGGGCGCGTTCGACTACTTCTTTTTCTGGCATGGAAGATTCCTTTCAAATCCAAGCCGGGCTTTGGAAGCAAAGCTGAGGTTGAAGACCACTCGGCGCGCAAGGTTTAATCAAGCCGAGAGGCGACGGAATCAAGCGCGTTCTTCCCGGTGCGCAAGACCTTTGTGACGCGGTCCTCGCTCTTATCGAGGACGTCTTGAACCTGATACACCCAACGGCGTCCTTTCCGGCGGATTCGTTTCAATCGATCTTCGGCATTCTCTGCCAGCCACTCACGCGTCTCCTCCCCCGAAAGTGGAGCAAAAAGCAGACCCAAGCCAATACCGATTCCGAGGCCAGCCATAAAAACTGTGATTGTGCCGCGTCCGTTATTCACGGGGCGCCTCCTTTAAAGAATTTTGCCGCTGGGAAACTGTTAAGCCATTGGGATGGGTTAGGGCGGGTTGCTAAAACCAGGTAGCGCGGGCTGCAGCCGGCATTACCCCTCAGTTCGCTGACTGCGACTCTTCCAGAATGGCTCTCTGAGCCATGTGCTGATCGATACCCGGGCTCACGTATGTACCGTCGCCCGCCAACACATTCAGCGCGCGCACTAACTCGTGTTCGGCATCCGACTTCAAAACATAACCACGAGCGCCAGCACGGAAAGCGCTGCGCACCAGCTCTTTGGACGAGTGCAGAGTCAGCAGCAGAACTTTGGCGTTCGGCAGAATGGTTCGGATAATGCGCGTGGCTTCGAGGCCGTTCAGCTGAGGCATAGAAACATCCATGATGATCAGGTCCGGCTTAACCAATTCCGCAAGCCTAATCGCTTCCTGGCCATTCTCAGCTTCGCCGCAAAGCTCCCATTCAGGAAAGGCATGAAGAATGCCCTGAACACCGCGACGAATCACCGCGTGATCGTCTACAACAATGACCTTTGGCATGGCCCCTCCGTTAAAGATTGATGGGAGGGGGGAACGACATTCGAATCTTTGGATGGAGTTAGCTGAAGTATGAAGCCGGACGCACTCAAGCCATTCATCAAGCCTCGATGATCTGATTTCGTACCGCGTACCGTACGAGCTCGCTGACTGAGTGCAGTTCGAGCTTACGCATGATGTTAGCGCGATGGGTCTCCGCTGTTTTTACGCTAATGCCGAGAGCCACGGCAACTTCCTTACTGCTCTTCCCTTCCGCAAGTAGTTGAACAATTTCGCGTTCGCGCGAGGTCAGGCGGCTCCGTAGAATAGCCATGTGGTCGGGAACAGTATTTTGCTTGCAGAACCCGTCGAGCAACATATCTGCCGCGCGCGAGGTGAAGAAAGACCGATGGTTGCCCAGCGCCTCAACGGCCGCCACCAAGTCTCGGTCAGCATCGGATTTCATGATGTACGCGCGGACGCCAGCCTCCACAATGTCGCGGACGAGTTGGTCGGAGAAGTGCAAGGTCAGAATGACTATTTCCGTTTTGGGAAGGCTCTTGCGGATGCGCCGAGCAGCCTCCAAGCCGTTTAGCTCAGGCATGCTAATGTCCATTACCACCACGTCCGGCTTTAGCTGCTCAGCGAGGGTCACAGCTTCGCGTCCGGTCTTAGCCTCGGCGACAACATCCCAGCCGTGGTGCGCGGTTAGCAACTGCTTGAGCCCGCGTCGAATAATGTCGTGATCGTCAGCAACTAGGATACGCAGGGTAGTTACCTCATGTAAAGATTCGCGAGGCCCTAGGACCCGGTAAAAGCTCGCAAGTAATTGATATTAGGTCCCCCCTTAGATTGACATACCATTTTCCCTGTATTTTGAATACGGCAAAACCTAACGATTGTGCGTAGGTTGATCGAGCTAAGCTGGATTCGCCCTTTCGAAACCCATTGATCAGCTGGAGCCGCTACACGATTGCGCGGATTGTTAATGCCCGTCATCTTGCATTCAATGGGTTGGGAGAATGGCGCCCTTATCGGCCGGGAAACTGACCGGACACTTACAATCTACTTCTGTTCCGAGCTTCTTGGGAGTTGGTGCGTTCCCAGCTTGGCTTAGCACTGAGGTACGGGTCTCATATGGTTCAGTGGCCCGATTGCCAGCGTCGCCGGTGCGGCCGGTGCTTCGTGCTTTGGTCGGATATAACCACTGAGCCTGTTCAGCGGCCCTCGACCATTTCGATGAACAATCACAATGCTGACGACGCCTCGCGAGGCCGGTTGCTAGGCCGGATCACAGCCTTGCTTTGGGTTGTGGTCATCGCCCTGGCAGTCACCTTTTTTTATTTTGCAAGTTCGTTTTGGATCACGCTTCTGATGGCCGGTCTTCTGGCGATTCTCGTCGAGCCGCTGGTGGGACTTCTGGAGCGCCTGCATTTGCCGCGCTCGGCGTCAGCCGCCATAGTGATCGTGATGGGAATGATTCTAGTGAGCGCGGGAATCTATGCCTTTTACAACAAAGCGTCAGACTTCGTGGATACGCTGCCGCAATACACCAGCAAGATCCGGAAGGCAATCGACCCGGCTGTGAAAAGATTTGAGAGGATGCAAGAGAGCGCCAAAGAACTAAACCCGGCGCCGACAACCAAGAAAGTTCCAGAGGTGAGAGTCAGCGAGCCACCTCGTTGGCCTTCCTATTTGGCCAGGGGCGTGGGTTCGGTCGCCGGCGCCATTCTAATTGCCGCCGTCGTGCCGTTCTTGATGTTTTTTATGCTTGTGCGCAAGGACCACATTTACTCGTGGCTTTGCGCAACCTTCGGGCGCGCGACGAACATACCCGAA
>Ga0210410_10003497_pt1 | contig 13893 bp, 14 predicted proteins | sample IncBWC4MmetaG_FD_161058 | JGI IMG/M metagenome (GOLD analysis project Ga0210410, IMG submission 161058) | Forest soil microbial communities from Barre Woods Harvard Forest LTER site, Petersham, Massachusetts, United States - Inc-BW-C-4-M | ecosystem: Environmental > Terrestrial > Soil >... | reverse complement strand
CGCCTGCGACAGCTTTTCGCGGTCCGGGCCATAGTCGCGGGCCAGCGCCTCGAAGAACGTCAGCCGGCCGGCGGCGTCGAGGTGGTGGTAGCGGTCGAGCACCTCGCGCGCCATCGCCGTGCCCGACGCCTCGCCGCGGCCCGACAGCAACGCCTGGCACAATTCGAGCAGTTCGGAGGCGTCTTGCCGGTCGTCGGACGACCCGCCCCGCCGAAGCAGGGTCCGCCCGCGTTCGGAGATCGTCGAGAGCAGGTCGGAGAAAAAGGCGTTGGCCATTGGCTGGGTCGAATCCGGGTGGTGCCGAACCTTACATGGGATTTAGGTCCGAGCCGATCACAATCAAGGGCATGGATAGTACGGAAATATGTCATGCCTCGTAACGGGTCATGGCCGGGCTTGACCCGGCCATCCATCTTTCTTCAAAAAAGGTTGTCTTCAGTGATGGATACGCGGATCAAGCCCGCGTATGACGACCTCCGCTTAGTTCTTCTCGGCAAACTCCGTTGGCGTCTTGCCGGTGACCTGGCGGAAGGCGTGGGAAAACGCCGGCACGCTGGCATAGCCGAGGTCGGAGGCGAGCTGCTTGACCGAGACATTGGCGTCCGTCGACAGTTTTTCGATCGCCGCCGCAATGCGGGCGCGCTGACACCAGGTCTTGAAGCTCAACTGCGTTTCCGACGAAAACAGCCGCGACAGCGTCCGCGCCGAAGTGCCGACCGCCCGCGCCAGCGTCTCGATCTCGTGCGCCCCGGTCGGATCGCCGAGCACGATGTCGGCGGCGCGGCGGCAGCGCGGCTCTTGCGGTAGCGGAATGAAGGTCGCGGAATCCTCGGCCTGATGCAGCTCCAGCATGACGAGCCTGACCAGCGGCTCGGTGCGGTCAGCGGTGTTGCGCTCGTCGAACAGCGCGAGGATCGCCTGATGCAGCAGCGGTGATACCCGCACCACGAATTCCGCCGCCAGGCTGGCGCTGCGCTTTTCGCGGCTGAGCCAGGCCACATCGAAATACAGCGTCCTCATCTGGATATCGGCGAGCACATCGATCGCATGCTCGAACAAAGCGGGGACCCAGACAGCACGGTCGGGCGGCACCAGCCAGCGGCCCTTGGGCGTCGTCACCTGCATCGTGCCCTTCGCCGCATAGACCAGTTGGGCCTCGCGGTGCATGTGGGTGTCGAGCCGGACTCCCCTCTTGTAGGTGCGCGCGACCAGATGGATGCCATCGCCGGTGGTGCGTTGGCCCCTCAAAAGGGCAGCTAGTGGCGTTTCGGCGACAGTCATTGGCGACATCCCGTCAGAACAAGAATTTATAACCTATTTCAAGACCTAAGAGGATTCGACCAGGGAATTTGAGCATGAACAGCCCCAGCCGGGTGATCGGCTTCGTCAACGCGGCCCATTTCATCGACCATTACGCGATGCTGATCTTCGCCGCCGCCGTCATCGTGATGGGCCCGGCGCTCGGCATGGCCTATTCGGAGCTGCTGCCTTACGCCACCCCGGGCTTCGTCGCCTTCGGCGCGGGCTCGCTCGCCACCGGCTGGCTCGGCGATCGCTGGAGCCGCCGCCACATGATGGTGATCTTCTTTGCCGGCATCGGCGCCTCAATGATCGCGGTCGGCTTCGTGCAGACACCGCTGCAGCTTGGCGCAGCATTGCTCTCGATCGGCCTGTTCGCCTCGATCTATCATCCCGTCGGCACCGCCATGATCGTGTCCTATGCCGACCGGCTCGGCCGCGAGATGGGGCTGAACGGCGTCTGGGGCAATCTCGGCGTGGCCTCCTCGGCGCTGGTCACCGGCGTCATCGGCCAGTATTTGGGTTGGCGCTGGGCCTTCATCGTCCCCGGAATCGTGACGATCCTGATCGGCGTAGCCTTCGCAAGGATGATCGTTCATGAGGATCGCTCAGGCTTCAAGCAGGCCGCGGCGCAGGCGCGGGTGGCAAAACAGGACATGTGGCGCGTAATCCTCGCGCTGTTCATCGTGGTGATTGCGATCTCGACCACCTTCAACGCAGTGACGGTGGCGCTGCCAAAACTGTTCGCGGAGCGGCTGGCCGACCTGACCAAAAGCCCGGCGCTGCTCGGCGTGATCGCGGCCGGCGTCTATGTGTTCGGCGCGTTGACGCAATACACCATCGGCAAGCTGATCGACCGCTATTCGCTCAAAGCCGTCAGCCTGCCGCTGTCGTTCGTGCTGGCGCCGTTCCTGTATCTCGCCGCCACGCTGTCGAACCTGCCGCTGATCCTGGTTTCGATCGGCATCGTGATGGGCGCGTTCGGCCAGGTCACGGTCAACGACGCCATGGTGGGCAAATACACCAGCGAGGAATGGCGCTCGCGGGCCTACTCGGTGCGCTATTTCATCGGTTTCACCGCGGCCGGCGCCTCCGTCGGCCTCGTGGCCTGGCTGTACGAGCAGGGCGGTTTCGTCACCATGCTGCACGCCTTCGGCGCGCTGTGCCTGCTGGTGATCGTGGCCGCAATCATCCTGCCGACCGAAATCAAGGTGCCGGCGGCGCAGCCTTGGTCGATTTTCGGCAGTACCACGCCAGATGAATGAAGGCATGACTGTCGTCCGCTCGTGCCGCGGGCGCGAGAAGAGGGAAAGCTGTACGTCAAATCAGGGGTGGGCTAGGTTCTAGACAACAATCCGGGCGAAGCCCCTGGGGGATGTCGTGCAATTTCAGCTTGCCGTTGTCTCGATCCTTGCAGCCACCAGTTTTTGCGTACCCGCGGCCCAGGCGCAGGTTTCCGATGACGTCGTCAGGATTGGCGTGCTCAACGACCAGTCCGGCCTCTATGCCGATCTGGGCGGCCAGGGTTCGGTCGTGGCCGCGCGCATGGCTGTCGATGATGCTGGCGGCACCGTGCTGGGCAAGCCCGTCGAGATCATTTTCGCGGACCATCAAAACAAGGCCGACATCGGGGTGGCCGTGGCGCGCCGCTGGTTCGAAACCGGCGCCGTCGACATGGCGATCGGATTTGACAACTCCGCGGTGGCGCTCGCGGTCGAGCAACTCGCCGCCGACCACAACCGGGTCGTCATCGCCGGCGCGGTCGGGAGCACGGCTTTCACCGGCAAGGGCTGCACGCCGACCGAAGCTTCCTGGGTCCATGACAGCTATGCCCTCACGACAAGCCTGGCCAAGTCGATCGTGGCGGAAGGCCGCGACACCTGGTTCTTCATCACGGTCGATTATGCGTTCGGCCATTCGCTGGAGGCGGACGCGACCAGCGCGGTACTGGCTGCGGGAGGCAAGGTGCTCGGCAGCGTGCGGCATCCGCTCAGCACGTCGGACTTCAGCAGCTACCTGCTTCAGGCGCAGGCGTCCGGTGCGAAGGTGGTGGCGTTCGCCAACTCCGGCGGAGACATGGTCAACGCCGTCAAGCAGGCGAACGAATTCGGACTGACGAAAAACCAGACCATGGTCTCGTTGCTGGTATTCATTTCCGACGTTCACAGCATGGAGCTGAAGGCCGCGCAGGGGTTGAAGTTCGTGACCGCGTTCTACTGGGATCGCAACGAAGAGAGCAGGGCGTGGTCGAAGCGATTCTTTGAGCGGCACGGGAAAATGCCGACCATGGCGCAGGCCGCTACCTATTCGGCCGTCCGTCACTACCTCACGTCGATCGCTGCCGCGGGCACCGATGAGGCGAAGGCGGTCATGGTCAAGATGCGCGAGATCCCGGTGAACGATTTCTACACCAGGAACGGCCGCGTCCGGGAGGACGGCCGGATGGTTCACGACATGTATTTTGCCCAGGTGAAAACGCCGTCGGCGTCAATCAAACCCTGGGACTATTACAACATCCTCGGCGTGATCCCGGGTAACCAGGCGTTCCGCTCGCTGGCCGATAGCGGCTGTCCGTTGGTGGCACACTGATCTGGCCGAACAGGGCTAGTTGCCGGCTGTCAGCACCGGGCGCACGCTGTCGATCTCGGCAATGATGAAATCGAAGAATGTGCGGACGCGCGGCATATTCCTGAGGTCGGGGTGCGTCAGCAGGTATATCGGCGAGTAAAGTCCGGGTAACGGGCCCAGCACGGACACAAGGTCGGTCTCCCGGGCCGCAAGCGGCACAGGTAGCGGTGCAAGGCCCGCGCCTGACTTCACCGTCATGAGCAGCCCCGGCACGGTATTGCTTCGGGCAACCACCCTTGCGTTCGGAGCGACCGACCGAAGCCATTTGGCGGCGTGGTGATCCCTGATGTCGCCGTCGAACTCGATCACCGAATGCCCGGCGATGTCTTCGGCCCGTTCCACCCGGCCGTGGCGCTCGAGGTAGCCGCGGCTGCAATAGAGCGCCCAGGGCACATCGGCGATTTTGCGCCCCACCAGCGTCTCCTCGTTCGGGATGCCGGCGCGTATCGCCACATCGGCTTCGCCCCTGGCGATATTGAGGAAGTGGTCGCTCATGATGAGTTCGACCCGCAGGCCGGGATGGCGGCTGTGAAAGGTCTCGAGCAGCGGCGACTGCATCAATCGATAGCCGATGGATTCCGAGCAGGTCACCCGAACCGAACCGGTCGGCGTTTCGTCCGCGGCAACGAGATAGCGCTCGAGCGAGCCGATCGCTTTCTCGACCTGTTCGGCCCAGGGCAGCAACTCGGTACCGAACTCAGTGAGCCGGTAACCCGTCGCATGCCGGATCACGACATTCCGCCCGATCCGCTTTTCCAGTTCGGCCAGCCGGCGGTGAACGGTCGACTGGCTGAGATTGAGCGCCTTCGCAGCCGCGATCGTGCTGCCATGGCGGGCCACCGCCAGGAAATGCCGAAGATCGTCCCAGTCAAACATGAGCTATTCACTCTTGACTTCGCGCGACGCAATCTTGCGGCTGCCGCATATGAGAAAATACGCCTAAGCGTACCCCATTAACAATCGATACGGAGGGAGGCTGGCAGTCATGCTCAGGAAATCTTTCCATTATTTGCGGCGTCGGCCCTGGCCGTCGCGTTGTTCGCTGGCGAAGTTGCAGCGCAAGAGACCATCAAGGTCGGGCTGGTCATGCCGCTCACCGGGGTTTTGGGCCCGGTCGGAAAACAGGCCGTCGCCGGCGCCCGGCTCTACATGGCGCAACATGGCGACATGGTCGCCGGCCACAAGATCGAGCTGGTCGTCCGGGACGACGCCAGCGTTCCCGACAATTCGAAGCGCATAACCCAGGAGTTGATCGTCACGGACAAGGTCGCCATCCTCGGCGGCGGCCTGACGCCGAACGTGCTGGCGATTGCGCCTTTGGTCAACGAGAGCAAGACGGCGACGGTGGTCATGGTGTCGGGGACCTCGATCGTCACCGAACGGTCGCCCTATTTTGTCCGCACGAGCTGGACCCACGCCCAGCAGGCGAGCGTGCTCGCCAACTGGGCGGCGAAGAACGGGTCGAAGCGCGCCACCATGATCTCCTCCGACTGGGCGCCGGGGCACGAGGCATCCGGGGTATTTTCCGCGACCTTCACCCAGGCCGGCGGCGCCATCGTGGAAGCGCTCAATGTGCCCCTGGCGAACCCCGACTTCGCGCCGTTCCTGCAGCGCGCCCGCGACGGCAATCCCGATACGCTGTTCGTGTTCGTTCCCGCCAGCCAGGCCGCGATCCTGGCGAAGCAATTCGTCGAACGCGGGCTGGATAAATCGGGCATCAAGCTGATCGGTCCCGGCGATATCGCCGACGACGAAGACCTGCCCGGCATGAGCGACGCCATGATCGGCACCGTGACCGCCGGCTTCTATTCCGCCCATCACCCCTCGGCGATGAACAAGGAATATGTCGCAGCCTTCCAGAAGGCCAACGCCAATGTGCGGCCGAACTTCATCAGCGTCAGCGCCTATGACGGCATGCACCTGATCTATCAGGCGCTGAAGAAGACCGAAGGCAAGACCGACGGTCCTGCGCTCGTGGAGGCCATGAAGGGAATGGCGTGGGAAAGCCCGCGCGGCCCGATGTCGATCGATCCAAGAACCCGCGACGTGGTTCAGGACATCTACATTCGCCGGGTCGAGAAAGTCGATGGCGCGCTGTACAGCGTCGAATTCGAGACCTTCAAGGCGATCAACGATCCGACCAAGGTTGCGACCAGGTAATCCGGACCACCCGACAGCGAAGCCCCGCCCTGCGGGGCTGCGCTATTGTCCGGCCCCGGGGTTCGATAAATTTACCGGATCGATCAGCAATTTGGGTTTCAACATATCCCGCGATCGACCAAAATGGTCGGTGAAGGCCCGAGGACCAACAAGGGCCGATGGGAGGAAACCGATGTCCAGTCAACTGCCGCTTGTCGTCGGCCTCGTTTTGGGAGCCATGATGATGACCGGACCTGCACGCGCCGACGCCCTGAAAGACGAAATCGCGCCGACCGGCAAGCTGCGGGTGGCGATCGCGATCAGCGCGGCCGGCGGCGCGTTCTGGTCGACCAGGACCAAAGCCGGCGGCTATGCCGGCGTACCCGTCGATCTCGGCAAGGAAATGGCCGCGCAGCTCGGCGTGCCCGTCGAATATGTCGTGCACAACAATTCCGGGCAGATCACCGACGCCGCCGCGAAAGGCGCCTGGGATGTCACCTTCCTGCCGAAGGACCCGGAGCGTGAAGCCAGGATGTCGTTCGGGCCCGTCTATGAGGTCGCGGACGCCACCTACATCGTCAAGGCCGGTTCGACGGCCACAAATTTCCAGACGCTCGACCAGCCCGGCATGAAGGTCGCCGCCGTCAACAACACGACGACGATGCGCGGCGCAATCGCGCATCTGAAGAACGCCAAGGTCACGGGCTATCAGACCTATGACGAGATCTTCGCCCTGCTCAAGAACGGCGAGATCGACGCGTTCGCGCTATCGCGTGACCAGCTCAACGCCATGGCCAAGAAGATTCCGGGCACGCACGTGCTGGACGAAACCTTCAAGCAGACCGTCACCGCGGTCGCGGTGCCGTTGAACCATCCGCTGTCGGCCGCGTTTGCCGCCAAGTTCATGACGGACGCGACGACCAACGGCACGCTGCGCAAGGCCTATGACAATAACGGGCTGAAGGACACCCCGATCCGGACGCAGACGAAGTAGCTCATCCAGAATCAATTCGTCGCGCTCGCCGGGATCGGATCGAGGCCGCTCTTGACGAGGGTGTCGCGGGCGGCGGGCGAGACGAGGAACTTGATCAGTGCCCGGGCGGCGTCGGGCTCTTTCGAAATGCTGAAGACTGGATTGCTTCGTCGCTTCGCTGCTCGCGATGACGTGGAGAGAGTCAACTCACGAATTGACGTGCACGAAATCCCGCAGCAGCGGATAGATATCGTTGTTCCAGCGCCGGCCCGAGAACACGCCGTAATGGCCGACGCCGGCCTGCATGTGATGCACCTTGCGATAGGCGCGCACGCCGGTGCAGAGGTCCTGGGCTGCCAGCGTCTGGCCGATCGAGCAGATATCGTCCTTCTCGCCTTCGACCGTCATCAGGCCCATGCGCCTGATCGACGCCGGGTTCACCGGCCGGCCGCGATGCATCAACTTGCCTTGCGGCAGCAAATGCTCCTGGAACACATCGCGCACGGTCTCGATGTAGAACTCCGCCGGCAGATCCATCACGGCAAAATATTCGTCGTAGAACGTCTTGATGATTTCGGCCTTCTCCTTCTCGCCCTTGGCGAGGTGATGGGCGAGATCGATGTGCTGCTTGATGTGGCGCTCGAGATTCATCGACACGAAGGCCGTGAGCTGCACGAAGCCGGGATAGACCTGCCGGAACGCGCCCTTGCACTGAAACGGCACGTAGTTGATCAAATTCTCCTGGAACCATTTGATCGGCTTGCTCTTGGCGAATTCATTGACCTTGGTCGGCTGAATGCGGGTATCGATCGGCCCTGCCATCAAGGTCAGCGTCGCCGGTCGCGCCGGATGATTTTCCTCCGACATGACCGCGGCCGCCGCGAGCGCTGAGACCGAGGGCTGGCAGATCGCCACCATGTGCGAGCGCGGGCCCATCTTGTCGAGGAAGGTGATCAAATGGTCGGTGTAGTCCTCAAGCCCGAATCTGCCGGCATTGAGCGGAACGTCGCGCGGATTGTGCCAGTCGGTGATGTAGACGTCGTGGTCCTGCAGCAGCGTCTTGACGGTGCCGCGCAACAATGTCGCAAAATGGCCGGACATCGGCGCCACCAGCAACAGCCGCGGCTGTTCCGGCCCATCCACTTTCTTGAAGCGCAACAGCGAGCCGAACGGCGTCGAGAAGGTGATTTCTTCCTCCACCTTCAGTTCCCGGTTGCCTACCGTCACGCTGTCGATCCCGTAGGGCGGCCGCGCGTAGGTCAGCGAGGAGCGTGAAATCAATTCAAGCGCCGCCGCAAGCCGCCCGAACACCTTGTCGGAGACGCCCTGCGGCACGAGATTGAGATATTTGAGGGCTGCCGCGGCTCCGTTCCGCCACGGCGCCGTGAGGTCCATGTGGTTCTGGTACGCCTGGTACATCATTGACTTCATTCGGGTCCGCCCCTCCCCGTATTGCTATGCAATATCGAAGCCAAGGCGGCGTCAAACGGCCTCGAAAACTGGCACGTCGCTTGCTGCGCTAGAAGCCGGTAGCAAAGGCATTGGGCACGGGCCGCGAGCCATCGGGGCGAGCGGGCGTGCCCGTTTGGCCGTAGAATCGACGTGAGGCGTGAGGGAAGGGCCTATGGCAAAAACAACACTGACCATCAGCAGCAAGAACTACTCGTCGTGGTCGCTGCGAGGCTGGCTGTTGACCAAATTCTCCGGACTGGAATTCGAAGAGGTCGTCACCGCACCCGACGATCCATCGGCCCGGGCCGAAATCCTGCTGCTGTCGTCGTCGATCCTGGTGCCGTGTTTGCGGCACGAGGGCGCCACGGTCTGGGATACACTGGCCATCGCCGAGTATCTCAACGAGATCAGGCCTGACGCCGGACTGTTGCCGCCGGACCGCATCCACCGGGCGCATTGCCGCTCGATTTGCGGTGAGATCCACTCAGGCTTCACGACGCTGCGGGCGTCGTTGCCTGTCAATCTGAAGGGCCATTTCCCCGGCTTCAAGATCTGGTCGCGGGCGCAGGCCGATATCGATCGGGTCTGCACCATCTGGCGCGAATGCCTGGCCGAATCGGGCGGGCCGTTTCTGTTCGGCGAACGCACCATGGCGGACGCCATGTATGCGCCCGTCGTGACCCGCTTCATGACCTATGACGTGAAACTCGACCCGAAGCTCGCGGCCTACGCCAAGACGATCATGGCCATGCCGGAAATGCAGCAGTGGATCGAGGCCGCCAAGGCCGAGCCGGCCGATATCGAGGAACTCGAGGTCGAATATTAGGCAATGCACGCGGCGCTTTGCCCGTTTGAAGGGCTCAAGCAGCGGGCAGGGTTTGCTTAAGGCCGGTGCTCTCGATGATGTGAGCGGCACCGGTTGCGCCGGACCGGCGGCCCCGTGCCGAGAATCGCCCAACTCGAATTCCGGTATCTCGCCAAATGCTTCGGCGGCTTCACTGCGGCGATCGTCAAAATCGCCGCAGTGCAGCGCGGCTGGCGTGATTTTCGCATAGCACCATGCAGCCGTGAACGCGACGATGCGACGCTGCCGAAAATTTGGACGCCTTGCGTAGCCGCGATCTCGCCAATGAGAACCGTGGAGGCTTCAATGAATCAGCACGCTGTCGTCAGCAAATTTTCCCACGTCAAACCTGGCGATACCGAATTCAAGGGCGGGGGTCTGCGCGACTTCTTCCTGTATCGCGACCTTGGCATCGCCGACGCCACCGGCGGCCAGGTGATCTGCCATCTGGTCAAGGCCAACCCCGATCTGCCCCCCGAGGAAGGCACCGGCTGGCACAAGCATCTGTGCGATTTCCAGATCGTGATCATGACCAAGGGCTGGGCCCGCTTCATGTACGAGGACAAGTCGACCCTGGTGCAGGCCGGCGACGTCGTGCATCAGCAGCCTGGCATCACGCACTATTTGTACGATTACTCCGAGGACATGGAGTATCTGGAAATCGTCAGCCCCGCCGACTTCAAGACCGTCGACGTGCCGCCGGCCGTCGACAAGGTGCCGCCGCCGATGCCCTGGAAGTGACGGATATGTCGTCGCCTGAGGAATTAACTTTTGTCGTCGGACGCTGGGTGCAGCCGATTGTCGTGGTGCTGGATATGGTGCGCCGCCTGCGACCGCGGTCGACATCTAGCCGTGAACAGGGGGGTACAGCACTCGGCCGCTGATTCGGACGCGCTTCGTTCCGTCGGCGTTCCGAACCTTAAGACGGCACTCGTCCCCGTCGCATTATGGCACAATGCGCGGCGCGTCAGGCTGTGCCTGCTGTTTGAAGCGGGGCAGCCGCCATCCAATGACCGTCGCCTCCACTGGGCCGCCGGTCCTCTCATTGCGCCATTGACCATCGATAAAGCGGCAGGCGAACGGCAGCTGATAGGTGCCGCTGTGATCCTCGCAAAGCACCTCCACCGGCTGTTCCGGTGGCGGTTCGCCGCTGCCGTCGAATTGTGCCAGCCGCTTTTCGCGCGTTGCCATCGCATCATTCTCCGTAGCCGGGGCCTGCAAACGTCGGTTTGAGTTCCGCGGCCAAAAGTCTATTGCCTGTATCCACGAAACCACAGCGCCCGAATGCGGTATCAGTGTGGTATCTCTGGCGCCGCGCGGGGGCTTCGAGCAATTTGCCGTGATAACTTATTGAATGAGGATTCGATGATCGGCCGCACTGTTTTTTTCGTTTTGGCGTTGCTGATGCCCCATCTCGCCGCGAGCGCCCATGCGCAGGATGTTCCCGGCATTGAAATCTGCACCGTTGAAAAGACCATGGAGCGGCGGACCAGCTGCCTGCAGAGCAATGTCGACTTCCTGCAGAAGACGATCGGCAAGCTCGGCCTCGACCACCAGCAGAAACTTGATGCCGCCAACCGGCAGATCGAAGGGCTGAAAAGCGCGCTCGCCGGCCTGCAGAAGATCGTCGACGATCTGCAGGCGGCGCAGAAGAAGACGGCGGAGGATCTGAAGAAGAAGGCCGACGCGACGCCCGTCAAAGACCGTACGCCGCCAGCGAAGGATGCTGCGCCGGCCGCGAAGGATGGCGCGAAGTAATTCGAACCGCTAACGCCGTCATGGCCGGGCTCGTCCCGGCCATCCACGTCCTTCTTGTTGCCGCCAAGACGTGGATGCCCGGCACAAGGCCGGGCATGACGATGTTGAAACAGGGGCTACCTGGTCAGCTGTTCTTCTCGCCGCTCATCACCGGCCCGAAGCGTTCCCAGGTCTCGCCCTTGAAGCGCATCATCTGAAGCTGCTCGAGAGGGGCAAAATCCGTCGGGCTGGTCTTGATCTTGGTACCCGGCAGGAAGATTCCGATCTCGAAATTCAGGTTCGCGGCCTGCTTCATGACGTTCTCGCGGGTGAGATCGTCACCGCACTGCCGCAACACCTGCTCGAGGCCCTTGGCAACGCCATAGGCGAACACGGTCGCCGCGTCGTCCTGGTCGCCTTCCGGATACCATTTGGTCATGAACGCCCGCCACTCGTTCATGGGCGGATCGTTCTTCCAATCGGGATCCTTGGGATCCTTCAGATAGGCGGTGGAGAGAATACCCTGGCTGTTCTCGTAACCGGCCGGTTTCATCACGCCGCCGATCGAACCCGACACGTTGGTGAGGAAATGGACCGGGTGCCAGTCCAGTTCGGCGATCTTCTTGATCGCCTGCGCGGCAAATTTAGGCGTGGCGATGTTGATGAAGATGTCGGGGTTAGCGCCCTTGATCTGGACCACCTGGGAATCCACCGTCGGTGAAGCGGTCTCGTAGGACGATTCTATGACGATCAGCTTGTTGGCCTGGTCGCCGAGGCCGTCGCGGAGACCGATGATATAGTCCTTGCCGAAATCGTCGTTCTGATAGAGCACGCCGATCGTCTTGCCCGGATAGTTCTTCAGGATGTAGGCGGCATAGATGCGCGCTTCCGTCTGGTAGTTGGGCTGCCAGCCCATGGTCCAGGGAAAGTTCTTCGGATCGTTCCATTTGGCCGCACCGGTCGAGACGAAGATCTGCGGCACCTTCTTGGCGTTCATGTATTTCTGGATCGCGGTATTGCCCGGCGTGCCCAGCGGATTGAAGATCAACAGCACCTCGTCGGATTCGACGAGCTTGCGCGCCTGCTCGACCGTCTTCGGCGGGCTGTAGCCGTCGTCATAGCTGATGAAATTGATCTTGCGGCCGTTGATGCCGCCTTCGGAATTGAGCTTGTTGAAATAGGCCGCTTCGGTCTTTCCGATCGTGGCATAGGCGGACGCAGGGCCCGAATAGGGCATGATGTTGCCGATCTTGATCTCGGTATCGGTCGCGCCTGGATCGTATTTTTTCTGGGCATTGGCTGAACTTGCGACCGCAACCGCGAGAAGTCCCGCAAAGCATACGGATGTGGCATGGCTCAAGACACGGTAGTGCATCATCGTCCTCCCTGACGTGCTGGCCGAGGCTCATGCAGTCTTCATTATGGGGCAGCTTAAGTGAGCCGTCGGATCAATGCAGGATTGCAGTATGCACGATTGGGAACATGTTACCAGTGCTGGCAGTTCCGCTTGGCGGAACAGAGAGCGGTTCCGGCAAGCGCGAGGATCAGAGCAAGGACTGTCAAATGAAGCGCGGCGCAAACGAGCATGATGCGGACGCTTCGAATGAAGGCCGTCATCCATGAATCCAGCCCAGAAGGCGCTCTGGTATATCGAAAGCCATCTGGCTCAGCCGTTGACGCTCGACGAGATCGCCGCCATCGGCGGCGTTTCGCGCTTTCACATGGTGCGGGCGTTCGCCGCCGCGACGGGATTTCCGGTCATGCGCTATGTGCGTGCCCGGCGTCTCAGCGAGGCGGCGCGCGCTCTCGCCAACGGCGCCCCCGACATTCTCAGCCTCGCGCTGGACGCCGACTACGGCTCTCACGAAGCATTCACCCGCGCGTTCCGCGACCACTTCGGCGTCACGCCGGGAATGGTTCGCGCTGCAACATGCCCGGATCAACTCAAGCTTCAGGAGCCGATCAAAATGGACTCAACCGCACTCGACCATCTCAAGCCGCCGCGTTTTGAAACCAGCAAGCCGTTGCTCGTCGCCGGCCTCGGCGAACGGATTACGCACGACAACCAGGGCGCCGGCATTCCCAACCAGTGGCAGCGCTTTCACCAGTCGGTGGACGACATCCCCGGCCGGATCGGGAAGCTGGCCTACGGTGTCTGCTGCAATGGCGACGACGCCGGAAATTTCGACTACATCGCCGGCGTCGAAGTGACGGATTTTTCCGACCTGCCGCGTGAATTCAGCCGGGTGCGGATTCCCGAGCAGAAATACGCGGTGTTCACCCATTCCGATCACATCTCGACCATCCGCCGCACCGTCAACACGATCTGGAATCACTGGCTGCCGATGTCCGGGATGAAGGCCGCCGACGCGCCGAACTTCGAACGCTATGACGAGAAGTTCGATCCGCTCACCGGCGACGGCGGGCTCGAAATCTGGATCCCGGTGAAGGAATAGCACTGAGCTGGCAGCCAAGGCCGTTTCCGCTTGCTGTGAATTCGTCATTGCGAGCCACCGGGTCGCGCGAACGCGCGCCCGATGACAGGCTCCGCGAAGCAATCCATCTCATCGCTTGCGGTAACATGGATTGCTTCGTCGCTTGCGCTCCTCGCAATGACGAGCTGGCAATTCAGATTCACATTTCAAACAGCTCTCTGCTGTCATCGTCCGGCTTGACTGGACGATCCAGTATTCCAGAGACACCCGGACTTGAGTCGAGAAGCCGCTGCGTGGCCCGCCTCTGCGGGGCATGACGGCAGAGCGCGCGGACACATGTCCGCGCTCTCCCGGCGCGATCCGCCCGAGCTTTGGGTCATTTCAAC
>Ga0210410_10003496_pt1 | contig 13893 bp, 14 predicted proteins | sample IncBWC4MmetaG_FD_161058 | JGI IMG/M metagenome (GOLD analysis project Ga0210410, IMG submission 161058) | Forest soil microbial communities from Barre Woods Harvard Forest LTER site, Petersham, Massachusetts, United States - Inc-BW-C-4-M | ecosystem: Environmental > Terrestrial > Soil >... | reverse complement strand
GCCTTCCAGCGGCCCATGAAAGAAGGCATAGAACTTCTGAACGCCATTCAGGACGTTTACCTGAGCCGCGATATCACCGTCGCGTAGCAGCCGTTCAAGCGGCGGCGACGGCTTCGGCCGCAAACAGTTTCGATTGAACCGGAACGTTTCGGGGTGCATCTCAACCGTGAAAGCAGTTCAAGGAGAAGGTCGTGGCTAAACGGCTTGACGGCAAAGTTGCCGTAATCACGGGTGGAGATCAGGGCATTGGACGCGCCATCGCCGAGCGCCTCGCGCAGGAAGGCGCGGACATCGCGCTCTGCTACCGGGCCAACAAGGCTGGCGCGGATGAAGTCATCGCCGGAATTCAAGCGGGCGGCCGCAAGGCTGCGGCGTTTCAGTGCGATGTGGGCCACGTTCCCGACGGGCAGAAGTTCATCGCGGATTCCGTCGCCAAGCTCGGCAAGGTCGATATCCTTATTAACAATGCCGGGCTTGAGCGCCACGCGGATTTCTGGGACGCCACCGAAGCCGATTTCGACGCGGTGATCAACGTCAACCTGAAAGGCCTTTTCTTCATCACCCAGGCGTTTGTCAAGCATCGCATGCAGGCCAAGGCCGGCGGAAAAGTCATCAACGTCAGCTCGGTGCATGAAGAGCTGCCTTTCCCGCATTTCACTTCGTATTGCGCCAGCAAGGGCGGCGTCAAGATGCTAACGCGGAATCTGTCCATCGAGCTCGCGCCCCTGGGCATCACCATTAATTCCATTGCTCCCGGCGCGATCGAAACGCCCATCAACAAAAAACTTTTGAATGACCCCGTGAAACTGAAGTCCCTGCTGGAAAACATTCCCTTGGGACGACTGGGGCAACCGGGAGATGTCGCGTCGATCGCCGCTTTTCTGGCCTCAGCGGAATCGGACTACGTCACCGGGACGACTTTCTTTGTGGATGGCGGGCTCACCTGGAACTATCAGGAACAATAAGACCGAGCAGGCGAAAGCCTGGACGAATCGAGGAATCCATGGCCGGAAGCGGAATCAAGCTGGTGATTGCGGATGTTGACGGGACGCTGGTTTCGAAAGAGAAGATTCTCACGAAACGCGCAATCGATTCCGTGTTTCGCATGCGCGATGCCGGCATCCAGTTCGCGGTGACCAGCGGGCGCCCGCCGCGCGGCATGGCCATGCTGATCGATCCCCTGAAGCTGCCCAGCCCGATCGCCGGATTTAATGGCGGCGTAGTCACGCAGCCCGACCTGAAAACCGTTCTCCGCCAGAATCTTCTGCCGCAGAGCGTGGTGGATAAAGTCATCCCCATTATTTCGGACCACGGTCTCGACGTATGGGTCTACACCGACCTGTTGTGGTACGTGCGGGACGTCAAGGCTCCGCACGTTGCGCGGGAGAATTGGACCGTCAAGTTCGAACCCACTGTGGTTGCGAGTTTCAAGGAGATTCCTCCCCGCGTCGCCAAGATCGTCGGCTGCAGCGACGACCTCGAAGCCGTCGCCAAATGCGAAAAGGACGTACAAGCCGCTTGCGGCAACACCGCCTCCGCCGCGCGCTCGCAGCCCTACTATCTTGACGTCACGCACCCCAAAGCCAACAAAGGCGAAGTGGTGATGATGATGTCCGAACTCCTGAAAGTACCCACCGAACACATCGCCACCATCGGCGACATGCCCAACGACGTGTTGATGTTTGTGAAGGGCGGCATGAGCATCGCCATGGGCCAGGCCAGCCCGGAAGTGCAAAAGTCCGCGACCTACGTCACCACATCCAGCGAAGACGAAGGCTTCGCGAACGCCATGGAGAAGTTTATTCTGCAGCAGCCCGCAGCCACCGCCTAAGCGAATCCGTCCGGATCAGGCGTGCCGCATGACCGCGGCGCGAGCGGTCTCCAGGAGATGCCGCGCGTTTTCCCGGATGTCCCCCGGACCGAAAACCGCGGTACCCGCAACCAGAAGCTCCGCGCCGGCGCGAACGACGTCCGCCACCGTGTGCAGATCGACTCCACCATCCACTTCAATCCGGAAGGACAGCCCGCGTGACTCGCGAATGCGCGCCAGCGCTTCCATCTTTTTCAGCGTGCTGGGAATAAATTTCTGCCCGCCGAATCCCGGATTTACCGACATCACCAGGACGTGGTGCACCAGCGGCAGCACTTCGTCGAGCGTCTGAACGGGCGTCGCGGGATTGATGACCACGCCAGGCCTGCAGCCGTGCGCGGTGATGTGATGCAGCACACGGTCTAGGTGAACGCAAGCCTCCTGATGCACGGAAATCCAGCTCGCCCCGGCTTCGGCAAACGCGGGAATGAAATCGTCGGCGTTTTCGATCATCAAGTGGCAATCGAGAATCGCATCGGGAAGCGCCTTGCGCAGAGAAGCCACCACCGGCGGTCCGATGGTGATATTAGGCACGAAATGGCCGTCCATGATGTCCACATGCAGAAGCGTGCCTCCGCCTTCCAGCGCGGCTTTTGCTTGCGCGCCGAGCTGCGCGAAATCCGAGGCAAATATCGAGGGTGCGAGTTCAATCGTCATGGCCGGCGGCTCTCCTTCCCTTCCCTGAAAAACCAGATTATACGCGCAACAACGCTGCGAATTGCGAATATCTGAAATCTCGACGGAACATCTTTCTCACCAGGATACCGTGCAGCGCCTCCGGCTGCTTTCGCGCGCCAGTTCGAGAAGTCGCATCACGTCCAGCGCCCATTGTGGAGTAACCGCCAGCGTGCCGCGACCGAGAAGCGCATCACGGATGTTCGCGTAGAAGTCGCGGTAGTCGCATGTTGCGGATGGAATGAGCTTCTCGATCAGCGCATCACCTTCGGCGGTCGTCAGCACGCCCCATTTTTCCTCCGGCTCCGCGCCCCACGGGGCGTCCACGGGAACGTAGCCGCGGCGTAGATTGGCTTCCTGCGGATCGAAGGACTGCTTGACGAACGATCCCTTCGTGCCGTGCAGCACAAATCGAGGACGCTGCGCGGCGGCGAGAATGGAAGATCGCAGAGTCGCGCGTAACCCAGTGGGGTAGCGAAGAACAAGGTCGAACGTATCATCCGAAACCGCGCCCTCGCGCTCAATCCGAATGTCCGCGGTAATGGCCTCGGGCAACCCAAACAGCACCAGAGCATGATCGATCAAGTGGGGCGCAATGTCGAAAAAGATGCCGCTTCCGGGTTCGCTCCGCTCGCGCCAGGCTCCGGGCTTGAGCTGCGGGCGGAAGCGGTCGTAGTTGGTCTCAAAACTGACGATGCGTCCGAGGGCGTCGGATGCCACAAGCTCCCGGATGGCCGCGAAGTCGCCGTCGTAGCGGCGGTTTTGGTAAACCGTGAGGATGCGCCCCGCTTTCTGCGCGAGCTCCACGAGTTCGGCAGCCTCCTGCAGCGTCGTCGTGAACGGCTTGTCGACTAGCACGTCGCGGCCGGCCGCCAGGCACTGTTGCGCCAGGGGAAAGTGCGTGCGGTTCGGAGTAGCGATCACCACCAGCCGGATTTCGCGCATCGCCAGCAATTCCTCAAGGCTGCGCACGATTTGCGCGTCCGGATATCGCTCCGCAGCCTCGTTGCCGCTGCGCTGCAAAATGGCGGCGAGCCGCAGCCCCGGCACCGCCCGGATGACCGGGGCGTGAAACGCGCGCCCCGCCAGCCCGAATCCGATTAGCCCCACGCCGATCATGAGATGCAGAAGCTCCTTCGCATTGGGAGCGGAAAGAATAGCGGATTTTGCGGTCGAAAACCGCCTGAATCCTGCGCAAAGAGAACGAATTGTGAAGAGAGAATGGTAGCGGTACGGGGAATCGAACCCCGGTTTCCAGAATGAGAATCTGGCGTCCTAACCCCTAGACGATACCGCCGCAAGTTTCGTAAGGAACCTGCAATCGTGAAGCGTTCTTATGGTTTATATTTTCTCACGGAAGATTCGCTTGTTCAAGTAACGGCGTTATTGCCTGGCAGGCAAACGTTCTTATTTTGAGATATTCCACTTCACGAGAATTTCCGGAGACCCAGCAATTCCAGCAGAACGAGGGCGGCGAACTCCGAACCGTGGATGAGGTAGCGGCGCCACAAGCGGCGCGGTTCTCTGGACAACCGGAAAAGCCATTCCAGTCCATGATCGCCCATCCATGCGGGGGCTTGCGCCACTCGCCCGGTATGAAAATCGAACGCTGCGCCCACGCCGACCAGCAGAGGAACATTCAGGAGTTCGCGGTGGTCAAACATCCATCGCTCTTGCTTGGGCGCGCCGAGGCCGGCCCAGAGGATATCCGGGCGCGCGGAGTTGATGGTGGAAACCGCTTCGGCGTCTTCCTCGTGCGTCAAAGCGCGGAACGGCGGGCAATGGACTCCCGCGACAAACAGGCCCGGGAATCGCGCTGAAAAATGGGAGGCCAGATCTTCGGCGACGCCCGGCGCACCTCCATAGAAGAAGTGCCGGTAGCCCTTCGCAGCGGTGCTTTCGCAGAAGCGTTCCATCAGCTCCGGGCCATAGACGCGCCGTTGGAGCGCAAATCCCCGGCGGCGTCCGAGCCAGATGAGTGGGAAACCGTCGGGAACCACCAAGTCCGCGGCGTGAAGAACATTTCTAAAGCTCGCTGCATGCCGCGCTTCCATGACGCTGTGCATGTCGGTTACCGCAATGAAGCGGCAGCGGTCACGCGCGCCGATCCATTGCTCCATCCGGGCAATGACGCCGGGAATCTGCACCGCATCCACGCGCACGCCCAGCACCCGGTACGACGGTGCCTTGTTATCCGCGTGCTCCGTCACCGTTTCTGCTCCAGGGCTCGCTCAAAAAGCTGCAGGTATAGCAGAGCCGAGCGGTCCCACGAATAAGAGGCAACGTGCTTCCGATTGTGATTTACCTGTGCCACCGCCGCGGAATCGTCTTCCCACATCCTCACGAGAAGCCGTTCCAGTTCCTGTTGATTCGCAGGATCGAAGAGATTCAGATGCAATAAGCGTGCAACCTCTTCATTCGGCGGAATCCTCGAAGCAATGATCGGCGTGCCGGCGGCGGCCGCTTCGAGTACCGGCAAACTATTAGACTCATGCAGCGAAGGCATGACGAGAAACGCCGCCGATTGATACAGCCCCACTAGATCTGCAAACGGCACTCTGCCCAGATATTGGACATTCCTCATCGAACGTTCGGCGATATATCCAAGCACTTTGGAAGCGGAGCTATACCTTCCTCCGGTAAGCACCAGCGGAATCCGGAGCCCGCGCTGCGACTCGATTTGCTTCAATGCCTGCAGCAAGACGATGTGGTTCTTGTGATGCCAGAGCTGCGCCGGATAGAGCAAAAAGCGCCCTGGTAGCGCATACCTTTCCCGCAGAGAAGCCGCATCCACCGGAGTGGCGAACTCCTCCACGCGCACGCCCTCGGGGATGACTGCAATCTGTTCCGGGGAAATGCATTCGAAGTGCCGCAGAAAATCGGTTTTGGCAAACTCGCTGCTCGCCTGAAAAAAACGGGCGCGCCGCGCGCTCAGGCCATACGTGATGCGCCGGCTCAACCGCCGGGGCCAGCTGAAGAACTCCGGGAAGTGCACTTGTTGGATGTCGTGCATGGAAAGAACCGTGGGTTTCCGGTTGTCAAAAAACTGCAGGAAGGTAGACGGCGTATATACGATGTCAGCGTCGCGGTCCATCCATTCGCGCAACCCCCGGAAAAGCCGATTGCTGGCCGATTCATACACTTTCTCGCTGAAGGAAAGCAGCGCCGCCCGGCAGAGGCTCTTGCGCAGAGACTGTGTTCTTTCATCCAGCAGAATTACCTCGAAATTTTCCCTGCGCCGGAACGATTCGAATAGGCCCTGATTCCAGTCCGTGGCATACAGCTGGAAATGGTGGCCGTTCGCCACGTTGGCGAAGCCTTCCAGCAAACCCAGCGCGTAGGTGTTGACCCCCCCGACAAAAGAAGGATCGAGCCTGAGACAGTTAATTGCTACCCGCATAGAAGCGCCGTATCTGTTCGATAACGTGCGACTGGTCGTTTTCCGTCAAGCTGTAGGATGAAGGCAGGGAAATCCCCTGACGGTAAATCGATTCGCTGATTCGAAAGTTGCCATCGGCGGCCCAGATATGCTTCCCATCCGCGTAACACGGCTGCTGATGCAGCGGCAGAAAGAACCGGCGAGTTTGGATTTTCTCTTCCCGTAAGAATGCAGACAGGGCCTCCGGGTCCTCGCAAAGAAATGATGTGAACCAGAACACCGGTTCGCACCGCGGATCCAGGTAAACGGGGCGGAAGCGTTCCACGCCGTGAAGTTCCTGAATGTAGCGGCCATGGATTTCCCGTTTCTTGGCCACGATCGCGGAGAGCTTTTTCATCTGCGCGATCCCGATGGCCGCCTGGAGGTCTGTAAAAGAAAAATTGAATCCGATCGTGTCGTGGATATAGGTGCCCTTCCGGTCGCGCCCGTAGTTCTTCATGCGGTATGCGGCTTTCGCAAGCGCGTCGTGGTTCGTCAAAACAATTCCTCCCTCGCCGCATGTAATCGTTTTATTTCCGTAATAAGAAATGATCCCCATGTCTCCATAAGTGCCCACGTGCTTTCCTTCGTAGCGAACGCCGATCGACTCGGCGGCGTCCTCCAGCACTTGCAAGCCGTGACGCTGCGCGAAACACATCACCTCCGGCATGTCCGCGCTCTGCCCGTATAAATGAACCGGCATGACGGCCTTGGTGCGAGCGGTAACGAGTTTCTCGGCGAGCCCAACATCCATACAAAAGGTGTCCTCCCGAACATCACAAAGGACGGGTGTGGCTCCCGCAAGGATCACTGCGTTTGCCGACGCGATGAAGGTAAGGTCGGGAACGATGACCTCATCCCCGGACCCGATCCCCATGGCCTTCAGACAAGTAAACAGCGCCATGGTTCCGTTGCAAACCGCAATCGCATGCTTCGCCCCGGTCACTTGCGCAGTGAGTCCTTCGAATTCCTTGGTCAATTCATGCTCGACCAAAAACGTGGAATCGATCACGCGCATCAGTTCCCGAAGCTCGCTTCCGTCCACCCATGGCTCAATCTGGGGGATCAGGGCTCTCACCGCTTGTTCTGTCAATTTGTTCATTCCGGTCCATTCCTCATTGCACAAAAATCATGGTGCTTCCCAAAGTTCTTTCAGCTTGCCCGTTCCGCCAGTCACGACCTGCACTACGGGCATATCCTGAATGACCTTGATTCGGTCTTCTCCCCGCAAGTAAGTCAATCTTCCGGCTTCGTCCCGGGATTCCCTGAATTTGCTCGCAACGTAGGCTTCTTCCAATGGCACGCCGCGAAATTCTCCGGCGATGTCCGCCCGGAGGAAGAACGCATTGTGGCCCCATACGTTCGAGCCCAGGAGCAAGTACCCTTTCTGTGCGGCAAGGTGCTGTAGCGCGCCCAGCGAGGCGCCGTAGTACAAATGCGACAAATGCGCCGTGGTCCTGTCAAAGTCTTCTCGATAGGGCACGGCAATCGGCCGCAAACCGAACAAGCTGTTGTATTCCACGATGACGATCCAGGGCCGCACCGACTGAATCGCTTCCCAAATCCAGTAGTCGTTTCCGTCGATGTCGATCGAAAGAAGACCCAGGTCTTCGCCAAACCCTGCATCGTGAAGCAAAGCATTGATATTCTCGCGCGTGATCCACGTGCACTTTGCTTGCAGGTCGTACTGCCAGTAAATCTCGTCCTGCTGGAGGTCACGAATATCCGACGCGCGCGCCTCGAGGACCATGCCTTGCCAGTGATCATTCAAAAGCAGGAACCGCGTATTACTCTCTTCGTAGTTTTCCACTCCGAATTCGATAAAGGTCTTGCTCGCCGTCGGAAGCTTGTTGATGAGATATTGAATAATTCCGTCCTCATCAAATTGTGAGAACACCTTGAAACCCACCTTTCGAAAATCAGTGTTCGGCGGCAAACCCGCCACCCGCCAGGCCATTTCCTTGCCTTGCAGCAGTAACAACGCTTCGCTGTGCCGCCCCGCTTTCCTCCGAATTCTGGAGAAGATCGACTTGAGCCTGGTCTCAATCACCGAGCGATCTCCTGGTAACTTCCGGCGGCGCGGAATGCACGGTCTTTGCTGGAGACAATTTCGCGTCATCAAGCCTGTTCGTCTTCAAACGGATTCGCCCGTGCAAGAAATAGCGCGCCAGCTTTCTGGCCAGCGACGGGCGAAGCGACTCTTGCAACGCAAGGACAAAATGTTCCTCGAGCCTCGCCGCATCCGGAAAGTGAAACTCCGATTTGCGCTCTTCCGTCAGCGGCAACTGCTTAAACGTGTTCCGCCGCTGATTCGTGGCCGCGCGGTCAGAACCGATGTGGAATACGCGTGGCCGCAAGGACAGCAGTGCAAGCGCATCTTGCTTGAAGTGCGTGTAAGCCCACCGGATGGCCCAGGAATTGATCTTGCCGTGCATCTGCAACGCCAGCATGTAGGAGAGATCCTCTCCGCCACGGTTGAACAACCGCTGTTGTTCCTTGTCGTTACAGAAGCTGTCGTAGTCCGACACCGTCCAGTCCGCTTGTTCCCAGCGATCCTTCCAAGTGCCCCATCCCAGCGAACTGCTGCGGTAAAAATAAAAAGCATCGTAGGCATGCTGTTCTGGACCGTGAAAGGCGAAGTTAAAACCGCTCACGGAGAATATCCGCTGTTCCGTCTCGTAGCGGTCGAGCGCCTGATTCATGAAGGTCAGAAAATCGCCGGTTGTCAGCAGGTCATCTTCCATGGCGATGACCCGGCCAAACTCGTGGCACAGTTGTGTAATTCCTGCAATCACCGAACTCGCCAATCCCAAATTCCTCTCGCGTTCGAAGATCGTTACCGACTTGAACCCCTGAACGGCTCTGATGTACCGCCTGACTCGTTGAACCGCCGCGGCCCCAGCCTCGTCCTTGGGCCCATCGGAGAAGACAAACAAATCGCTCTGCGCTGCGACTTTATTCTCCTGAAGACAACTCACTGTTTTCTGGGTGTGCTCCGGCCGGTTGTAAACGAACAAAGCAACCGGAGCGAGGTTGCCTCTGCTGTTCGGCCCCCGGCGAAGCGCAACAGTTGATGAGACCAGGCTCATAGTTGGCGTGTTTTTCCTTCCGCTATCGATCCCCGCGGCCATCCTTCTATCCGTGGCACGCATTCCGTCCGCATCGCTACCAGGTTGGTTCCCACAATCGGGAATCCCGTCGAAACAATCCTTGCTCCCGGAAAAAGCTCCCGCATATCGCGCGATCCGAGCAGCCGGATCTCTTCGTACACGTGCACGTAATAGGGCGACATGCGCACCAGCGTGCGTTGCCACCGCTCCGGCAGAAATTGATAGAGAGGCAACAATGTATGTGGCTCAATAGGAAAAAATTTGTTCGGTGTAGTCACAAAATATCCGTACTTTGCAACCCGGGATATTTCCTCCGCGAACTTCCTCTGTCTCTCGGCTCCTCCAACATGCTCCAGGACCGCATTGGAAAAAACCCAATCAAAGGAGCCGTCGGCGAACGGCAGACAACATCCATCCGCCACGATCCGCCGGACATGGGGCAACGGGTGCTGATCGAGAGAAGGCTCCACATTCGCCACGGTAACTTCACGAAACGCCTGGTAGAGCGGCACCCACTCGGAATCGATCCCAGTGTTACCACCGACGTCCAACAAAGTGTTTTTTTCCGCCTGTGCCGACAGTTCCAGGAACAATTTCAATTTCTCTTTCCGCAACCGCTTGTGGACCGGACGTCCGGCGCGAACCACCTGCTCTCGAAGGTGTCCTGCCCAAGACTGCGGTTGCGGGTGAACCGATGCCGTCGCGCTTGGCGCCTCACTCATCGCCGACCACCTGTGTTCGCAGCAAAGCCATTTCAAACCCGATCGGCATGTCTTTTGATCGGCAAGCCAGTCTTAGCCTTCTCACGACATCGTTTGGCAGCATCGATTACCCGCTCCGAATTCATAGTGCGCGAGCAATTCCTACCGCCGCGGTCTTCAACCCCGGTGCCCGGAACATCACTACGGATGCAAAAACGAATAAGTACCAGATACCGGTGGGATAGCGCATCGGCTCAGTTGTCAGGCTCAAGAGAACGATGCCAGCGAGGCTTGACACCAGAATTCCCCCTGTTCTGCGTTGGAATGGGACGCCAGAGCCTCGTAGACGGAGCCCTTCGCGAAGAAAAACAAACAGCAGCCCCAGGTAGAGAAGCAGGCCGGCCAAGCCATAGGCATGAAGGATGCGGAGGAAATCGTTGTGCGGCTCGTTCTCGGCATAATCAACGATTCCGGGCAAGGAAACTTGCGCAACCGAATCCCCTCTCCCGATGACCCACCGGAGCGGCCCGCCATTCGCATACGAATTCAGGAAGGCGATCCAAATCAGACCTCGTCCCCGCATGACATTACCGGTGGCGAAATCCGCCTCGCCGGTGACGATTTCCGTCACGGGCTCGAAGAATACGGAGAGCCAGCCCGTAAACAACACCGCCAGGACGACCAGTGCGAGCGAACCAAAGAGTATTTTCTTCATTTGTCTCTTGGACCCGAACCAAATCACCAGTTCCGCGGCAATAGCGATCCACCCGGCGCGATGCAGAGTGAATCCAAGCACGCAGGCCCCTAGAAGGAAAAATGCAGCCAGAAAAATGCGCTCCCCCGATCCTTTTTCTGCCTGCTCCCACCGATACAGAGCCAGCGGAACGGTGTAGACGAGGAAGAAAACCATTTCGAGAGGGTGCTGATACGTTCCGCTCACGCGGCCTGTTTCCAGCCCATCCAGCCAGTCCCAATACTCGTAGGGCAATAGTCCTGCCGCCTGAAAGAGAGAAAGAATTAGCGGAACACAAACTGTTGCAAGCAAGATCACCGCAAAGCGGTCAAACTTCTTTTTGTCCCTCAACACAAACCCGGCCGTAAAGAAAAAGGACGCTCCAGAGAACAGTCGAATCAGTTCGTTCATTCCCCAAGAGGTGGGGGAGAGGAGTACAGAGAAGGTGGCCAGTCCCAGCAACGCTACGACAAGGGCGGAGTAGCGCGGCTTGCGGCGGCCAAACACAGCTGCCAAACAGTTCAGGACCACGACCAGCACGGCCACGATCGCTTGCGGGTTCACCCTCTGGTTGAACACTTGCAGAAATTCCCAGCGCCACGTCAAGTCGATCAGCGGCTTGGTCGCCAGGAAGAAGAAGATCCAGGCATCGCTCTTGATCAGCCAGCGCACCAGGCCATGGAGAGCGGCAAATGTTCCCACCGCCGCGGCGCCTCCGAGTGCAGCCGAAGTGCCCTCGATCCGCCCGGCGAAAGAAGCCGCGTCGTCGGTGGGATGGATCGGATTGGGCAAGCTGCTCATGTCATTCAAATCCGGTTTCTTCCTTTTTCCATGCGGCCCTGCTTCTTTCTCGCCACCACCCAATAAGCCAGAGCCAAGGAGTACATGGCACGGCCGGGAAGGCGCTGCATCAGGGAGAGCCATGACTGGAAACGCACGATGCGTGGCTCGAAGTAGAAGCGAACGATTTCGTAGCCGGTCTTCTGCAGGAGCACGTCTATATTTTCCAGGGTGAAGCTGTAGAGGTGGCCTGGGTGGTGATAGAAATACTTGTGTCCCCTTAGCCGGTTCACGATGCTGTTTTCGATCGGCAGCCCCAGCACCAGCATGCCGTTGGGAGCCAGAATCCGATAACATTCGCGGAGCAGGTGAATCGGCGCATCCACGTGTTCCAGCACATGCGAACAAAAAATAGTGGGGAAACTTTCGGAAGGAATGGAAAGGTCACAATTTAAGTCTTCCGCCATGACTTGCAGACCGAGCTTGCGGCAATGCTCCAAATTGGGCTTGGAAATATCGATTCCCAGCGAGCCCGCCGCAAATTGCCTCAGATACGCGCCTTTCGCACATCCCAAATCGAGGACGGGAAGATGGCCGCACCAGGGCCGCAGATAGCGAAAGGAAGGAAGTTGCTGTTCGGTTGCCGCAAGTTCCAGGTAGCCGCTTCCCGTTACACTGCAGAGCGGTTCACGCGCCGCATCCTGAACAAGAGCAGCCTCCGCGTTCATGGACATCGGCCCTACATTCATTGGGCTGCTGCCGGGCAAATTGTTCTCCTGCGCGATATGGCCCACCTTGTCCCTCAATCCGCCGCGCTTACGCTAGGCTGCCGCAACGGAGCAAATCTTCCCCATTTCAGATAACAGCAGAAAACGGAAGCCATGAGCACTCCCGAACTGAACACCACGCTGGCCACCGCTCCCGGTAAACCCCACCGCGGCATAAGTACCGCCGCGGTCACAACCGCGGTGATTGCGGACAGCAGGTAGGCCAGCAGTTCGAATCTCGCTTTTCCAAGAGTTCGCAGGGCATAGGAGTAACTCGTCGCAAACCCCGTGAACACGGACGCCAACCCCAGCGCTGGCATCAACCACGCCGATGACGCATATTTCCCGCCGAAAAGCAGACGCTCTGTTTGTCCAGAATATAGACCAAGGAAAACTACAAACAGGCATCCCAGCGCGGACAGAATCATCGAGGCGAAAACGGTTTTCTTGTGCAGTCGCAAGAAGTTTCTGTCTCCCAACTCCCGAGAAAGACTTGGCAACATCAACAGGGTCGCGGCGGATATGACTTGGGTCATCGCCAGCGATGGAAGCTGCATCGCGCGCATGACGCCGGCCTCGCCGAGTCCCAGGTCGCTGCCAACAAAAAACGCCTGCGCCTGCACCGAAAGCCAGGACAGTACCGTCGTCAATGTCAGCCAACGGCCATAGCTCCAGTTCTCAGATAAAACGGACGGAAGCCTGGGTGCGGCCATTCGCTTTTCACCGGTTCCCAGCAATTCAAGTCCCGAAAGAATTGTCGCGGAAGCGAGGAAGCCTGCCATTCCCAACAGTAAAAAAGCTGACAAGGGATTCAGCCAGCCCCAATGGTGCAAGCCACCTGCGCCACACAAAATCATCAAAACATTCAGCAAGCCCGCTTTTGCCGCCAGTGCCGGACATTGAGCGACGTAACACATTCTGCGCGTGAGCCCAAGCAACAGTAGAAAGGGAAGACTGATGGCAGCGCCCAGGATGGCTTCCCCGGCGAACCCTGCCAAATGCTGAAATGCAAGCAAGCCTGCCACCGGCAAACACATCACGGAAAGAGCCCCTGTCACCATCGCATGGGCCTTAAGCTGCATCAGGAAATATGCGGAAAGACAGTTCAAGTGGCGCGATGATCCCATCACGCTAATTGGTTCGAGAACCAGGACATTGTGAAATCCCGCAACGAAAAGAAATCCGATGAAGGCCATGGCGAACGCCCCATAGGCCTCTTTCAATAGCCAGCGCGCCAGGAGCACGTTCAATAGAAAGCTGCTACCGGATGTCAGTCCCTGATCGATCATGGATAACCCGGAACGAACGCCTAATCTCCACACGTTCTGGAGTTCCGAGTTCTGAAGGGCGCGCGCACGGATTCTCACTATCCCGCTCCGCACGTGGTCCACAACCCAGATGGGCATAGTCCTCTACGCCCCCTCTCCTCGGAGCACTACGGGGAGCGTCCGCAAAAGAATCGTCAGGTCCAGGCGCAGGCTCCAGTTCTCGATGTATTCGAGGTCCAACACCATGTTGGTTTCAAACGACGGATCGTTTCGCGCCGTCACTTGCCACAGTCCCGTCACGCCCGGCCGGACATCCAGGCGGCGCAAATGCTCGAGGCCATAACGTTTGAAGTCGTCCAGCGGATGGGGCCGCGGCCCCACCAGGCTCATATCGCCGAGAAACACATTGAAGAGTTGCGGCAGTTCGTCGATGCTGAATTTCCGCAGCCAGCGGCCGCAACGCGTCACACGTGGATCGTTCTCGATCTTGAAAAACGGGCCGTTGCGCTCGTTTGCGGCTCGCAGATGCTCCTTCTGCGCATCCGCTTCCTGCACCATCGTGCGTAACTTG
>Ga0210410_10003495_pt1 | contig 13896 bp, 20 predicted proteins | sample IncBWC4MmetaG_FD_161058 | JGI IMG/M metagenome (GOLD analysis project Ga0210410, IMG submission 161058) | Forest soil microbial communities from Barre Woods Harvard Forest LTER site, Petersham, Massachusetts, United States - Inc-BW-C-4-M | ecosystem: Environmental > Terrestrial > Soil >... | reverse complement strand
CGGTAGACCCTGCCTGACTTTCGACCTACGTGCGTCAGGATACCGAAGCCGGGCAGGCGGTCAGCGAAGCGGCTTGTGATCCGGTTCGTAACGGCCAAGTTAAAAGCTGCCACCCACCGTTTGCGGAGCCGCATCATGAGAACGCCTGAGGCGGCCGTTCCAGCGATAATAATGGCTAAAATGGCTGTGGCGCTCACAGGCTAGTTCTCCGCAGACCTGCTCAGAGCGTAATCTTTCCATTTCTCTATGTTTGAACGCTACACGGAAAAGGCGCGGCGGGCAGTGTTCTTCGCCCGCTATGAGGCAAGCCAGTTTGGGTCGGAATTCATCGCGCCTGAACACTTACTCCTCGGCATTCTGCGTGACGACAAGCAACTAATTCGGCAAGTTCTGCCGAACGTGGAGTTCGAATCCGTCCGTCTCGCCATCGAGAAACGCGCGAAGCCGAGCGATGTGAGAGTTCCCGTCAGCGTGGACTTACCACTAAGCGAAGATTCGAAGCTGGTGCTCAAGTACGGGATGGAAGAAGCCGACCTCCTCAATTCCCGACACATCGGCACCGAGCACTTGCTGCTGGCGCTTATGAGGGACAAGGAATTCCCATCTGCAAAGCTACTCACCCAGTTCGGTGCGAGTCTGGAGTCACTGCGCAAGCGGGTCGAGGAACTGCCGCCACGAACTGACCACGCAGCATCCCCGCTTCGGCAACGAGTGCTCGACTCGGTGCGCGAATATCGTCGTACTCTCCTCACACCCCTTACAGTCGAGATTCATGGCAAGAAGCGGAATCTGGAGGAAATCCGTGGTCTCGTTACTCGCTTGAAAATGCAGCCGTGGTATTGGGAACGCAAACTCTGGCAGGCGCGGGATGTGGTCTACGAACGAAACGGGAAGCGGTTCTCATTCGACACCAGCTTGGCGAAGGATGAATCAAAGTTCCTTCTAGTGAAAGGCGGGTGGAAGAAGGACTTGTGCGCGGTTTGCGGCTGGGAACTGTTCGAGACCGATGATTCTACCCATGGCACTGGATGCACGAATGGGAAGGACTGGGTCTGCGAGGAATGCCATCAGAGGTTTATTGCAGGGGATTACTTTGGGTCGGCGTATTCCGACATAACCTGAGAACCGCCTTGTGTACACCCCACTCTGCCAAATGACAACAATTATGACGGCTCCGGCGTTCAGGCGGATTTTACGTGGTCAAAAGCGCTTGCGTCGATTCCGCGATGGCGGGCGTGCTGTGTGCGCGGTCACAAACTTGTGAGCCATGCCGAGCAAGTCCCTCAGTACATCTTGTGTGACACGAGAGAGATGAACCAGCACGGCACAGTAGTCGAGATAGTGGTCGGTCACGTAGTAAACATCGGGAGCCGCCGCGAGCAGTTCGGCGCGGTCGTCGAAGTCAACGCGAACCATAAGCGAACCCCGCGTGTTCATCCCTGCATGCTGGGCACGATTATCCTGTCTACTCTCTAAGTGGAAAGATTATGTGGGTTGAGCAGGGTTGCAGGGTTGGGACTCCCAACTGTCCAGATGCGAAACTTACGATTTTGAAAGAGCGGGAACTACGATGATGTCGGTTACTACCTACACCGAGTAAATCAGCCCGGATCGACTGGAAATCGCGGAGTCGCAGTCTTTCGAGATGCCACTCCGAATTGACCTGTGCCGTTCTGTTAGATATTGAGACGGAATGGACGTTGAACGCATCATTGACGAGATTCAGCAGCTACAGGAAATGTTCGAAGCGCCGGATATTAGGCCCCTCAGCCCAAGCGACATCTCTGCTGCCAATCGAAGGCACGACGAAATCCTCGCGCATAGCCCGTGGTTTCGGGCTTTGGCAACAGTATGAGGTCTGCTGCCGAGGAGAGGCTGAAAGCGGGCTTCGGATTCAGTCCTAAATGCCGCCTCTCCGTCTCGAAACCGATAGGCATGCCGACTTTCCGGGCAGGAGTTGTACCTGCCGAACGTGCAGCGCCTTTTGGCGACGCACTTTTCGCCAACTACGACGTGTTGGGTCTGACTTGCGTTGAAAACCAAGGTAATTCGGCTGTTGTGTTGACGCGGGCTATCCTCATGGTAAGGAATACGTAACCACTCCATAATCGGGTTGTGTTCTCTCTCGGGTAGCCTCAGGAGGCGGGAATGGATTTGGCGCACGACCTAGCTTCATTCGTCTTGTTCTTTCTTTTCATCTGTGCCGTTGTTCTAGCGGTAGTCGGAGTGCTCTATTTCGTTTGGCGAGGTCTCCTGCTACCTGCTCTGTCGTATCTTGTTAGGAAAGGGATTCTTCAGCCAGTTGTAGGCCCCGCGAGTGCCACACGGGAGCGTTCCGTCTCTGGACTTTCCCGGCACTTCATCGAGATTGGGATTCTGTCAGTGGTTTTGGCGCTGGCTGCACTGAGCATCACAAAAATGAACACACCGGGAATGTGGGTCACGGCTTGGTTTTGCGCGAGAGCTAATCGGCAAGGCAGCCCGTATGATTTGCGGACGATCCTAACTCTTCCCTTTGTTCTCGACGCCTCTATGATTTTTGTCGTCCTCTGGGGAGCATATTCGATGTGGACGGAGACGCGAGGTCAGGACAATTAGAACCCCGACCGTACTCGAACAGGCCGAATCTCCTTCGCCACACTTTGCGCTCCTCGATGATCGCCCCAGTCTGCTCGCCAGAATGTGGAGGGCAATCACCCGGCGTAGTCCGTCAGCCTAAAGTCCGGGCTCTTGTAAACCTGACGAGAACACTTTGCCGCAGGTCCCGCCGAGCAGGAATCGGGCGCAGACTGGAGGGCAGTGGCGGGACTTGCACCCGCTGGAGGCCAGCGTTTTCACCGCAGCGCACGTTTTCGCCAACTGACCGTCTTACGGACAGCCAGTTATCTCAAACCCCTGTAACAACGGGCAACTGCCGCGCCAGCCGCCGCATACAGCACCGCGTTGAGCAAAGCGATGAAAAACCAGACGAAATAGAAAGCACTCGTACCCGTTTCGGCGTCAATGACGAGAGCGGAAAGCATCGAAGGCGGGCAGAGCACAAGAATGGTCACCAGCACCGGAGTGCTTAGTTCGTGCGGAGGGTTGGGATAGGAGTCGGTCGATAAAAGAAACACGGCTACCACAACCGCTACGAGTAAGCCGAACCCGGCGAGACCAACGGTGCGCCGCGAATACTTGCGGAAGAGCACGGGGCAGCTTCTCCTTCGATTCGTTTATTCGTTTCAGAATATCAAGCCAGCGGCCATCAAGTGTCGGGAACAGGTCATGTGCTCAAAAGCTCTTCCACGGAACTGGTGCCCGGCTCCCCGCAGGGAAACTTTTTAGAAAACTGCTTTTCGTTACTGAGAAGCAACCGACTTCGATTGCCATAGGGTGCAGCGAACCAGTTTGCGGGCGCGAGTTGCACCCGCTGAAGTCCAGCGCCTTTTGCGGCGCACTTTTTCACCAACAACCAAATCCCTTGACGTATGATGAAGACGATGCACGGCGCGAACCTTACGATAGTACGCCCGTATGGCCGCCTGAAACTGGTCGGTGCGGGTCTTGTATTGGCTCTTGTCGGTTTCCTTAGGATGGCAAAAGGCGCTCAGGTCGTGACGCACTGGACAGGCCAGCCAATGTTTTCGTGGGGACTTTTCGCCGCTGGCGGACTGTGCATCCTCCTCGCTCTTATCCCGACATCGTGGATCGCCAAGGCGGCGACCACGCACTCGAAGACTCATCGGCGCGGTGAATGAGTGCTATCGCGACATTTCAACAGTTGACGTGCTAGAGCAGGAACCCACGCCTGAAGCGATCCCAGCCCCTAATCATCGTTACGCGGAGGGTCGTTTTCCTTATCTTTCATCGGGTAGTCGAATCGCTTCTGCATTTCCGGCTGGCCTAATTTGCGCAAAGTTGCAGCAGGATCATCAACAAACTTCTTTGCGGTCGAATGCTGAATGGTCGCCAGCACCATCGATTCATCAGGCACCAAAATCTCATAGTCAGCGGTCATCAGAACGCATTCTAATTGCCTTGCCAGTATGCAAATTTGTTTCACTAACTCTGGCGAGATAGCATTGGCATCGATGCGGAAGGCGATCTCTACGACCTTGCTCTTGCTGTCATCGGCGTACAGCACGTAGGCATCATCGCGGTGCTTCTGTCCCCACATTCGCTGGCTTGTAGACCATGAAGCCATTTGCGGAAGAATCAGATCGATCTGATCCTCGAATCCAGCAGGTGGTTGGACATCTGCCCACCATGAGAAATCCTCCGCTAGCTCCTGATGAAGTGCGGGCGGCAAGACTTCGTATTTGCTGAGAAGAAGCCTCTCAGGAAGGAAAATGACCCGGAATTGCCAAACGGCCATATCTTGCTAACCTGCGGAGCGATTGTAGCTGATGTCGTCGACCCGTGATTGTTGTAATCAGCGATCTCACTCAGAGCCCGCCAAACGAGCGACATTGCGATGTTTCACCAACTGCCGAAGGGAGAGTCAGCAGCCGCCGACTTGCTCCCGTTTTGCCCGCCGCTGAAGTCCAGCGCCTTTCAGGGCGCACTGTTACGCCACTGACGGAAAGACTCGTGAAGGTAGTCGTCCTTACCGACATACGAGGCCGTGCCCGTCGTTGAAGCAACGATGGTTCGCATAGAGCCAACCCATCGCCGATAGCGGGTCATAACAGAAACCGAGACAGACATCTTTCAGTTCGGAGTGGGTTTCGGAGTACCGGGGGGCACCGTCAAGCTCGCGAAATAGATCAACGATCTCTTCCGGGGGGTTTGACCCATTGGAGGCACCGTAGACTCTAAGACCGAAGCCTTGACCCGAAAAATACCAGCGATCAGCGTTCCAATTCCAAATCGGTCCCACAACATCCTGTTGCCCTTTTTCATGATGTGACTCAACCATGGCTTGAATACGCTCAACGAGAGTCTTCGGCAGTTGCAGCGAACTACCGTTGTGTTGGAAGCGGTACTGAAACAGTTGTCGGTCGCTTCCTTTGAAAGAGACCGAAATCGGACGATAGGGGTGTTGCCAGTAGACACTGAAGCATCTCTCGTGAAATTTGACACCGCGTTTTTCGACGTGCAGAATTTGGAGAACAGGATAGTCGCTGTAGTCAACCGCGCCCGGAATGCGATACGGCAGCACGGATTGGCTAAACCAGACGGCCAAAACGACAATGCTTGCACCGACAGCAGGCCAAGTTCGTTCGCGCAACGGCGTTCCTCGGAACCGCCACTGTGCCGGGAGCAGCCGCAACCCAGCAGTGACGATGGCGAGGGCGATGAGGCCAACGATGGCGATGGTCACCTGTGCATAGGGACGCTGGTACGCACCCGGATCATTGTCTGGAACATTCAACACGAGCCACACATTGCCCAAACCGGAATCTGTCATCGCGTTCGAGTAAATCCACGGTACGCTGATTGATCCTGCGAGTGCAGCGACATGAGCGAACGTAGGCCGATACGAAATTGTGCCCGCAGCGAACGCAAAGAGGACGGCAGAAAGGAAGCAGAGAAAGTAAAACACTGCTTCAAGTGGAGTTGCTTCAAAAAAGTGTCCCGTGTTCGCAAGGGCGAGCAGAAGCCAATACGGCCAGAATAGGAGGAAAGCAAAAACTAGGAGATTATCCCTGTTTTTGAGCAAAATAGAGGCTGCGAGGACTAGGGACAGAACCAAGACAGACAGAATAACGATGACACCAATTGCCTCACCAAGATCGCGCACGGGATTTTTCCAGAAAGGCACCGTTAGGATTGGAAAGAGAACAGTGGCCGTCACCGCTCCCAGACCGTGTAGGGCGGCTGCGTACTTTCGACGCTTCTGTGGAGTTGAATCGGCAAAGAGAAACCGGGGGTAGGCGAAGACAAATAGCAGGGGGACGGCACAGACGACTAACCAGTAAAGGAGTAGCACTGACCATCTCGCCCCAGCTTCGAGATTGCAACTCAGCAGGAAAAAGGAACATGCCGCAGAAGCAACAACGTAAATGATCTTGGTCAACGTCATTGCGGCTCACGCTCTTGCGCAGGACAAAGGTTGTAGCGGCGGGCAGATAACCGCCAAGGCACCCCAGTTCGCTCGTTTGTACTTCGGGGCGGGAGGCAGCCTATACCATTGGACACCGTTGATTGATGCTTCGCACCGTTACCCACGTAATGGTCACTGTCAGGTTCGCTGCACAAAACCCCCGCCAATGGGTTGCTACGCGACTTGGCGGGTTTATGGGGTGAGAGTTGCACCCGCTGAAGTCCAGCGCCTCTCCACGGCGCACTGTTAAGCCAACCACCGCCGGAGTATATGATTCGGGTGGGCAGATTGTGGTGCCCCGAAACCAATGAGCACAGATGCGAAGATTGAGAGGTACGAAGCACTCAGACTAGGATATTTGCCCATTCTGGCCGTGACGATTTGTCACGCACTCCCTCCAGCAAGCGGGTCGGGCCAGTCGCTCATCTTAGAACTCCTGAAGGGTGAGCAGACCGTATCGTTCACATTCACAGGCTTGCGGCAGTTGCGCCTCGCAGACCTTGATCCGGGCAAATCATGCCTACTGACCATTTCGTCAGTCGTTCAGGATCAGTGGGAGGGGATTCGCTATCGTGTGTTCAACGTGGAGCAAGACCTCACGTTGGCATTCTATTGTGCTGATTTCGAGTTTTAGGCATAGAGCGTACTGTCGGAGGCGCAGATGAGATGATGAGATCGCCTGATTGAGGGTCATGGTCTTGCCCACGCACAGTACCCTATCGCTTGTCCCGCCAAGCAGGAATCCGGCGCAGGCTGGAGGGCAGTGGCGGACTTTCCCCATTGTGGATCAGCGGCTTTCAGGGCGCACCGTTTCGCCGAGTGACAGGCACATCTATAGTCCTGCCCCTTGAACTACAATCGGTTCTCAAGGTGGATGCCAAACTCAGGATCGTGACGCACCTGCCGCTCCGCGAACTGTGGCAAGATGATGGACTAAAGACCACGGCACGGATCAGATCGCTAACCGAAGATGACATTCGCAGCCTGCGCCGATCTGGGAAAATTCAGTTCGTCGTTGTGGATGTCGGCGCGGTACCTCGCTGGATTCAACCGAATGAATGCTTCCAGTTCTGGAAGAATGAAGCGCAGCCTCATTTGGCGAGGGAGGCAAGGGTGATTCTCGACGACTTCCCCGGTGGATACTGCTACTTTGCCTCTCAGTGGGACGGTGGAGACCCAGCATCACCGATTGTTGTTCTTGAGAAGCAACACTGACCTGCCGAAATTGAGAGGTTCTAACGGCGCGGCGCATATCGAAGGAACGCCCTGGTTCAGAACGTCGGGGCTGGATGTGGCATCAGCCTCGCTACGGGTGACGGAGCGAACCAGTTCCCGGGCGGGACTTGCACCCGCTGAAGCCCTCGCCTTTCAGAGCGCACTTATTACGTCAACTGAACCGCCCTACCAAGAAAACGATTTCAGAATTTGTTGTACTGTCGTCATGGTCTCTGGTGCATCATCCATTCCAACGTACATGAAGACAAGCACGATGGTCGTCCCATTGCGTTCAGTAACGTAGAAATCAACGTTCGCTCTGCCTCCGTAGTCGTAGTACCACGCATCGTACTTGATCAAAATCCGATGCCATTGTTCCGTGTCCGCCTCTGTGAGGGATACGTTTTGGATGGTTGAGTGCGGTAGTGCTTGAGCCGCAGCTAAGCCTTTCGCGGATATTCGCTCTTCAATGTCCCCGGCTCTGCGATTTAAGACATACCCACGTACTGTCACACCGGAAAACGTGGAAACTCTCCAGTCCCACTCACCCGCTTGAACGGAGCACTGCGAAAATGGCAACGCAGCGTTCACCACCTTGGTATACTCAGTTTTCCACTCTCCGTCCCAGCGTCTTACTTCCTTGAGTTCGGCCACCTGAGTACGGGCCGCCCAGTCCTTCGGAATCTCAAGTGAGGCTCCCGATGGCTGGATGCTGATAGATGTTCCCTTTCGCGTCGCAAAATGCTGCTGCGCTCTCACAGCTTCTTGTGCCGCTGCGGTCCCGAAGAACAGAAGAGGGGTGCATGCTACAAGGCTGAGTACCGCGAGCGAGTTGACTGAATGGGTTCGGTGCTCGCAGTGAGCAGCTTCCGGTCGCAATGCTGTCTTGATCATTTGAGGAGAATTATGCTCCCTACATGGTACAGCGTTGATTCATGACTGATGTAATCAGGCCTCATCACAACTTTGCGGCTCTTGTTCGCCAGACAGACGAAAAGAAAGCGCAACCTTGTGCTAACGATATTTCAACATCTACGCTCGGCGCAGTTAGTCGAAATCCAACGTAATCACCGCGAAGTCTACAAGAACGGCGCTGACTATCGCTGCAAGGATAAGAAATCTTCCCCGCCATTTTGCAAGGATCGTCAAGACTATAGTTCCCAAAAGCGCCGATGAGAACACCCAACGCAGAACTTGCCAAAGTCCGGGTGGCGTCCCCATCCCGTGGGGATTTCCGCCAGCGTGTAGCCACGCGAACAGGAACGACAAACCCGCAGCAATGGTGCAACTCCCGGTCACCAGTGCAGTGATTAAGCAGTTCATTCTCCAATCGGGCTTTGGAGTTGCTTGTCGCGTCTTCACCGCACGGCTCCAAGCACTCACCATGAGAAAGCAAGGAACGGCAAAAAGGACGAGCGTCACGATGTACATGCTGCGGATTATTTCACGTGCAAGACCTCAACCGTCGCTAACTATAAGGCGTTTAAGGTTCAAAATCCATCGCAAAAAAACTGGTGCGCCCTACTGCCCGCAGGGAAATCCCTAGAAAACTGAGAAACAACCGACTTCGATTGCCATCGGGTGGAGCGAACCAGTTCCCGGACGGGAGTTGCACCCGCCGAAGGCCAGCGCCTTTAACTGCGCACCGTTTCGACAATTATCATCTAGAATGATCTCGATGCGCCAAATCTATCTACTTGCGCTTTTAGTCTCTCTCATGAGGAGCAAGGCTTTAGCTGAAGGTGGCGATGATCCGGCCTCACTTTATGCGCGTGCTGACATCGTTTTCACTGGGAGGTTGGAGAAGCTGTCCTTGTCCCCGAGTGGATTGAATGTTCGTTTCGAGGTAGCGCAGCGCATCAAGGGTAAGACTGGAGCGAACAAGTATCTGCGGGCGCTATTGCCGATTGAGAGCGATTGTCACGCCTTGGAGGAGAATCACACATATCTAGTCTATGGCCGCAGGATCGGTAATCAATTGTGGATAGACCCTTGCGAGGGATCAAAGCTGATGTCTCTCGCTGAACGCGACCTCCGATACATTCACTCGGTAGATCCCGAAGTCTCCGAGCAATGCAACCGCAGTCGACTCGCACAGATCGCAAGGGATAGCCAAATCGTCGTCACGGCTGAAGTCATGGGCACCGAGGATACCCTCGGCAGTCCCCCGTTCTTTCGCCCATGGTGCGGGCTTGCGTTCACGACAGAAGATGCGTACTACCGTGTAATCGAAGTGTTCAAAGGTGAAGTGAGCGCCCCGAACATTGCGGTTGAGAACGTCATCTGCTGGGACACGGTTACGGTCGGAGGGTACAGTCCTACGCTTTCCCCCGAGTTGTTCAAGCAAGGTAATGTCCTGCTGCTTTTCCTGAATGCTGGGTCACATCAACCGGATAGGCAGCGTCCGCTGCCATTTCTGTCTGCCTACGAGGACACAGATGAGAATTGTGGGGCCGTAGAAGCCAATGATCAAGTAGCTCTCAGCATTGCTGAGGCGATGAGAGCAACGCCCGAAAATTACAAGCGCAGGTGGCTGGATGAGGACATCGATTGCTTGATAGGAGCCGACGGCGAAGCCTCTTGTGCCGTGTCGAAGAATTAACGATGTTCTGTGATTTCATCTTGTCAAACTGACGTGAACAGGCGCTTTCACTCACCCCTCCGGGTAATCTGCGCAGGAGCGTGGACGTGCTCAAACGAATCCCTAAAACGCTGAGAACTGGTTCAGCCCGAGTCTCTGCATTCTTGACGGGTGGAGCGAACCAGTTTCCGGGCGGGAGTTTCACGCGCTGAAGTCCAGTGGCCTTTTACGGCGCACTATTACAACAGTTGACCGAAGGTAATATGCATGGGCAGTTCAGAATCATTTAGCATTTGTGCTGGAAGATATGTTTGAGACCCTAGAAGACGCGTTTGAGAAGTCGAAGCCACCGCTGGATCGTGGATGGCCTATTTTGATGTACAGCGCCAACGTCGCCTTAAGTTCTCTCGCCTTAATCATCGAAGGAAGGCATGGCTTTTCTCTGGGGCACGCACGGCTGCTGTTCAGCCTCATCGTCTGGGCCGTCATGTTCCTGCTATCTCTGACTTGGTTGGTGGCAAGCTTCAAATCTTCAGTTCCAATTAGCCGCCGCGATTGCGGGGTCCGCTTCTCAATTTTGCAGGTTTTGTTCCTTCTGCCTGCCTTTCTTGCGGACGTATCGCGATGACTGTTGTCGTCACCCCTTCACGGGGGACGGGTGCCGCCCGGCTGGGTCGCACCGAAATTCCAAAAACACTGTGCTTTTCGTTACAGGGAAACAACCGTCTTCGATTGCCATAAGGTGGAGCACGCCAGTTTTGCGGGCAGGGTGCATCCGCCGAAGTCCAGCGCCTTTCACGGCGCACTGTTACGACAACTGGCTGGCCAGTGCCGTGCTCGAAGCAGAGGATAGCGCCCTCATTCTTACGTACAGTAAGGCGAAGCCGATAAACATGAATGGCTCGACTACCGTCACTCCAGCAATCGACATGACGGAAAGAAACTGCCGGGGCAGTCGAACATATGCCCAAATTAAACCCGCCAGCCAGAATGGAAACATCCCGGCAATGTAGCCCCCAATTAGCGACTTCGCCAGAAGGATTGCAAGAGTGAGCCACTTTCCCTCGGTCAGTCCATCACTGCGGAACATTGCTTGGCCGACTCTACAGTTGTCCAAGATGAGGGCAGGTATCGCAAGCCCAAACCGGGATAAGACGAGGAGAGCCACGCCCACGCATAAAAACGAGACCAACTGGATTATGAAAATGCTCGGATGCGCCTGACGCTGATGCAATATCCAAAGAACGGCTAATGACAACCGCCCAACCGCCGCCACTGCCACAAGAGTCAAAAAGAAGAGCAGCCCGGAAAGGCGAAGAAACGAGCCAATCCGCTTGCGAACCTCGGCAAGACAATCCGAAGCTGACGGGATAACTCCTGTCGAAATTTGATCAATGGCTGAGCAAATAGCACCAAACGAAAAAGAAAAGGCCATCCAACTGACAAGAAATCCGATAAAGTTTGCAAACCAAATCTCGAGAATCTCGGTTCTGTGTCCGGCAAATCCAAAGCCTCGGGGAAGGCGGCGTGCAATCTCGCCTCCCTCGTTCCGACCCATGACGACTGCGAAGTAACCCACTACGACAGCCGGGGCGATGAGCCTGACGAAAAGCCAAAAGTGGCCGTGATAAACGCGGAGAACCTCCGATACAAAGTTGCCGACCGATTCCGACTCGCTGAGAGGTATCGTCTCACTTATCCTTTGTTGGCCAAGTTCGCTCCGGTCGTTTTCTTCCTGAACGTTCAAGTGTGCGGTGCTGTCGATTCGGCGCCTCGCCAATTCACTTTTTAGAGCAGCGTGAGCCTCGGGCGTCAACTGTTCTGGATTCCCAGCCAACTGTAGGAGTTCCTCGTCGGTCTTCGTCTGGTACGCTACCGTGAGGTCGTGTATCGGCATTGCTCGGAATACTACTTCAGCGGGATGGTCGAAACAAATAGACCCGCTCGTCGCTGCTCGCGGGGAAATCCAGACTGGGCTGTCGTTCGCCGAGTTGCACCCGCCGAAGTCCAGCCTTTCGCGGTGCACTTGTTCGCCAAATCATCCGGTGGCGGAACGATCATAGAGAGCCCAACTCAGAGTCGAAAGGAACCCTAATACTGGAAATCCGAGGTAGAAGGCTGTAGAAATCCAGATGCCCAAACCCCCGATTCCGTAGTTGCGTACTTCCCACATTGGGTTAACCCAGCATCCGCTCAGCCATGCCCACAGGACAAAGTGCAAGAAAGGTAAGCCCAGACTAAAGACCTCTGGAAGAGGCCATTTTCGCAGGTAGTAAAGAGCGCCACACAGAAGAGCCACAAGTGTTTCGAAGAGGAATATGGGAGCATACGCTTCAACGGTGGAAAGATGAGAAAACAGGAACGGAAAAGTCACGACGTACAGCGGAAAACCTGCGATTGACACGGCTCCTCCGAGGGTACGGATGAGCACTTGAGTTATCCGAAAATGCGACAAAAGCCACAACAGAAGAAAGATGGAAGCACCGACAATAACGGACCAGCAAACCTGTTCCATCACGGTTGGAGGTTCTATAAGACGTATGTGGGTGTGCAGATAATGCGCGAGAGAAGAGTGTCGCTTCGAGCGCGTGCGTTCGTGCCATACGAGTATCCAAGCAAGGTTCAGCGAGACGAGAACTTCCTGTATACGCAACAACCACGGCTTCGATGGCAGCATACGACCTCAAGCTATTTGACACCGCGAGGGGCTTGCCTTCAGCTTACGTCCGTACTGCCGATAACAGGCCCTTACCGCTCGAAGTAAGGTGTGCCAGCCTTCTTCATCGTGAACTTGATTGCGCGGTCATCCAGAATCTGCACGGCCAGTGTGTCGTAGTTGTATCCAGCTACTGGGTAGTCCACGCCGTCCGTTTTAACATCGACTTTGGGGATGCAGCTTTTGCAGTGGTACATGCCATCGACAAATAGATACTCCTCAGATGGACCAGAGAATTCCAACGTGTCCATCTTCATTTGCCACGTTCCGTCGAAGCGACTCTGTGCAAATGACCATGACTGCATTAGCAACAGGATGGCAAGCAACTTTCTCACGGCAGGAACCTCAATAGCGGAAAAATCAGTATGGAGATTATAGGGTTCCGTTTCGGCCTCGCCACCTTGCGCGTCTGTCCGCCCGTCAGCCGGGTCTTGAGCGTAATTGATTTAACGTCATTTGACGAAGCGCCTGAGCGTTAGAATGCATTTGGAGCTACATGAAACTTGCTTTCCTACTCCTCCTTACCTCATTGGCTGCGGCGCAGTGCGAGAAAGCTTCTTGGGTAGTTGATGACGATGGAATTCATGGTGTTGTTTCGAACGAAGGCAAGCCGCTGAAGCATGCCAAAGTCCATCTGTTCGCTCCAGACCGAGAATACAGCGCAATCACCGATGATGAAGGCATTTTCTCAATTTGGCCTGTTGCGCTGGGTAAGTACTCTTTCGCTGTAAACGGGTGGGGAGAAGGGCAACTAGAGGTTAAAGGCTGGCACAGGGGCGGAATGAATCGACCCGGCCTTCACTTCGTTAGGCGCAAGAAATGTCTGTCGCTCATGCTCGTGTCCAACTGACCAAGGGCGGATGCTTTCTCCTTCATGGCAAGTCAGTGCCGATTCGGATTCGACTTGATTGGCGAAATCAGGCGTGGCTGTTGAAAACTCCTGCCCTCGAAATCCGCCAAAATAGAATCGCGTCAGGGACGCCCTGCAAACGACTTTCTCAGATAAGAACCGGATGCGCCAATCAGCGCCCGTGCTGGTCTGTGCGGTGGGCAACCAGTGAGGGTTGTCCCTGTCGGGATCGTCAACGATGCCGTTTTGCGCCGATTATGATGGGAAGCGACGGGTAGAGCGCGGAATTACAACTGGCAAACGATCTTCGGACCATCGAGACTACAACTGAAGAGAAGTCGAGGAACGTTTCCTTCGCTGCCCTCGCTTACTTCCGCATGCGACGACATCTCAACTCTGCCGCCAAATGTCACATCATCGGGAATGCTAAGACCCTGAGCGGCGTCAAGACAACTCGCAGCGTCATTGTCAACTAGCGAAGAATCGAACGGAGGGTGGAGGTAAGG
>Ga0210410_10003494_pt1 | contig 13902 bp, 14 predicted proteins | sample IncBWC4MmetaG_FD_161058 | JGI IMG/M metagenome (GOLD analysis project Ga0210410, IMG submission 161058) | Forest soil microbial communities from Barre Woods Harvard Forest LTER site, Petersham, Massachusetts, United States - Inc-BW-C-4-M | ecosystem: Environmental > Terrestrial > Soil >... | reverse complement strand
CGCTAGACTGCGCGATTTTTGCCGCCTGGACGCGCGGCGCTTTGACCATGGCCGTGCTCTGCTTGCTCGTTATCGTTGGCTTGCAGCCGGCGGAGGCGCAGACCGAGACCGTGCTCTACAGCTTCTGCGCCCAAACGGGTTGCCCGGACGGCTCCAACCCCCGAGCGGATCTGGTCATGGACACAGCGGGGAACCTTTACGGGACGACCCTCTACGGCGGCACGAGTGGTGTGGGCACGGTGTTTGAGCTCAGCCCGAGCGGGACCGAAACCGTGCTGCACAGCTTCGCCGCAGGTCACACAGATGGCCACTATCCCTATGCGGGCCTGCTCATGGACACGACGGGGAACCTTTACGCCACGGCCCAGTCTGGCGGCGCGAAGGGCCTCGGCACGGTTTTTAAGCTGAGCCCGAACGGGACCGAAACTTTGCTCTACAGCTTTTGCGTCTTGGCGGCCTGCGCGGACGGCTACCACCCTCGAGCGGGCCTGCTCATGGACACGAAGGGGAACCTTTACGGCACGTCTTTCGATGGCGGCGCGTACGATGCGGGCGCGGTGTTTGAACTCAGCCCGAGCGGGACCGAGACCGTGCTCCACAGCTTTTGTCAACAACCGGGCTGTCCCGACGGCTACTACCCCCAAGCAGGCTTGGTGATGGACACGAACGGGAACCTTTACGGGACAACCCTCTATAACGGCGCCTACGGTGGGGGCACAGTGTTTAAGATCGGCTCGGACGGGACCGCAACCACGTTCTACAACTTTTGCACCGCAACGGGCTGCAAGAACGGCAGGTACCCTCAGGCGGGCCTCATCCTGGACACGAACGGAAATCTTTACGGCACGACCTACGGTGGCGGCGCGCACGGACAGGGCACTGTGTTTGAGCTAAGCCCGAGCGGGGCGGAGACTGTGCTCCACAGCTTTTGCGCGCGAACGGGCTGCCCGGACGGCGCCCACCCTCGAGCGGACTTGGTGATGGATACGGCGGGGAACCTTTACGGCACGACCTATTCTGGCGGCACGAATAGCGTCGGCACAGTGTTTAAGGTCAGCCCGAACGGGACCGAAACCGTTTTGCACAGCTTCGCCGCAAACGGTTCGGACGGAACCCATCCTTATGCCGGCCTGGTGACGGACACCACAGGGAACCTGTACGGCACGACCTATTCTGGCGGCGCCAACGGTGACGGCACGGTGTTCAAGGTGACGCCGTAGAAAAAATCAGTAAGCCGATTGCAGATGGGGAATTTGAGGATTCAACACAAAGGTTCGCGAGACTAAGGCTATGCGGACCGGTGGCGGAAAGTAACTGCCCGATGACATCCGATTCCAGATCTTGTAAGATTCTTCTTCCGATTCTTCTCAAAATCTTCGATCGATTGATCATCAACCTCCGCTACTCCCTTATTTGCTTTGACCCGTTTGTACGCTTCCCAAACCTCCTTCTTCGAAATACAAAATGGCTTTGCCTCACTCATCGGGCTCCTCCCTTTGCTGGTTGGCTTATTGAATCAGGCTCCTTGATACAGCGCCTTCGCTCCATCCCTTTATCGAGGACTTCTCGGCTATTACGCGCTGTTCCGCCCCTTAGTCTCCGCCTTCGTACTCTCGTCCATGTAGTTCTGCCACTAGTGACTTCTCCGTTCCCATCGGAGTCTCGGGTTCCCACGTTCCGCTCAACCGCCTCTTTGGCAAGCTCAGGCCACCTCTCACGCCGGATGCCGCTCCGCCCGTAAACAGTGTCGTCGCCGCCCGATGCCATCGCGGGATGGAGCGAACCATTCGAACCGACCGCTGAGGGACTGAGCCCCGGCGTCGTGCCAGGAATCTGCGCCATCGCTGCGAGGGACAATAGTCCGATAAGGATACAGGTCACCGGGTTCGCAATCAGTCTGTTCATGGGTCCGGCTCCGCAGAATTGTTTTGCTGGCACGAACATATGGCGGTTGATGCCACGTAGAGTGAGCACATGGCTCATGAATTCCCGCGAAACGGATCAAGGTCGTCATTTTGCGATCCCTTTCGCGCTTGCCGCCTTAAGGGGTGGATGACGGGCAAACCTTACCTTACCGATTAAGGGTTGCCGACCCACCCAGAGCCGTAGCGTCCACCGCGGCCCGCCGCACCGGATTATAATTGCGCGCACCGAGGACTGTGCCTCGGGCACGAAGCTCGGGCCGTACGAGATCGTTCCGCCAGCGGCTGCGGCCGGCATGGGTGAGGTGTATCGGGCGCGCGACACGCGGCTGAACCGTAACATTGCCATCAGGGTTCCGCCGCTGCGATCCTTATCGTGCGGCTCTTCTCTGAAGCACCGGTTAGAACGCGAAGGCATTACCGACCACGGCCCAAAGGCTACGAAGGCACTCGAAAAACTTTGGCCACAAGGACCGAAAGGAGGCGACAGTCTATGTTGACGGGGACGAGATCCGTACATACTTACTTGACCATGGGGACGGCCGCCCTGGCCGCCCTTCTTCTGGTGGCCTGCCACAAAGCCTCGCCTCCGGACGGAGTTTGCAGCTATGAACCCCTGCCCGCGGGCGAACAGGTTCTTTCGGGCCAGGGGGGCATCCAGGTGCTGGCCTCCACCGACGCCTACTTTGCGGTGCGCGACGCCACCGGCAAACAGATCGCAAGCGGGCACGTGAATGCGATCACACCCGTACCGGCCGGAGACTATCAGGTGGTGCTGAACAACTCTACGCATGCAACCTCGGCCCAGGCGAAAATGCTGACCAAGTGCGCAACGGGCGCGGTCCTGGTCAACGGCAAGACCGATGAGTATTATGTGGTGCTCGACCAGGCAGCCCGGCAACTGGCTTCGGCGCACGTGGCCTCCGCTCTGTCGCTGTTCCCCGGAAGTTATACGGTTCGCCTGAATAACATCGACGTTATTGCGAACCTGCAGGCGGGCGCGATGTTCGAACTGAAACCTGGCACGGTGAATGTAGATGTCGGCACCGACGAATACTATGCAGTTCTGGACGCCACGACCCGGCAGCTGGCATCGAGCCACGTGGGGCGCGCGCTCGGCCTGTTTGCCGGGAGTTACACCGTCCGCATCAACAACAGCGACGCCCAAGCAGATGTCCGCGCCGGCGAATCCACGAATGTGCCCGCCGGCACCCTGGTGGTTCACGGCTCGACCGATGAATACTATGCCATCCTGAACAATGCGGGGGTACAACTCGCCTCGGCACACCTGGAGAAGCCGCTCGCCTTCGTTCCTGGCACGTATAACGTCAAGGTGAACAACACGACTACGCCGGCGACCATGGTTTCTGGTGTCACTACTGAGGTCAAGACCGGCGCCGTGGTGCTCCAGGGTTCCACCGACGAGTACTACGCCATCGTTGATTCCGCGGGTACTCAGTTGGCCTCCGCGCATCTGGGGCACGCGCTTTCGCTCGTGCCCGGGGCTTACAGCGCCAAGCTCAACAACATCGCCATGACGATTCAGGTGGATGCTGGCCACAACGGCGAGTATCAGTCAGGATCCCTGACGGTGAAAATGGCCAGCTCGGATTACTACGCCGTGCTCGACGCTTCCGGCACGCAGCTTGCGTCTAAACAAGTCAACCAGCCGGTCTCCTTGCCCGCGGGAAAGTACTCGGTCAGGCTCGGCAACAACATACGGCCGGCTACGGTCACGGCGGGGCAGAGTGTGGTGTTGAACTGGTGAATTCCAAGTGGCGCCTGCGCGATCCGGGCACAACGGATACCACTGTCATCTCGGGTTTCTTAAAGCCGTTCGATCCTCGGCTGATGAGTTGCTTCCCTGTCAGTTGGCGGGTTAATCGACCCGCCAACGATGATGCGGAATGCTCAGCACCGGTGGAAATCACTCAACCTCAGGGGGAGTCTCTTTTCGTAGGAGCCGTGTGAAGACCAAACCCAAAAGCAAGAGCGTAACGAGTCCAACAAAGGCATTACTTAGTAAATCTGTTGAGCTTCGCGGGTGGCCAGAAATCGCCCGATTCCTCGGCATGCCCAGTTCCACCGCTCAGCGCTGGGCGAAGGAAGGAATGCCAGTTCGTCGCGAGGGCCGGAACGTGCTTGCGAGCCCGGAAGAGTTGAATCAATGGTTACAGCGGACTTCGGGGGAGGGGGTTCATGTCGCTTCACCAGTTTCCGATCTCTTGAAGGACTTGCGGGCCTCTCTTGCTGCCCAGAAGAGTAGCAAGAATTCTGCGTCGCAACCCAAGAACGAGCCGCGATCGAGTCGTGGGACGAAAACCCTCAAAACGAAACTGTCCCGTAAATCCTAACCAGCGCCGGGGGCCGTTACTTCCTCGCGATGACAATCCGCAACGTGAGAATCGAATGCTCGTTCTAATCTCTCGACGTATTCAGCCTTCTGCGGGCGGTGGTGAGTCGATGCCGCATGGAAGAGCGTCTCGGGACACAATGAGCAGCGGCCTTCGATCGGAATGTCTCCCAGCCATTTCGTGACTCGCAGTGCGGGTTTCTTCATGACCCCTAGTGCCCCAGAGTAAGGCTCGCGTTGCCCGATTGGGAGAGTAAACGGCCGCGAAAGCCAGCCCCAAAGCGTGCGAAACGATAGTGGATAGCAGTCATCGCCAGGTTACACGAACGGTCGTAGTGTCCCAATTTGAGGGCTAACGGCTTTTATGACCGCGTTGGCTGCCAAGTCTCCGTAGGCCCACAGCATCGTTCCCAACACAGCGAGCACCGGCCTGAATAGTTCGACGCACCTCGCGTCGATGGCGCTTTGCCGATTTTCCTCAAGCTCCTTGGGTGTCAGCTTAAAACGACGGAGTCAATAATCTTTGAGGGTTGATACAAGCCCGTAACCCTTACGGATGATGGGTAGTGCGATAATTGCGAGGGCAAAAACTATCCATGTGGCGCCACAGCGCGCAGCTTGGCAGGCCATCATGCGTGCTCCACATCGTATGTCAAACCGGGGGAATTGCGAATCCTCGGCGATAGCTTTCCGTCTTTCGTAACAACATCGACGAGAGACTTAAGCAAACACCACCCCGCGCGATCCTACGCTCTTGTTGTTTTGTTCCGCTTTCGTAATCTCGCCCCGGAGATGCGCGAGCTCTTCGGAAAGGGATTTAGCATGAATTTGGAACCCAGTTTTACGTTGAATCCAAGCGGAGGGACCGCGCTGGAGAGAGACAAGAACGATAGCAGACGTAGTACCCGGCTCTCGCGACAGATTGCGATTACAATCACGAGCCTTGATCCTGCATGCGATCTTCGGGTGGAATGCAAGACGGTGGTGGTGAACGCAGACGGCTGCGCCGTTATAGTTCGCGAGCACTTGGAGAAAGATAAGTTGGTGATCGTGACGCTTGTCTCAAATGGCCAGAGTAAAGAGGGTCGCGTTGTGCTTGGCATTCCGCTCAATGAGAATGCTTCATGGCTGACAGGACTTGAGTTTGACAGCCCGAGTAACTTCTGGGAGATCGAAAATCCGCCAGCAGACTGGCCCGTTTAACGGCTCCGCCATGCAAGCCGTCTTCATTTCGTGGAAGCTGCCCTTGATATCTTGCCTTTCGTACTGGATTTCATATTTCTCGTCTCGCCGTCGTAAAACGCGGACGACTTTTCCGCATCTTCCGAGATTCCGAAAAGGTCCCTTAACAGCTTAGTTTTGATGGCGAATTGATGGCGAGTACTCGCTCATGGCTTCGAAGGTCCTGTCTCGCAGAGAATCGAAGGGCGTCTTTCGATACCACGTTAGAGTGTTCAGAATTCTGGTCATCTGGGATCACCGCGTTTGCTTTTGGGTTTATCGTCCCAGCACAATAGGCAATCTGATCTTGCATGGTTCGTAAACGACCGGGAGGAACCCCCACGGGATGGGCAAGCGCCGTGAGCCTCGCAAAGAGATCCAGGTGCCCGTGCGGATCTTCGGCACCGACAGCAGTGGCCAGGTGTTCTCCGCAAAGGCGGTTACGGTCAATGTTAGTCATCAGGGCGTAGAGTTGAGTGGCGTGGAATCCCGGCTCATTCTCGACGAGGTCATCGGTTTGACCTATGGCAAGAACCGAGTCCACTTTCGCGTCAAATGGGTGGGCCAGCCGGGAACCCCAAAAACCGATCACGTGGGCTTGCTCAACGTTTCGCCGGAAAAGCCTCTCTGGGATTTTCCACTTCCCTCCGCCGTACCTGACACTCATCAGCCACAGATCGTTCAGCAGCGGAGGCACCCCCGGTTCAAGTGCCACAATTCGTTGGAAATTCATACTCAAGAAGGAGCGAACTTTTGGGCAGCCATTGCGGATCTGAGCGTAGGCGGATGTTACGTAGAAATGGCGATCCCGTTGCAGCCGGGAAGCAAGGTAAAAGTGGGTATCTGGATTGGAGAAACCAAGGCCTGGGCAGATTGCGAGGTCGTCCATAGGACCGCAGGCTGCGGAGTTGGCCTAAAGTTCAGCAAGATTTCGAAATCGGATCTTGAACGGATCCGACGGTTCCTTGCCCAATTGGCACCCTTCGCAAAGAAGCCGATTTTTGACCAAGGACCTATCGGGCAGTAGGGCGATTCACGACAAAAGAAAACCCTTCTCGAAAAATGTAGATACTTGTCCGGGTGTGGAAGCAGTGATGGAAGGAGCGATAGTGGCCTAGCGCCGTCTTTGCAAGCAAGCCGACAATCTCCCGGCAGCTACGAATCTTTCAGTGGGCCTGACAGCGCGTTGCGCCGTCGATTCTAATAACCTGGCCGATCGCGCATGAGAAGTTAGTCGGCGCCTTCGCCTTCTTCCCAGGCGGGCACTGGACAGGGTTGTACTTTGCGACGCACCGGAGGAACGCGCTTCCGACGCATCCGCCGTCCAGGGTGTTGTTGGCGGTGTTTAGGGTACAGTATCCGTAGATTGGCGGGGGCGGCCGCTTCAAAGACGGTACGCCGTCGAGATGGTCGTCTACGCGGATGGCCATTACATTGTTTTTTATTCGGACCGCACGGGAAATGGGCAGATTTGGAGGATGGACAAAGACGGCGACAGCCCAACACAGTTAACCTACAACTTGGTTGAAGGTTCAATCGGAGGCTTTTCGCCGGACGGTAAGTGGGTGGTTTACAGCAAAAAGGGCGCTGGAGTCTGGAAGGTCCCCGTTGGAGGTGGCAACCCCGTACATCTTACCGATGCGGAAGCAGATTATCCGACTGTTTCGCCTGACGGAAAACTGATTGCTTATTCCTACAATGACCCTTCGGCAAATCCCCCCGAACGCTTTGCAAGTCCGCCGCGCGGAATCGCAGTCATGGCGTCCGCAGGCAGCCCACCAAAGAAGCTTTTCCGAATCCCGAACCTAACTTCCTTTCGCTGGGTCGCCGACGGTCGCTCACTCCTATACACCAAGAACGAGGGGGGGATTGACAATTTCTGGAACCAGCCCATCGCGGGAGGGGTGCCGAAGCAGATCACCCACTTCAACAACCAGGAGATCGACAGTTTCGACCTGTCGAGCGATGGCAAGTGGCTCGTTATGAGTCGTGGCACGGTGAGACAAGACGTGGTGTTGATCCGCGATCTTAGGTAGCTTGGAGCGTGTCGAGAATTTAAGTGGACAGTGAAACGAGACAATAGTGTGCTCACTGGCGAGCGAGTTCCCTCTAGAGCTCGCTTATTGCAGACTGCATCAGTGTGTTTGGCATGAAGCAATCCTATCACCGCTGCGTTGCTCGGACGCTTACCGTTGACTTGCCCTCCCATCCACCCTAAGATTGCCGCTCGGGGCCGGATTGCCTCCTGAATTGATCGGCCAAACGATCTCGCACTACCGCATCATCGAGAAGCTTGGTGGCGGAGGGATGGGTGTCGTCTACAAGGCCGAGGATGTGAAGCTCAGTCGGTTTGTTGCCCTCAAGTTCCTGCCCGACGAGGTAGCCAAAGACCCGCAAGCGCTCAGCCGCTTTCAGCGGGAAGCCAAGGCTGCCTCGGCGCTGAATCATCCGAACATCTGCACCATCCACGAGATTGACGACCAGCACGGCGAAGCCTTCATCGCCATGGAGTTTCTGGACGGCGCGACCCTGAAGTACCGCATCGCCGGAAAGCCTATGGACGCGGATGCATTAGTTGGTCTGGCGATTGAGATCGCCGATGCACTGGACGCCGCTCACGCCGCTGGAATCGTTCATCGCGACATCAAGCCCGCAAACATCTTCGTCACCAAGCGCGGTCACGCCAAGATTCTCGACTTCGGTCTGGCGAAAGTCGTGACTTCAACGAGTTCAGCCAGCCACGTAGCCGGCACTCTTGACCGCTACGGCCGGCTTAACGGAGATCTCGTCATAGCAGCGGCCAGCACACAGACCGGCTCGATGGACGAACAACACTTGACCAGTCCGGGAGCGATGCTTGGGACTGTGCCGTATATGTCGCCGGAGCAGGCAAGAGCGAAAGAGTTGGACGCGCGCACTGATCTGTTCTCGTTCGGAGCGGTCCTCTATGAGATGGCCACCGCCCAGTTGCCCTTCCGCGGGGACAGTTCAGCAGCGATCTTCGATGCGATTCTGAACCGAGCTCCAGTGGCTCCTTTACGCCTGAATCCCGACCTCCCAGCCGAACTTGAGCGGATCGTCATGAAATGTCTGGAGAAAGATCGGAACCTGCGCTACCAGCACGCTTCGGACGTTGCCACCGATCTGCAACGACTGAAACGAGACGGCGAGAGCAGACGCAGTCCTGAGACAAGCTCTGAAATGGAGGCCGTGCCCAAATCTGCTGCGGCTCGGGTTGCGAGGCTCTGGAGAATTGCGGTTCTCGTGCTGCTTGTCGCCTTGCTCGTGACGGGCGGGCTTTACTATCGTTCGCATCAAAGCAAGCCACTGACCGAGAAGGACACCATCGTTCTCGCCGATTTTGCTAACACCACGGGCGATCCGATATTCGACGACACGCTAAAGACAGCGCTGAACGTCTCCCTGCGGCAATCGCCTTTCCTGAATGTGCTCTCCGACAGCAAAGTTGCGGAGACCTTGCAACAGATGACCCGTCCGACCAGCACGAAACTCACGCCCGAAGTAGCCCAAGAGCTTTGCCAGCGGGCAGGCAGCAAAGCCTATATTGCGGGATCGATTGGCAGTCTGGGCAGCGAATTTGTGCTGGGGTTGAAGGCGGTGAATTGCCAGAACGGAGACACGCTGGCGCAGGAACAAATGACAGCGGCGTCTAAGGAAAAGGTGTTGGACACTCTGGGCGACGCGGCATCCAAGCTGCGCGCAGAACTGGGTGAGTCGCTGGCAACGGTGCAGAAGCTTGATGTTCCGCTGGCACAGACCACCACATCATCGCTCGAAGCGTTGAAAGCATACAGCCTGGGGAGAAAAGCGAAGGGAGAGAAGGGAGTATCCGAAGCCCTGGCCTACTTTCAACGCGCCGTTGAGTTAGATCCGAATTTTGCGATGGCCTACGCGGCGTTGGGCGACGTCTACGCCAGTCTAGGCGAGACAGTCCGGGCCGCCGAGAATTTCACCAAGGCATTCCAGTTGCGCGATCATGCCAGCGAGCGGGAAAATCTGGCGATCACCGCCAACTACTATCGGAATGTAACCGGGGAACTGGATAAAGCGGCCCAGACGTATCAGGAGGAGATTGAAAGTTACCCACGGGAAGCCTCAGGCTACATGGGTCTGGGCCTGGCGTATGCCGCGCAGGGTCAGTACGAGAAGGCTGCGGATGTAACCCGGCAGGCCTTGCGGCTTACACCAGATCGAAGAAGTCCGTACGTCAATCTCGCCAACTTTTCCCTCGCATTACAGCGTTTTGACGAAACACGGCAGATCATTCGCGAGGCGCGGTCGCGAAAGCTGGATGATGCGATCCCCCATCTTGCTCTCTATGCAATTGCCTTTGTCGGGGCGGACTCGGCTGCGATAGCGGAACAGGAGCAATGGTTTGCGGCCCACGCTGAATACGAAAACTATGGGCTTGCGCTGGCATCCGACACCGAGGCATACGCCGGTCAGGTACGCAAAGCGCGGGAACTGAGCGAGCGGGCGGTGGATTCCGCGGTACGACAAGACAACAAAGAAGTTGGAGCACTCTATTTGGCGAATGTTGCTGTGCAAGAAGCAGCTTACGGAAATGTCGCGGAAGCGCGGCAGAAGGCGGCCGAGTCGTTGAAGCTTGCTGCCACGAGTTCCGGGCCCGAAGCCGAGGCCGCGCTGGCGTTTGCCATGGCGAGCGAGACGGCGCGAGCGGGAACCATGGCGCAAGAGCTGGGGAAACGCTTTTCCCTGGATACGCAAGTGCAGTTCCTTTGGCTTTCGGCCATTCGGGCGCAATTGTCGCTGGACCAAAAGAACCCAGCTCTCGCATTAAGTGCGCTGCAAGCTGCGTCGCCGATCGACTTCGGGTATATCCCGGACACCAACAATCTCTCCTGCCTGTATCACGTGTATGTACGCGGTCAGGCATACTTGGCAGCCGGGCAGGGCAGTGCTGCCGCCGCCGAGTTTCGGAAGATTCTCGACCACAGCGGCATCGTCTGGAACTGCTGGACGGGAGCGTTGGCCCGTCTGGGTGTGGCTCGGGCGAATGCTTTGGAGGCGAGAACCTCGCAGGGAGCGGATGCCGATGCCGCCCGCGTCCGGGCGCTCGACGCCTACAAAGACTTCCTCACCCTCTGGAAAGACGCCGACCCCGACATTCCCATCCTGAAGCAAGCCAAGGCCGAGTACGCGAAGTTACAGTAGCAGGAACAAATCCTTCCTTCTGGCCGAGCGAGGATCATGACTCGCATACATTGCGCAGGTTCAACGAAGCCCCGCAGCCCGTACTGAAAACAGTTCTTTCTGGAACGCTTCGACGCGATGTTTTTGGTCGTTGCAACCGAACGGCTTAGCAGCGTCCGATCCTGTAGGTTTATGGAACGAGCTGAGAACACATTAGTTTCGCAGAATTGATGAGTGCCGATTTTCCTTCTCCACGACCTAAGAAATGAGTTCTCAACAAAGTGTTGGCTAGGCGCAACCGAAGGTTGACCCATCGTGATTGACTTTGGCGATGGGAGTGACAATTTGCGAGTCGACGGATCCATGGGCGGGACGGATCTCGATTTCTGGTTAGGGCGGCCCGCAAGAGCCAACCCTGCCGCTAGGCCCAGCTTTGGGTAGATGATCGGCGCGAGAACGACACCGGATGCGACTGCCCCGTCGTATCCAAGGCCGGCGGTCATGGCCCCGACTATTTTGAATATCGACGGCACGCCCAGGCATCCCAGCCGACGGTGCGCGTCAGTATCTCAGCCCAGAAGGATGGAACAGCCGAATGCCGAGGACAGCAGCCGAGGAAGCGAAGGCGCAACAGTATCTCTTCCGAGCTGGTTGGGACCGGCGGGCGCCGGTAACGCCAGACCTCAAAGAGAAGGCCTACCAACTCTCCCGGGTTGATAAGGCGTCATTCTAGAAAACCGTTGCCCGCTGCGGGAGATCGGTCCCCGAGATAAAATCGGAGCCATGGCTACTCAGCCAATTCAGCCCGACGTTTTCCGGCTCGATCTTCTCTTCCGGTCGGACACTCTTCCGATGCTGCGGCCGTTTCTCGAGATGTGGCCCGACTTGAGGACGACATCAAGCGTTTTTCGACCGAGGGCATTGGAGTGCTGGTCTCCATGTTGACGCCCGAGGAGTCAGCGGAGCTTGGACTGTCCGATGAGGCGAGATTGTGCGATCAATTTGGAATTCTGTTTTTCAGTCTGCCAATCGCAGACCGTTCTGTGCCTAACGAATTCGAAATCGGTGCGCTGTTAGACACACTGGTCAAGCAGGTGCAACTCGGGAGAGGCGTAGGCTTTCATTGCAGAGCAGGCATTGGGCGCTCGTCAATGCTGGCTGCGTTGGTGCTTGGACGATTGGGATGGACAGCCGACGCGGCGTTCCGAGCGATCTCCGAGTCCCGTGGATGCTCAGTACCGGACACACTTGAGCAAGAGGAGTGGGTTCGGAACTTTGTCCACAAAACTTTCGACTAAAGCGGCTGTCGAAACCTCGTGACAACGTTGACCGACATAACCGAACCGCCCACACCGTCTCAATGGGTATATCCGTGGGCCAAGGGCTCGGCCCTCTTACCAGATAGTAACGGGGTCTGTGGCGAATCAACACGTTGCGGGCACTCGAACTACCCTCGAAAACGCAGCCCTGCGGGCCAGCCGTTACCAGGCGATGTCACTCTTTTGAGAATTGGCCCACGTGGTTAGTGAGGCGATGTTACAACGATTGACAGAGAAACCGATTACCATTGCTTCATGGTAGAAGCCAATCACTACCGTGCTCCCGAAAACAGGCCGCTCACGACTGACGAACGAATCCTTTTGGAATGGTTGATTGCAAACGGCTCCCCAAGTGCTGCGAAATATGCACAGCAAATTCCTCGCGTCAATGTAGTGAGTCGTTGCACCTGTGGTTGCCCCACAATCGATCTTGCCGTAGATGGTAAGCACGTAGGCGGCGGTTCCGAACTGGTTGCAGATTTCGTCGGTAAGTCGCCCGAAGGCATACAGGTTGGCGTCATTCTTCATTGCAGGGGCGGTCAGGTTTCTGAGTTGGAAGTCTATGCAATTGATGAAGTTAAAGGCGTATTCGGGCTACCGTGTCCTGACGCGCTTGTGGCACTAGGGCACTAGGCGATGCCGAACCCTGAGATCAACAGTTATCATTTAGAGATTTATTATCCATAACATGCGGACGGCATTCTCAATTGTCTGGGTGGTGCTGCTGTTTTGCGGTTCGCCAGCCAAGGCTCAAGAACAATCCGTTGCGGCGACTCGAATACCTACATGCGGAAACCTGCCGAACGATCAAAAGTGGATTAGCTGGGGGCAGTATGGACTTAAGTTCAAAGTCCCGAAACGGGGAGTGAAAATTCTGGGGGGCGATCCAGATGTGGACTATGTCAAGTTTGTCATTAAGGCAGCCGACCACGACACAGCTCTTGTGCTTTGGTTTGGCCCGTACGCGTTGAGCCCAGAACCCAAACAGGAACAGTTGAAGAGTTCTGCGGAATTTACGCAAACCAAAGTTGTGAATTCCGACGGTACGGCTATTGGCCTAGATACGAGGGGAAAGAATCATGACAACACTACATGGCGAAGGTTCGCCGCGTGGCTGGAAGGGGCGGTCTATGAGAATGCCTCGGCAAGTGATGCTGCGCTCTTCGACAAAGTCATCGAATCCGCATGTGTCGTTCCTCACCCATCCCGCTGAAGCTCCTGGTCTTGATTGGCGCAAGGCGTCACTCTTTGAGAATCGGCCCACGTGGTCAGTGAGCGTAATTGATTTAACGTCAACTATCCTTGCCCATTCTCCCTCTGCAATCATTCTCCGTCATCACCGAACAGAGGCGCATCCTCGAATAGCACATCCAAATACTTCTGCGGATCAGCTAGGAATCGGCTGTACATCTGATAAGGCGGGGTTTCCGTGTATCCAATCTCGTGAATGCCCACACCATCGAAGGAGAATATCTGAGCATCTGGGTAGCCCAAAAGGATCGGTGAGTGGGTCGCGATGATGACTTGCACTTCGCGATGGCGCTTGACCAACTCGTGAAGAATCACAAGCAAGCTCAATTGCCTCTGTGCGGAAAGCGCCGCTTCGGGTTCGTCGATCAGGTACAACCCGTCTCGATTGAATCTGCTGGCTGCTAATGCAATGAATGACTCGCCGTGCGACTGGGCGTGAAGGCTGCGGCCACCATAAGCGCCAGCCGTTCCGAGCGCGTCAATCGCTGTGGCAGTATTGAAGAAGCTCTCAGCTCGCAGGAAAAAACCGCGTCCGGTTCGTCGCGAAAAGGCGACGCGCAGAGCCTTTGCCAGTGGCTCGACACCGCCAACACTTTCCGTCGTCGCCGAGCTAAAGTTGCGATTGCCACCCTCTCCTCCAAAGCCGTAGTGAATAGCGATT
>Ga0210410_10003491_pt1 | contig 13910 bp, 13 predicted proteins | sample IncBWC4MmetaG_FD_161058 | JGI IMG/M metagenome (GOLD analysis project Ga0210410, IMG submission 161058) | Forest soil microbial communities from Barre Woods Harvard Forest LTER site, Petersham, Massachusetts, United States - Inc-BW-C-4-M | ecosystem: Environmental > Terrestrial > Soil >... | reverse complement strand
CCTCGACAGCGTGCAGCTCGGCGACCTCCCCGGCATCGGCATGACCATCATCGACGGCATCGTGCGCACCCAGCGCAGCCGCAACACGCCGCCTGCGACGAGGGTGCCTGTCATCGTTGGTCACTAGGCGGACTGTCCCTGTGGGAGAGCTGAGCAGGACCCGCGCACAAATTGATCTGACCAAAACTCGTCCCGCTCCTTATCCATCACCGTCATTGCGAGCTCTCATCCCTCTCCACTCGTCGTCCCGGCCTTGAGCCGGGACCCATGTTGACCGACGGGAGATGTTGAGAGAAGGCCGTCGACCAGCGCCCTCCATCATGACCGCCGCGGCGAATGGATCCCGGCTCAAGGCCGGGACGACGGCCTGATTCAAAATTTCAAACAGCGGATATGCGTCCGCATTCTCGCGGCACGATTTCGCCCGAGTTGTGCGTTGTCCCTCCGAAAAGGAGGGAGCAGGGAATGCCGGATGCGCGCTGCACCCGCGGTCTCGTGTGCAAAAGATGTGCGAGAAAAAGCGCACACGAGCATACAGGTTCAGCGGAGGCACTCCGGCATTCCCTGCGCAATGGCTTTACGGCTTACTTCGTGATCTCCCCGGAGAATCGGGCTTTGTTGTCTCCGTCGCCTGCGAATAGCCGGCGCATCCGCGCCCGGTCGGGCCGACTTGCCTTTTCGCAGACTTGACGCCAGCCATTGAGGCGTCAGGACCACACGACTTCACCGTACGCTTCGGCACCGCTCGTCAGCGCGTCCTGAAGATCGCTCACGAGCCCGAAGGCCGCCCTGCCATCCCATCGCGCGCACGACGCCGCCGCGTCCACCGCATCCCGTCCCAACGTTCGTGACGATGGCCAACGCCCCTTCCTTGGGGACAGGATGCCGGGAGTCTTAAAAGTGATTTGCCCGACGACGAAAGCGGAAATCTGCCCGTCGGGTTGTTTTGTCGCAGCCGGGCGGCCGAAGGGCGTGAACGCCTGAATTCGCATTGTTGGGCGGCCGGTGCATTCGCAAGCCCATCTGAACAAAGTGGCTCGTCAGCTAAACGAACGACCACGTGAGACCTTGCAATTTGAAACACCAGCAGAGAGACGACGCGGCAGTATGCTCATGTCGACGCAGCCTTCATGATATCCAATGTTCCGCGAAACATCATCTCGACTGCGACGTAGAGAATGACGGCCAGACCAACGTAAGCAATCCATCGATGATTTTGCAGAAGGCGCGCAATGAGAGAAGCGGCCACGCCCATCATCGCAATAGAAAGCCCCAGTCCGAAAATCATGATGACCGGATGCTCGCGTGCCGCCCCTGCAACGGCCAAGACATTGTCGAGCGACATGGAAACATCAGCCACGATAATCTGCCAACTCGCTTGGAAGAGTGTTTTGCGGGGCTTGTCTTCGGCATTTTTTCCAGCGACTGCTCCGGCAGCCTCCTTCGCTTCTATGGGCCCTGCCGAGGACGCGCGCAACTCTCGCCACATTTTCCAGCAAACCCACAACAACAGAATCCCGCCCGCGAGCAGCAGGCCGACGATCTGCAGAATTTGCCTCGCCAACCCGGCGAACAGAAAGCGCAAGATCGTCGCGGCGACGATGCCGATCAGAATCGCCTTGCCTTGTTGGGCCTGAGGCAGGCCCGCAGCAGCAAGGCCGATGACGATGGCGTTGTCGCCAGAGAGCGCGAGGTTGATCAGAACGATCTGAAATAGTGTGGTCAGGACATCTGTGCCGAGAAATTCAAACACGGGTCACGCTCCCCTTCTTGCCGGGAGAATGGCCCCTCTTTCGGCGCGGAGTTTTTGGCAATGCGTGTAATGGGATTCATCGATACGTGCCGCAATCCTGTGCCGCATATCAAAACGGGGCCACTCCAACTTAACTCCAGTCCGACATCGCAGCCTGCTGGCTGCCAGAGGGGCCCGGCCTGGTGACTGTCTTCCTACCGCGGTATATCCGGATGCTGTTCGACCAATTGCTCGAAAAACCGTACCACTTGATCCGGTTTGCTAAAAATCGCCGCTGCGCAACCCATCATGGTGAATGCGCCGGCAATATCCCATAACGTTACATTTTCCGAATTTCTGCGAGCGTGGATTGCGCGGGCCACGATGGCGGCGATCGCTGCATCCGAGAAAAGCAGAATGCTGAAGGCAGGCGGGACGAATCCGGGTTCCAGCAAGCGGATCATCAGGAATGCGGGGGCCGCGATCAACATGCTCAACAACGCGAGTACGCCGAATGATTCCAGCGAAGGAACATTTCTCCTTATCCACCTTGCATTAGAAGCAATCATTTTGTTCCCCTGACATAAGGGCATCTTAACCGAGCCCGCGCCGTTTTACTGAACACACTTCTCCTAAGCTGGTCCGGTTTGCCGACGTCTCCCCAGATCAATCTTTTGTCGGACGCGTTTATCGCCGACCTTGCACTAGCATGATAACGCCAGTGCCCACCACGACAAAAACGATGACGGTGGCAACCCCTTCCACCGAGGCCAGGGTCTCGTACCAGTTGTTCCAAAGCTCAAGCATGCACTGACCTCTATCGAAAGCGCGCGCCCAGCACTGAGAAAAATCCCAGTGTGTCGAAATAACCTGCCTCTGCGAGAAAAAATGCAATGCTACGTTTCGTCGCGCGCGCTTTGATCGCGCGGCAACATGACCTGTGCCGTACCGGTAGCGGGGCCGCTACCGTATATCGAGCGAAGGTAGAAGGTAGCAGCGATCGAAACCCCACGTATCAAACACGCGGAATTACGGTGACAGTGCACTAAACATGCCCGCCGACGATGCGTAGCGTGGGTCAGTATTTCCAATATTATTGCTAGCTGCATTTGTTTTTTTGGCAGCTGTGCCTGGGGAGATGGAAATGTAAGAATTAAGTGCACACCGTAATTCAACAACGGTCATAAATCTTGGATCACTTCCGAAAGCCAGTACAAGAAACGGACGACCCTTTCGGGCCGCCCGCTTCGTGATTTCTTCATGCTCAACTTCGAGACCTTAGTCGCTCGCGTGACTGACATTAGCCTTCTTGACCTGATCCAGGATCCCACTGAGGTTGTAGCTTTCGGGAGCCTGCAGCGGCGGATATTTTTCGTACGATCGCAGATGTTCCAGCCACAGCCGCTGACCGATCGGCAGCATGTTCCAGTCGTATTGGAAGGCGGTCACCGGGCCGCCGAGCGCACCGCCCAGGCTCATGGCCGTCTTCTGGTCGATGCCGACCGCCTGCTCGAAGGGATCGCGCTTAATGTTATTGACCAAGGTGAAGTGGAAGGGGATGAGCGGCAGGATCCAGCCGGTCGGCCCGGGCTGCGACATCGTGTAGTACATCTTCCAGTTCTTGTAGCGAACGGCCGATGGGGTCGCGCCCGAGAAATAGAAGAAGAAGTCGCGCGCTGACTTTTCGCTGGCGCCTTCAAGGTACGCGCGCTGGTCGAAACCGTCGAGCGTAGTCTTGACGATGCCGGGGTACGAACCGGCCTCGATCTGCGTCTTCAACCCGTCGCCCTTGGGTCCGCCGGCGATATCGACCAACGTGGGTACCCAGTCGAGCGCGGCAAACAGCTGGTTCTTGACCGTGCCCGGCTTGATGTGGCCCGGCCAGCGCACGACCATCGGAGCGCGGTAGCCGCCCTCCCAGGCCTCACCCTTTTGGCCCTTGAACGGGGTGACGCCGCCGTCCGGGAAGCTGATCGCTTCGGCGCCATTGTCGGTGGTGAACACGACGATGGTGTTGTCGAGCTGGCCGATGTCCTCCAGCTTCTTGAGAACGACGCCGATATTGTCATCCATCTGCTTCATGCCGGCTTCGTTGACGCCCCAGTCTTTGCCGCCTGGCTCTCCGACCATATCCATATATTTCTGCGACAGCACGGTCGTAACGTGCATGCGCGCCGGGTTGTACCAAACGAAGAAGGGCTTGTTGGTCTTCTTCGGGTCGTTGCGGTCGAGGAAGTCGACCACTTTGGCGGAGATTTCCTCGTCCACCGTTTTCGACCGATCCAGCGTCAGCGGGCCCTCGTCCTTGCACATCTGGTTCTTCTCCGAACCATCGGCGGACTTGCACCAGAGCACCGGGCGCGGAGGCGTCAGGCATAACGTTGTCTCGGGATCCACGGCGCCGGGAACTTCGGCAACACCGGGGATGGGTGTGTTGCGGCACGGGGGAGCGACACCCTGCACCAGCGAGGTCTTGTTGATGTCGGGGAAGCTCACCTGCTGCATCGCGTCGAGGTGATAGAGGTAGCCCCAGTATTCCTGGAAGCCGTGCGCCGTCGGCAGGGCCGCGGTATGGTCGCCCAGGTGGTTCTTGCCGAACTCGCCGGTTGTGTAGCCGAGATCGTACAAGAACTGCGCGAGCGCCGGCGTGCCGGGTTGCAAATAGGACGGGCTGCCGGGCAGTTGCGGAGGGATCATGCCTGTTCGCAATGGGTACATACCCGTGAAGAAGGCGTTGCGGCCGGAGGTGCAGCTCTGCATGGCGACATAGTCCATGAAGATAGCGCCGTCGTTTCCGATGCGGTCGATGTTGGGTGTTTCGCCCACCATCAGACCGCGGTGATAGATGCTCGGCTGCATCCAGCCGATATCGTCACCCATGATGAACAGAATGTTTGGTTTCTGCGGTGCTTGCGCTACCGCCGGTGTGCTGGCCGGTCCGGACAGCGATACCGACATCAATGTGGTCGCGCCGAGCAACGCGGCGCAGGATCGCTTACGCCAACTAGGCGTCTTGCATGGCGGCGTTGCAATAAAGGGCGGCTTGTCGGGCAATATTGAACTCAACATGGCTACGCTCTCCCGTTTAAGATGCATCAGAGGCTTCTCGCCTAATGCATCGAAACCCAAGATGACTCGTGGATGTGTCGAACGGCTCCGCATGGCGCGCAGCCGGCCGGTAGCGTCGGCAGTAATTCGGCGCGCACAAATGCGAGCCGCCTTTGATGACCTTTTGTGGAATCTTGACGTTGGTCGTTCGGGGATCGTAGCTGCCATCCTCGCGCCCGCCGCGCGGGTTCTCCGGGACGCAGCAGGCCTTCGGCGCATCCGCTTCGTGCCTCGGCGAATACCAATCGGCCGTCCATTCCCAGACGTTGCCGATCATGTCGTAAAGGCCGTACCCATTCGGCGGGAATGCGGTGACCGGCGACGTGCGTTCAAAACCGTCGGCATTGGCGTTCTGGCAGGGGAATTCGCCCTGCCAGGTATTTGCCATGTGGCGGCCGGCCGGCGTGAATTCATCGCCCCACGCAAATTCGGCGCCGTCGAGCCCGCCGCGTGCCGCAAACTCCCATTCCGCTTCTGTGGGCAAATTCTTGCCAGCCCATTTCGCGTAGGCGACCGCATCGCTGAAAGCCACGTGCACGACTGGATGATCGTCCAGCCCACGAATGTTGCTTCCGGGACCGTAGGGATGCCGCCATTGCGCGCCCTTGGCGAACGTCCACCACTGGCTGAAGTCGCGGAGGTCGACCGGATGGTTGGGCGGCAAGAACATCAGCGAGCCCGCATAGACCATATGCGGCAGCATCCCGGGATAGTCTTTTGGATCGGGGATAATCTCGGCGACGGTGACGTGGCCAGTAGCCTTGACGAACTTCCTGAATTGCCGGTTCGTCACGGGATGGCGGTCCATCCAGAAGGCGTCCACCGAAACTCGGTGCGCAGGTGCTTCTTCCGGATAGTGCTTGTCCGACCCCATGCGAAATGTGCCGCCGGGTATCCAGATCATTTTATCGATATCCGAAGGACCATCACAGATGGCGATATCGCGCGGCAGTTCAGCCTTCGCTTCCACATGCGTGATCTCCCAGAGAATTCCTCGGTTGATTGGCCCGTGGTCCAATATCGATATTTGCGCGCTTCCTTTGCTGGGTTTGCGGACGGCGCAGCGCGGTGCATCTGATGGTCGTTCGGGCGGGAGGATCTTGATCTAAATCAATGCAACGGAAATGTATCGCTCACTCCCCACATCTACCCTCCACCTTTGGGAGTACGACTCTACGAGTGAGGCGGGCCACGGCGATGTTGGTGCGGACGGCCTGCGACGCTCGAGATGCGTCCGCTTCTATATCGTTTGCGCGGTGAGGCAGACCGGCCGAAGTTGCGCGGCAATTGATGATGGCGCTACGGTCGGATGCGTCGCTGCAAGGTCCGGGACGGCAGCTCGCCGAACAACCGTCGATAAGCGCCAGCAAATCTGCCGAGTTCGATAAAGCCATTTCGATTACAACCTCCCTGACCGTCGTGGCAGGTCCGCCCATCAGCAGCGCAACGTGCACGTCACCGAGCCGCTTGCGGCGCAGGAAAGCAATCGGCGAGATGCCAACCGCATCATTGAAAACTCGATGCAGCCTGCGTCGGTTCACCTTGAACACCTCGGTCAGTTCAGAGATGCGAACGGGCCGGTTGCCTGCCGCAACGAGATAGCGGTCCATCTCCTGCACCAGCTGCACCTTCGACAGCCGAAATCGTGGGCCTCGATATGGGACACCGGCGAGCACAGGCTCGGGTCATCAGGTCCTTAATGGCGCGCTTGTAGAAATCAGTAGTTTCGGCTGACATCGTCGCACCGTTTGTGTTCAGTGCCGCCACCAGCGTCTGAAATGGAGCTGGCGATCTGCTGGCCCGCCGAATACCTGCGAATTACGGAATTACGGTGACAGTGCACTTAATTCGGAAAACCGGTTGAAGGATAGCGCTGGTTAGGCGGCTTGGCTGTAGGCAGAGTAGTTGAGTGCACTGTCACCGTAATCCTGCGTAATCCTGAATTCGCATTGTTGGGGGCGTCTGCTTTGCCATGCAGCCCGGACTCAAGTCGGACGTCGCGTGATGTCAGAAATGTGCCACAACCGGACTCACATCGCCGCAAGAAGCTCAATTCGACCACCTCGTCGGCGCGGTCGCGACATCGAACCGATGGCAAGGCCGGTGTCCACTTTTGCAGAACACCTCAAGGTTCGACCCGGTACAGGCGCCATCGCTCCGGCACGCCTTTGAGTTGGTGAACGCCGCGATCCTTGAAGCGGATTCCGGACTGCGACATCAGATCCTTGACCGCGCTCGAGACCAGGACTTCGCCGGCACGCGCTTTCGCGGCGACGCGCGCGCCGATGTGAAACGCGAGACCGAACACCTCATTCCCGCTCACTTTGTATTCGCCCGTGTGCAGCCCCACCCTGATCTCTAGCCCCAGCGTGCGCACTGCCTCGCGGATTGCGGTCGCGCAACGGACGCCGGTAGCCGGCGCACCGAACGTCGCCAGCAGTCCGTCCCCCGTCGTCACGACTTCTTTTCCGCGCGAAATCTTCAGCTCTCTGCGGACGGCGGCGTAATAGTGATTCATCACCTGTGTCCAACGTGAATCACCCAGCCGCGCGGCTTTTTCGGTGGACCGGACGATATCGACAAACAGGATCGTGGCGAGCGCTTGTTCCAGTTCGGCGCCACGATCGGCGGGTCGGCGCCGGATCGCAATACTTCCAGCCAGCGATTCATAGCGATGGCTGCGTCGCCGCGCGATCGCGGCTTTTGCATAGTCTTTGGCACGCTGCACCGTGCCGCAACGAATTGTTTTCACCCTCGGTGGAAGCGTCCAGCAGACCTTTCGCCCATCTCCGGCGCCGTAGACCTCGACGGCGCCCCACTTCAGGAAAACCGCCGAACCAACCCGTCGAACACACCATGCCTTTGACGTGTATCCGGAAACGTTCGACTGATGGACTCCGATGCGAAGGAACTTGGGCATGAACGTGCGGCCAATCGAAAGACCGTTTGAGCGTACCTCGGGTAGAGCGTAATCATACATTCCTGCGTTGGCAACAGTACTCCCAATCGAGGATTTGCCAATCGCTCTCGCGTCAGCGCGTAGGGTGGATTAGTTAGGCGAAGCCGTAACCCACCCACACGGCCGAGACGCTGCGAGGGGTTTCGCTGCGCTCTACCCGTCCTACGGGCTAAATCTCTTGGACTCTTAACGGAACAATTACTTCGGCGCCATGTTCTCTGCCGCGCCAGTTTCCCCAAACGACCTTGGCGTCAAAAATCCTGTCACGACAGCGAACCTTGATCACGTCACCAACAACAGGCGCGGCGCCTTGAAAGTAGTTTTCATCGGGCCTGAGTTCTCTTTCTGTCACAAGCTCTCCAGACCTGAGAGCAATTCGCTTGACCCAATATGGCATGCCCAATTCCTCGCCCATCCACCAACAATGCCGAGTATTACGGCGACCGCCCGTAGGGCGGATTGAGCCGAAGGCGTAATCCGCCAACCTAAGGCACCGCGTTTAGGCGAAGCCGTAACCCACCGACGCGGCCGAGACTTTGCGATGGGTTTCGCTTCGCTCTACCTATCCTGCGCGCTGCTGCCGGGCATAGCCTCGGCGTCCTTCGCGTGTATTCGCTCCCGATCGGATGTTGCGACGATCAAGAGCCCCACTCACTTGGGCACGACGGCCTTCGCATTGTCGGCTGAAAAAAGCGCCGGCACGTCGAACTTGCCGGTCTGCAGGTTATAGCGGCAGCGCCAGTCGTTCACCACGGTGGTCTGCATGAGTTTGCGACCCCTGACGTCGGCATCGCCCCACAGGGCGATCAGAAGATAACGGTTGGCCGGCCAGTCGACGCCGAGCCCGCGATAGTTCTCTTCGGACCCCTTCAGCAGAAACACCGAGGTGTGATACTCCGGCGCCTTCACCAGCTTTCGCCAGTCGGGCCGGGTCTTCAGATAGTCCCACGCCAGGTCGCCGAGCGGCTTCTTGCTCGCGCGCGAATAGCCCTGCGGGGTGAGGCGGTACAGATGGAGCGTGGAGGTGCCCGAGCCGATCTTTTGCATGCGAACGATCCATTTCAGATCGTTGGTGAAGACAAAATCCGCGGGATAGTCGGCCGGCTCGGGATCGAGCAGCGTGAATGCGCCCTGCCCGCGCACCCAGAACTGCCATTTCCAGTCGTCCGTATCCTTGTTCAGGTATTGCTCGATCGCTGTCGCGCCGTCCGGCGATTTCCGGGTGTATTTCTCTTCGATCTTGTAACCCGCGGGCGGAGCCGCCGGCTGCGCGGCGGCCGCCCCACTGCAGACGCCGATACTGCAGGCAAGGAACAGGCCGATCCAGGATGTCCTACCCATGATTTTCCGGCTCCTTTGATCCCGTCACGCCATTAGTCGCATTTGTCCCGATCAAGTTCATTGTGGCCGCACTGCGGAGGCCGGGCGAAACTTGCTCATGGGACTGCGCCAAGCGCCTTCAGTTCGGCATTGGCGGCATCCCGCTCGTTGAAACCGTGCGGGCAATCAATTACGGTGACAGTGCATTTAATTCGAAAACCGTTTCAGGATGGCGCCGGTTAGCGGCTGTCCCGTCGCCGCCCACCAGGCGTCGATCGGTACAAGAAGTCCCTCATCTTGAGGCGAGCTTACAAAGAGCAGGAAAATCACCGTCGCATACGCGGCCTTACAGCGGTTAACGTCCGCTTGACCCCAAGGTTCTAGTCCATTCTCAAGCGCTCGAGGGTAAGGCGCGCGATAGCGGCTGGCGCCTCGTCCGGAATCGCGAAAACGCAACTTACGTTGATTTCGCACAGCACATAGGAGTCTTCGCCCGTTGCGCTCCTTGGCCCATACAGGAAGTCTGCGTCCCAGATGATGGGAAGAGAACCTCTCTCTATGCCGAGGGCTTTCATCATGCGCGGCGTCCACTCAGCCTCCATCTCCGTCCGCAGGGCCTGAAATTGCGCGGCGTCGGGGCCACACATGTTGCGTGGCCCCGGCTGCGCAGCAGGCGCATCCAGCCCTTCAGGCGGAGGTGGAACCAGCGCCTTTATCTTTTGATGTCCGAAACCTACGACCTTGTCGACGCCCATGTAGCAGCGAATCATTCCGTCCGACAGCCGCGGCTGAAACGGCTGATCGATGATGCATCCGCCCCAACCGAAATAGATTTCACAGCGCGCAATAAAATCCTCTAGCGGCAACGTCTCAGGCATGCTGCTTCGGCACGCCTCCAGCACCGTAACGACAGGCGCGGTGCCGGCCGGCTGATCGAGCCATTCGACCTTCCAGACGCCCTGGCCGGCGTTGCCGCGATTCTGCTTGATAACGCGCGGTCCTTCCGAGCGAAGGTGAGACGGAAAACCGTCGCGGAATTCCTCGATACCCCGGTAGAGGCGCGTCTCGGAACCCCAGCCGAGATGTCTCGTACTGTACAACACCTCCTTTACGCCCATTTTCAGGATCACGTCAGGATGCGCGCTGACGAAGCGCCCCGTTGCCGCTACCTCGCGCAGCAGCGCGTCCAGCTTCTCTCTCGTACGGTCGCCTTCGAGCGGATTGACCCACACCAATGCGCCATCGACCTTCATAAGTTGCGCCTGAACCTCGCCCTGCATTTCCTCGCAATAGATCGCGGGTTCTGCTTCGATGCCGAGCGCTCGAAGCTCGGAAAAGATTTGATGATAGCGATTGTTTTCAGGCGTTGCCGCCGCTCGGGAAGCGGGGTCGCCACGCCAGACGATCGCGATTTTATTGCTCATGATTAGACCTCTTCGTGGATCAATGGAATGTAGACGGCAGCGCCTGCGCGATCAGCGACAGGCCTGCGAACAACAGAAGCACCAACACGGTCTTTCGGCATGTCTCGTCGTCGATTTTGCCGAAAAGCTTGAAACCGGACCAGCCCGTGGGGAGGGTTACGCGAAGCCGTAACCCACCGACGCGGCGCAGACGTTGCGATGGGTTTCGCTTCGCTCTACCCATCCTACGCGCTGGACGTTGCCGGGGCTTTGAGTTTGTAATCTGGAGGCCGGGCGAAGCTTGCTCATCGGACTACGCCTAGCGCTTTCAGTTCGGCATTGGCGGCATCCCGCTCGTTGAAACCGTGCGGGCAATCGCTTGCCGCCAGACGGAAAAGGCGAGTTGCTTCATCTTTCAACCCCTTCGTCAACGAAAGCTCCCCACTGAAAAAATTGGCCGCGCAGACCTGGCCCTTCTTCCTGGTGGCGTCCGGATCGTCTGCGGCAGCAAGTACAGCAGCGGGCGTCGTCTGGTCCATGAACAATCTGATGACAGGCGCCGGCCAGACGGTCATGTCGATCCGGGAACTGGTTTGCGCCAGACGGCTCGGGAGATTGTTCCGCCGGCTGACGATATCGACCCACAGAGCTATGTAGGCATTTTTCGGTGCCTGCGCACTTGCCTGGTCAAAATCGGCCAGCGCCTTTTCGACCGAACCAGCAAAGAGATACGAACGCCCGCGAGCAAAGTAGGCCAGGGTGGATTTCGGGTCGAGCCGGATCGCCTCACTGTAGTCGGCGATGGCGCGCTCGAAGTCACCTTTGTAGCTGAAGATACCACCTCGACCGACAAAGGCCGTGGCGTCCTTGGGATCGAGCCGGATCGCCTCACTGAAGTCGGCTATGGCGCGGTCGGGGTCGCCCTTTTTGCGATAAGCGAGACCTCGACCTTTGAAGCCGACGGCATCTTCGGGATCGAGCCGGATCGCCTCACTGAAGTCGGCGATGGCGTGGTCGTTGTCGCCCTTGTCGCCGAAGGCGATACCTCGAGCGAGGAAGGCCTTGGCGCGTTTGGGATCGAGCCGGATCGCCTCACTGAAGTCGGCGATGGCGCGGTCGTTGTCGCCCTTGTCACTGAAGGCGATACCTCGATCGAGGAAGGCCTTGGCGCGTTCGGGATCGAGCCGGATCGCCTCATTGTAGTCGGCGATGGCGCGGTCGTTGTCGCCCTGTTCGTGATAAGCGGCAGCTCGATTGCTGTAGTAAGCCGCCAGATTGCGTCCTTTCGATTTCCCCTTGATATTTCCGCACATGCAGTCCTCATCCTGAGGAGCCGCGAAACGGCGTCTCGAAGGATGGCAGCTTGCGTGTTGCCATCCATCGAGACGCCATGCTGCGCATGGCTCCTCAGGATGAGGTCCGAGTCTTGCTGCTCCGGGCCCGTCAATCGAAGCTGCCGATCCATGGATTGCTTCGTCGCTTCGCTCCTCGCAATGACGCTGGCCCGGCGTGGCGTGCTAAAATTAGCCGGTCTAGCGGCTGCCTTCCATGGCCAGCAGAGCCTGTGCCTGCCTGGCGGCTTCGGCAAACGCCGGCTGCTGCGGCGCGCGCTGGATGAAGCAGCGCTTGTAGGCGTCTTCGCCCTGCTGGCGGAAGTCGCCGAGCTTGTCGTAGGCCTTCCTGTCGATCTCGTTGAACCGGAATTTGTTGTCGGCGTCTTCCGCCTTCTTGTTGTAGTCGGCCCGGATCGCCAGGCAGGACGCGACCTCCACCTTGGGCGCAATCGATCCATAGGCGACGTAGACCTTGCCGTCGGCGAGCGTCGAGACGAACACTTCGTCGGCCGCGTTGGGGATGTCCGATTGGGTTCGTCCGGCCAGAAACCCGTAGGCAAACGTTGCGGAGGCCGGCTTGGCCATCGGCAGGGAATTGAAGTTGATCACCGCGGAGTCGGTCGGAATCGCCTGGGTGTAGAAGCTTTCATCCCTGAGCGCCTTGCCGATCTGCTGCGGCACGTTATTGATGTCCTTGTCCCACCAATCCTTGTGGGCGCGCAGCCAGCGTGCGAACAGGGTCTGCGTCGTCACGATGATGTGGGCCCTGGGCTCGACATACTTGCCGTCGGCGCCGTTTTGGCCGGCTTTCTCGCCGTTCGCTCCGAGTTCGGAATCGAACCGCAGGCCATCGAGCGTGCCAAAGCCCTCATCGCCTTTGTAGAAGGTCTCGATATTGAGCTTGGCGGGACCGAAGCCTTTGCGGGCGGGTTCGCCCAGGATCGCAGCCATCTGCGCCTTCAGATCGGCGAACGCGGCGTCCTCGGCCTTCGTGGTGGCATCATCGGACTTCCCGGCGTCATAGATCGGCGAGAATTTTGCGATTGCCGCATCGCGCGTCGCGACGTAGCGGTCTTCGGGCGAAGGCGTCAACGGCGCGGCGCTTGCACCTGAAAGCACCAGCATGGGACCCACGGCGGCGATCAGCCGGAAAATGACGGTGAGATAATTGTGCATCCCCGGTGGTCGGCACCACACGCCGATAGGTTCAATACCGCCTTCCACAAAGGCCCCGGTCAGCGTAGCTTGCCGAGCAGCGTTACCGGGCGACGCGGGCCACTTTCCCACCCACCGGCCCTGTCAAATCGCCGTCAGGATCAAGCAGGATTGATTTTTCTCTAATTCTCTTTTGGTGTCACAACTATAGCCATCAATTGACCCAATTGCCAAACCTTGCTGTCGCATAATGCGCGGAAAACGCGCAAGGTATTGATCAGATCAGCAGCCTTCGCAAGAGCAACCCAGCGAACCGAACCATTTCTTGCTGCTGCAAGCCGCCGAGCCGAATTGGTGCACGTCCAGGCAAACAGGGGAGCAGTACGATGACGATCAGACCCGATCCCACGTTTTACGCATCACCCAAGCTTGCAATAGAAGCGCCGCCGGAGAGCTTCGCCTATACCTTGCTGCTGAGCCCGGACTTTTCAAAACCCGACGCCCTCGCAGTGATCGACGTAAAGCCCGGCTCCCCGACATACGGTCGGGTCGTCCACTCGGTGACGATGCCCAACAAGGGCGACGAGTTTCACCATTTCGGGTGGAACGCCTGCTCGTCGGCCTTGTCGCCACTCACCGGGCACGCGTTTCTCGAGCGCCGCTACCTCATCATTCCCGGAATCCGGTCCTCCCGGATTTACGTTGTCGATACGAAGCCGGATCCCGCCAAGGCGAGGATTCACAAAATTATCGAACCCGAGGAAATCCTCAAGAAGACCGGTTACTCGCGGCCGCACACGGTCCACTGCGGGCCCGATGGCATTTATGTCAGCACTCTCGGTGGCGGCGGCAAGGACGGCACCGATGGACCGCCCGGAGTCTTCATCATGGACTGCGAG
>Ga0210410_10003490_pt1 | contig 13912 bp, 12 predicted proteins | sample IncBWC4MmetaG_FD_161058 | JGI IMG/M metagenome (GOLD analysis project Ga0210410, IMG submission 161058) | Forest soil microbial communities from Barre Woods Harvard Forest LTER site, Petersham, Massachusetts, United States - Inc-BW-C-4-M | ecosystem: Environmental > Terrestrial > Soil >... | reverse complement strand
CGAACTGACGAAGGCCATGAAGGAAGCGACCGAATTCGGCAACGGTCAGTCGGCAATGGACAACGACCAGGCGCTCGAGGCCATCAAGAAATCCGGCAAGACCGAAATCGTCACGCTGACGCCGGAGCAGGACGAGGCGATGCGCAAGGCGATGATGCCGGTCTACAAGGACGTCGCCAGCCGGGTCGGCCAGCCCCTGATCGACGAATTCCTGAAGGAAACGGGCCGCGGCCCGATGAACTGAGCCGTCCCTAAGGGATCGCTACAGACGGGGTCCGCGGCCGGCACGGTCGCGGGAAGATGCTTGGTCGGGCGGTTTCATCAGCCGCCCGATCGTCGCGGGGGATATCGATGTTTTTACGTTTTCTGGACCGGCTTGAGGAAATCATCATCGCGAGCCTGATGGGCGCGGCGACGCTGATCACCTTTGTCGCCGTCGTCCATCGCTACCTGGTCGACATTCCCGTGCTGTATCCGATTCTGTTCCCGATCCGGCTCGATTGGTCGCAGGAGCTGTGCATCTATATGTTCATCTGGATGGCGAAGTTCGGCGCCGCCTACGGGGTGCGGACCGGCATCCATGTCGGCGTCGACGTGCTGATCAAGCGGCTCAATCCGGGCTGGCAGAAGGGCGTGATTTTGTTCGGCCTGATGGGTGGCGCGCTGTTCACCTTCATCGTCGGCACCATGGGCGCGAAATTCGTGTTCGAATTGATGGGTACCGACCAGGTCTCGCCCGATCTCGAATTGCCGAGCTGGCTGGTCTACGCCTGCATCCCGCTCGGCTCCTATCTGATGTGCTTCCGCTTCCTGCAGGTGTCGTGGGCCTACTTTCGCACCAGCGAACTGCCGCATCATGACGCGGCCAACATCGACGGCATCGAAGTCAGTCCCGATGCGCCGGTCGCGCTCGGAGAAGCGTGATGAGTGCGGCCCTGATTTTCGGACTGCTGTTTGCCCTGATGCTGACGGGCATGCCGATCTCGATTTCGCTCGGCCTGACCGTGCTGACCTTCCTGTTCACGATGACGGAAGTGCCGATCGAGAGCGTCGGGCTGAAACTGTTTTCCGGCCTCGACAATTTCGGAATCATGGCGATTCCGTTTTTTATCCTCGCCGGCACCTTCCTGACCCGCGGCGGGGTGGCGAGGCGCATGATCGCCTTCACCGTCTCGCTGGTCGGCCATTTGCCGGGCGGCCTCGGGCTAGCCGGCGTGGCGGCGTGCGCGATGTTCGCGGCGATCTCGGGATCCAGCGTCGCCACCGTGGTCGCGATCGGCTCGATCATGATGCCCGCGATGGTGGAACACGGCTATCCGCGCCGCTTCGGCGTCGGCGTGATCTCGACCTCCGGCGCGCTCGGCATCCTGGTGCCGCCGTCGATCATTCTGGTGCTGTACGGCGTTTCCACCAACACCTCGATCGGGGCGCTGTTCATGGCCGGCATCGTGCCGGGCATCATGCTGGCGCTGATGCTGGCCGCCGTGACCTGGTTCATCGCCTGGCGCAAGGGCTATCCGCGCATGCCAAAGGCGACGCTCCGGCAGCAATGGACCGCGTTCCGCGAGAGCGTGTGGGGCCTGCTGCTGATCGGTATCGTGCTCGGCGGCATCTACGGCGGGGTCTTCACGCCGACCGAAGCCGCCGCCGTGGCCGCGGTGTACGCCTTCTTCATCACCGTGTTCGTCTACAAGGAATTGAAGCTGCGCGAAGTGGGCAAGGTGCTGCTGCAGGCGGCGAGCATGAGCTCGATGCTGCTCTACATCATCACCAACGCGGTGCTGTTCTCGTTCCTGATGACGCACGAGCAGATTCCGCAGGAGATGGCGGCCTGGATCATCGACAAGAATTTCAGCCTGTGGGCGTTCCTGCTGGTGGTCAACGTCCTGCTGCTGATGGCCGGCAACGTGATGGACCCGTCATCCATCCTGCTGATCATGGCGCCGATCCTGTTTCCGCTGGCAACCAAGATCGGCGTCAATCCGGTTCACCTCGGCGTGCTGATGATCGTGAACACCGAAGTCGGGCTGTGTCATCCGCCGGTCGGCCTCAATCTCTATATCGCCAGCGGCATTGCGAAAATGGGCATCAGCGAAATCACCGTCGCGGTGCTGCCGTGGCTGTGCGCGATGCTGATTTTCCTCGGGCTGATCACCTACATCCCCGAGATTTCGCTGTGGCTGCCGCGGCTGCTCGGCATGATCTGAACGGTCGCTGAACGGTGAAGATTACATGTTGGTAAGAGGTGCTTCCATTTCCAAACTGTAAGTTGATTGCGCGCCAAAGCCCGCCATGCTGGTGCAACCTTCAAAGGAGGTTCACATGAAGAAGTTTGCCATCGCCGGGATCGCAGCACTTGCCATCGCCGGTTCAACCGCAGTCTATGCCCAGCAGCACCGTCCCTGGTTTCACGAGCACATGCGAATAAACCCCGAGGACCGGGCGGCGTTGACCGACGCGAAGATCGCCGCCGTTCACGCCGGGCTGAAGCTCAATCCCGATCAGGAAAAACTATGGCCGCCGGTCGAGGCCGCAGTGCGGGATTTCGCCAAAATGCGAATCGATCGCGCCAATGCGCGGATGAACGCGCCGCGGGACGAAGCTCAGAGACCGGACCCGGTGGCGCGCCTGCGCGAGCGCGCCGACACCATGGCGACCACGGCGACGGCGCTGAAGAAGATCGCGGACGCCGCTGACCCGCTCTACAAGACCCTCGACGAGGGCCAGAAACGCCGCCTCACCATCCTGACCCATATGGAAGGCCGGTTCGGCGGCGAAGGCTGGCGGCACCGCGACTCCGAGCACCACATGGATCGCGATCGGGATGGCGGATCGGACAGGGATCATGGCGGCCGGGAGGGCCCCGAGCGGCTCTGAGCCCGCAAGCCTTCAATCGATCGAAAGCCTGGGAAAGCCGCCGGATTCCGGCGGCTTTTTTGGGTTTGGCCTGCCGCCGACAAGGCCGGGAAAACCCCACCGGTTTGCTGGACATCGGGGAGTCGCTTTGCTAAACGACGCCCTCTTGCGAAGGCTTTCCGGGCCGGTTCCGGGCGCATAGCTCAGTTGGTAGAGCAGATGACTCTTAATCATCGGGTCCCAGGTTCGAGCCCTGGTGCGCCCACCAAGCTTTTCAAGCACTTAGCGGTTTAGCCAACGCGCAAATCGGCCGCGGTTTACACCTCGGTTTACAGTTTCTGACTGATAAGCAATCGTCGAAACGGAGCCAGTCTGCAGACTGATAAGCAAAGGGTAGTTTCCTTATCAGTTTGAATCAGGGTTGCGATCGAGCGGCGCAGCCGTATCGGTCTAGCTTCGCCGTCACTCTTTGGTGACGTCATAACCGTAAATCCACTCGATTTGATAAGTGTGCGATGAAGGCTTAATGAGCTTTCTCCACGCATAAGCGGTATCGCGTTTGAGCCTTGCCCATCTCGAGGTGAGATGGTTCACTTTGGCGCGCGCGTTAGCTGCGCCTTGCACACGGGATGCCCGGTCACGCCGCAGGCCCTCGTATCGTTCAAGGGCTGCGTTGGGTTCTTGTCTGTCTGCGGCCAAGGAGGACGCCAGCGCAAAGGCATCTTCGATGGCCATGCAGGCACCCTGCGCAAGATAGGGCAGCATCGCATGCGCGGAATCTCCGAGCAAAGTCACCCTTCCTTTGCTCCAGTTCGAAAGCGGGGACCGGTCGAAAAGAGCCCATTTGTAGCAGTGCTTGGTTGCGGCAAACAGCTTGGTCAGATCTGGATGCCAATCCTTGTAGGCTTCGACGACTTCAGCGATGCTCGCCTCGCTGCGCCATGATTCCGTGGACCAGTCAGATTCGTGGCTCGCGACCCAATTGATGAGTTTCCCTCCCCGAACGTAGTAGTGCACGACGTTCGAGTTGGGACCGAACCAAACCGTCATGTCGGGCGCGAACATCCCCTTCGGCACATCTTCGACCGGCACCAGCCCGCGCCAGCAGACGTTTCCTGTAAACCGCGGCGACTCTTTTCCAAATAAACAGTTGCGCACATTGGAATGGATGCCGTCTGCGCCCACCGCAATATCGGCCCTGATCTCCGCACCGTCGGTGAATTTCAGGACCGCATGGTTATCGACCGTGCCGACATCGATGCAATTTGCGTTGAGTCGGATGGTGCCTTCCGGCAGGGCGTGGGCGAGCAGCTTATGCAAGTCAGCTCGATGAGCACCGAAATAGCCGGAGCCGAATTCACGTTCATAGACGTTTTTCATTTGCGTCGCGGAAATAACGCGGCCGCTCTTCCAGCTTCGTACGACGTGGCGATCGGGTTCGAACGATATCTTCCTGAACTCGTCTTCCAGTCCCAGGGCCCTCAGTACCTTCATGGCGTTGGGGCTCAGTTGGACGCCGGCGCCGATTTCCGACAAACTCGATGATTGCTCGTAGACAGTTACGTTGAAGCCCTGCCGCCGCAGCGCGATCGCGGACGTCAGCCCGCCCAGGCCCGCCCCGACGATGGCGATATCCTTGATCTCCCGCATATGCCTGCTTTTACGGTACCGACGACGAGGTGGTTGTGTGCCATTGGCATATGAATGTGTCAATTCGCAACGCTGTCATGGAGGCCGGATCCCCGGCAGGCCCCGATATCTGCCTTTAACTGCGTGGCTTGCATTGCTGCGTTGATTTAAATTTAGACCCGTCTTGATCCATTGACATATGCGTATGCTAATGGATAACAAAAGTCTGGCGTTTTCGCCGTTCCGCGGGACTGCGCAGTTGGTTCGAGGCGGCGACGACGACAGAGTCACGCGGGCGAGGTTTGGGGATGTGGCGTCCCGGGAACCGTGGCTCGTTGCGCGTGGGGCACAAATTGATAAGGGCGTGGGAAACAAAGGAGGCGACCGCGGTGGTCAATTGTTCGGTTAACGTTGCGCGCGCATTGTGCGCAGTCATCTTCTTTGCGGCGGCCGTGCCGGCCCGCGCGGAGCCAACACTGAAGTTGGGTGTTTTGACCGATCTCTCCAGTTTCGGTGCCGATGTAACGGGGAAGGCCTCCCTAACTGCGGTTCAAATGGCTATCGACGATTTTGGAGGCTCGGTCCTAGGCAAGAAGATCGAGCTGGTCTCCGGCGATACCCAGAACAGGCCGGATATCGCCGCTAACCTTGCGCGCGAGTTTCTTGACCAGAAGCATGTCGACGTGCTGCTCGATCTCCCGCAATCGGCGGTCTCCCTTACGGTGCAGAAGATCGCCCAAGAGCATCACACCATCGATATCGTGACAAGCGGCGTGACCGCGGAGCTTACCGGCAAATCCTGCTCGCCGTATGGGGTGCATTGGGCCGAGGATACCAATGCGCTCGCGGCGGGAACCGTGGGCGCGCTGGTCTCGAGCGGTCTGAAGAAGTGGTATTTCGTCGCGGCGGATTTCGCCTTCGGCCACACCATGGAGGGCGCCGCTCAAGCCGTGCTGGCACGCAAGGGAGGCGTCTCGGTCGGTACGGTCTGGGTTCCCACCTCGACCATGGATTACTCCTCTTTCATCATGACCGCGGCCGGAACCAACGCCGAGGTCGTGGCATTCGCTACCGTCGGAAATGATTTCGTGGCGTCGATGAAGCAGGCCCATGAATTTGGCCTTGCGCAATCGGGCAAGAAGATCGCCGGCCTGATCACCTATCTGTCTGATATCCACAGTCTGGGTCTGGACATCGCACAGGGGCTGTACGTGACTTCCAGCTTTTACTGGGACCAGAACGATGCGGCCCGCGCATTCGCGGCCAGTTTCGAGAAGATCGAGGGGCGTAAGCCGAACAAGACTCACGCATCGCTTTACGCCGCCACGCTGCATTACCTGCGTGCGGTCAAGGCAGCCAACTCGTCCGATGCCGATGCCGTCATCGGCGCCATGAAGTCGACGCCAGCGGATTACTTCGGAAAGTCCGTGAAGATTCGCGAGGATGGTCGCGCCATCTTCGATCTCGACGTCTATCAGGTGAAAAGCCCTGCGGAATCGAAAGCTCCCTGGGACCTCTACCGCAAAGTCAATTCGGAGCCCGGCGACGAATTGTTCGCTCCCATCAACAAGACGGCGTGCTCGTTTCTGCACTGAAGCCTTTTCCCGACCGTCAACGGCGGCGTCGCTATAAATAATGGAGGTTGCAATGGCCGAAACCATGATGTCTGACGCCTCGGAGCGGAGGGCGCTTTCCGCCGAACTCGAGCGCTTCAACTGCAGGGTGGCCCAGCCGGACGATCCGCCGCTGTTCACACGGCAGCCGGTCTCGGCCATGAAGCCCTGTCATTGGCGTAGCGGAGATCTTGACCGCCTGCTCGACAAGATCGGAGCCAAGCTCAAGCTGGAGGCCGGCGGACAACGTCGCACCATCAGGCTGACCAATCCCGGTCTTCCTTATGGAACGACCCCAACTTTCTGGGCTTCCATCCAGTACATTTTGCCCGGCGAAGTCGCGACCGGCCACCGTCACGCTGCGACCGCGCTGCGCTACATCATGCAGGGCAAGGGCGTCGATACTATCGTCGAGGGAGAACAGTACCCCATCAACGAGGGTGATCTGGTGTTAACGCCGAGCTGGACGTGGCACGACCACGAACACAAGGGATCCGAGCCGATGATCTGGCTTGATGTGCTCGACATCTCGCTGGTCCGATCGCTCGAAGCCACTTTCTTCGAAGCATCGTCGCAGCCGCGACAGCCGGTTTCCAATATTTCCAACCGGTCGTACCGGGAATTCGGAAGCGGCATCATGCGGCCGATGACGCCGTCGCACACCGGGCTTGCCAGCCCGATTCTGGCCTATACGCGGGATCGCGCCCAAGAAGCCTTGCAGCAGGCCGCCGGACTCGAGCCCGATCCGTTCGATGACGTCATCCTCGAATACCAAAATCCGCTCACCGGCGCCCCAGCCTTGCCGACCATCGGAACGGCGCTGCAGATGCTGCGCCCGGGCGCGCGCTGCAAGGCTCACCGCCATACCGGAAGCGTGGTCTATTACATCGTTCGCGGCAGCGGCAGTACCACTATCAATGGCCAGACCTTCGACTGGGACAAGGGCGACTTCCTCGCGCTGCCGCCCTGGGCGGAGCACGGTCACTGCAACCGCTCATCGACGTCGGAAGCGGTCATGTTCCAGGTCAACGATTTCCCGGTCCTGAAAGCGCTCGGGCTTTACCGCGAACAGGCGAGTTGAACAGGTGGTGCGGCGACGAAATAACGGAGACATGAAATGAAGTTGGCAAGTTTCGGCGGTGGCCGCATCGGCGTCGTCGTCGATGACCGGCTGATCGATGCGACAGTGGCATCCTCGGTATCAGCGGATTTCTGGCCTCCGGTCGGCATGGTAAAACTGATTGCGGATTTCGACCGCGCGAGGCCGCAACTGGAGGCATTGGCGCAAAGTGAAGCCGGGACGCCGCTTTCCACCGCCGATCTCGAATGTCCGATACTTTGGCCCAACAAGGTGATCGCGTTTCCGGCCAACTACCACGCCCATGTCGAGGAGATGAAGACCGGCACCGGCCTCATCTCGAAGTTCAAGGCGGATGGACAAGGTTTCTTCCTCAAATCGAATTCCAGTCTGAGTGGCCCGCGCGAACCGATCGCGCTGCCGAACATCCAGGGACGACAGGTCCATCACGAATGCGAGCTTGCCGTCATCATCGGAAAGGGCGGCCGGATGATTTCGCGCGAAGACGCGATGGACCATGTTTTTGGCTACTCCTGCCTGCTGGACATCGTGGTTCGCGGCCAGGAGGAGCGGGTGATGCGAAAATCCTACGATACGTTTTGTCCGCTCGGTCCCTATATCGTGACACGCGACGAGGTGCCGCGATATGACGACATCGACCTGCTGCTCGAGGTCAACGGCGTGGTTCGCCAGAAAGCCAACACCAGGGATCTCATCGTCGACATTCCCGATATGATCCGCATGGCCTCGAGTGTCATGATGCTCTATCCCGGCGATATCATCGCCTCTGGCACGCCGGCCGGCGTCGGGCCGTTAAAGGGCGGCGACAAGGTGAAGATCGTTATCAGTCATGTAGGCTCGATGACGCTCGACGTCGTTCAATCGGAAAGCGGGGGGCACGAACTCTGGAACAAGCCCGCCGCCTAGCTGCTGTCGCTATCGCTTCGACTGCGGGCGCCAAGTTGGGCCGACACGCGGGCAGCTGCCGCCGTAAGAAGCCGTACCGTCGGTCCGTCATAGGAGAAGTCGCTGTCGCCATGCGTTCCAAGCAAGGTCATCGTGAACGCGACGCCCGCGGGACCGAACACGGGTACCGAGAGTGCATCGATTCCGGAGCGGCGCTCCCCTTCGGAGTGGGAGAACCCCAGGCGCCGAACCTCTTCCACGCGTTCGCCGTAGCGCGCGCGAAGAACCTCCAGCGCCTGGCCGCTGCTGGCATGAAGGGCTTCGAGTTCACGTTCGATCAGCGGCGCGGTGATCTGTGCCGGTTGATGCGCGACCCAAGCCCGCCCGGTCGCGGTCGTCAGAAGCGGCAAAATCGATCCCTCGTTGATCCGGACCGCGATGTCGTTGGCGCCCTGTCTCCATCTCAGCACCATCGGACCGAGCTGCGACCACACCGTGGTGTGCGCATCATGCCCTGCCGCCGCCGCGAGCCGTGCCAGTTCGGACGTGACCACCTCCACCGCATCGATGCGGCCCAAAGCTGTCAGTCCCAGTTGTCGCGAAAACGGCCCGAGATCGTAAAGTCCCGTCGCGTCGTCCTGACGGACCATGCCGAGCACGGCAAAGCTCACGAGATATCGATAGGCCTTGCTTGCCGGCATGCCGGCCGCCTTGGCCACGTCGCGCAGCGGTACTGGGCCGCTCACGCTCGCGAGCGCTTTCAGGACCGAAGCGCCGACCGTGATGGACTGGATACCGCGCGGCGGGCGCTGGTTTCGCGTTCGTTTCAAGCGACCTCTTCCCCCTCGATCGGCCCAAGCATAATAGTTTTGTTCCGCGAACGGATCGATAGGGATGTCGCGTTTCCCAATGACATATATATTGACTACTGTGTAATCAAACAATAAGCGTTTCTTTGGCTGCTCTGGGCTCGCGCTGCCTGCCGCGGGCCGTTCGGATAGCAGGTGGATGATGACGTATTTGGTCGCCGAGGGTCTTTCGAACACGCCTGCGGGACACCGGCTGGCGTCGCTGTTGGCGCGCCCGGGTATCCTGCGAATGCCCGGAGCCCACAATGGAATGGCGGCGCTGCAGGCCAAGGCAGCCGGCTTCGAGTCGGTTTACCTTTCGGGCGCAGCGATGACGGCTTCAATGGGACTGCCGGACCTCGGCGTGCTCGGTCTGGAAGACGTGTGCTGGTTCGCCCGGCAGATCGCGCGCGCGGCCGACCTGCCGATCCTCGTGGACGGGGACACCGGCTTCGGCGAAGCGCTCAACGTCATGCACATGGTCAGGAGCCTCGAAGACGCGGGCGCCGCGGCCGTTCAGATCGAAGACCAGATTCTACCGAAAAAATGCGGCCACTTGAACGACAAGAAACTGGCCGATCCGCTGCACATGGCCGCGAAGATCGCCGCGGCAAGGAAGGCGAGGCGGCATCTGCTGATCGTTGCACGCACCGATGCCGCAGCTGAAGAGGGCGTCGACGGAGCGGTGGCGAGGGCCGAACGCTATATCGAGGCGGGCGCGGACATCATCTTTCCGGAGGCCTTGATCAATGCCGAGATGTTCGCCGAATTTGCAAAACGCGTCAAAGTCCCGCTGCTCGCGAACATGACGGAGTTCGGGCGGACTCCTTTCTTCACCGGGGCAGAATTCGAAAGGATGGGATATCGCATCGTGATCTGGCCGGTTAGTTCGCTGCGCGTCGCCAACAAGGCGCAGGAAGAATTGTATGCCGCCATCAACCGCGACGACGGAACGCATAAGGTGCTGGAGCGGATGCAGACCCGAAAAGAACTCTACGCCCGGATCAACTACCAGGAATTCGAGGAACTGGACTCGACATTGGTCCGCACCATCGTGCCGGAAGGAATGCCTCAACGATGAGCGGCTCTCGCGGACGGCATGTATCGCTGCCGGCGGTTTTCATGCGTGGCGGCACCAGCAAGGCGGTCTTCTTTCGCCAGGAAGATCTCCCGAAGGCGGCGCCCCCGCGCGATTGCTCGAACTGGGACGCGATCTTTTGCGGCGTTCTCGGCTCGCCTGATCCGAACGGACGTCAACTCGACGGCATGGGCGGCGGACTTTCATCGCTGTCGAAAATTGCGGTTATCGGCAAGCCGACGCATCCCGACGCTGACGTCGATTTCACCTTTGCGCAGGTCGGCATCCGGGAAGCAATCGTGAGCTATCGCGGCACCTGCGGCAATATTTCGTCGGCAGTCGGTCCCTACGCCGTCGACGAGGGATTGGTCAGGGCAACGGGGAATTCCGCAACAGTCCGGATCCATAATACGAACACGGGCAAGATCGTGGTTGCAACGTTTGCGCTGCAGGACGGCAGAGCGGCGGTTGGCGGCGAACAGTCGATCGCGGGCGTTGCCGGTGAAGGCGATCCGGTAAGACTGGCCTTTCTCGATCCCGGCGGCGCCACCACCGGCAAGCTGTTGCCGACGGGAAACGCGCGCGACGAACTTGACGTCGCCGGGGTTGGTCAAATCGAAGCCTCCCTGGTCGATGCCGCCAATCCGGTGGTATTTGTGCGCGGCAGCGCCTTTGCGCTCGACCCGCGATCGCGCCCCGAAGACCTCGAGAAGGATGCGGAACTCGTGAAGCGGCTCGAGGAAGTTCGTGTCGCGAGCGCGGCGCGAATGGGCCTTTGCAGCGAACAGGAAGCCCGGACCAGAATCAAGAACCTGCCCCTGGTCTCGCTGATCTGGCCGCGATCCGCAGCATCCGCCGAAGCCGATATCGTGACGCGAATGATCTCGGCCGGGCAACCGCATCGGGCCACCCCCTTGACGGGAGCGATGTGTCTCGCGGTCGCAGGCAGGCTGCCTGGCTCGATTGTCGCCGAGGCTCTGAGCGAGCGTTCCGAGCCGGACCGCGACATAACGATCGCGCACGCTTCGGGAATCCTGACCCTCGGCGCAAAGGTGCGGATCTCCGGCGGTGAAGCCGTCGCCGAGGAAGTTGTGGTCTACCGTACGGCGCGGCGCCTCATGGAAGGGCGCGTGTTCTACCGAACCAGCTAGCTGAGTTTTGTGAGAGAAAACATGACGAAATCCCGAACCTCCGTATTGATCGTGGGCGCCGGTCCAGTTGGTCTTGCGCTCGCCGGCGATCTGGGCTGGCGCGGCGATGCATGCACGTTGATCGAACGCACCGACGGTGCGATCTCGGCGCCCAAGATGGACATGGTCGGTATCCGCACCATGGAACATTGCCGCAGGTGGGGGATCTCCGACTGGGTCTCGCACTCGCCCTATCCACGGGACTACCCGCAGGACAATGTGTTCCTGACCTCGTTGACCGGCTATGAACTCGGGCGCGAAGCCATACCACCCAAGAACCTCGAGAAGCGGCCTCCGCAAAGCCCCCAGAATCGTGAGCGTTGCCCGCAGGACATGTTCGATCCGATCCTGACGCGCTTCGTCCGCCAATTCGAACACGTCGATCTGCGCTATCGCACCGAACTCGTCGATTTCGTTGAGCGGGACGACGGGGTCGTGGCTACGCTTCGCGACCACGCTGCCGGGCGCGATTATCAAATGACGGCGGATTTTCTGGTGGGGACCGACGGCGGCTCCAGCGCCGTGCGCGAGAAGCTGGGCATCGGGATGTCCGGGCAGCCGGTACTGACCTATACGACCAACATTATTTTTCGCTGTCCCGATCTTCCCGAGCTTCATGACAAGGGCAGGGCCTATCGCTTCATCTTCATCGGTCCGGAAGGGACCTGGCTGACGATCGTTGCGATCAACGGCGCGGACCGATGGCGAATGTCGATCGTCGGCACAGCGGAGAAGAAAACATTCACCGAGGAGGAGGTTAAAGACCTCATTCGGCGCGCGATGGGCAAGGATTTTGATTTCGAGATCCTGACCATCGTCCCGTGGGTCCGGCGCGAACTGGTCGCGGACAGCTACGGGACCAAGCGGGTTTTTATCGCGGGCGATTCCGCCCATCTGATGTCGCCGACCGGTGGGTTCGGCATGAACACCGGCATCGGCGATTCCGTCGACCTGGGCTGGAAGCTGGACGCGATGATACGGGGTTGGGGTGGCGCCGATCTTATGCGCAGCTACGAAATCGAGCGCAAGGCGATCGCGGTCCGCAATGTCAGCGAGAGCAGCGGCAATCTGAAACGAATGCTGTCCAGCCGCGATCGCAAGCCTCCGGCCGAAATATTTGGAGACAGCGAGGCCGGACGGCAGGCCCGCAAGGAGTTCGGCGACTGGTATGCCGAACAGATGCGCCGCGAATGGTTCACAATCGGCATTCATCTGGGCTACCGTTATGAGAATTCGCCGGTCGTCTACAGCGACGGCACGCCGTCGCCGGCCGATGAGATCGCAACCTATACCCAGATATCGCGGCCGGGTTCGCGCGCGCCCCATGTTTGGCTCGCGGATGGTAGCTCCACACTCGATCTCTTCGGCCGAAGCTTCGTCCTGCTGCGTCTCGGCCGCGATGCACCCGATGCCGAACGATTTTTGCGCGCGGCGAAAGCGAGGAATATGCCGCTCGACGTTCAGGTCTTGGATGACGAGGAGGCGTGCAAGATTTACCAGTACCGGCTCGTGCTGGTCCGTCCCGACGGTCATGTGGCTTGGCGTTCGGATAACCTGCCCAAGGACGCCGGCGAAATTCTGGACGTAGTCAGAGGGGCGCGTTCATCGGCCGTCAATGAGCGCAACGCCTCGCGCGTCGCTTGACGTTCGATCGATGCGTGCTTCAACATCGCGGTGATGGGCGTGCGAGTGATGTGGTTTCTTCGGAGCTTTGATCCGTTTGTTTGAAGACGCTTTTTAATACGAGAATTGGTACGGGATAGATGCCACCCATCAGCGGTAAGAAACGTCCGGGCATCCCGAAGAAGTCCGGGACGCCGCGAGGTATCCAATCGATCGAAATCGGCATGCAGGTTCTCAACGCATTGGCTGCCTCTACGGGACCGCTTCACCTGCGCGATGTCGCCAAGGCGTCAAAAACCTCGGCGAGCAAGGCTTACCGCTATTTGGTGAGCCTGTCGGAGGCCGGTCTGGTGAGGCAGGACCCCGACACGGCTCAATATGACCTCGGGCCGTTCTGCTGCGATATCGGCCTGTCCGTGCTCAAGCGCATCAACGGCATCGAAGTCGTTACGGAAGCGTTGGCGGCGGTGGTGAATGAGATCCATCGCGACGTACACGCGACGGTATGGACGGATTCCGGGCCGATGGTCATCCGATGGCTCGAAGGATCCCCGGGCGTGGCGATCAAGGTCAGGTCAGGCGTTGTCCTTCCGGTGTTGACCACGGCCACCGGGCGGGTTTGGGCATCTTATCTACCCGCACAGACGACCAAGCCCATGATCGATAGCGAACTGACGAGGCTGGAGCATACCGAGTCATCGTCCAAAGAAGACCTCCTGCAGCGATATCGCGATCGAATAGACGCCGTACGTCAGTTCGGATTGGCCCGGTCGCAGGGCGAACGTCGCACCGGAATAGACGCCTTGTCCGGCCCGATTCACGGACCGGAGGGAATCGCGTTTGCCGTGACCGTGATGGGCTCTCACCGTGATTTCGATCTTTCCTATCAGGGGAAACCTGCACAGACTCTCAAGACCATCTTGAACACGGCAAGCAGGTCTCTGCAGGGCTTCTCGAGCGCGGATGCGGCCGAAAAATAGTCTGTCGCCGACCCGCGGGTTCGGGTTGCGCGTCGACGTACTCGGTTCGGTAAGCGTATTCCAATGTAAAATAAATTTGCTAAAAGGAAAAATGCCAAGTAGCTTTTTCCT
>Ga0210410_10003488_pt1 | contig 13913 bp, 14 predicted proteins | sample IncBWC4MmetaG_FD_161058 | JGI IMG/M metagenome (GOLD analysis project Ga0210410, IMG submission 161058) | Forest soil microbial communities from Barre Woods Harvard Forest LTER site, Petersham, Massachusetts, United States - Inc-BW-C-4-M | ecosystem: Environmental > Terrestrial > Soil >... | reverse complement strand
CCACTTCGGCTCCGGCATTTGATCGTAGAGCTGCCGGATCACCGGGGCCATCTTCTGCGACAGCCGCCCCGCCACAATCATCAGGTCCGCCTGCCGCGGCGATGGCCGGAACACTTCCGCGCCAAAGCGTGCTATATCAAACCGCGAAGCCGCCATGGACATCATCTCAATCGCGCAGCACGCCAATCCAAACCCCAGCGGCCAGATCGAACTCCGCCGCGCCCAGTTCACGGCCTTATCCAGCTGCGTGAAGATGATTCCCTCATCCTGCAGCAGCTTGCCGAAATCGTCCGGCTTTGTCAGCGTGACATGTTTGGCAAGAGTGGTTTCCATGTTCCCTCGTCTTCCTCTCTATATTCGCACATCGCTCTAACCCGCACAATCGGCTCACTCGGTCAGCTTTTTTGGCAGCCCGGCCAAAACGCGCAGGAATGGCCGGCGGTTCTTGAGCACCCGCGCCACCACCAGCCCGCCCTCGATCGCCGCCACCGCTTCCTCTGCCCGCTTTCGCGCCACCCCAGCGGAAAGCCCCGCGTCACGCCCTAGCCGGGCAAATCGGTCCACCCAAAACTCCATCGATTTCTTGGCGCGCACCAGCGTCGCCCGGTTATCCGCCAGTGTCAGCGTATCCAACAGGCACCACGCCCTGCCACTGTTATAAAACTCGCGCAGCCTCCGCGCCATCCGCCGCGCTCGTTGCCTTGGGTCACCTTCCTCCGCGGCCGGGGCAAGGACGTACTCGCCGAAGTGGCGATCCACCTCCGACTGAATCGCGCCGACCATCTCCTCTTTGCCGCCGGGGAAGCGGTGGTACAGGCTGGCTTTCACCAGGCCCGTGGCATCCATAAGCTCCGCGTAGGAGGCCCCGTCGTAGCCCCGCCGCCGGAAAACCTCCGTCAGCCGCTCGAATAATTCCTTGTCCGATACCTTTGAGGGCCGCATCTAAATCCTTTCCCGTCCTTGGATGCCGCTCAATCTATTCCGGTTAGACCGTTCGGTCTAATTATCCTCGATTTTCGCGCCATCGCCCGAAGAAAGCATGAAACCTTTTGGCTATCCCCACATCAAACCTCGCAAATAGACCAGTCGGTCTATTATAAGCAATCGGTCAATGGGTTTCGACCCAAGTCCAACAGGAGGATGAACGATGAATTTCCGCAGGACCGTACAGTCGGGAACGCTTTTGCTGGCACTCGCCGCAGCTCCCTCTCTCGCTTTCTCCCAGATGTCCGCCATGAAAGAGAGTGCCGCGCCCGACCCCGCTCGCGTCACCTATCACACCACGCAGGTCGACGGGCTGAAGATTTTCTATCGCGAAGCCGGGCCGAAGAACGCGCCCACGCTCGTCCTTCTTCACGGCTATCCCAGCTCGTCCCACATGTTCCGCAATCTTATTCCGGCGCTGAGTGACAAGTACCACCTCATCGCTCCCGACTATCCCGGCTTCGGCTACAGCGATTCCCCGTCGCCCGAGCAATACGCCTATACCTTCGACCACCTTGCCGACATCGTCGATCACTTCCTGGACCAGCAAGGCATCACCAAATATTCCATCTACATTCAGGATTACGGCGCGCCCGTCGGCTTCCGGCTGGCCACGCGTCACCCCGACCGCATTCAGGCCATCATCAGCCAGAATGGAAACGCCTATGACGAAGGGTTGGCGCCCTTCTGGGCCGAATTCCTCTATCCTTACTGGAAAGATCCCAACCCGACCACGGAAGCCAAAGTCCGCCAAATCCTCACGCCCGACCTCACGAAATTCCAATACACGCAGGGATTCCGCAATCCGGAAGATGTCAGCCCGGACTCCTACACTTTCGATCAATTCACACTCGACCGCCCCGGCAACGGCAAGATTCAGCTCGCGCTCTTCTACGACTATCGCAAGAATCCACCGCTCTACCCTGTGTGGCACGAATACCTGCGCAAATACCAGCCGCCGGTTCTCGCCGTCTGGGGCAAAAACGATCCGGTCTTTCTCCCGGCGGGCGCCGAAGCTTTCGCGAAAGACGATCCGCGCACCGAACTGCACCTGCTCGACACCGGGCATTTCGCCCTGGAAGAAGATGGCGCCTTCATCGCGCAATACATTCGCGCCTTCCTGGCAAAAAACCTAAAGTAACTGCATAACTCTGGCACATGTAGGGCCCGCCTTCTGCTTGCCCGGGAGGTGGGCCTCTACGGTAAGGATTCTTTTAACTCCCTCGTTCCTTCGCCGAACCTCACGCCTCCAAGCTCCTTGACACCACCGACACCCCTGCCGGTACGATGGTGTGTCTGCATTCCTAATTTCGGAGACCACAGATCTGATGCCAACGGACGAAACCAAGCGCGCGGCGCAGGAATTTCTCGCCGCACAATTCACCGAGGCAGTTCAAATCGAGGAAGAGCGGCTTAACAACGAGGCCGCCGTCGCCTTAGCGCCCAAAGTGTGGAAGCGCGTTGCCGAGACGTTTATTGCCCAATGCGAAGCCTGGAACGCCATCACCAAGACAGAATCGCTCACCTGCAAGGAAACCATCCTCGGTGATCTCCGCATCCGCTGCGCCGGCAAGCCCGATATCATCACCGTCCACTACGATTCCAAAAAGCTTCAAGTGATTCTGAGGAACACCGCCCGCCCTGAGCACGAGGGCGACTCCACTTTTTTCATCCACGGCTACAACGGGGGCACCGAAGCCGATCTCTCCCGCAACAACCAACGCGCCAATCTCGAAGTGGTCGTCCTCGGCGAACTCCGCGTCCTAGCCGGCATCGGCCGCACCGCCAAATAGGAGTAGCACAGGCTTCAGCCTGTGTTCTTCTTTGTGCCCTTCCCCTCTTACCTCAGTGTCCTCTGTGTTAAATCTTTTCTCTTTTCTATTCCTCACTCCACTCGCAACACCACTTTCCCAAACTGCTTCGCATTCTCCAGATAATTGTGCGCCGCCATGCAATCGCTCAAATCGAACACCTTGTCCACCGTCGGCTTCAGCCGTCCCTGCGCCACCAGCTTCAACACCGTCCGCAACTCCGACTTCGTCCCCATATACGACCCCATGATCGAAAGCTGCCGCGTGAACAAAAACCGCAAATCGAGTTTCGCGTCATAGCCGGTCGTCGCGCCGCAGGTCACCAGCCGCCCGCCCGTCGCCAGGCTCTTCACGCTGTTCTCCCAAGTCGCAACGCCCACATGCTCAACTACCACGTCCACGCCGCGATTGTTCGTCAGCCGCCGCACCTCTTTCGCAATCGGCATGGTGCCGTGATGAATCACGTCATCCGCGCCCAACTCCTTCGCCTTCGCCAGTTTTTCATCGCTGCCCGCCGTTGCAATCACCCGCGCCCCGAAAAACTTCGCAATCTGAATCGCCGCGCTTCCCACGCCGCTTCCCGCCGCCAGCACCAGCACCTCTTCACCCGGCTGCAATTGCGCGCGATTCACCAGCATGTGCCACGCCGTCTGAAACACCAGCGGCACCGCCGCCGCATCCACCCAGTCGAGATTTTCCGGGTATGGCATGCAGTTCACTTCCGGGACGCACACAAACTCCGCGCATCCTCCGTCAATCATGTAACCCAGATTCGTAAAGTCCTTGCACCGGTTGTCGTTCCCCGAAATGCACGCTGCGCATTTCCCGCAACTCACCCCGGGCGCCAACACCACCTTCTGCCCCACGTGCACCGTCGTCACTTCGGAACCAATCTTCGTCACCTCACCCGCCACATCGCTCCCCAAAATATGCGGCAGCGGAAACGGCACGCCCGGAATCCCCTGCCGCACCCACAAATCCAGGTGATTCAGCGCGCAGGCATGCACGCGCACCAGCACCTCATTCGCCCGCACGTGCGGCTCCGCCACATCCGTGTAATGCAAAACCGATGGATCCCCATGCTGGTGAATTACAACTGCTTTCATAACGCTCCTCCAGAGAGCAACTTGGATCGTATTCCTCGATTATATCGCTTCACGATACTTTTGTGCCTACATGGTCCCACCGCAACTCTTGTCACGCTATTCGCGCGGCCCCTCCATATCCAGTCAAGGCACTTTCCCCCGAATTGACTTCCCCCTTTTCGCGCCGTAGGCTAGTTTTTCGGACCCATTATGGACCTCTTCGAGGAAATCGTGCGCATGCGGCGCGCCGGCCAGCGCGGCGCCCTCGCCACCATCGTGCACACCAACGGCTCCATCCCCAGCTATGAAAGCTCGCGCATGCTCGTCCGCGAGGACGGCTCCTCGCTCGGCACCGTCGGCGGCGGTTGCGTCGAAGCCGACGTCTGGGCCGCGGCCCGCGAAGTGATGCACAAGGAAGCCCCGCGCAAAATCGTCTTCCACCTCAATAACGAAGCCACCTACGACAACGGCCTCATTTGTGGCGGCACCGTCGAAATCTTCATCGAACCGATTCTCCCTCAGCCGATCCTCTATCTTTTCGGCGGCGGCCACGTCTCCACCGCGGTCGCTAAAGCCGCGCAAGCCGTCGGCTTCGGCGTCGGCGTGATTGACGACCGTGAAGCTTTTGCCAACTCCCAGCGCTTCCCGATGGCGTTGGAAATTTTCACGAGCTACGACGACGCGTTCGCCAAACTCCAACCCAACTCCTCCTCGTACCTCGTCATCGTCACCCGCGGCCATAAGGAAGACATGCGCGTCCTCGCCTGGGCCGTACGCACGCCCGCGCGCTACGTCGGCATGATCGGCAGCCGCCGCAAAGTCTTCAGCGTTTACAAGGCTCTCGAAAAAGAGGGCTACACCATGGAAGAGTTCGAGCGCGTCTACGCACCGATGGGAATCGACATCGGCGCGCTCTCACCCGAAGAAATCGCCGTCAGCATCGTCGCGGAACTTGTGGCCGTGCGCCGCAATGTGGAATCCGCCGCTCACAAGAAAGTCAAGGTAGCTGCCCCGGACCCGGTCGAGACCAAGTAGCTTCCGGAGTTTTCATGCTTGCCGCTGTCATCCTCTCCGGCGGAGCCTCTCAACGCATGGGCTCGCCAAAAGCCCTTCTTCCCTATCAGGGCCGCCCGTTCCTCGAGCATCTGCTCGACGTCACCCGCCACCCGAAAATCACCACCCGCCGCGTCGTCCTCGGCATCCACGCCGAATCCATCGCCAAAGCCATCCACCTGCCCGCGTATGAAGTGGTCATCAACGCCGACTGGGAAAAGGGCCAACTCTCCTCAATTCAAGCGGCGCTCAAAAGCCTGCCCGCCGGCCTCGATGGCATGCTCCTCTGCCTCATCGACCATCCGCTCATCAGCGCTAGTCTAGTCGATGACCTGATCGCCACGTTTTACTCCTCCCATGCGCCGATCGTTCTCCCGCTCTTCGAAGGCCGCCGCGGCCACCCGGTCATCTTCTCCGCGAAACTGTTCCCCGAACTGCAAGCCGCCCCGCTCGACGTCGGCGCCCGCGCCGTCGTCTGGGCCCACCGCGCCGAAATCAGCCAATTCCCCACCAACGAAGAGGGCTGCGTCCTCAACCTCAACGACCCCGAAACCTTCGCCCGCGTAACCCGCTCCGCCGATTAGCCGACAGGCTCCAACTCCGGACTATTTTCCATTTCACTTTTCTAATTTCTGTTCTATTGGCTGTTGACTGTTGACTGTAGGCTTTCCTCTAGATCTTCCCCAAAATCGTCTTTACCCCATCCTCCGCCAACTGCGCCGCATGAAACGAAGCCGGCGGCAACCCTCCCAACTCCGCCGCAATCTCCGCTGCGTGCATCTCTTTCAACTCGCTAACCGCGCGCCCCTTCATCTTCTCCGTCAACACCGACGCGCTAGCAATCGAAGCCGTGCACCCTCTGCATAAAAATCGAGCCTCTCGCACGACTCCGTTCTCGACAATCACCGCCAATCGCAACACATCCCCGCACACGGGATTACTGACCTCAACCACCGCCGTTGCCCCCGCCAACTCCCCCGCATTCCGCGGCCGCTGAAAATGCTCCAACACCATCTCACTAAACATGGGCCCCACTCCCCGCCCCTACTTCTTCCCCGGCAAATACTTTTTCTCCACCGACGCCACGACCACATAATTTGGGTCTACCATTTCGGTGAGATGCAGCTTTCCCACCTTCGAAAACAGTTCATACGCATCCAGCTCCGACAATCCGTACTCGCGGTGCATCCAGTGGACCATCTCCACCACCGCAATTCGCACCGCGTCGTCCACCGGCCGGTAAATCCCGGCAGTCATGATCTCGCGCTCATTTTCAAATCGCGGCCAGCCGGTGCTCTTTCCCTTCATCAGCTCAAACCGGAACTTCGCCCGCATCGGCACTTCCACCGCGCTGCCCGCTACTTCTCCGTCGCCCATCGCCGCGTGCCCATCGCCAAAATAAAACAGCGCGCCCTTCACGTTTACCGGCAAATACAGCGTATTCCCTGGCGACACTTCCGGCGCATCCATGTTCCCGCCAAACTCCGCCGGCACCAGCGAACTCCGCACTTCACCACTCGCCGGCGCCACGCCAATGCATCCCAAAAACGGTTTTAGCGGAAACTGCACCTTGAAATCGGAATCCGTCGCCTGAAACGTGATCAGCTTCTTCTCCGCATCAATCGGGTAATACCAGGCGCGCTCCAGCAGCGGCTTCGTTTCCAGCATCGGCGTATAGTGCGTCGCGTTCGCCGCGCCGAATCCCGGCGCAAACGTGCCCACACCCTGCTTGCTGTCCACCTGCAAATCCAGAATGCGCACTACCAGCGTGTCGCCCGGCTCTGCGCCATCAATAAAAAACGGCCCCGTCAGGGGGTTATCAATCTTGATCAGCGAAAACGGATCGCCCGGCTTCTGCAGCGCGTTTCCAAAACAATCCAGCGAATTCGCCTCCAGCACTCCGCCCGCCTTCACATGCGCCACGGGCTCCGCCGGCCCAAACGTAGCCTTCACGTTCTCCATTGTGCCTTTGAAGCGCACCACGTCGCCGTCACCCGCCTGTGCCCAAACCGCCGGAGGCCACATCATCAACACCATCCCAGCCACAATCCCAAAATTTTTCACGCGTATCCTCCCATCCTCTGTTACAAACTCCATCACACCCACCACTTAAGGTCAACCCAGTTCACGCAGCCGGTCGGAGGAAGCCGTAAGCCTTAACTCGTTAAGTTTTAGCTTATGGCTTATAGCTCATAACTTATAGCTTACGGCTTAGGGCCCTCGTCATTGCTTCATTACTTCCCTGCTTCTAAAATCATCTCCTCCATGCTTCACGTCGTCGCCGCCGTCATCGAACGCCCCGACCGCCGCCTCTTGATCGGCCAGCGCCGCCGCGGGGACACCTCTCCCCTCAAATGGGAGTTTCCCGGCGGAAAAGCCCGCTCCGGCGAAACCTTCGAGCAAGCCCTCTCCCGCGAACTGCGCGAAGAGCTCGGCGTCACTCTCGTCAAATCCGTCGAAATCACCAGTGTCCGCCACCAGTACGCCAACACGCCCGAGGAACTCCAAATCCATTTCTTCGCCGCCCAGTACGCCGAGCCCGACATCTTCCCCCGTGCCTTCGAGCAGATCGCCTGGGTCCTCCCGCGCGAACTTTCCACCTACGACTTCCTCCTGGCCAATCGCGAACTCATCGCGAACCTGGCCACCGGCCGCATCAAACCCGCTGAACTCCTCGCCACCATCTGAATCATCGGAGAGCGTTTGGATATTTTTCCCGCCGGTAACGTAGAAGCAGCCTCGAATAGCCCCAGAGGCGCGGCAGAAGTTAGCCCAGTGCGTAAGCACTGTGTAACCAATCAAACGAATCGCAAGCGCCGGAGGCGCGACAGACAAACTCAACCCCGCGATCACAAATAACCCACCACCCACCCATTTCAATTTTGTCGTTGCCCCGGCCCAAAATACCGGTAATGCCCGGTAATCTTCCAACTGAACAACACATCTTCCATCCTCGGCCCCGCTCCGATGTTATGAACTACCATGTACCTTCCGCTCTGCGCCGCTTGCCGGTCTACCACGATGCCGATATGCGGCACGCCTCCGCCCAAATCCCAGGTCACCAACTCGCCCGGCTTATAGTCTTCCATACGCGTCGAAACGGGTAGCGACGTTCCCTTCCGGCTGAAGAAAACTATTAGATTCGGCACCCGCCGGTGATCAATATTCGGGTCGGGATGAAACAACATCCATCGGATGTGGTTCGGATACGCAGAGAAATTCGCGGCTATATCCTCATGCACTTCTTTCTGTAAATCAATTCCCAGCGCGCGATAAGCGCGAATCACTTCGTCGCTGCACACACCCGTACCCGCGGGAACATCTCCTCCCGGATAGGGAATCCGCACATACTTGGGATCGTAACGAACGATGTGGTGCGTCCGCTCCATAGCCGCGGCGGACAGCTTTTCCAAAAATTCCTGCTGGCTGGATTGGTTAACCCGGCTCGTCTGAACGAAACACGCCCGGGCCACGAATCCTGTAACAATCGTCAAAAACACAACCGCAAGGCTAAAGCGACCTCGAAATGACATTTCGTGTCCACCTAACCCGCCGCAAAAACTTGCCACCCTCCCTGTACGCTGGAGGAAGGAGCGCATCCGACAAGGACGCTCGCAACTCGGCTACGAAATCACCGGATTCGGCTTCTCCGGATTGATGGCCAAATCCTTCATCGCGTTCTGCACCGTTGCCTCGCCTACCAAGCCCTCCTGCGCAAGTTCATGCAGTGTCGCCAGCACCACGAACCGCGAATCCACCTCAAAGAAATCGCGCAGCGAGGTGCGCCCTTCGCTGCGGCCGAATCCATCGGTGCCAAGAATCGCCATGCGCCGCGGGAGCCACTTGGAAATCATCGCCGGAAGCGTCTTCAGGTAATCCGAAGCCGCCACGAACACGCCCTGCTCTTCGCCCAGGCACTGCTTCACGTACGGCACCCGCGGCGTTTCGTCGGGATGCAGCCGGTTCCAGCGCTCCGTCTCAATCCCGTCCGTGTACAGGCACTTGTAGCTCGTCACGCTCCAAACATCCGCCGCCACGCCGTAATTCTTCTCCAGAATTTCCTGCGCCTGCAGCACTTCGTTCAAAATCGCGCCGCTGCCGAGCAGTTGCGCCCGCAGCTTCGCTTTTTTGTTCGCCGCGGGCTTGTACTTGTACAAGCCCTTCAAAATGCCGTCTTTCACGTCGCCTGGCATGTGCGGCATCACGTACGGCTCGTTCATCACCGTGATGTAATAAAAAATGCTTTCGCCTTCTTTGTACATCCGGCGAATCCCTTCATCAACGATCACCGCAATCTCGTAAGCAAACGCGGGATCGTACGCCAGCAGGTTCGGCACCGGCATCGCCAGCACGTGGCTGTTGCCGTCCTGGTGCTGCAAGCCTTCTCCCGAAAGCGTGGTGCGCCCCGAGGTGCCGCCCAGCAGGAATCCGCGCGTGCGCATGTCCGCCGCGGCCCAGATAAAATCCGCAATCCGTTGGAACCCGAACATCGAATAGTAAATGAAAAACGGAATGGTATTGATCCCGTGCGTCGCATACGCCGAGCCTGCCGCGATGAATGACGCCATCGAGCCCGCTTCCGTGATTCCCTCTTCCAGGATCTGTCCGTCCTTCGCTTCCTTGTAATAGAGCAGCGTGTTCACATCCACCGGCTCGTACTTCTGCCCTACGCTCGAATAAATTCCCACCGTCCGGAAAAGTGACTCCATGCCGAACGTCCGCGCTTCGTCCGGCACGATCGGCACCACCAGCTTGCCGATTTCCGGATCCTTCAGCATCTTCCGCATCATGGCCACGAACGCCATCGTCGTCGAAACTTCTCGGCCTTCGCTGCCCTCCAGAAATTCCTTGAACAGCTCCGTGTGCGCGCCCGAAATTGCCACCGACCGCGCTTTCCGCTGCGGCACATACCCGCCCAGCGCCTCGCGCCGCGCCCGCAGATAGCGAATCTCTTCGCTGTCCTCCGCCGGCCGGTAGAAGGGCACCTTCGCGATTTCCTCGTCGCCCATGGGAATCCCAAAGCGCGAACGGAACTCCCGTAACTCTTCCTCGTTCAATTTCTTCTGTTGGTGCGTAACGTTCTTTCCTTCGCCCGCCTCGCCCAATCCATATCCCTTGATCGTGCGCGCTAGAATCACCGTCGGCCCGCCCTTGAACTCCGTCGCCGCCTTGTACGCCGCGTACACCTTACGCGGATCGTGCCCGCCCAGGCGCAAACGCCGCAGCGCCTCGTCCGGCAGCGGCTCCACCAGCTTCAGCAGCCGCGGATCGCTGCCAAAGAAAAATTGCCGCACGTACTCGCCGCTCGAAACCACCAGCTTCTGGTATTCGCCGTCCACCATCTCGCCCATGCGCTTCACCAACAAGCCTTCGGTGTCGCGCTCCAGAATGGGATCCCACTCGCTGCCCCACAAAACTTTGATTACATTCCAACGTGCGCCGCGGAACGCCGATTCCAGCTCTTGAATAATCTGCCCGTTTCCGCGCACTGGCCCATCCAACCGCTGGAGGTTGCAGTTGATCACGAATATCAGGTTGTCCAGTTTTTCCCGCGAAGCCAGTGTTATTGCGCCCAGCGATTCCGGCTCGTCCGTTTCGCCGTCGCCTAGAAACGCCCAAACCTTCGCGTCCGTCACCGGTTTCAATCCGCGATTTTCGAGGTAACGGTTGTAGCGTGCCTGGTAAATTGCCATCAGCGGGCTCAAGCCCATGGACACGGTCGGAAATTCCCAAAAATCCGGCATCAGCCACGGGTGCGGGTACGAAGAGAGCCCGCCGCCCGGCTTCAACTCCCTCCGGAAATTTTCTAGTTTCTCCGTGCTCAGCCGGCCTTCCAGAAACGCGCGAGCATAGATACCCGGCGCGGCGTGCCCCTGGAAGTACACGGTGTCGCCCTCAAAATTTTCGCTTCTTGCCCGGAAAAAGTGGTTGAACCCCACCTCGTACAACGTCGCCGCCGAAGCGTACGTCGAAATGTGCCCGCCGATGTTGTGCTCCACTTTGTTGGCGCGCACCACCATCGCCAGCGCGTTCCACCGGATCAACGACTTGATCCGTCGCTCCAGTTGCTGGTCCCCGGGAAACAGCGGCTCCAGCCGCACGGGAATCGTGTTCGCGTAGGGCGTATTCGCCGTGAACGGCAAATCAATCCCGTTCACCGTTGCGTGCGCCCGCAACCGTTCCAGAATCTCCCGCGCCACTTCCGGGCCGCTCGAATCCAGCACCGAGTCCAGCGACTCCAGCCACTCTTGTATTTCAACGTCTTCGATGTTCCGCTGTGCGAATGTTTCCTGGTCCATGAGAGCGATGGCCTTTCTCTTCTTCCCGCCGGGGCTCACCGGCCGCCGGCACATTCATTTTAGTTTGCGTCTGCTAGCTATGCGTCTGACCACTTAGAATACACCCACGCCGCACTCCTCGCATCCCGCCGCCACACAATTCTTTCCCCGACTTCCCGCGGCGGACATGCTCTCGGCTGTCTGCTGTTAGCCCTAAGCTGTGACCCTTAAACTAGAAACTGTCGGCTCTAGAGGCTGTCGGCTTGTGGCTTAGGACTTATGGCTCACGACAAAAACTTTCCCCTCACAACGTCCTGCCCCCATCCACCACAAGCACCTGCCCCGTCACAAACTCGGCTCCGATGAGATACATCACCGCGTCCGCAATCTCTTCTGGCCGCCCCGTCCGCTTCGACGGCGCGCGCCGGATAAAATCGCTCTGCCACTCCGGTGGATCCCCCGCCATCGTAATCGTCCCCGGTGCAATCGCATTCACGCGCACCGCCGGCCCCAACTCCTTCGCCAGAATCCGCGTCAGCATAATCACGCCCGCCTTCGAGATCGAATGCGGCAAAAACTCCGTCCACCCGAGCAACCCGCCAATATCCGCGAAATTGATGATCACGCCGCGCCCGCTCTTCGCCAGATGCGGCGCCGCCGCCTGGGCGCAAAAAAACGGCGCCTTCAGATTCGTGTCCAGCGAAGCATCCCAGGTCGCCTCGTTCGTTTCGCCAAACTTCGTCTCCAGGAAATTCGCCGCGCAATTCACCAGAATATCCAGCCGCGCAAATCGTGACGCCACGCTCTGCACCAACTTCTGTATCGCGGCCACATCCGTTAATTCCGCCGAAAACGCAGCCGCGCGCCGTCCCATCCTCTCGATCTCTGCGACAACCTCCCGCGCCTCCGCCTCCGACTTCCCATAATGCACCGCCACATCCGCGCCCTCGCTCGCCAACCGCAGCGCCACCGCGCGCCCCAGCCGCTTCCCCGCACCCGTAACCAGCGCCACCCGCCCCGCCAATTTTTTCTCGTCGCTCATCCCGTCAACTTAGCACACTCTCTCCGCCGTTCCCCACCCGTCACTAGCCAGCCGTCACTTCCCCACGTACAATTCTTCCGCATCCCCGAGGCCTCTCCATGAAACTCGACATTCTCGCCATCGCCGCGCATCCCGATGACGTCGAACTCACCTGCGGCGGCACGCTGATCAAAATGGCGCAAAAGGGCTACAAGACCGGCATCCTCGATCTCACTGCCGGCGAAATGGGCACGCGCGGCACTCCTGAAACGCGTGCGAAAGAAGCCGCGCTCGCCGCAAAAATCCTGGGAGTTTCCTGGCGGGGAAACCTAGGCGTACCGGACTCCGATGTACAGCCCACCCGCCAAAACAAAATGCGCCTCGCGCAAGTGATCCGCGATCTGCGCCCGCACACCGTCATTCTTCCTTACTGGGAAGCGCGCCACCCCGATCACTATCACGCCTCCACGCTCGGCTACGAAGGCTGCTTCCTCGCCGGGCTCAAGCAGCTCCCTCTCACCGGCGAGCCCTATCGCCCGTTCAAAATTCTCTACGCCACATCCTTCGAAGGTATGCCCCCTACTTTCATCGTGGACATCTCCAAGCAATACGCGCAGCGCCGCAAAGCCGTCCTCGCCTACGGCTCCCAATTCCGCCCCGCCAAGAGCGAACGCAAGCAGCGCGTCTTCCTGGCCATCGACGAACTCGACCACCGCATGGACCTACTCGCCCGCCACCACGGTCAACTCATCGGCGCCAAATACGGCGAGCCGTTCCTGCAAAAAGAACCCATGTCCACCGACGACATCGTCACCCTGCCCGTCCGCTCTATCTAATCGGCCGGGCAAAAAAATAGGGGCCCCTCTGCAGGGGAGCCCCGTCGAACCAAGTTCAATCAAAATCAGCGGCGCACTACAACGAATCGTCCTCCATGGCGGGCACAAATCCCGGCAGCCCCTGCCCTTGCGGCGTCCGCTCGACCTTCACCCGCACCAGGTCCTCGCCTTCCGACCCCGATTTTCGCAGCACCACAAAGGTGCTCAGCGCCTCGTTGTATACCCGGGTCACCAGGAACGTGTCCCCGGTCTCTTTTTTTTTCCAAAGCTGCCCAATCTGAATTTTCCGTGCGCTCATAGTCCCGCCATTGACTCTATGTACCTCGTCCCACCCTGTCAACTGTCCAATCATCCAGCCGACTCCAACTTCCTCATCTCCCAAAGGAAACCTTCCCACCCCCGCTCACATCCTAGAACAAAGGAAACCCCCATACCGCGCATGGGTGTATACTCAGCTTTGGACCCGGGAGGTGGGCATTATGCGTAGATCTTCGCAATTCCTTTTGGCCCTCTTGCTTGCCGCGAGCCTTGTCTCCTGGCCGGCCATCACCTCCGCGCAAAATCCGTCTTCTAATCCGCCGAGCCAGACGCAGACTCAGCCACAAGCGCAGCCACAGGCCGGCCAAACTCAGACTCCCGACCAGACTCAGCAGGCTACGCCCATCCCGCTCAGCAAGCAGCCGCCTCCGCCGCCGCCCCCTCCGGACAAGACCTCCACTCCGGCCCCGGCCGCCACGCCAGCCCCGCAGCCCGCTGCTTCCGACACCACGGCTGACCAGGGCAAAACGGTCCACCCGAAAAATTCCAAGGAAGACGTCGACGCCATCGGCAATCGCAGCGTCGGC
>Ga0210410_10003487_pt1 | contig 13913 bp, 14 predicted proteins | sample IncBWC4MmetaG_FD_161058 | JGI IMG/M metagenome (GOLD analysis project Ga0210410, IMG submission 161058) | Forest soil microbial communities from Barre Woods Harvard Forest LTER site, Petersham, Massachusetts, United States - Inc-BW-C-4-M | ecosystem: Environmental > Terrestrial > Soil >... | reverse complement strand
GAATATTGTTTTTGCGCATCGACTAACTCGCGCAATGAATCCATAGCCGCAAGTTCATTTTTGCCGATGCGGCGGAATACAATCTCGTCTTTGCCTGCCGGAGTGTCGAAATACCACGAACCGTGGTTATGCCCCAGGGGAATCGGAAACGGCCAGTTTTCTGCGCCGACAAGCAGGGTTACCGCCCCGTCCGCCTCTGTGACCAGCCGATGCATCTCCTGGTATTTGACGACGAAGCCCATGCGAGCATTCAAATCTTCCTGGGGATCGCCCGATGAGAGGACATCCTTTCCGGCTGGTCCGAGGATGCTCAAGGGAGCTTGCTCGTTCTGCGCTTCCATGGCGTCATAGAGAGCGCGACTGGCATCTTCGGCGGACGCAAAAGTGCGCTGCCCGGGCTCCTGGGCGAACATTGGTGCCGGTGAGCCCGCCAAGCTAAGTCCGAACAGAACAGACAGGGCAAATCGAACAAAGTCTTTGCATTCAAGTTGACCAAAAATCGAGATCCTGTGCAGCATGGTACTCCTTTCCATTTCTTGATTTCTCGCTTCGCTCCATCAGCGATGGCGTCCACCACCGCCAGCATGGAAACCACCTCCGTGCGAGCCACCTCCAAAGCTCGACCGCCCGCGAGAAGAGAAGCCTCGGACATTGCCGCCGTGGTCAAAGCCGCTGAACGCGCCGGAGCGTGTTCCTGGCTGAGCGTGAAAAGACGAGTGCGCGTTCCCGTGGAAGGCGTTGCCATGGTTGAAGTTCCCGTGGTTGAAGGTGTTGCGGCTGAAGTTGTTGCGGTTGATGATCGTCCGGCTGTGGGAGATGTAGGTGTTGTGGTTATAGATTACTGATCGGCCGTGCCAGTCATATCCCCAGTGATGCCAGCCCCATCCAAATCCCCCGAAGAAGCCGACTCCAAATCCAATCCCGAAGGAGATGGAAGGACCGGCAAAAAAGATTCCGGGCACAGGATACCAGCCTGGGTAGGCCACTATGGGCGCCCCGTACACGAGCCAAGGATCATAGGCAGGCACATAGACCACCTCAGGATTGGCCGGTTCAATGACGATTGTGTTGCCTTGCGTCGTCACCTTCTCCTGTTCGCTGCTGTTCAGCTGGCCAGCCTTCCGTGCTTGTTGGCGCATTGTTTGTACGGCTTGCGTCACATCCTGCTGCTGGTTGGCGTAGGCGTCGCCAAGGGATGAAGTCCACGAAAGGTTCTTGTCCATATTTTCAAGGACCGAGGGAAATTGGGTGAGGGCCTTCACGCTCGGGTCCCACGCCTGTTTGTCGACTCCTTTTGCCAGCTCTTCACCCTTGAGGTTGGAATGACCTTGCATCCAGCGGTCCTCCTCGACGATCTCGGCTGGATAAGCGGACGCCGCGAGAACTTGCGCAACGAGGGCATCCGGGTACAAGGCGATCGGTGCGACCAGTTGTTGGATTTGTTGGGGGGAAAGTTGTGGGGCCGATGCTGTTGCTGGTGCTTGCTCGTTGGATTGGCTGGTCGGACTGTAAGAGTCGGCTTGCGCTGCCAATTGCAGAAGTAGGGAGCAGAGAAGTACGGTCAAAACCCGTTTAGATAATTTCATGTTCATGGCATATTCTCCAGTGCTAAGTCGAGACTTTCACGTTGGTCTCAAATCGTTGTTCAAATACTTCACAAACCCTCGCCAACACGGTAGAAGCCTCACTGGCCACGCAGCGTGCCTGGCTCGATGTCATTGCGGCGGGCCAAGTCTTCCAGGTCCTCAAGCCCGGTTTGTGCTTCGTTCACGCGCTGCTGCAGAATTTCTACGCCGGCTTCGGGAGTAATGGCGAAGTCCTCGCCGGCCAAATCTATTCCGCCGGTTGATTCCCTGAGACTTCGCGCGTCGGCAAGCGCTTGCTGGTAATCACGAAGCTGCGCCTGCCGGTATCGAAGTTCGTCGCGCAGCTTTCCTGCTTGCTCCGCATACCACTCTGGGTCCTGGGCCCTCGCGTACTGTCGAGGCGCCGGTGCCCAAGCAGGTTTTTCGTCCTGCTCTCGGCCAACGATGGAAATCAGGCCGAGATCGTGGAGTTTGTCGAGGTCGTCATTGGTCCAGACCACCTCGCGCTCGCGGTCCGCCCCTGCGTGCGGCCGATTGGCCGCACGCGACGGAATGGCCGCCGTAACGAGCGCTAGACAAAGGCCGATCGAGAGTTGTCGTATCATCATCGCGCTCGTTAGTTCTTCCGAGAGCCTGGAGGAAATTTCTTGAACATTTTCTCCACGCCCTTATCGAGGTTCTTGATGTTCTTGTCGGAGTTGTCGGAGAGTGTGTCGCTCGAGGCGCCTCTCCAGATCAGTTGCTTGGTCTTGGTATCGAAGAGATCGACGACCAACGTGCCTACCTTATACGTTTCCGTTGTGGTGGTTGCCTCTCCAAAACCACCGCCTCCGAATCGTCTCCAACCCCACCCTCCTCCGAACCCGTCGTAGAAGGTATTCAAGGTCTGCTGATCGCGGGTCATCTCGATGGCTACGATGGAAACATCGCCACCGGAATCCACCAGCGTCCAGCCTTTTGCTGCCAAGGCGGCATTGACGGCAGTTTTAATTCGATCAACGTCCAGGGCATCTTTGGTCTTAACTTGTTCCCACGAGTAGGTCTTGTATTGGCCGAAGTTGATGCCGCGATCGTAATCGGTCTTCACCTGCTGTGCTGACAACTTCCCTGCGAACAACAACATCATTCCCATCAAAACGAACACTGCCCTTTCTAATTTCACAATTCCCTCCTTCTCGACTCGCCACCAATCGATTTGCTGCGTCGCGCGACACAGCTAAGAAAGGCAATAGGGTTGCCAAACCTGTTCAATGCGTAAGTGACTGAAAGCAGAGGGCGACTCTGAACAACTGCGCAGTGCGGAACGCCAGCCCGCTAAACACGACGTCCGCATACTGACAGGCTCGGCGAGGTTATTTATTTGCTGGTCTGTCAAACAGCTTGCTCGACTTGAGAATTGATCCTAGTGCGTGTGAGGCCTACGCGTGGACTTTGTCGTTCGACTGCAGGATCCATCCCCGCAAGATAACAACGCTGCTACGCGGGAACGAAATCCTTTTTGCTGCGTGAAATGCCAAGCTTTTGCATCCGAAAGTAAAGCGTAGACCTTTTGATTCCTAAACGTGCGGCCGCCCCGTTGGGGCCGGCAACAACCCAGCGGGTCTGCTCGAGAGTTTTGCGAATGTGGTCCCGCTCCGCGTCCTCCAGGGTAATCGGCCCCAGGGATTCCACCTCAGTGGCACTCTTTAAGCTAGCCAGAGGGGCGTCAAGGACGTTCTCGGAACTGAGGATTACGCTCCGCTCGATGAAATTCTGAAGCTCACGAATGTTCCCCGGCCACTGGTAGGAGCTGAGAGCGGCCATCGTTTCAGGAGGAACATGTTCGATTTGCTTTCCCATCCTTCGGGCATAAGTCTCGACAAAATGTTCTACCAGGGCTGGAAGGTCTTCACGGCGTGCCCGCAGCGGTGGCAGCGAGACCGGAAACACATTCAGACGGTAGTAAAGGTCGCTGCGAAATCCGTTTCCCTTCACCATTTCAACCAAATTTCGGTGGGTCGCAGCGACCAGGCGAACGTCCACTTGGTGAGTCCGACCGCTTCCCAGTCGCTCAAATTCCTGCTCCTGCAGGACACGCAGCAGCTTGGGTTGTAACGCCAACGGAATGTCACCCACTTCGTCCAGAAACAGCGTCCCTTTGTCCGCCAATTCAAAACGGCCAATCTTTTGGGCGATGGCACCTGTAAAAGCGCCTTTCTCGTGGCCAAAAAGCTCGCTTTCCAGCAGATCGAACGGAATGGCAGCGCAATTCAGCTTTATGAACGGGCGCCCGCACCGCGAACTGAGATTGTGAATCGCGCGCGCGATCAACTCCTTGCCAGTGCCTGTTTCTCCCTGGATAAGAACGGTGGAATTCGTAGGCGCAACTTGCTCAACTTGTTCGAGCACCGATTCAAGAGCAGGACTGTTACCTATGATCTGCTCGAATCTGCGCGCATTGGCGTCCTGGCCGGCGGATCCGAATCTTGCAACAGCTGCCACGGAAGACCTCCTTGCGCACCCTGATGCACACTTCTGGGCTAGCTCTCCAGAGCTGCCCGCACACTCTCAAGCAATGCCTCATCGTCGAACGGTTTTGCCATGAACTCGACGGCACCTGCTCGCAACGCTTGCATTCGCATTTTTTCGTCGCCATGCGCTGTGATAAAGATGATCGGAATCTTGCAACGTTCGGCGTTCAGATGCGCCTGCAGCTCGAGACCAGACATTCCTGGCATACGAATATCGGCGATTAAACATCCAGCCTCGCGCTGTTGGCCGGATTTCAGGAATTCCTCCGCCGACGCATACGCCTGTGCCGGCAAGCCAACCGCCTTCATCAGGCCTTGTAGCGCGCTGCGCATTAAATCATCATCATCGACAATCGCAACCATTTTGGTCTTCTCCAGAGCGGCCATAGCTAGAATCTAGCAGCGTCGCCAAAAGCGGCGCAATTATACTTTCGTATAAGAGCCCGACCAGAGAGCCACGAGCAATCTTTGGAGGCTTCGGAAGACGACAGTTACTACCGGAGCACCGCGAACTTCGAAACTGCCGTGCGGCACGGCGAGCGTTGGAAATACGCTACTTTTTGCCGGGTGGAAGCCCCAGTTTCGACGCCATTCTAACTAATTCTGCGAGCGACTCGGCCTGCATTTTCCGCATCACGTGGCCGCGATGGATCTTCACGGTGATTTCGCTGACTCCCAGCTCAAATGCTATCTGCTTATTGAGCATGCCCGAAACCACCAAGCCCATGACCTCGCGCTCGCGTTCGCTTAGGGCCTCGTAGCACTTTCGCAACCCGGCCAGGTTACCCTCCTGATGGCGCGTCGCACGATCACGATCCAAAGCCTGATGAATCGCATCCAGCAGTTCCTGGTCCTGGAAAGGCTTGGTCAGAAACTCCACGGCACCCGATTTCATGGCCTTTACCGTCATCGGAATATCTCCGTGACCAGTGATGAAGATGATGGGAATGTGGACGCCCGCATCTGCCAAGTCCCGCTGAAATTCCAGACCGTTGACTCCAGGAAGGCTCACGTCTAGAACAAGGCAGCTTGGTCCATCCGGCCGCTTGTTGCGAAGAAACTCCTCCGCCGACCCGAAGGTCTCTGACCGCAAACCTACCGATTTCAGCAAGCCTTGGATGGCCACACGCATGGCAGCATCGTCATCAACGACAAACACCGTCGGTCGATTCACGGGCGCCATTCATGCACCTCAACTTTGGTCGGTAGAGTGACACAGAAACGGGCCCCGCGCGGAGAGTTCACAGCAGTCCACAGACGGCCGCCATGCGATTCAACGATCGAGCGGCTGATGCCAAGTCCCATGCCTGTCCCGTGCGGATTGGTAGTAAAGAAGGCATGGAAGATCTGTTCCGTCTGCTTTGTGGGCAGCCCTACGCCGCTGTCAGCGACGGACGCCACAATTTCCTCGTTTTGTATTCGCCGCGACCTGATAGCGTCGAACTCCGAGCTGTCTTTGCGATGCATATTAAATGGTTATTCGCTGGTCGGAGCTCATAAGTCATTGGCCTGCGGGGCATGCCGAGAAACCTGCGAGCACCTGGGCATCTCATTCCTTTGCGTCGATTTTCGCAAGTAGACTGAAATAAAAACTTGCCCCGCGCGGTGAGTTGCTGGCAGCCCACAACCGGCCGCCGTGCGACTCAACGATCGTGCGGCTGATGGATAGTCCCAGACCTGTGCCATGAGGTTTCGTGGTGAAAAACGCCTCGAAGACCTGATCCGACTGTTGCGGTGGCAGCCCCACGCCAGTATCGCTGACGGACACAAGCACTTGGTCGGATTCGGCTCGTCGCGACTTGATCGCGAGCTCCCGCGCTCCATGTACATCCTTCATCGCATCGATGCCGTTGATCATGAGGTTCATCAGTACCTGCTGCAATTGCACGGGATCCGCCATGACCTGGGGAATGTCTGCCTCCAGTTCGGTCCGCACTAAAATGGCGTATCGCATTGCCTCACCGCGCAGAAGGACGATCATTTCGCGTATAACTCCATTTATATCCACCAACTCCCGTTCCGAAGTACCCTTCTTGAACAGCAAGCGGATCCGCTTGACGATTTCTGCCGCACGCGTTCCGTCTTTCACGATTCTCAAGGCAGCCGCGCGCGCTTCTTCCACATCGGGGTGATCGCGCGTAAGCCAGCGCAAGCAGGTATTGGCGTTGGTGACCGCGGCGGCAATCGGTTGATTCACTTCGTGCGCCAGCGAGGCAGTCAGCTCGCCCATGGTGGTGACTCGGTTTACGCGTGCGAGATCCGCTTGCGCCTGGCGCAGAGATTCTTCCGCCCGTTTGCGCTCGGTGATATCCGTCGAGCTACCGACGAATTGCACCAATTCCCCCGAGGCGTCAAAAACAGGGTGGCCAACGGCGTGGAGGTATTTGACCGCGGCGCCCGGAAGAGCAATTCGGAATTCCACGTCGTAATCCGATCTTTCGCGCATCGCTCGATCGATGGCCTCCTGCCACTTGGCTCGATCCTCTGGATGAATCCGCTGCAGTCGTTGTTCCAAAGTCGGTATGCCATCTTCCGGATCGAAGCCGTATATGCGATGCCATTCGTCGGACAAGTGCAACGCGTCTCTTCCCGCAACTTGCCAAACCCAACTCCCCGTATGCGTCAGCCGCTGCGCTTCTGCCAGATAACCCTCGCTCCGCCGCAACGATTCTTCCACGAACTTGCGCTCACAACTCTCCGCTTCCAGCACCTGATTGGTGCTCTGGAGCTCTTGAACTGTTTTTTTCAGATCGTCGCGCGCGCGCCTGAGCGATTCCGTGGCGCCCCTTTGCGCAACGCTCAGGGCCCCGGCAAACAGCGCTGATACCATGAAGATCGCAAGGCGAGGTATTTCTTCAGGCTTTGCCCCCAAAGAATAGATCGGAGGCAGGAAGTAATAATAGAAAGCGAGGGCTGAGAGGGACGTCGCGAGCAGTCCAGGCCAGGTTCACCGAACCATGCACTCAGTATGACGGCGCAGAGAAAAAGGGACACCGGAGCATCCTGCAAATGAAGCGGCGGCCACCGTGAAATGATCAGGGCTGCGGCCACAGACAGAACAGCGATCCAATAGATCCAAATCGCAGGCGGCTTGGGCCACAGAAGAGGATTTGACCTGGCCATACTTCTGCTCCGGCAAAGCAGGGTCTTGCTCGCTGCAATCAGAATCTTAACACCAGTGCGTGTCCTGCTCTGGCCCGATCGGCCAGGTGGCGCCCGTCAGTCTTCCCTCGCCTAGAGATAGCTACTGTCAGCTCATCCAATCCGATGGACGGAATGCCAAGAATTTGACAGGTTGACATTTCGGCGCACCTCGCCCAAGGACTCGTGAATCGGCGTATCTCCCAATCTGTCAGTAATTTCCAAGGTGAACTCGTCAATCACAGTCTCTGGCATGCAGATTGCATATTCAGAGGCGCCTGGCATTTTCCCGGTGAATGGAATTCGCAGCCAGCACGCGTCAACGTGACAGTGACGCCGGACCAAGAGACGGGACGCAGACAGGAGTACGCTATGAAACCTCTATCCATTCTCGAATGGTATCGCATTCTGCGCTTCGCGCATCAGTGGACGATCTTCCAGTCCGTTCGATATGCACTGTGGCTGGCGCGCTAGTTAGTTTCTCTTACTTTGTGCCGCAAGGGCGGCGGAGGATCGGACTCATGAAAACGTTCCGCACAACGGGGATAAACAAAGGCTCCGACGAGGCGTTGGTAGCTGCCGCAAAGCGCGGAGATACGCAGGCGTTCGAGACTTTGGTTCTGCGTCACGAGCAAACCGTGCTCGCCGTGGCGCAACGGATAACGAATAACCGCGAGGATGCCGAAGATGTGGCGCAGGAGAGTTTGCAGAAGGCCTTCCTTCACCTTGGCGGTTTTCAAGAAAAGTCGCGATTCTCTACCTGGCTAACGCGCATCGTCATGAATCAAGCCTTCATGTTACTTCGTCGAAGGCGGGGAGCCGTCGAAGTCTCGCCAGAGAGCCCTGAAGATAGCGTGACGTCCAGCTCAGAGGCATTCGTTGACCAGAGTCCCGACCCCGAAGAGTCCTGTTGGCGGCGCGAGCGTACGCAACTGTTGACGGCGGCCATCAATCGCCTGGGGCCAAAGGTTCGACGTACGATCTTGCTTCGGGACATCGAGGAAAGATCAGTCGAGGAAACGGCTCAACTTTTGGGCACGTCCATTGGCGCCGTGAAAGCACGTGTCTTCCAGGGACGGCGGAAGCTACGTAGAACAGTCAATGCTCGGCTCCTGTGGGGAGTCTACGCGGCGAGTTCGCGGGAGGCGCAGCGCTGTTGACATGGGCGAAGCCGGCCGTTTCGCGAGACCATAGGTCAAGTGAGCTTTTCCTTTTAGGCTTAATGAGAACGTATCCCCCTGCAATGGTACCCACCAACAATCAGCGCCAGCAGCAGTCTGCCGGAGTGCTTTACACGGTTGGGCCCTGCCGGAGCTCATCTCCGTCTTAACATCGATGAAAAACTCGGCAAGGCCGTGGAGAAGAAACCCCCTCACCGCGATGCGACCAGCGCGGGAACTCCAGAAAGCGCCTGGTAGTCTTCCTCAGTTAGGCGCAGGGAAGCCGCCGCGACATTCTGCTCGAGATGTTCGATCGAGGAAGTCCCTGGGATGGGCAGCATAATGGGGGATCGCCGAAGCAGCCAGGCGAGAGCGACCTGCGTAGGGCTCGAACGGTGTTCCTGGGCGATTCGGCCAAGCACTTCGCCGGCAACTTTGCCTGCCCCCAGTGGGAACCAGGGAATAAAGGCGATTCCGTTGCGCTCACAATAGTCCACTACGTAGTCCCATTCGCGGTCCGCAAAGCTATAGCGGTTCTGCACAGAGACGACAGGGAGAATTTTGCGTGCTCGCTCGATGTGCTCCTGCGTCACGTTGGACAACGCGACCAGGCGAATCTTGCCTTCGTTTCGCAGCCGAGCCAGTGTTTCCACCGAGGCTTCAAATGAGACGACGGGATCCGGAATATGCAGTTGATAGACGTCGATACGGTCGAGGCGCAGCCTCTTGAGGCTTCCCTCAACCGCTTTGCGAAGGTGCGAGGGAGTTGCATCGTGGGTCCACTGATTGGGGCCAGGACGGTTCCAGCCTCCCTTGGTGGCAATCACCAGGCTAGCCGGGTAAGGAAACAACGCTTCGGCAATCAGTTCCTCGCTTACGTTTGGTCCGTAGGAATCCGCGGTATCGATGAAATTGACATCTAGCTCAACGGCCCGACGAAGAACCGCCAGCGCCCCATTACGATCCTTTGGCGGCCCCCAGATGCCTTCGCCGGTAAGGCGCATGGCGCCGAAGCCGAGACGATGCACGGAGATTTCTCCGCCTAGCGAAACATCTCCAGCCGTACTTGCAGAAAGTTTTTTGTTACTCATGATTGTTCCTCCAAATTCTCCTCTCAACCAAATTCGCAGTGACGCTTACATCTCTGCGCGTTCCGCCGCCAGCGCCTCGAATCTCGAACACCGATAGATAGTTACCGTCTCCTTCTCTGGTCATTGGTTCCGACATCACTCCGCTTCTAGCCCAGCCACTGTGGGTTGGCGTACGTACCGTCGAATCGGTGGCTTGTCTTGTAAAGCTCGAACTGCCCCGCTTCCGCAGCCTTTTCTGTTTTTCGGAGAAGCGCAGAAACTTGGGAAGAATTCATCGGCTGAAAACTGCGGGCAGCTTGGAGAGCTTGCTCGAGAATCGGCAGCGAATCGCAGCCCGTGATGACAACACTGGTGGGAAGATTCATAGCATAGTGAAGGCACTCCACCGGAGTGGCTGTTTTGCTCTCGAGAATGATATGGTCGCCCATGGGCTTCATACCGAGCACACCGATATCGTTCTTGAGTAGAACAGGTAAGACTTTCTTCTCGAAACTATTGAAGTGCGCGTCCATTACGTTGAGAGGCATTTGAACGGCATCGAACGTGAAGCTGTGCTTTGCAGCAGTGTCCAGCATTTTCAAATGAATGTCCGGGCTCTTGTGGCCGGTAAAGCCAATGAACCGAATCTTGCCGGCCTTCTGCGCCTCCCGGACAGCCTCCATCCCTCCGCCTTCGGCAAAAATGCGATCCGGATCGGTGTCGCGGATCACTTCATGGAATTGGAGCAGATCGATCCGGTCAGTCTGCAGGCGGCGCAGAGACTCGTTGATTTGACTGACAGCGGCGCCTTTGGTGCGTCCGTCGATCTTGGACATGAGAAACGCTTTATGGCGATAACCGTCGCGCAGCGCGTTGCCCATGCGGATTTCACTCTCGCCTCCGTTGTAGTCCCAGCAATTGTCGAGAAAATTGACGCCTTCATCGAGGCCCGTGCGGATGATGCGAATGCTCTCCTGGGGATCTGCCTGATTGCCAAGGTGATAGCCACCAAGCCCAATGAGCGAGACTCTCTCTCTGCTGCGGCCAAGAGTTCGATAAGGTATGCCATTCCTGGATTCCAATCGCTGGACCTGCTGGTCAGCGGGAGCCAGAAGAATGGACGCTGCCGCGAATCCGAGGAACCCGCGTCGGGAGATGCTGGTGTCCGCAGCGTCGTCAGTTCTCGGAACTGGTCCGACATTTCGATGACGTGAATCCTCTTGGCCTGGTTGATCTTTCTTGTTATTCATGGCGACCCTCCCTTTTCAAACGCCTCACAGCTGAAGGAACGGAATCCATTTCCAGTTTGTGACGACCGCAGTGGACAGAAGGCCAACTATTTCTTTTGATGCAGCGAGCGAATGTGCGTCACCAAAGCGTGAATCTGCTCATCGCTGAGCGAATTTTTGAACGAGGGCATTCCGCCCTTACCATTGGCAATCATTTGAGCGAGTTCGGCATCCGGCAGCTTTTGGACTGCCGGTGAGCGAAGGTCCGGTACGTTCATGCTCTTTCCGACCTCAGAACCGCCTCCATCTTGACCGTGGCACATCGCGCATTTCGTACCAAACGTCGCACTGCTAGCCGCGCTGTCTGGACCGGAGGCCGCCTGCACAATCGAGATATGAAACAGCGTGAGACCCACAAAAAGGACGAGCAGCATTGAAGAGGCAAAGATCCGATGCTGTTGCGATTTATCTTGCTTCATGACTTTTCCTTTACTGGCAACTTCTCTTTCCACTGCGGACGCTTCTCCACGCGAAGGCGGAGAGACCGTTAACCGAAGCCAAGTTTTGTGATAGGCAGATCCCTAACTCGCTTGCCGGTTGCCGCAAAAATGGCGTTACAGAAAGCCGCAACAAATGGCGGAACCCCCGGCTCCCCGACCCCCGCCGGCGGGGCGTCGCTATCGACGATGTAAACGTTCGTTTGACTGGGAACTTCATTAATTCGAGCTACCGGATAATCCTGAAAATTCGATTGGTCGATGACACCTTTTGTTGCCGTAATCTCTCCGGTTCGCACAACACTGGTCCCGAACACCGCGGCGCCCTCGAACTGTGCGCGAGTTGCCTCCGGGTTTACCACCAGGCCCGCGTCCAGAGCCGTATCCACGCGAGGGATCAGCACCGCACCCTGATCATTGACCTCGACCTCGACGACCGTCGCCACATACGTCAAGAAGCTACGGTGTGCGGCAATTCCGATGCCAGTTCCCTTCCCGTGCCTCCGTTTTCCCCATCCGGATTTTTCTGCAACCATCTGCGTGACTCGGCGCAAACGGCCGGTTTCCCATGGATAAGTACCCATCGAAGCTCCGTAATTGGGATATTCCACGCCCTTGAAATCGATGGTGCGCGGCTCCCCGATCAGGTCGAGCAAATAATCGACCGGGTCGCGCCCGGCCGCTTGGGCAAGTTCATCTGTGAAGCATTGAATAGCAAACGCATGATAGATGTTGGCCACCGAACGTAACCAGCCGATACGCACATGAGCTTTCGCCGGGCCATTCTCGACGCGGAGGTTTGGCAGATCGTAAGGAATGTCTGTCCAGCCCTGCTGCAGATGGCCTGGATCGCCATAGACTGCATTCACGTCAAAAATGGAGGGAATCGGAGGGAAGACGGACCGTTGCAGCCACGCCGTCGGCTTCCCGTTTACGCCCAAAGCCGCCTTCATATACATGGACGCGACGGCATTGTAGTAGTCGAACTTGATATCGTCTTCTCGGGTCCACACCACTTTCACTGGTCGGCCCACTTTTTTGGACAAGATTGCGGCTTCAGCCACGTAATCGGGTTTCGACTTGCGCCCGAATCCCCCACCGAGAAGTGTCACGTGGCAGATTACGTCTTCCTTTGAGATCCCCAGCTCTTTCGAAACGATGTCTTGCACAGCTTGAGGATTCTGCGTCGGAGCCCACAGCGTTGCTTTGCCGTCCCTAAATTCGGCGAGGGCGACCAACGGTTCCATCGCAGCGTGCGCGAGAAGCGGAACGTAGTAGTCCGCTTCATACACCTTGCTGGCTTTGGCCAACGCTGAATCCGCGTCACCAATATTGCGCACCACTTTGCATGGATTGTGCGAGGTCGCTCGCAATTCGTTCTTGTACGCGTCCGAGGTGTAGGTTTCGTTTGGCCCGTTGTCCCATCCGATGTTCAGCTTCTTGCGGCCTTGAAACGCAGCCCAGGTGTTATCCGCAATCACCGCGATGCCGCCGAGCGGCTGAAATGCCGGTGGAGGCTTGAAGGGATCCATGGGAACAGTCTGACGCACGCCCCGGACCTTCAAGGCTTCCTTGTCGTCGTAAGACTTCACTTTGCCGCCGAGTACCGGCGGGCGCTCCACAGACGCGTACACCATGCCGTCCAACCGAGCATCCATGCCATAGATGGCTTTCCCTGTCACGAGCGCCTCAAGGTCGTAACTTACTTCTCCTTTGCCGATAAACCGCCAGGCACTCTTTGGTTTGAGCTTCAGCTCTTCTCGTTTGGGGACCGGCAATTTCGCCGCAGCGGTCGCCAGTTCCCCGAAACCTGCCCGGCGGTTCGTGGAACGATGAACAACAACGTGCAAATCCGTCTCGCACTCCGCCGCAGGAACACCCCACTGTTGAGCCGCGGCCTGCATCAGCATGAATCGCGCCATTGCTCCCGCCTCGCGCATTACGTTGTAGAATCCGCGAATCGAGTGCGATCCGTCGGTATTCTGTTCACCGTAGCGCTCGTCACCAATGGCTTGTTCAATCTTTACGCGCTTCCAATCCGCGTCCAATTCGTCGGCGACCACGAGCGGCAGAGTCGTGCGGCTTGTCGTCCCCATCTCCGAGCGATGAGCCACGATCCACACGGTGCCGTCCGGTTCGATTCCCAAGTACACGCTAGGATGCAAAATGGCGTGGTCCGCGTTCGTATCGTGCAGAAGTTTGTTCCCAGACGAAAGCTTGGGGTAGTAACGCACGCCGAGCACAAGCCCGCCCGCCGCGATGATACCTCCCGTCAACAGTCTGCGACGGCTGAGGTTCTCAATCCCGCTCATGCCATTTCTCCCGCTGCTGCCTTAATCGCTGCGCGAATCCGCTGATAGGTTCCACAACGGCAGATGTTCCCAGACATCGCCTCGTCGATCTCCTGATCACTTGGATTCTTTTTGCTCTTCAATAGAGCCGCCACTTGCATGATTTGTCCCGCCTGGCAATAGCCGCATTGCGGCACGTTGATTTGCATCCACGCCTTTTGGACTGGGTGCAATCCGTTCTTCTCGAGGCCTTCGACAGTCGTGACTTCCTTTCCGGTCACGTCGCGCATGGCCGTTACGCAGGATCGCGTGGCTTGTCCATTTACGTGGACAGTGCATGCGCCGCAAAGTCCAACGCCGCAGCCAAATTTCGATCCTGTCAGCCCCAAAATGTCGCGTAAATACCAGAGCAGTGGCATTTCCGGCTCG
>Ga0210410_10003486_pt1 | contig 13916 bp, 13 predicted proteins | sample IncBWC4MmetaG_FD_161058 | JGI IMG/M metagenome (GOLD analysis project Ga0210410, IMG submission 161058) | Forest soil microbial communities from Barre Woods Harvard Forest LTER site, Petersham, Massachusetts, United States - Inc-BW-C-4-M | ecosystem: Environmental > Terrestrial > Soil >... | reverse complement strand
CTTTTCCTCTTCGAATCCATTGTACCCTTGAACGTACCTGATGTAGACGCGGCGTCTCGATCCTGCGATGTCAGGAGTGAAATCCACTTAAGCTGGTGATTCTGGTGCGGAGGTTCAGCGCCAGCCGTCTATTGCAGCCAAATATTAAGTTCAGTGGAGTCAATCAAGAGTGGAAGGGGGAACGATTGCCACTACTCAATGCACTCGGTTGGACAACATTGCCTCGACATAGGTTACCGCATCGCAAATATCGAGTCCGGAAGCGAGCAGGCCGGTTACATCGTCTTCGCTCAGGCCCGCTTGCAGCGATGCCTCGTGCAATCTTTCTACCGCAACAAAGATGGGAACCCGGTACTTGTTCTCCATAAATTCGACCCTCCTTTTGCTGGTTGCTGCCAAATAGAAATCGAAAGGGGCGGCACAGAAACAACGGGCCCTCCCCCAGGACCCTGAAATCACCGAACCGCCCCTCCCTTGCTCCAGGAATACAGAGCAAGCTTGAACGCAGTTTGCGGCGAATCTCTAGCAGCGGAGCGAACGATGGAGGAGTGGCAAGAAAGCGGAAGTGGCGTGAGCAAACACCAAAGAATGCTCGGCGCGGCGTGATGCGGCGTAAGCGGAGAAACTAAGCCGGACATCCATGCCAACGACCATGAGGCCGGGCGCCGAGGTGCTCCGCGAATGCACGTCGACTGGACCTGTACCTCGATGGAAGGCCGTATCCGGCAGATCGACCTGTGGCAACACCAGGATCAAAAAGATAAGAAACAGCAGGGACAGGAGAACGAACAACCGCGACGGGTTTATCGTCCAGCGATCCATGGCACCGAAGGTAACACGGATTTCGAGGGAGTCAACACCACTAACGTGCCATGCGGCTACGAGGGTGGATAGTAGGCCGGAGCGACGGCCGGGCTTTATACCGCGCGCAGCACAATCATGCTGGCGTCGTCCTGAAAATGACCGCCGCAGTGTTCTGACGCCGCCTGCATCAGCCGGTCTTTAAGCGCTTCCGCACCAGACTCGCGATGTTCCCGCGCGATTTCGATCAGGCGTTCCTCACCAAAGGGTTCGTTGTCCTGATCGCAGGCCTCGACTAAGCCGTCGGTGAACATCATCAACGTATCTCCGGGCCGGAGTTGCAGATCGCTCTGCTCGTATACCCAATCAGGAAACTGCCCGAGAACAGCTCCAGCCGCGTTCAACTCGCTGGCCGTTCCGTTGGCCCGCATGAGTACTGGAGGATTGTGCCCGGCATTGCAGTAGGTGAGCGAATTGGTTTCGCTGTCCAGAACCGCGTAGAAAAAAGACACGAACTTACCCACGGGAGCGATCTCGCAAAGAATGCGATTCAACCTGCGGCACAATTCGCGGGGCGACCGGCAATCCCACATCAGGGGTTTCAGCGCCGCTTGCAGGCTGGACATCAGCAGCGCCGCCGGCATCCCCTTACCTGACACATCCCCGATGCAAAGCACGGTCTGGGTCTCGCTGATGCGGACCACATTGTAATAGTCGCCGCCGACGTAGCGGACCGGCTGGGTCATGCCCGCAATTTCGTAGTCTTTTGCTTGCGGGATGCTCTTGGGCAGGAGATTGTCCTGGATCTCACGCGCGTCCTGGAGTTCATCGGTGCGTTGGCGTTGCGCTTGCCGCAAGGACCGGCAACGCTCCACTTGCGTTTCCAGCTTCTCCAGCAGTTGCTGGTTGCCCCAAGGTTTCTGCACGAAATCAGACGCGCCTCGCCGCATGGCTTCCACGGCCAGGTCAACGCTGCTCCAGGCGGTCATCACTACAAGCGGGAGGTTCTGGTCGAGCGAGCGGATCTGCGAAACCAGTTCCAAGCCCTCGCCGCCCGCGGTCGTGTCGCGGGTGTAGTTCAAGTCCATGAGGACGACATCGAATTCGCCCGACTTAAGCGCTTGCAACACGCGCGCCGGATGGTTCGCTGCTTCCGTGCGGTAGCCGTGGCTCTTGAGCAACAACTGAAGCGCGTCCAAGACGTGGGGCTGATCGTCGGCCACCAGCACGCGTCCGGCGACTGCGCCCTTGGAAGAGATACCTTGCGCTGGATATGCGGCGGAGCTTTGTAGGCTTTCCATGCCGAAGGGAATTGCACCCGGTGGGCCAGCTCTGGTCCAATTGCAAGGTGCTGATTTGAGAGGGAATAACGAGCTGGGGAGACGGGCGATTCAGAGCACGACTGTGCGGGCATGGAATGAGCTGTCCGGAAATGAACAGAGTTTGGGCGAGGTCAGCACCTAGTTCGTTCAACGGCAGGGTCGCTTGGGAAGGGCACTTCATGAAGCTCGTGCGCTTCGCGGCATCACGTATAATCGAGCTTCCACATCATGAGCTACCAGGTTCTGGCGCGTAAATACCGTCCGCAAAAATTCTCCGAAGTGATAGGGCAGGAGCACGTTACGCGGACGCTGAAGAACGCCATTGAGCAGGGACGCACAGCTCACGGGTATATTTTCAGCGGGCACCGGGGCATTGGCAAGACTACGGTCGCGCGAATTTTGGCCATGGCGCTGAATTGCCGGTCGTCGGATAAGCCGGTGATGGAGCCCTGCGGTATTTGCGAGTCGTGCACCGAGATTCGGGCGGGGAATTCGGTGGATGTGATCGAGATCGATGCGGCCACCAATCGCGGAATTGACGAGATTCGGGAGTTGCGCGAGGCGGCGCGCTATCGCCCGGCACGTGATCGCTTCAAGATTTACATTCTCGATGAAGCGCACCAGATCACTGATGCCGCGTTTAACGCGCTGCTGAAGACTTTGGAGGAGCCGCCCAGCCATGTGGTCTTCATGCTGGCGACGACTCAGCCGGAAGATATTCCGCAGACCATCCGCTCGCGTTGTCAGCACTTCAGTTTTCGGGCGGTGCGCTTTGAAGAAATCCTGGGACAGCTGAAGGATCTGGTTGGCCGGGAGAACATCGAAGCGGACGAAGATGCGCTGGCGCTGTTGGCGGAGGCTGGAGACGGCTCGATCCGCGACGCGCTCTCCATTCTGGATCAAGCTATCGCTTCCTGCGATGGACGCCTTACCGCCGAGGCCGTGCGCGAACTGGCTGGGGCGGCACCCTCCACTGTGCTCGAAGAAGTGATGCAGGCAGTGGCGCGGAGTTCCAGCGAGGAAGTGTTGCGGCTGGTTGACCGGCTGATTGGTGAAGGCCACAGTCCTACTCATTTTGCGCGGCAGATGGTTCGGTTTCTGCGTAACACAGTTGTGGCGAAAATCGCTGGTGGCGATTCTTCGCTGTTGCAGATTTCCGGGGATGAACGGGCGCGGGTGGCGCGGGTCGCCGAACTGTTCAGCGAGGAGGATCTGGCGCGGCATTTGCAGATTATGTTGCGCACTCATGGGGAATTGGGGTATCGGCAGGAGCAGCGATTTCATCTGGAATTGGGCCTGCTTAAGATGTCGCACGCGCAGAGGTTGCTGCCCATTGAGGAGTTGTTGAGCGGGATGGGCGGGGCGGGGGCAAGAACGGCTGGCCGGCCTAGCGTTGTTCCTGATCCTAAGAAGTTGGAAGCGGCGCCCGCGAATTGGGTTTCATCGAATCAGGTTTCACCGTTTGCGGCAGATTCGACGCGAAAAAGTGGTTCCAAGCCGCAGCTCCTGACTGATGACAATCCTGCAGCCAGCGCGCCTGGGTTTGGCTCGGGTAAGCCGATCGCAAGCGTGGTGATGGGGTCGGCGGCTCCAGCGGCGGTGGCGGAAGTTGCACCGGAAGTATTGGCTGGGCCGGAGAGGGTTCCGGAAAAACAGTTGGCGCAAGCGGACGAGCCGCATCACGATGCTCTGCGCAGCTCCGTTCTGAATGCCTTGACGGCGGCCGGTCATCAAATGCTGGTTTCGTTGCTGGACGGCGGGGAATGGCAGGTTGAGGGAAACGAATTGGCGATCAAGGTGGCCTCGTCGGCGACCGTGATCGATATGACGTTAGGAGCGGATGCCCGACGGCTTGCAATCGCCACTGCGAGTGGAGCGGCGGGACGACCGCTCAAACTGAAAGTGATTTCTGGGGAAGTTGCCGCGGCCGCAGCAACCGGCCGCCAGTCTTCCAATGGCGGGGGGCGTAGCCGGGCGGAACAGGATCCGATTGTTCGCCGGATGAAGGAAAAATTTGGGGCGGAGATTCGCACGATTATTGATTACCGGGAAAAACGATAGAGTTCTTATACGGGCTGCACGGGCGAGGACGCCCGCGCCACACATTCTCTGGGAAGGACGAAATGGGCGGATTCAATTTGCAGGAATTGATGTCGCAGGCCAAGCGGCAATATGAGGTGTTGCAAAAGAAGCTGGAGGAGACCGTGGTTGAGGGCTCGTCCGGTGGAGGCAGTGTGGTGGTCAAGATGGACGGCCGCAAACAGGTGTTGAGCATGAAGATCGATCCCGAGGCGGTGAAGAGTGGCGACGTGGAAATGCTGCAGGATCTGGTAACCGCGGCGATCAACGGGGCGAGCCGGAAAGTGGATGAAGCCATGCAGTCCAGTATGGGTGGGATGCTGGGCGGACTGGGATTGCCGGGATTGTGAAATTTGGTAACTACGTAATTGGGTAATTCTTTTTCGCGTCACACTCTTGGTTTCTCAATTACACAATTACCAAACTTCTCGCTTACACAATTATTCCAATGTCTAAATTTGCGGAGCCGATGGCGCGGCTGATCGACGAACTTAAGAAGCTGCCGGGGATTGGCAGCAAGACGGCACAGCGGCTTGGGTTTCACATCCTGCGGTCGAACGATGAGGATGCGGAAGCACTGGCGGCGGCGGTGCGCGACGTGAAGGCCAACCTGCGTCTGTGTTCCATCTGCAACAACATTACCGACGTAGATCCTTGCGTTTACTGTAGCAGCGCCACTCGCAATCAGCGCATGGTCTGTGTGGTGGAAGAACCCACTAACATCGGGGCCATCGAGAAGACCAAGCACTTCAACGGCGTGTACCACGTGCTGCATGGGTCGATTTCTCCGTTGCACGGAGTCGGGCCGGAGCAGTTGCGCATTTCTAATTTGATGCGGCGCGTGGACGACGGCCAAGTGGACGAAGTGATTATCGCCACCAATCCGACGGTGGAAGGTGAAGCCACCGCGACCTATCTATCCGGACAACTGCGGCGCGCCGGTCTCAAGGTAACGCGGATCGCCATGGGCATTCCGGTGGGCAGCGACATCGAATATGCCGACGAGATCACCATGCTGAAATCAATGGAAGGCCGGCGCGAGCTGTAGTGTGGCGCGGACACTCCTGTCCGCGGCCTGTGACGTGTAGCGGTTCCAGTTTTTGCTTCTTTCCACATCTCAATGAGGTTCGCATGGGGACTCTTCCTGCCCGCACTACGGCGGACAAGAATGTCCGCCCCACACGTTGGTGAACAATTTGTGCAAAAGGTTTGCATTGCGCTGATCATTCATTCGGACAACCGGCATCTTGCGTGCTATGTAACGATTTATATTTCATATACTTACAAAATTTATATCAAGTAACAGATAGTCTTTCCTGTGGAACCGGACTTGCAGGAACACCGACGGTCCACGCGATCCCGATTTTTCGGCTGACGCGAGGAGTTGCATCCGAACAGATCTGGCCAAACCGGCCGGAGGCATCTTTCGGCGCCAGCATGCGCCGCGCTGTGATGTAACCGCATCTCAACTCGACGCTATAAGAAGCCGGGCCAACCAGCCCGGTTTTCTTTTTGCGAAACCAAAAGCGGCCACGGATTTGCGCGGATTCTCGCGGATCAAAGATTGACAGTGGGCCTTCAGTTGGAGACAGCTTCGGTTTCCAGGAAGAGGTTTAGTTCCTCCTCGGCGGACACCACGCCCTCCGGCAATGCGCCCTGATTGTACTCGGCTAGGCGATTCTTCCACTTCAAGAACTCGGTCAAGTTCTGCGGCTCGATGCGGATTTCGACGCGGCGAAGACTGGCCAGCAGTAGATTCATTTCATAACGAAAGCCGGTTGCCGTGCGAAGGTTTTTCGCGGCCGGCCGAAGGAGCTTGACTTGCCGGTTGTGGCATTCGAGCAATCCCCAGCCCGGCGGCAGCTCTTCGGCATGAAGCATCGCTGTTGGTGTCAGGTAGAAGCGCTCACAGCCCAGTCCGAGCTCCTGCTTTCGGCGAAAGGGCTTGTCGCGATCGGCAAGAAAGTCAGCGCGCGAGACTTTGCATTCGACGAGCACGGAATGGCAGGCACGCTTCCATCCGATGGCGTCGGGCATTTCTCCGCTCAGGCAGGCTTGTTCGGAGAGAATCACCCCGCAACGGTAGGTTCGCAGCCAAGCTACGGCTTTCTGGACTAGTTGGGCGTGCGTCATGGGATGCTTTGCTTGTACTCGCTCTTGCGCGCGGAAGGAAGTGACTGATTAGTTTCAGCGGGCAGTTCTCGGTTCTCAGTTCTCGGATTTGAGCGGCTTGACCATCACCGGGCGACGGTACGCTACCTCGAGCAGGTGACGGGCGGCAGCAACTTTTTCCGCGGTGCGATCTCGTGCCGAGTAGCCTTGAGCGGCGATCAGGAAAAAGCCGTTTTGCTGGCTGACTTCAAGGCGTTGCACCTGGCCGTTGCGTTCCGAGTCGAACGCATTCGCCAGACGTAGAATTCCCGCCAGTTGCACGGCCGCCTGGCGGTGGCCTGGGGCCAGCCCTGCAAGCGTTTTTTGTCGGGCCCCGGGCAGCGCACCGCGATGGTAGCGGGCGACGATGGCTGCCAGTCGTATCTTCTCTTGACTCCAACTCAAAGGTGGAGTCAACCGCCGGATCAGGTTGTAGGTGGCCTTGTGATGACCTTTTTCATCCTTGGACCGGCCGACGTCATGCAGCAGGGCCGCGACTTGCAGGATGGAGCGTTGCTCGGAATTCGCCGGCCGCTGCAAGCCGTCATAAAGCTGGAGGGCCAGGCGGGCGACGCGCATTGAGTGTCTGAAGTCAGGATCGAGGAACGATGCCCACCGTTTGAGGCGGCTCAGCGCCGCGGATTCGATCTGCTTTCCAACCGGCAATTCCGCCCGCCACGTCTGCCATAGCGAGGTTTGCCCCAGCATCTTTTCCCGATACTTCTCGATTCTGCGGACTCGCTCTTCGACAATCCTGGAATGCCAGCGGGCACGGGTCTCGTTATCAGGGAGAGCTTTGATTCGCAATGCAGTCGCCCACAGCACATCGAGATCGTGGACCTCACCCAGCAAGTCTTGCAGATCTTTAAGATCGCCGCTCCATGCCGCGTGTTGCTCAGGCAAGAAATTTTCCACGATGTAGCGGAAACGCTTCAATCCGATGCGCAGCCGATGAAATCCGAGTTGCGAGCGATTGCGCAGCGCGCGCCGGTGCAATTCGTGAGCTTCTGTCCAGCGCTCCAGCGCGAGGTGTTTGAACAACGCGCTGCCCGCCCGCATCCGGGCGGCGCGCGGAGGCAAAGATGTGATCCATCGCCTCCACTGTTTGCGATCGAACTCCTGCAAGGCCTGAGCTGCCTGCTGTTTGAGTTGCGCTTCCCGGCTAGCCAGATAGCCCAGCAGTGTGCCGGTCACCAGGTCATCGGGATCACCCAGACGGTGTACCCACTCTTCCATCACCTGCGCGTCTCGCAGTTCTCCCAACTGACTGAAAAGCCGCTTCCCTGCTCTCTTCATCTCTTTCCATGCCGGATGGGGATCCATCACCCGGAGCCCATCGGCTATGGAGCGGCATCGGCGCAGAGCGACTCGCAGATCGTGAACTGGATCGGCGGCAAGGTCCACGCCGGTGCGGTCGCATTCTTCCAGCACGCGATCCATCCAGAAGCCGAGGCCGGCTTTCCTCAGCCCGCTATTTGCGGTGGTGATTGGCGTAGCAGACATGAGTGAGTCTTGGCGGCGACTGGCCACCGATCATTCTCCCTGTGATTTAACAACGGCTGGTATTGTGCTTGGTTTCAAACACATTTTCAATGTCTTACCGCAAACACAGTTTTCAGGCAAATTGCGCCGGACCTCTCCAAACTGGACCTTGGGCTGCCCGATCTGGCTGTAATTCCCTCTTTGGGACAATTACCTCCGTAACATGCATCCCCTTACCTCCTGCATTAACCTTATAGCGGAGTTTCAGGAGCCACGTATTTCCACTGCCGCCACATCCAAGAGAGAAGATCGGAACGCGTCGGCTCGCGCTTTTATTCACAGCCTGAACATTCTGGTGAAGTACGTGCGGCTGTATGGCTTTCAGCACAAGCGTACCGAAGGACAATTCGAAGTCACGTGGAACGAACTACAGCATGGCTTGCCCAAGGACGGCACCGGCGGCTTCTTGCTGGGGGTTTCCGAGAACCGGCTGCTCTTGGACGGCGTGGCTCTGGAATCGGGACAGGCGGAACGCAGCTTTGCGCTACTGCTAACTGCGGCCGGTCTGGCCAGCATTCACTTTTCACAGGGTGTCACGGTTGACGATTTTGCCCGCCTGATTCGCGCCTTTGCCGTGGGTGGCTCAAAAGCTCAGGATGTAGTCCAGCAGATCAAGGACACGTTCGGGGACAACAAACATTCCACGATCCGAATTAATGAAGTCAAATTCGTCGCGGCAGATCCAGGCACTGCCGACGTCACTATCGCAGCGCAGATCGCAGCTCAGACTCTGGGCCCCGAATTCAAGGAGTGGCTGAATGATCCGCAGAAACTGCTGCAGCTCATCGCCGCGGCGGAAGGCTCGCGCGCCGGAGGTGGAGGGGGTGGCGCACCCATTGGTAGTGTCCCGAATGTGGGCCCCGCAGCTGCGGGCAGCGGCAATGCTGGCGCCGCCGTGGGTACCTGGGAGGGTGGGGTTGTGCCTCTTCAAGAAGAAGAGGTTATTCAAGCCATCCGCCTGCTTACCAAGTTCGGAGAAGTCGGGGCCGACCCCGGCGCCAAGACGGAATCGCTGCAGACCGAGCTCACCAACGCAGACCCGAATACCAAGCTGAACCTGCAGCAACTGCTGGAAACTCTGGCGGCGAAGAATCCCACGGAAAAGACCGATACGCCTCTGCTGATGAAGGCGGCCGAGCACATGGCGATCCGCTTCGCCATGGAGCGCTTCCAAAAGGGAGACATCAAGGTCAACGCCGTGCACCAGATGCTGGAGCACATGAGCCGGCAAATGGACACTCTGCGGCAGATCCTGCGCGTGCACGAAGACAAGATGAGCAAAGCCGGAATTCTGGTCGAGTCCCACGCCGACATTCTCGACCGGATGTTCTGGGCGGAAGTACCGGAAGCCGGGAAGAAGAGCGTTCTGCTCTCGAGCGAAGCTCCCTGTGTGCCCCCGCGCAATATCCGCCAGTTTATGGATGTTCTGCTGGAGCGTGGAGACAAGGAAGGCGCCAGCGCCATTCTACAGAACTATTCGAATTGCCTTACCGCTAAGGATGCCGAGCCACGGCGCAAGGCGGCCATCGGATTAAGCCAGTTGGCGGACCTGTTCGCGACTCCAGGCATCGATTTGATCGGCCCCATCGTGCACAAGATTGGCGAAGCGCTGGTGCGGGATCCCGATCCGGAGGTGCAGAGTCTGCTTAGCGCAGCCTTCGTGCGTCTGAGTTCGGAGGCCGGGAATCGCAAGCAGTACGGAGCGCTGAGTGAGGTTTGCACCGCCATTGAAGGCGTAGCCAAACAGCGCCCGGCCCTGGCCAACGAGCTGCGCCCACGGATTGGAGTGGAGAATCGCCTGCCCGAATTTATTGAAGAGGCGTTACGGCTGCCGCAGGTTCCGCCGGATCTGATTCTGGTACTGCGCCGCACTTCGCAAGCCGCCGTGGAACATCTTGCCGACCGATTCTTCCGCTGCATGAGGCGGGAAGAGTGCGACCGGATGGTGGAAATCGCCAACGAACTCGGCTCTACCGGGTTGCAACAGGCGCGAGAGATGCTGCGCACCGGGCCGGTCCGGCAGGCTGCCTCGGTGGTTGGGCTGTTGAGCCGGCTGGACGTGCCTACGCTGCTGGAACTGCTGCCCATCCGCCTGCCCGAGTGGAACCGCTTCTATCACGATATCGTGGTGCGTCAGATCGCCTATGGCGCGGCGCACGATCGCGGACGCACGTTGCTGGAGATTCTCGAGCATCTCGATGCCATGGTGCTGCCGCAGGCGATCGATGAGATTGGCATGAGCGGCGACCGAACCACGGTGCCACCGCTGATGGTGATGGCGGAAGCCGGCGAATCGGAAGGCCGTTCGGCGATCATTCAGATCAAAGCCGTGGAGTCCCTGGGGCGGTTGCGCGAACCTGAATCGATCCCCGTGCTGCGCAATTTGCTCGAAAACAAAAAGATGTGGAAGTGGTCGAATCATCGTGAACTGCGAATCGCGGCCGCACAGGCCCTGGCCAAGATTGATCCGCGCTACGCCAGCCAGGTGATGTCGGACAGCGGCCTGGCTCCCGGCGAACTGGCGATTGCGCCCTTGGATGCAGCTCCGGCCTGCCCCTGGGTACGGCAGCGCCGTTACGAACGAATCGTGCTGCGAAAAGCGTTGTCAGCCATCATTAGCAGTTCATGGGGGAAATCCAGCATCCTGCTTCGCGAACTCAGTTTAGGCGGGGGCATGGGGACGAAGGAAGACAACCTTCGAGTAGGCTCGGAGGCAAACATCGACATTTCTACGGGCGTCCGCCACATTCGCGGACAGGTTCTGCTGCGCCGCGCCCGGGTGAACGAAGTCGGATTTGAAATCGTGAACACCGACATGGAAAGCCGCCTGCGGCTGCGCGGAGTGCTGATGGAGGCCGTGGAGCGCGCTCCGGAGATAAGAAACAGCGAGTGGAGGGGCGAGCGCAAGATCTAACTTTCTTCAGATGACGCCCTAAATAACAAAAGCCCCTGCTCCACCGAGCAGGGGCTTTTCACTTCCAAGGCTTCCTACTTCACTTTCGCAAAAATGATCACCAGCGTGTACAGGGCCAAGGACTCGATCAGAGCCAGACCAAGAATCAGCGCCAGCTGAATGCCCGGTCGAGCCGCAGGATTGCGAGCCAAGCCTTCAGCGGCCGCGGCAGTAGCCTTGCCCTGAGCCAGAGCGCAAATGCCGGAAGCGAACGCCATGGAAAATCCAGCGGCGATCGCGACCCAGTTGACTCCGCCCGCAGCTTCCCCACCCTGCGCGAACGCAGGAACGGCAAAGCACAACAGTGACAGCACCATGAACAGATTACTCAGTTTACGCATCGTGTTTCTCCTTGTGATTATGAAATACCGCCAGTGGGTGGTTGACGTCGTACCTTGCAGACGCCCTCACGCTGAACGGAAACCAGCGGTTGGTAGCTGGTAGTTAGGAGCTAGGTGAGACCTAGCCGCTAGCTACGAACTACCTCGGTCTGTGGTGACGTAGCTTGCTACGTCTCAGGCCGCGAACCAACCTGCGATTCATATCAGGATATGGCTTCAGCCATATCGTAAAGCGCTGCAAGAATGCGCCTTCAGCCGCCGCTCTTGGCACCATGCCTCTGTCTGCGTACCGAGACGTAGCAAGCTACGTCTCGACAGCGAGTGGCTTTTCTAGTGCTCTTCCGCCACGGCTCCAGCCAAATACACCGTCGTCAGCAGAACGAAGATGTAGGTTTGCAGCAACGAAACGCCGATGTGCAATCCCAGAAACACGATCGGGACTCCGATTGGAACCAGCGAAAAGAACACCAGAGTGACCATGTCGCCCGCGAACATGTTGGCGTAAAGACGGATGGTCAACGAAAGCACCCGGGCCAGATGGCTGATCAGTTCAATCGGAACCATGAGGGGCGCGAGCGCGGGCATCGGTCCGGCAAAGTGCTTCAGATAGGCGATACCCGCGTGTTTGAATCCCTGCGCCTGGTAGTAGACGAAAGCACAAATCGCGCAGCCCAGCGGAACCACCGGAACAGCCGTAGGAGATTCAAAGCCGGGGATCACGCCGATCAGGTTGCACGCGAGGATGAAGAAACCCAGCGCCATGAGAAAGGGTGTGAACCCCTCGCTGTGATGACCGATGATTTCGTGGCTCTGGCCCTGAACGAATCCGTGAGCGCCCTCGAAGACGTGTTGCAGTGCGCCCGGCTTGTCGACAGAAAGCCGGGAGCGTACCAGGGCAAATAGGCCCACGAGAAACACAAATACGAGAAGCTCCATCGCGACTGAATTAGGGATGGGCGCATCCGCGTACTTCGGCTCAATGTGGAGCGTCTGCAGCAGCCCAGTGACCGGGCCGGCGAACAGTTGATTCAGGAACGCGGTAAACCAGAGTTGTTCGTGCATAGTACAGCTTCTAGCTCTTAGCTCCTAAGCTTTTGGCTTTGCCATCAAATTCAGCGGGGTGCTCAGAATCCGCGCGCCAAAGCCATGTAAACCTCGTACGCCGCTTCGCACGCGATGCCCCCTACGGGCAGAAACAGGCCCGCAAAGAGCCCATACAGACTCGCGGGAGAAACACTGAATATAGCATAGGCAGCGGCTGCCATCAAAAAGTAGCGGACCAGAAATCGAAACACAATTCCACCACTCGATTGTTTGTAGGCGGTCTGAGTAGCGCGGTCCGCCAGAGCGCTTACAACCCGCTCCAGCCAATGAAAATTCAAGTAGGCGATGGCGCATCCGCAAGCGAAGCCCAGCGCAATGCGCCAGCCAAAATGCAGCCACGCCGCCGCGCTGAGAATAACAGCCAGAGCGATCATGAAGCGCGGGATGCGGGTGAGGGCGCCTGAATAAAATGACTCAGCTCGGCTCTCCCCGTCTTCGCTCATGGTTTCTCGGAGTCGGAAGAAGTAACGGTCCGGATCAACTCCACGAAGCCGGCAACGATGCCGAGAATCAGTCCGACCAGATACAGCCACGTAGTATGCAGCCAGTGATCCAACGCCAGGCCGATCAGCCATCCGGCAACGGTTGCAGCCGGAAAAATGAAAGCCAACTGGCTATAGTTAGCCAGCTGCACCCACATACTTTTCTGCGCGGGAGGATCGTCGTCGCGGGGAGGCATAGATCGCAGACTTTCTAAAGATGGCGGTGCGGCAGGAGACGCAGCAAGCTGCGTCTCTATAGTAACTGTAGAGACTTTGCTTGCAATGTCTCCGCCTGGGAAAAACTCTGTCTTCTTGAATCAGGCCTCTAACCCAGGCCTATCGACCAAGTCACAACTCGTATGAACCGCTCGGGGAAGATGCCGATGACAACGGTAGCGAACGCAGTTACGCCGAGCGCCACTCGCATCCCAACGCTGATGGGGAGCCGCGTCTTGTCCAGGGCCTCGCTCATGAACATGGCGTTCGCAATCCGCATGTAATAGTAAAGCCCGAACACCGCGTAGAGCACGGCCAGCGATGCTAAAACATAATGACCACTTTCCATCAGGCTCAGGAAGATAAAATACTTCCCGTAGAAGCCCGCCAGAGGCGGAATCCCGGCCAGCGACAGGAGGAAGATCAGCATAAGGACAGCTTCGGTCGGGGCCCGCGAGAAAAGGCCGGCAATGTCGTCGATCTCGTCGCCAATCACATTCCGCTGCCGCAGCGAGGTAACTACGGCGAACGCGCCCAGGTTCATAAACGTGTAAACCAGCAGGTACAGCAGAATACCTTTAAACCCGTCGGAGAAGGCGGGCGCGGGATAGTCCACCGAAGCCAGCGCAATCAGACCCAGCAGCATGTAGCCGACGTGCGCGATCGAGGAGTAGGCCAGCAACCGTTTAAGGTTGTTCTGCGTAAGTGCCGCCAGATTCGCCCCGGTCATGGTGACGACCGAAACAAAAATCAGCAGCGGCACGTATACCGGCCGCAACGGAGACAGTCCCACCAGGAAGATGCGCAACAACATCGCCCAGGCTGCCGCCTTTACGGCAACGGACATGAATCCCGTGACGCTGGTGGGCGCGCCCTCGTAGGCATCCGGCAACCACTGATGGAAAGGGATGGCGGCAATCTTGAA
>Ga0210410_10003485_pt1 | contig 13916 bp, 16 predicted proteins | sample IncBWC4MmetaG_FD_161058 | JGI IMG/M metagenome (GOLD analysis project Ga0210410, IMG submission 161058) | Forest soil microbial communities from Barre Woods Harvard Forest LTER site, Petersham, Massachusetts, United States - Inc-BW-C-4-M | ecosystem: Environmental > Terrestrial > Soil >... | reverse complement strand
GCCAAGGAATAGCGTGTAGGTAAAGAATCCGCCGATGGTCAGCATTCCAGCTGCGATCTGGCGCGCACCGACATACATGATCACAGCTCCAACCATGCCCAGCAGCAAACTGGCGGAGAGGCTCATGACCGAAGTGGCAGTCAGAGTTCGTAGCACGTTATCGAGCAGGCGTTGCACCCCTCGGGCGAAGACATTCTCTTCGCGCTGTTCCGCGTGGTAGCCCTTGACCACACGAACTCCACCGAGGGATTCGGCGAGCCGTCCCGTGACCTCAGCGTTGATCTTGCCGCGCTCGCGAAAAATAGGACGAATTGTTCCAAAAGCTTTATAGAGGGCGAGGGCAAAGCACAACAGAAATCCGAAAGCGACAGCGGTCATGAGCACGCTGATGCGAAACAACACCACCAGAGCGATGCCCGCTGTCATCAAGCCTCCAACCAGATCCACCAATCCAGTGCCGATCAAATTGCGGACTCCCTCAACATCGCTCATGATGCGCGAGACCAGCACACCGCTCTTGGTCGAATCGTGGAAGGAAACTGGCAGCCAGCCAATATGCGCCTGTACCTTTTGCCGAAGTTCCGTGATCAGCCGCTGCGCCGCTTTCGAGAGCAATTGGGTTAACGAAAACGACGTGATTCCCTGGATCACCGTCGCGCCGAGCACGCCCAGCACCAGCGGCTTAAGCAGCTGCGCGTTGTGTTTGATGATGACGCTGTCAATCAGGTACCTGGTGGAATAGGGAAGCACCAATCCAGAAACGCGATTGATTACCATCAGCACGAAACCAATCGCAAGCATTCCGCGGCGCGGGCGAATGAGTTCCCAGACGTGAGGGAGAACGGCGCGAAGCCTTTCACGGGCGGGGGGCTTGGCCGGTTTGCGATCGGAATCCACTTATGCATTAGACACTATTTGGCGCGGGCGAGGTTCATTTTGTCGCCATCTCAAGGAAAGGAGCGATGTGATACCATCGCGATCTGCGCATAAATCTTATGGCATCAAACGTAGAGCGCGGCAGTTGCCGGTTCAAGGCGATCCAGGGGTCGGACGGGAAGTCCGTTATCCGGATGGAAATGTTCCACCAAACCGTCCCGCTGTTGGCGGACGCGACCGTTGATTTCGAATTGCTCAACGGAACCACGCTGGATCAGGCGAGAAAGCTGGCCGAGTCCGTGAATGATCGAGTGACGGGAGTGCTGATCACCAAGCCGTGACGCTTTGCCGGACTCCTGCAAACGAGCCGGTAGTTGCAACCCAAGCCATCCGTTTATGCTCTAATTAGCTGAGGACTTACCAGGAATGTTTTCCGAGCCCGCAAGCCCCGCGTCTTCTGAAGGGAAACCCGAACCGACCAGTTCATCCGGCTCGCACGAACTCGACCTGCTTCTATCCGACAGCTGGCGTCGTCCTCTATGGAAGCGGTTGCTCGATCAACTGCGAGACACTTTCGCTCCGGAGAAACTGCCTCCGCTTCGGATCAGTTCGCGGCCCGTGGACGTGGGCATGCTCGCCGGCGACATTTTGAGTCTGCCCTGGTATCGCACCGTGTTCACCAACCTGGGCGACGTGATTTCGCCGGAGACGCTGCCGCCGTTGCAACTGGAGTCACGGCCAATCGATGTGGGCGAGTTGATCGGCGATCAGATGAGCCGTATGTGGTGGAGTTCGCTGCTGCGCAGCCTCGCCGACGCGGCTGCTCCTGAGAGATTGCCGGCGTTGCAACTGACGTCGGCGCCTATGGATGATCCCAGCTTGACTGCCGGCTCGATGCAGCTGCCGCGCTGGTCGTCTGTGATCAGCACGCCCAAGGTGTTCTTGCCGGATAAACCGAAAGCGAGTTACGCGCCCGCCCCGCCCGGAGTAGTGGCGCCGCCCAAGCCCGATCCGGCTGAAGTGGAATTTGTTCATGTCCTCGAGGCTGATTTGAAAAGGGATTTGCGGCGTTCCGTTTTCCGCCAACGCTTGTGGGTCTCGCTCGCAGTTCTCGAAGTGCTGGCTTTGATTGGTACTTCCATTTGGTGGAAGTAAGGCAGCCTAACGAGAAGCCTTACTTTTGCGGCAGTGGCGCTTTCTGGCCGCTGCTGGCCTCAATCAGTTTCTGCACTGGCGGCGCTACCATGAGCAACAATTGCGCTTTCGGCTTTTGTGCCTGCTCCAATAAAGCGAATTGTTGTGTTGCCCATGCCTGCGGCGCGCGCTCTCCACGGTCGAAGTAATCGAGCCCCTGTAGACCGGCCGTGGCTACCGCCGCAAGGTCCTGCGACACTGGAATGATCTCCATCAGTAGAAACGACTGGGCTTCAAGCGGCTGCAGCTTGGCCTGGTTGTCCCGCCAGCGGATCAACAACGCTTTGACTTCCGATTTCTCATCAGCATCAGCCCGGCCAGAGATCAACCCATCCACGAGATCCGCAAAGCGCCTTGCGGTATCGCTCTCCGGACGAGCCGCGTCGATGACGCGATTCAGCGGCGACAGGCTTGTAGCCTCCACGGTGGCAATCTCTTCGCGAGTGTAGTCCTTCACCGGTTCCACAACATCTGTAAGTGTGCGCAGAGCAGAAATGTCATTCGAGCCTGCAATGCGGCGCAGCATGGGTGCATAACTAGAGTTGTGCGTGAGTCCGAGCCAATCCAGCCATCGACTGACTTCCTCCAACCGCTGATACATGGACTTGACATCGGTCACATCTCGCGTGGACCACAGCCGCTCGGCGATGGCTGCGGTTCGAGGCCAGATGCGTGAGTCAATACTCTCGGGCGACACATACTCCGACCACATGCAGGCCTCGCCGCCCAGGATGCGCTGCTTCTCGTCAGGACTTAGGTTTGCTGCGGCATCGCTCAACGGCTCAACCGCGTAATGCCGCGAAGCTGGCCAGTTCAGATCGACGTAATATCCAAAGGAAAGAAGGCCGCGATATCCTTGCTTGGCCGCTGTTGCCAGCGAATCCTGACCGCGCCACGATTGCACGACCGTATCTTTGGGGAAACCCGGCCGCAGAATCTCATCCCATCCCTCCATGGTCTTTCCGTGCTTGCTGACGATCTTCTGCACCCGAGTATTGAAGTAGGCTTGAAGATCCTGGTTGTTCTTGAGTTCGTGCGCACGCATGAACGCCTGGATGTTTGGATTTGCATCCCACTGTTTTCCGTTGACCTCATCGCCACCGATGTGAAAGTACTGGTCAGGAAAGAGTCGTGCCATTTCCCCGATGAAGCCGTCGAGAAACTTGTAGGTCCCCTCCTGCGTGGGATCCATTGCAGGATCGAAAATGCCCCACTTACGCTCGATCTGATACGGCCCCGGACCGCTGGCCAGTTCAGGATAGCCGACAAACAATGCGGTGCTGTGTCCCGGCATGTCGAACTCAGGAACGACCCGAATGCCGCGGTCCCGCGCATAAGCAACCAGATCCCGCACTTGATCCTGCGTGTAGTAGAGGCCGTCAGAACCCATCTCTTGGAGGTTGGGAAATCTCTTGCTCTCGACGCGAAAGCCCTGGTTCTCCGAGAGGTGCCAGTGAAATACGTTCAGCTTTACTGCCGCCATGCCGTCGAGATTACGCTTCAGAACATCGAGCGGAATGAAGTGGCGGCCCACGTCAATCATCAATCCGCGCCAGGGGAAGCGGGGTTTGTCCTCAATCGCAATTGCCGGCGCCGCGAAGCCGTCGGCAGTGGTCTGCACCAGTTGCAGAAATGTTTGCAGCCCGCGCATGATTCCGAGCGGCGTCGCTGCATTCAGTTTCCCGCCGGCAGGGCTGATCTCAAGCGCATAGGATTCATCCTCGCCCAACTCCTGCACGGGTTTGTTTGCACCTCCGCTATTAACAACCAGATTGGCATGCGCTGCGTCCGTCACCTTCATGTCCAGCGAAGGCATTCCCGTCTGGCGACGGAGGTTGTCCAGGAACAGTTCGACTGCACGCTGCAGGCGCGCATTGGAAGGACCGCTGATTCCCACCGAGAATGAGGCATCAATCACGAGCTGGCCAGTTTTCATTTGCACGCTGGCCGGCATCGGCATCAGATTCAATTGTTGTGAAGTTGCGGAAGACTCAAACGCCGATAGCATCAGGACGACAAAAATAGCGCGCACGAGGGTTCTCCTGAAATTCCAAGCAGAAGGGGCAGAATAGTGGAATCGCCAGCGGGGCGCAAATCAGGAGTGCGAACTGGCTGAGAACCAGCGACTGAGAACCGGGAACTGGTCCTACCCTTTTCCCACCAACTGACCGCAGTGCAGCAGATTCACATCCCAGATGGAAGGCTCAGAAGGCAGGCTCTCGATGCCGATTTTGCCTTGTTTCTTTGTTCCCGGCTTGCCAACCCACACTACGCGAAACTGGGCCTGGTCGTCCTCGTACTGCACGTGTAGAACCTCGCCCGCCTTAACCGGGCGAATCATTCCCGTCAGCACCGCTCCACGATCACTGATGTTTTCTACCTGGGCATGCTGAGTAAAGGGCATGGACTTGGCATCGACGCCCCAGATACGCACCGTCAGGAATGCGGCGACACGTCGATTGCGACGACGATCCATAGGCTTGGTTGAAAGGACTGATGGCATGGTATGGCCTGGGGAGAGTATGTGAAACTTACGACAGTCACTCGAAGCAGTGCCGGAAGTCATCTTGCACGCGGCTGTGGGAAGCGGATGAAACGGGTTCCGGTCAATCCATGTCAGGCATGGAGCAGGCGCCAGGACCGCGCGGGTCGCCGCAACTCCCGCAGGCACCCACAGAACGCGATGGACCGGCAGAACTCTTGGCCGACATCGCGAACACTGAGAGTTGTTGCGCCAGTTTCTTGCTCTGGCATTTGGGACATTCGGCTTTTCCGCTGCCGTAGACTAGCGCTTCAAACTGATGATCGCATTCCTTGCAGACGTACTCAAAGATGGGCATGGACAACTCCTGACGGCGTAACGCTCTTCTCCATTTAAAATCAGAAGGTGGGAACTACGCAAACTGTAGCACGAGAATTTGTGCCCCGGCGCGGTTTGCGTGGCGGGCATCTGCAGACGCTGGCTAGCTTCTTTCTGCCCCGGCGAATCACGCTGCCTCCGGCCGAAGCGCGCTTGATCGAAGTCGAGCCTGGCGTGCAAGTGCTGTGTCACTGCCATTGGCAGCAGGAGCGACAAAGTGCGCTGACTGTGATCATTGTGCACGGTCTCGAAGGATCCAGTGAGTCTCAGTATATGCTGGGCATCGCCGCGAAGGGCCTCGCCGTGGGCATGAATGTGGTGCGCATGAACCAGCGCAACTGTGGCGGAACAGATGCGCTTTCGCCTACGCTCTATCATTCGGGGCGCTCGCGTGACGTCGCCGCCGTTGCACAGAATCTGATCGATGACGACAAGATCTTCCGGTTCGCCCTTGCCGGATTTTCCATGGGCGGCAATCTTGTCCTTAAACTCGCGGGCGAATGGGGAAAAGATGGGCCGCCCCAGTTCCGCGCCCTTGCGACGGTGTCTCCATCGATGAATCTCGCTGTTTCCGCCGACGCGCTGCATCTTCCGGGCAATCGCCTGTACGAGTATCACTTCATGTGGAAACTTCGCGCCCGCCTGAGAGCGAAGGCGCGTTTGTTTCCCGGGGCATTCGATACTTCACGGTTGCGGGGCCTGACCAGCCTTCGCGACTTCGATGACAAGATCACGGCTTTCTATTGCGGCTTCGACGGGGCATCGGATTACTATCAGCGTTCCGCCGCGGCCAACGTGATTGACCGCATTGCCGTGCCCACCTTGATCCTGCACGCGGCCAACGATCCTTTTATACGCATTCTTCCGGAGACGCGCCAGAAGATCCTTTCCAATCCCAGCATCACCTTCGTCGAGACCAAGGACGGCGGCCATTGCTCATTTCTTGCCGAACCTGACGATGACGATGGGCGCTGGGCAGAGCGGCTAGTGGTGGAATTCCTACGCGGCTTCTGACCGCGTAGCAACTGTCGTGGCGGCGGATCGTGAAGCGCAAGGTCGGCTTCCTATACAATCACCCTCTCGGATGAAACTGGGCGCGACCATCGCATTAATCGCGGCTCTTGTCGTTTCGCCGGCGTTTCTTCTCCACGCCGAGCCGATATCGCAGCTGAGCCCGACCGGCTATGTCAACGACTTCGCTCACGTCCTTGACCAGACGACCATCGCTCAACTCGACAATATTTGTCAGGAAGTTGATGAGAAGGCGCACGCCCAGATTGCCGTGGTCACCATCAAATCACTCGACGGCTCCGACATCGAAAGTTATGCGGTCGCTCTGTTTAAGAAGTGGGGCATCGGAAGCAAGTCGACCGACCACGGCGTGCTGATTTTGTTGGCCACGCAGGACCGGCAGTACCGGATTGAAGTCGGCTACGGACTCGAACCGATTCTGCCCGATGGCAAAGTCGGCGGCTTCGGACGCGAAGCCGTTCCCCTGCTCAAGCAGAACGATTACAACGGCGCCGTTTCTCTGATGACCATGCGGGTTGCGGATGTGATCGCCCAGGACGCAGGAATTCAGCTGACAGGCGAGCGTCCACGTGTCCCGACAGCGGCCCACGAACCGAATACGGGGCTGCCCATCGGGGGAGTTATCGCCCTCATTATTATTGGCCTGATCTTGCTATCCACACGTCTCGGACGTTTGCTTCTTTGGGGTTTGCTGTTGGGAGGCCGTGGCGGCGGGTCCAGCGGTGGTGGAGGTTTCGGTGGCGGGGGTGGCGGGTTCGGAGGTTTTGGCGGCGGCAGTTCGGGCGGAGGCGGGGCCAGCGGTGGCTGGTAGCGCCAGACAAAAGAGGCACTATGGTCGCGGAAAAACAAATCAACGAATTCATTAGTCGGTTGCGGGTGGCGGCAGGTGAAAATCTCCTGAGCGTGATTCTTTACGGTTCCGCTGCGAACGGAGAATTTCATCCCGAGTTTTCCAATGTCAACCTGCTTTGCATACTGCGCGAGAGCTCTTTCGCCACGCTCACCTCGCTGGCGCCGGCAGTCGAGTGGTGGACCCGCCAGAAGCAACACGCGCCCTTACTGCTCACTCGCGAGGAACTGGAGCGTTCCACGGATGTATTCTCCATCGAGCTTCTCGATATGCAGCAACGCCATCGTGTGCTGTTCGGCCAGGACGTTTTCAGCGGACTCCACATTCCCATGCATTTGCATCGCGCCCAATTGGAGTATGAACTGTGCGAGAAACTGATTCTCCTGCGGGGACACCTGCTGCCCGCTGCCGGCAACAAGAAGCGCTTATGGGAGTTGCTGCTCGGTTCGTTATCAACTTTCACAACCTTGTTCCGCCATGGACTAATCGCACTGGGCGACACGCCTCCCAAATCGAAGCGTGAAGCGATACAAGCGCTGGCGGTGCGCATTGGATTCGACCCGTCCGCTTTCCTGCAACTGCTCGACATTCGTGAGCACAAGGCGGAAACCAGCCAGTTCGATGTGAATGACGTGTTCAGCCGGTACTTGACCGCGGTGCAGCAGGTCACCGCCGCGGTGGATAAAATGCTAGACTCGCCGGGACTACCAAACGTTTAAGTTTGACAGCTTTCGTACAGGAGAAGAGAGATGAAAACAGGTTTGATCGTGGTAGTTGTTTTGGTGCTGATCGCGCTGGTCGCGTTCGGACAGTACGTAGGCGTCCGCAACGATCTGGTAACCAAGAATGAAGCAGTCAAGTCCTCGTGGTCACAGGTCGATATTGCGCTGCAACGCCGTGCCGACCTGATCCCCAATCTCGTCGAAACCGTGAAGGGCATCGCCGGGCAGGAACAGAAAGTGTTTGGGGATATTGCCGCAGCCCGCTCCAGGCTGCTGTCCGCTGGCACTCCTTCAGACAAGATTGCAGCCAACCAGCAACTGGACGGCGCCATCGGCCGCTTGCTGGTGGTGGTTGAGAACTATCCGCAATTGAAGTCGAATGAGAACTTCCTCCGCCTGCAGGACGAGTTGGCGGGAACGGAAAACCGGATTGCGGTCGAACGCAAGCGTTACAACGACACGCTCCAAGACTACAACACCTATGTGCAGAAGTTTCCCAACAACATTTATGCGGGTTGGGCCGGCTTCAAGCCCAACGAAGCGTATTTCGCCGCTTCGGAGGAATCGCGCCAGGTTCCCAAGGTGAATTTCTCGGCCCCGAGCGCGACCCCGCAGGCGGCGCCGCAGCCCGCGCCTGCGAAATAGCGTGCAAGCCGACTTCGCAGTCGAGCTCGGAGCCGATGACGAAGTCCTTGAGATGCCGTGGGCTGCCGAAGGAGGTGGCCCACGTTATTACGACCTGAAGCGCCATCCCGAATTGCTGTCCAGCGTTGAAGAAGCTGCGCGATTACCGGAACTGGGCGAATTCCTCTCCAGGGTTAACTCTCCGAAGAGCCTGCTTGAGACCGCCAAGTGCGACGCCTGGCCGAGCATGGGAATGAATCCCGAAGAAGAGATTTTTGAATCCTCTCACAAATTTTGCTCTTACATTGATCTCTTGTTTTCCGACGAGCCGAAGCGCTGTTCGTTCCCTGAGCATGAACGTCTGACAAAACGGCTCATCCAACTCTTGAAAGCCGTCCCTGAGATTCCGGCGGCCGCCGAGTTTCTTATCCGCCGCTGTTACTACCACGTAGAAGAAGAGATTCGCGATGGCTTCTATATCACGTTTTATTTGTTTGGGTACGGCGATGAGGTTCAATCACGCCAGCATTGGGCCATTGGATTAAAGCTGGTTGCAAATGCGATCCGGCAATTGTCGGCAGGATAAGGCTGCCATGACTTCCTTCGTGTACCTTTGTGTCCTGCGTGGTTAATGAACTTCAAATGCTGAAACCAGAAAGGACACAGAGGTACACAAAGGCAAAGATATCGCGACCAACAGTGACGCGCCTACATTGGCAAGCCACTAACTGGCCTTGACCGTCCTGTGAAACCAAGCCATTGCTTCCGACCCGCGCCCTTTGAGCCGGGTGCGCAGCACGGACAGCAGCACCATCGAAATAAAAACTGTCAGCAGTCCCAGCGAGGCGGCAGGAATGTCGACGGCCCGCTTCGGCAGAATGGAAAGGCGTCCATAGACGAACTCAATATGCACCCAATAGACCAGCAAAGAAGTTTGCCCAAGTTGTATGAAAGGGCTGAAACCCCACTGTCCGGCTCCCCATCGGCACCATAAATAAACCACCGCCAGAATCACCAGCAACATCCCGACGCGGATCAGAAAGAAATTCGGACTGGTATGCCAGAAATCATAAGTCCGATAGAGTTGCACAGTACTCGCATCCAACCACCGCGCCAGATAGATCAACCCAATTCCACCCGCGCCCGCAATTACGAAACTTGCAGCGCCACGTTTTCGTGCTCCATCGCCCAACAGAAAGAATCCAACCGCGAGGCCCATGAAGGCAAACCCAGCCCAGGGAAAGATCGGAAACAGCCAGGCTTGCGGCTCACCGAGGTTGTGGACGCCATCGATGTAAGACTCGAGCGGCCAGGGCATCCACTGAGGACGCCAACTGGTCCACAGCAACGGCGTGAGAAGGGAAATCGTAAGGCCAGCGCCGGCCGCCGATATACCCAAGGCCAGCCGCGTGTGTGCTCGAGAGTTGAATCGCAAGACGATCCAGCACAACACTCCCATCAACATCATCGAAATCCCGATGGTGTTCAGAACATCCACCCGCAACAAGTCGCTCCATGGAGACCAGCCCCAGGCAATTAGAAACTCCTGCAACCGGAACAGAAGGCCCAGGCCAAGAATCTCCGCACCGCGACCAATCGTAGCATGCGCAACCTGGCTGGCAGGGACGCCTTTCTGGCGCAACTTGTCGACCACAAGCGCAAAGGAAATTCCCGCGAGAAAAAGAAACAGCGGCGCGGGCAGGGTTCCGCCCAATTGCGACCACATGAAAAAAGTACTCTTCCGGGCGTCCGTACCCAGCCATGAGTCGTAACAATGCGTCTGGAACATAAGCACGCAGGCCAAGCCGCGCATCCAGTCAATGTAAGCCAGCCGGGATGGAGGGGAAGGAGTCATCTGAGTGCGACCGCTTGCAGACACCGAGGCAGTATACAAAACGAAGCCAAGAAACTCTGATTGGGTGTCAATTCCAACGGGTTACACCAGGGCGTGGCTGCCGGCGACTACATTGGTACAATAATCTCGTCACCGTGGGCGCGTAGCTCAAACGGATAGAGCATCGGATTTCTAATCCGAGGGTTGCAGGTTCGATTCCTGCCGCGCCTACCAGTTATCTCGTTGACCCCGTTATTCAATTGGCCTGTAAGACTTCCCTGGAAGCTTCTGCCGGAACGCCACTATGCCCGAAACTATGACCATCCTGCCTTGATTGCAGTTTGTTCATGGCCTCGGCAATATCGGTCTGGGTCACGATTGCATACCTCTCGAACACGCTCCGTGTTCGCCATCCACCGATCTTCTGAATTACTCCCTCAGCGACTCCCGCACGACGAAAATTCCTTGCTGCGGTCCGCCTCAGGTCGTGGAAAATCAATCCTTGATACTTGAAATCGTCCGAGCCGCAAGCCTCGCATTTCTTGCCTACAACGGCTTGTGAGCAACGACAACACATCATCCGTCCGATTCCGACCCAGACACAGGCGTTCCACCATGTCTTGCGAAAGTCCCGAACTGGCGTTCCATTCTTGCGGGTAAGAACGAAATCGTCAGGCTGTTTACCAGCGACACAGCGACTCAGCAACAGGTAAACGACTTGAGTCATCGTGACCTCACGGCCATCTCTGTTTTTCGTTGTGCCCGGTTCCAGTCGTAACGTCCTTGCAAGTAGGTCAACTTCCTTCACTCTCATACGGAGAAGTTCACCTTTTCGCCAGCCGTAGGTTCGCCCGAGTTCCAGCAGCGTGCGAAACCATAACTCAGGACAGGCACTGGCCAGTTGGGCATAGGCAGCGTCTTCGAGAAAGCCTTTCCGGATGTTGTCCTCCCGCAGCTTGGGAAAAACAGGCATTCGGTAGACTTTTGGAGGGCTCATGCGCTGCGCCAGGTGGTACATCCTTTTTAGGCAAGCCAATTCACGGTTGATCGTGGCGTTCTCAGCACCCTGTTGCTGCCTGGAGTCCACGTAACGCGCTACCAAATCGCTTGAGACCTCCACAGCCCTAAGATTGCCGAAGAACGGCCTAAGATGAAGCCTCCATCGTGCCTCAGCGTCGGGCAGAGATTTCCGGCCATTGATACGATAGTCGCGCAGGAAATCCTCCGCCAGTTCATCCACTCGAATCCGCTCAGCCCGAGGACCACAGAAATTTCCCGTGATGATCTCCGCTAGTCGCCGTTTCAAAAAGTCCTTTGCCTTGCCCTGATCTTTAGTGTGACTGCTTTCTCGGTAGGGTTTTCCGTTTCGGTAATACTTGACCCACCAAACAGAACTACCTTGCTGGAGGTAAATACTGCCAGTTCCTCGTGGTCGTGCCATCCGTTCTCCTTTCGTTTTCGGTCATAGTTTGGTCATAGCATGCGTCGAAACCCGCGTGGATACTGGGCCTTTCGAGGCGCAGCGGATATCGAAACCGCTGGTGCTAGTTTCCTGAGCAAGACGAACACCAAACTTCTCGCTCGGGAAGCGAGTCACGAGCAGCGGTCCGAATTCGCAAGTAACGCAGGAAGAAGATCGGAAAGGAAGGAAGCCGAGAATTTTTCCGCCGAGGTTTAGGCTTCTCGCCAGGGGGGTGGGTGTTTGCAATTGGGGTCCCATATGCCCGACCGAAAAATATTAAATTTCAACCCCTCCCCCCTATCATCGCAAGGGTGCACCCCCTTTTTTCATGGGAGTCTCAAGTATTTTTGGAAGAAATTGGAGAAGGGGAGCCTGTGGCGTCGGGGGTGAATGTATCGGGTCCGACATAGCAAGCAAAGGGAAATTTCGGTAGTGTCTGAAATGTGCGTTGGTGACTACGAGGCAAGCTTCTCCCCTTTGGCCCGAGGGCGCTTGGCACAATCGTGGGACGCAAACTCGTCAGAGAGTTGCGCCCGGAAATTCCACTTCATTTCATCTAATGAGTTCCCAACGGGAAAGTCAGGTAGGTTAAAAAACCAAGCGCATTCGGAGCAACCCCATCCCCCGAAACTCTGTTCTTCGACCCGCCCTTCGACCCATACCAACTTGCGGGACAAACTTTCTTGGCCCTGATGAAGCATCGAGCCCTCACAAGCGGACACGGGAATAGTACGCCTGCGAGTGGGTCTTGATTTCCACAGGGTAGCTTTACGACTGCCCCTGTATGAGTTTGCGCGTAGCCGCTGCCTTGCGGCCTGCCGCTCTGATCGAGGAATTACGTCTGAGACAAACCCATGCGAGGGAGATTAGAGTGATTTCATAACACCCGGAGGAATAATGCGACAACTGATTGGAAATCCCGCCTTGGCCAAGAACGCCCAAATAGTATTGATAGTGGCCTATGCCATGCTAGCGGTATTGTTCGCTCTTCACAAAAAGACTTGGCCGGTAGCGCTCTATTACGTTGGATGCTTTGTTAAGGATACGGGTGTTTTCGCGTTGGCCTTTCTGATGAAGTGGTTTTAGTTAGGGCTTGGTCTGGTTTGTGAAGGTGATGATTCCGGCTTTATTTCCCACTGCTCTGCGCCTACGGGTGACGGCTGCTTTCTTTTGCGGCTACACTGCGATCTGTGGGCATTAGGAATCCTCCTGGATTTCTACCTCAGGCTAATCCTTTGGCGATGGTATTGCGTAAATTCTCTTTATCTTGGTTGTCCAAACTCCAAACGTGATCGCCTTTAGAAGTGGTGTGCATGACCCGAACTTCTGCGTTCTTTTCCAGTACCAGCTTAAGGTCGGTGCTGTTCAGAATGGGTAATACCGTAACTTTTTCCTTACAGCTAGCACAATAGGCCAGAAAGATCATGATCATCTCCGTGGTTGACTTCGTGGCGGGAATTATAGCGCAGCCGGACTTGACGAGTGGTGAGACAATTGCTTCATGGCGAGCGATAGAAGCGATACAGTGTGTACATGCGGTCACAATCGGTCCGACCATAACGGCGGATCAGGAGGTGCCTGTACGGGTACGCTGCGCAGCGAGGTTCCCATCATAAGTAATAAATTGCTGCCCTGCAACTGTAAGAAGTTTGATCCAGCACAATAGAAAAAGCCCGGATGCCAGTCCGGGCCTCAAATTCGCTAGCGCTCAAGGCAAATGATGCCATGAAGGGTCGAATGAACCCGGCAGAGATTGTAATACGCCTATCCAGAGGTCCTTAATTCCTGTTGCTTCTCACTTGGCATCCATTCCTCGCATAAAACGGGGTTAGAACCGAGGCGTTACTGAGGGATTTGTCAGTCTGACTCCTAAAACAGGGACAGTCATTTCAAGTCTAGCTCGGCGTATAGTAGGCGCGATGGACAACTTGCTCAAATAACGTTCGGTAGAAAGGAGGTCTATTGTCATGCGGAAAATGATGCTTGTGGGTTTGTCGGTGTTACTGTTTGGGTCATGGACGTGGAGTTTTGCGGGGCAAAATAACCAGGACCTTCCACGGGTCGTAAGATCGATTTCTTTGACCGGCCAGACTCAACAAATTCCCGAGACCAAGCTATTTACTCCGGAGAAGGATGGGTTGTTCCGGATAAGTGTCTATTTGGTACCCACCGCCACCGACGGACAGAATTTTGTAGGGTTCGATGTACTTTACACAGATGAGACGGGGCCGGAATATTTAAGTTTCTTCACGCAAGCCTTCGAGGTTGGTTGCAGCACGCAACAGAGTCCCTACGCTTGCTACTGGACAGCAATAATAAGGGCCAAAGGCGAATTGCCTGTCTCTTATCTTGTTTCGGTCTGCCAAGGTTGCAAGGTTCTTACATACGACATGTTTGCCACGGTGGAGAAGCTGCAATAGTTTGCCAAACCGTGAAGACCGGACCGACAGCAGATTCATTCA
>Ga0210410_10003484_pt1 | contig 13923 bp, 12 predicted proteins | sample IncBWC4MmetaG_FD_161058 | JGI IMG/M metagenome (GOLD analysis project Ga0210410, IMG submission 161058) | Forest soil microbial communities from Barre Woods Harvard Forest LTER site, Petersham, Massachusetts, United States - Inc-BW-C-4-M | ecosystem: Environmental > Terrestrial > Soil >... | reverse complement strand
ATATAAGAGCGCCCAGACCATTGAAGCGCGCGGGCGGCTGGTGCTGCCGGGATTCATCAACGGGCACACGCACGTTCCGATGACGCTGTTCCGCGGGCTGCACGATGATGTGACGCTCAATGACTGGCTTTACAAGTACATCTTCCCGGCGGAAGCGAAGAATGTGAATGAAGAATTCGTGCGCTGGGGAACGCGGCTGGCGGCGGCGGAGCAGATCCGGTCAGGCGTGACGACGTTCGCTGACATGTATTACTTCGAGGATGCGGTCGCGGAAGAGACAAAGGCAGCCGGAATGCGCGGAGTTCTGGGAGAAACGTTCATTGATTTCCCGGCGCCGGACAATAAGACCAACGCCGAAATGTTGGCGTATACCGAGAGGTTTCTCAAGAAGTGGCAGGGAGACGCGCTGATTCATGCGGCTCCGGCTCCGCATTCGATTTACACGTGTTCGAAAAAAACGATTCAGGATGCGGCGGCGCTGGCCAACAAATATCACGCGCCACTTCTAATGCACGTGGCGGAAATGAAAAAAGAGCGCGAGGACAGCGAGAAGGCGAATGGGATGTCACCCGTGGCGTATCTGGAGAACATTGGAGTGCTGGGGCCGGAACTGGTGGCGGCGCATTGCATTTTTGTGGATGAGGCGGACCGGAAACTGCTGGCGGAGCGGCAGGTGGGCTGCGTGCATAATCCGTCGAGCAACATGATGATCGCGAGCGGAGTGTCTCCCGTGCCAGAGATGCGGGCGGCGGGGATTGCGGTTGGGCTGGGGACGGATGGTCCGGCGGGAAGTAACAACGACCTCGATCTGATGGAAGAGATCGACCTCGCGGCCAAGCTGGCGAAGATTTCAAAGATGGATCCGCTGGCGCTGAACGCCAAGGCGGTGGTCGAGATGGCGACGATTGCTGGCGCGCGGGCGTTGCACATGGAAAAGGAAATTGGATCGCTGGAGACGGGGAAGAAGGCGGACATGATTCTGATCGGCCTGGATGAGCCGAATGCGGTGCCCATGTATGACGTATATGCGCAGATTGCTTATTCGCTGAAGGGGAGCGACGTGGAGACGGTTGTGATTGGCGGGCGGGTCGTGATGCGGGAGCGGAAACTGCTGACCGTCGATGAACCGCGGGTGCTGGAGAAGGCGCGGGAGTATGGGAAGTCGGTGAAGGCATCGTTGGGGATGGATTAAGGCAGAGTCCCCGGGAAGTTGGGATTCGAGAATCGAAACACGAAGTCAAAACCATCACCCTAGCCGCAAAAGACACGGCTAGAATGTGGCACCCTGAAGTTTTGTTGGCGAGTTCCTTCCGGGCTGACCTCGGAATGCTGGTGCAGCATCTACGGGTGCTCTTCCTGATTGTGGGCATGCCGCTTTGGGATTGGTATGAGATTCCGCGGCTGAAGGCGAGCCCGGATCCGCGGGAAAGAGTCCGGTGCTACCTTGAAGATCGTCACGGCCTTCTGGGTGTTGACGGTGGTGGCCGGGCTTTCGACTGGTCACCGTATTGACGATGCAGAGGATGTCAGGTGAGATCCCGTGGCTGGATTCGGGATCAGTCGGGAGTGCGGTCCTGAAGGGCATCACCATCGGAATGTTGACTGCGATCCTGCTGCCGGCGCCACTGGCTCTGTGCAGTGAAGCGATTCGCGCTAGCATTTCTGTTGCCTTCGACGAAGGATGAACGGCGATGGTGGTGGATCGTATGTCTCACGGCGGGGATCTGCGAGGAAGCCTTGTACGGGGGTTCGTGCTGCACTATTTTCAATTTCTTGCCGTTTCATTTGAGCTTGACGCGGACGCGGGTGCTTCCGTCGGTGATTTTCGGGATTGAACATTGTTATCAAGGCGTGGTTATCAAGGCGTGGTCATCAAGGCGTGGCCGGCGCGGGGCAGACGACGCCGATCGGACTTTTACTTGCGACGATGTTGCTGGCCACGGGAAATCTGCTGCTGCCGATGGCGGTGCATGCAATGTTGAACGCGCGTGATGGTGCTTCTTCCGAAGGGGTTTGCCCTTGCGGAGGAGAAGGTCGTCACCAAGTTGATCGCAGTAAAATCCCCATCCTAAATGCGGGCGAGATTGAGGATGGGGCATCCGCAGCGGCATCGAGGGTCTGTGCGATCCGAGAAAATCGCAAGGCGCGGATTCTTGAAGACGGCAGGAGTTGCACTTGGCGGAAGTGCTCTGATCGCATTGCCGGAGCGCGCGATTGCGCTGGGCGCGGCTGAAAATAATTTTGCTTATTATGAGGTGCGGGCGTTCGGGGCTCTGTTTTCGGCGTGTAGAAAGGTTCGAAAATGCGAGCCCGTGTTTCGGCGGGTATGTCGTGCTCGGTGTCAACAGAATCAAGCACTTCCATGATCCGTCGGAGGAACCACGCGCTCCTACGCGCTGGGTGAACGCTTTTGAGATTGTGGTTTTGCAAAAGGCAAGCCACGTCTGCCTCCCCGCCTGGCAAGCCCCATTTGTGAACCAAGCGTTACTTTGGTTGCAAGCGGCCTGCCAACTTTTTGCAGTCTTCCACTTGCTAAGTGCGCTGCTTTTGCCTAGCATCCAGATTGAAAGCCGGCCTGCCGGGTTGGTGATGGCGGTAACCGATTTTTGAACCAATGCTGAATGAACGGGGACTTGACTCGAACTAGGATCCGGTGAGCGACGCTCCGCCATGCGGAGATGCCTAAAGGGTCTCGGCGGGTTCCCAACGTCTACCGACGGGTTCATTCTCGGCCCGTCACACGGCACAGTGGGTCGGCTTGATTTTTTGTTGTGGTGCGGGCGCCCTCGCCCGCGAATGCCTGCCGAGGTAGCGCCTCGGGCAGCAGTTTCAGCTTCCCTGTTAAACTGTTCGTAGCGAATCCGTGCCCGCGCGCATCTAAACCGACAGTGTTCCCACAACTCTTTCACCTCGGAAGGTTCTTTCTCCCGACCTATGGATTCCTTGTTTCCCTGGGCGTCCTGATCGGTTTGTGGATCAGCGTGCGCAATTCCGAGCGGCTGGGCATCGATGGCGACAAGGCCTGGAACCTGGGAATTCTAGTCGTTCTCTGCGGCATTATCGGCGCCAAGGTTTTGTACATCGTTAACGAGTGGGGCTACTACTCGGCGCATCCCAGCGAAATTTTCAGCATCAACACGCTGCAGGCGGGCGGAGTCTTTTCCGGCGGTCTGCTGGCTGCATTCCTGGCCGCGGCCTGGTACGTCTGGAAACATCACATGCCGGCCCTTGGAACTTGCGACGCTTTCGCGCCCGGCCTGGCGCTGGGTCACGCGATCGGCCGCATCGGCTGCTTTGCCGCGGGATGCTGCTACGGAAAAGAGACCCATCACTGGTGGGGTGTGGTCTTTCACAATCCGCTGGCAAACTCCATTACTGGAACGCCGCTGGGCGTGCCACTCGAGCCGACACAATTATTCGAGTCGGCAGTGGAGATGGCGAACTTCTTCTTTCTGATGTGGCTGCTCAAACGGAGAAAGTTTGACGGCCAGGTGATCGGCGCCTTCATGTTCATCTATGGCGTCGCGAGATTCTTCCTCGAGTATCTGCGCGACGATCCAGGCCGCGGGTCGGTGTTTGGCGGTGCCATGACCGGGACTCAGTTGATTGCCATTGGTTTAGTGCTGGCCGGGGGATTGATCTGGTGGCTGCGACCCGGCTCCAAGTCACTTCCAGCGCAAACCGTCAACGCGACGCGGTAAGGTTCGAGACCTCGGAGTTCAAACCCTAAACTTCAGGCTTGGACCCAGCCCTTCCTCCAAAATTCACGCGCCCGACGCCATGCTGCTGGCGCGCATCAAGAAACAGTTCCCGAACGCTGAGCCGTGTAAGCTTGAGAGCGAGAGGGTCTGACGCTTTCGCTTCTGCGGCCGACCTGAGTCAGAGCGGCGTGAGGCTGGGCTGTGAGCACGCATGTCCGAGCCATTTCCCATTACGATCTCTGTTGCGTCTGACGACGCCGGTCAGCGCCTCGACCAGTTCCTCGCAACCCGCCTCGACGTCAGCCGGGCGCGGGTGCAGCAGCTTATCTCTGAACAAAAAGTTCTGGTAAATAATGCCGCCGCGAAAGCCTCCCTGAAACTGCGCGGCGTCGAACGCATCACTGTGCTCGGACCGGCGGAGAGGCCTCCGTTACGGGCCATCGCCGAAGAGATTCCTCTCGACATCGTGTACGAAGATGACGATCTGGCCATCATCAACAAGGCCGCCGGAATGATGGTTCATGCCGGTGCCGGCGCTACCGAAGATCAGCGGAATCGTGGAACGCTGGTCAACGCGTTGCTGCATCATTTGGGTACGCTTTCGGCGGTCGGCGGCGAGATGCGACCGGGAATTGTGCATCGTCTCGACAAAGAAACCAGCGGCCTGATCGCGGTGGCGAAGAACGACCAAGCGCACCGCAACCTGGCGGAACAGTTTGCCCGGCGAGAGGTAAAGAAGACCTACATCGCGCTGGTGCACGGTTTGGTCAAGCGGGATCGTGGGACCATCGCGGCCAGCATCAGCCGCGACCGCATTCGCCGCATTCGCATGACCACGCGCGGAACCGGCGGCCGCGACGCCGTCTCGCACTACCACGTCGTCCGCCGACTGGAGACTGCATTGGGCAAGTTCACTCTGGTCGAAGTAAAGATTGATACGGGCAGGACCCATCAGATTCGGGTCCACATGGCGTCGCTGGGGCATCCGGTCGTGGGCGACGCGCTCTACGGCGCGCCACGTGAGATACAGCTTGCACGAAGCCGCGGCGGCAAAGATGACGAGGCCGGGGCGATTTCGCTGACGCGAAATTTTCTGCACGCAGCCCAATTGGAATTAACCCATCCCCGGACAGGCAAGCAGATCGCGCTCCTGGCTCCCCTTCCCCCGGAATTGCAGGCGTTCCTGGCGGCAGTGGAGAAAGGCGTTGCGGGCAAGGTCCCCACCCAGGACGTTTAAGGCAGGCTGGGGTTCGAGCACCCAGCCGGATATAATACGGAGGTCGATGGAAACCTTGGGGAAGACATTCATCACGAGCGCCGGACTGGTTCTTCTGACGCTTTTGGCAGGGAGCGCGACCTCGCAGTCGGCTCCTCAAACTCCGGCCGCTCCGCCCTCCACGGCTGCAACATCGACGGCTCAGGCCCCTGCGCCCGCGGCCGATCAAAAACCTGCCGAGCCCACACCGCCAAGTGACGACTCGCTCACCACCATCCGTGCGACGACCAACGAAGTAAATGTCGTCTTCACGGTGACCGACCGGCACGGGCGGCGCGTCACCGATCTGAAACAAGGCGATTTCCGGGTGCTCGACGACAACAAGCCGCCGCAGGAAATCCGCAGCTTCCACGCCGAAACGAACCTGCCGCTTCAAGTCGGCCTGCTCATCGATGCCAGCAATTCCGTCCGCGACCGCTTCAAGTTCGAGCAGCAATCCGCCATCGAGTTTCTGAACCAGACAATCCACCCGCGCGTCGATCATGCGTTTGTGGTTGGTTTTGACGTGACGCCCGAAGTTACTCAGGATTTCACCGACGATACCGCAAAGTTGGCGCACGGAGTGCACGAACTGCGGCCCGGCGGCGGTACGGCGCTTTACGATGCGCTTTATTTCGCGTGTCGCGACAAGCTGATGAAGGCTGCGAAGTCGGAGACCGTGAGGCGGGCCATCATTCTGCTGAGCGACGGCGAAGACAACCAGAGCCACGTCACCCGCGAAGAGGCGATCGAGATGGCGCAGCGCGCCGAAGCCATCGTCTACACCATCAGCACCAACGTAAGCGGAACCAAGGGAGCCGGGGACAAGGTGCTCGAGCGCATCGCCGACGCCACCGGCGGGCACGCATTTTTCCCCTTCCAGATTCGCGATGTCGCCAACGCCTTTGCCGAAATTCAGGACGAACTCCGCAGCCAGTATGCGATTGCCTACAAGCCGGCTGACCTGAAAGCCGATGGTCATTACCGCACCATCGAAATTGTCGCCAACGACAAGAGGAATTTCCGGGTAAGGGCGCGGCGCGGATGGTACGCTCCCGCTCGTTAGCCCGCCGGACCTGAAGACTTTGGAGCTCCGATTTCAGCCCGGTTTCCTGATCCCATCGATCCCATCAGATCGAGCTGAATTTTCTTGCCGTACAGAGTAGAATCTTGCGCTCAGCATTGCCTATCCCATGCCAGGATATTCAGGAACGCCGCTGCCGCAAAAGCTTGGAATCAAGCCGGAATCACGAGTCTCGCTGCTGGATGCCCCGCCCGAGGTAAGAGCGGAGTTGAGCAGGGCCCTGGCCGCTTGTGAGAACGTAAGCGACGAAAAGATTCCGCTCGACTTCGCCATGATCTTCGCAAAATCGAAGGCGGAACTGGCCCAGGAGTTCAAGCGGATCGGCAAGCAGCTCGCGCCCGCCGGGATGCTTTGGGCAAGTTGGCCGAAGAAGAGCTCGGGCGTGGTCACGGATCTCGACGAGAACAAAGTGCGCGAGATTGGACTGGCCGCAGGATTGGTGGACGTAAAAGTATGCGCTGTAACTGAGGTGTGGTCGGGATTGAAATTTGTGCGCCGCTTGAAGGACCGCTGAACGACGCCTGCGGCGCTCGCGGAGACAAAAGCATGGTGCGAGTCGGACTGATCGGATTTGGCCTGGCCGGACAAGCGTTTCATGCGCCTATGATCCGGGGCGTCAAGGGAATGGAATTGGCCTGCATCCTCGAGCGGCACGGCTCCAGGGCCAAAGAAAAATATCCCGAGGTCCGCCTGGCGCGGACGCTCGAGGAAATGCTCTCCGACAAAACCATTGGCCTGTGCGCGGTGGCCACGCCGAACGATTCGCACTTCTCCTATACGAAGGCCTGCCTCGAAGCGGACCGGGATGTGGTCGTCGATAAACCCTTCACGCCGACGATGAAGGAAGCGGAGCAGTTGGTGCGTCTGGCCGCCGAGCGCGGCCGCTTGCTCACTGTCTATCAAGACCGGCGCTGGGACGGAGCTTTTCTAACCGTAAAAAAACTCGTGGCCTCCGGCGCGCTGGGCTCGGTCGCCGAGTATGAGGCGCGCTTCGACCGCTTTCGCCTTGAGGCCAAGGCCAACGCCTGGCGCGAACGTCCCGAATCTGCTGCGGCTGGCGTTCTCTGGGATCTCGGCCCGCACTTGATCGATGGCGCCCTGGTTTTGTTCGGTGAACCGGAATCAGTTTGGGCATCCGCATTCTGCCAACGCCAGTTTTCCAAGGTGGACGATTCCTTTGACGTACACATGGAGTACCCGCATCTCCGAGCCACTCTGCGTGCACGGATTATCGCCTACGCTCCCGGGCCACACTTGCTGCTTCACGGAACCGAAGGTTCATTCGTGAAGTATTGGATGGATCCTCAGGAAGAGATTCTGCGAGGCGAGAACTGCCCCGACGGCCCTGACTGGGGTGCGGATTGGGGCGAGGAACCGCAGCAACGTTGGGGAACTTTGAGCCGGGTGGATGGGGAAATTCGCCGAGTGCAGACTGAACGTGGCGACTATCGCGGGTTCTACGTCAACCTAAGAGATGCGATCGAGAAGAAGGCTCCGCTGGAGGTAACACCGGAGCAGGCGTTACGCACCATGCGCGGCGTCTTGCTGGCGCACAAGAGCAGCCGTGAAGGTTGCAGAGTGCGCTGGAACGAGGCTGTGGAGTAGAACGCTTGCCGAGCGCTCTTGCGGGCGAGGGCGCCGGCACCACACTTAACTCTTCATTACTTTCTGGAATGCAGCCTGAAACTTTTCCATTTCTTCTTGAGTGCCCACCGTGATGCGAACGTAAGTGGGCATCACGGGCCAGACGCGCCCGATCAAAACGTTTTCCTTCGCCATGGCATCTCTTACTTCCTTGCCCGGCCGCTTCGTATCGAGCATAAAACAGTTGGACTCAGAAGGAACGTAGGTGTAGCCGTTGCGCTCGAGCCACTGAAACGTCTGCTGGCGAACGCCTGCATTGATGCGGCGGCGTTCCGCGACCAGCGCAGAGTCCTTCAAGCTGGCGATTGCAGCCACGATGGCAGTCGTGGGCATAAAATTCTGTCCGCCGCGCGCGGTGACTTTTTCCAGCAGATCCGGCCTAGCAATTACGAATCCGCAACGCAGTCCCGCCATGCCATATACCTTCGAAAACGTCCGCAGCACGATGACATCTTTTCCGGCCTTTACCAGATCGAGCGCGGATGGTGTTTCGCTCAAGTGAATATAGGCTTCATCGATCAGAACCATCGAATCTTTGGGCTTGTTCTCCACAAGATACTCGATGTCCGAATGCGAAGTAAGCGTGCCAGTTGGGTTATTCGGATTGCAAATATAGAAGACGCCAGCGTCGGAACCGGCAGCCAGCATGGCCTTGACGTCATGCGCGTATGCCTTTGTCAGAGGCACCTTGACCACGCGCGCGCCCGCAACCGCAGACATGTTCATGCCGGTCTCGAAGCACGGATCGGCCGTAACGTAACTCTTCTGCGGCGACGTAAATGCCAGCACGCTGAGGCACAGCGGAGGAGTCGAACCAGCCGTGCAATAAATGTGTTCGGGATTCAGCCCTTCCATTTGTGCGAAAGTGCTGACGAGTTCGTCCGTGAGATTGTCAGAGTAGCGCCCGCCCTGCGGGATAATGGCCGAGATCGCCTCCCGCGCGGCTTGGCAGGGCCCCAGCGGATTCTCATTCGAATCGATCAGCACTGCGTCCTTGGCGTGAGGCCGTCGCCGTGCAGCCGCGGCCAGCATCGGTTCAGACGACATGATTTGGAACGCAGCCGCTGCGGACGCTGCAGCCGAAAGATGCAGAAAGGAACGCCGGGAGAAACGAGGCATGAGACCCTCCGCAAGGGAGTGTATCAATTGCGATCAAAGAAGTTAACCACCGAGGGCGGGGGAGCGCAGAAAAATAGAACCCTCTGCGGGACTCTATGCCCTCTGTGGTTAGGTCTTAGTCTTGCTTCCGTCCCGCATAGTACCCGGCACGGGCCTGGATTTTGTAGTTCTGCTTGTTCTTGATTTCCAACTTGCGGTAGCTGCCGTCGAGCTTGGCGTTGGTCGGCGTGTATCCGATGTTGTACTGGCTGCGCAGTTCGGCAGCAATCTGGTCGAAGGCCTCTCGGAGCTTGTCGAACTTGTTGCCGACATTGATGACGCGGCCTCCGGTCTGCTCGGTCAGCTTGCGCATCTCGCTTTCCCCGGAATAGCCAAACCCTCCGTAGAATCCGCGATCGGCGCAGAGCAGCACGTACACGATCGAATCCGCCTTCTGCGCCGCCTCGATGGCGTCCTGTATTTTCAGCCGGCTGCCTTCATCCTGGCCATCGGTGAGCAGGACCATGGCTTTGCGGCCCACTTCCTTGGCCAGCATGTCGTGACCGGACAGATAAACGGCATCGTAAAGCAACGTTCCCGGAGAATTATGCTGCGGCACGGGACCACCGCCCATGCCCGGGATGCCTCCGCTGGTGTAGTCCACATTGACTTTCGCTTTGTTCAAAGCGGCTTGCAGGCGATGTACATCGCGCGTGAAGTCCTGCAAAAGGTCCACGCTGATGTCGAAGCTGATGACGTAGGCCTCATCCTTGTCGGTGAGCACCTGCTTCAGGAACGCTCCGCCCACCTCTTTTTCCATATCGATGACGTTGCGCTGGCTGCCGCTGGCATCAATCAAAATTCCGAGTGTGAGCGGAAGGTTCGACTCGGCAGTGAAATACTTAATGGTCTGTGGTTTGCTGTCTTCCTGGATGTCAAAGTCGTCCTTGGTCAGGTTGGGAATGAGCGCTCCGTGCTTGTCTTTTACGTTGAAGAAAAGCTGCACCACATTGACGTTAACTTTCAGGGTTTCGGTAGGCTGCTGGGAATCGTCGGCTTTTTGATCCTCGGGTTTCTGGGCCGAAGCGGACTGCTGAGGAGTCGCCGGAGGCTCAGCAAACGCAAATGGGACAGCTAAAAGCAGGGCGACTGCAGCCAGTATTCGGCGCTGGGAAATCAGAAGCTTAGGCATCCGGGATTCTCTCGCGATTCTTTGGTAGTCTTAGTCTAATCCTTAGATGCACCAAACAGGGTCGATTGAGCATCTTACAGACGAAAAGTGGTATTTTTTCACGGGACGAGGGAACCATGGCGCTGAACGGAACTGAAGAATACAGAGATCGCGTCGGCCTCTCGGCTGTGGCCGTGAGGGTAGTGGCGATCCTGGCCTTGGCGGTCTTTGGCTTAGCGACTCCGGCCATCCGGGCGCAGTCCGGCGAAAGCCTGCCTCAGTCCCAGCCCCCCGCCGGTTCCAAACCAGCCCAGGACATTCCCGACGCGCCATCGACCGTCCAGCCTCCGGAACCGAAGCTTCCAGCTGCCGTACCGCCGGAGCCGGGCAAGAGCACCGAACCGATTCCGTTCCCCGAAGACTCTACGTCGCGACCGGCTCACGAGAAGCAACCTCCGGTTCCGATGCCGCCAGTTGAAACCGTACCCTCGGGCAAGGTTCCTAAGAACCAGATCAACCCGAAAGAGGACCTGTACACGATTTCGGTCTCGACCAGCTTCGTGCAGCTTCCCGTCATGGTGAAAGACCCCAATGGGAGGCGCGTTTATGGCTTGAGTTACAACGATTTCACTGTGCTCGAAAACGGCAAGAAACAAACTTTGACATACTTTTCCAGCGACCCCTTCGAACTTTCCGTGGCCGTTGTGCTCGACGTCGGTATCGCCGACGTAGCTCTTCAAAAGGTGAACCAGACCTACGGTTCGCTTGTGGGCGCCTTCAGTCCCTACGATGAGGTAGCTCTCTACACCTACAGCAGCACCGTCAGCGAGGTCACAGACTTCAGCAGGCCCGAGAGACTAACGGCCGCGCTTGACCAAATGAAGATCGTGCGCGGCCGCAATAACGGGCCCCCCGTGCTGAATGGACCGCTGGCTTCCGGACCGACGGTCAACGGCGCTCCTGTCGGTGGACCGATTATCCAGCCGGTAAACACTCCCCCCCGGGAAGCGCACGTTTTGAACGACGCCATCCTGCGCGCGGCGCAAGATCTAACCAGGCGTGACCGCACCCGCCGCAAGGTCATCTTCGTGATCAGTGATGGCCGGGAACTGGGCAGCAGGGCAAGCTACAAAGACGTTCTGAAGGTACTCGAGACCAGAGACATCCAGGTCAAAGCGGTTGTGCTCGACAGCGGGGCGTTACCGCTTTACCGTCAACTCGACAAGCTCCACCTGTTGCGGCAGGGTTACAGTAACCTCCTTCCCAAGTATGTTTGGGCGACCTGCGGCGGTCAGGTTTATAGTGAGCTCTCCCGTAATGCCATCGAGGACGCGTATGCCGAGATCGCCTCCGAGGCGCGAAATCAATACACGCTTGGATATGTCCCCAAGCCCACAACCGGCAGCTCACCCTACCGCAGCATCGAGGTAATCGTAGACAAGAAAGATCTAAAGGTCTCCGCCAAGGATGGCTATTATTCGATCGCGGCGCCCCGTTGAGCTCATTCGTCGGGTTTTCAGGTAGCTGCCCGGGTGCCGGGGTCACCTGAGTAACCTGCGTTCGGCACCTCCCATATGATATAAAGGCCCCGAGCCTCCAAAAGGGATTAGTGTAAGCGGCAACCCCCTGAGGGTATGCCTGCATTGAGGAAAGTCTTGAGTTTCATCAACTTCGCAGCCCGTGAGATCAATTGCAAGATCGTGTACTACGGCGCCGGATTGGGCGGCAAGACCACGAATCTTCAGGTGATTTACCAGAAGACCGCGGACCAGCAGAAGGGCAAGATGATCTCGCTGGCCACCGAAACCGAGCGTACGTTGTTCTTCGATTTCCTGCCGCTCGACCTCGGTTCGGTCCGCGGCTTTAAGACGCGCATCCACCTCTACACCGTCCCCGGCCAGGTTTTTTACGACGCCAGCCGCAAGCTCATTTTGCGCGGTGTGGACGGCATCGTATTCGTGGCCGACTCCCAGGAGCAGCGCATGGATGCCAACGTCGAAGCGCTCGAAAACCTGATGTCGAATCTCAAGGAACATGGCTACGACTTCAACAAAATTCCCTACGTGCTGCAGTTGAACAAGCGCGACCTGCCCAACATTCTCCCGGTCGATCTGCTCGCCACAGAACTGCGCAAAAAGAATGAAGCCATCGTCGAAGCAGTCGCCTTCCAGGGCGTCGGAGTCTTCGAAACCCTGAAAGAAATTGCCAAGCAGGTCCTCACCGAATTAAAGGCCGGCGGATAGCTCGACGTCCAACCTCGATTCAGGCGACCATTGCGGTTGCAGTCTCACTCAGCAACGACGTTCCCTGCCAACCCATGACTGCAGAGGCGGCCGTCATTTCATGGGGCAAACAAATTCAAGGCGCTCAGCAAAACGCACCTTTCCTTTGTTTTCTCGCCACCGGAAACGGCAGGCATTCTGGGTCTTTTCAGAGGACAGGTGGTCGACTCCGCTGTCTACTGAATGCCCGGTGAGACCGGTCAGGCTTGTGCGCATCCGTTCGCGCCCGCTCGTGTCCTTGTCGGGAATGGAATTAATCAGGGCCTCGACCGATTCAGGAGTCGTGGAATAGCTCAACGCATAATCTTTGGGAACATAGGATTGGCGCTGAACAGGAAAGCTAACGCATTACACGCATTTACACCACGTAACGCAACCCGACAAAACGATCGTTGACGTCGTAGTGGAAGGAGCGGCCGTCGATTGCGACGACTGCAATCCAGGTGACAGCTGCGGCCGCGGCGCGGCGGAGCGCACCGTGGAATTGAACCAACATATCGCTGCGGCGGCTTGCGCTGTCGTGGAGGATGAGGGTTGCAGCTGAGATACGGCGTCTGCCTTTCCCAGCTATGCGATCGCCACCATGGCAGCCAGCTGAATGTGCCCGTCCTTGTCCTCCAAGTAGCCGCTTATCAACGTCTGATCGCTGGCATCTCCGCTGTGACCCAAGCCTTCGATAGCGTGAATGCGGACCAGGGTTCGTCTTCGGTGTGGCCTGTAACACTCACTTCGTATTCGCCTTCTCCTTCGAACTGATACCAGAAATTCAGTGGCCACTGCGCCTCTGTTCCGATTCCCCCGGTTTTAATGCAAACGCCGCATCGCGTATTCGGCATTCCAGTTTGCGCCACAGGCCGCAGAGTTCGTCGCTGAACGGAGAACGCGTAGGTGTCCAAACGACCGCTCGGATTCTTCGCGTGCAAGTACACGTCTTCGCTACCAGTGTTCTTGATCTCCAGATTAAAGAGCACGGGTCCGCCTACGATGTAACTGTCTGCTTCGGAGTAAAAACGCCCTTGCAGCTGTTGCGCCTGGGCACAGACACAGAGCTTGGAGATTAGCACCGCAATAATGCAAATACTGCTGCTGCTGATTCGTTCACTCCACACAACCGTGGCCTCGAAGGAAAATGGACCGAACTGAGCGATGTTCTGTAAGAGCGACCGGGAAGAGCCCACCCCAAGCCGGGAGCAAGTCTACACCGAGCCTGCCTGCGTTTAAAGTTTGTAGAGGTTCCCCACATCCCTGGCGTAACATCAGTATCGCTAACCCTTCTGAAAGAAGAGGACCGCATGTCGAATCGCAAGTCCTGGTTTTTGCTCCCGTTCGTCTTATTGGCCTCATCGCTCCTGTTCTCGCAGAACCGTTCCCTGCACGGCGTGGACCTCAAAGATCTCGATCGCAAAGCCGAACCGTGCAGTGATTTCTTTGAGTTCTCCAACGGCACGTGGCGGGCGAACAATCCGATTCCGGCCTCGATGACTCGCTGGAGCAAACGCTGGCAGGCGGGTGAAACCTCGAAGGACAAGCTCCGCGACATTCTCGAAGCCTCTTCAGCCGACAGGAACGCGCCCAAAGGAAGCACCGAACAAATCATCGGCGACTACTACGGCGCGTGCATGGACGAGTCTCGCATCAATGCCCGTGGCATGGATCCCATCAAACCATGGTTCGCCAAAATAGACGCG